>Ga0307512_10000817_pt1 | contig 45902 bp, 55 predicted proteins | sample 14_EM_MG_FD_200267 | JGI IMG/M metagenome (GOLD analysis project Ga0307512, IMG submission 200267) | Populus trichocarpa ectomycorrhiza microbial communities from riparian zone in the Pacific Northwest, United States - 14_EM | ecosystem: Host-associated > Plants > Roots > Unclassified | place... | reverse complement strand
GTCGAGGACATGTAGGGCCCTCGTACGTTTGCGAACGATGTCGTCTATTGTACAGCTTTGGCACGCCGTGGCGTTCGAACCGTACGTACCCTAGGGTTCCTCCCTGTTCGATGTCATTCCGAATTTATTGAACCGAAATGCACAGCAGTGCTACATATGCAGTGACCATCACAGCCTTTCCTTCAATCCACCACTCGAACACAAAACCCTGCAATTTTCTCCTCATTTGACACGAGCCAGACCTCGACCCATGTCAGTTTCAATGTACTCCCATAAGACCATGGCCTGATTACTGTCCCCGCCGAGCGCATCGTGCGGGCGTCTTGTCGATCAACCACGGGGTTATAGAGGAGACTTCCCACCGACAGCAACGAAGGTCGTGGTCATCGCCCTCGACGACAGATGGGAATGCCACTGGAGACAATGGAAGCTGTATGTACTGTGCTATCAGCTTGATGTCCAGTTGCTGCACATGTAATTAACTTAGACCTATGTTATTACGAGATTGAAATCTTGGCACAACATGGAGCAGGTTCTCATTTCCGGAGCGGTTCGTATTGGTATTTCTGAAGTTGAGGGTAAAACTAGCGACTTAAGATTAGGGTCATGACATCTGTCATTACAAGATGGAAATGTCACACAGACATGGACATGTTCGATAGCTGACAGATTATATACATTCAGAGGCTCCCATTTCCCCACCCTTCTAGGTGCATCCTGACACCTATCGCAAACAATTCTGGGCCGAAGGATATCGCAGGTAGAGGAAGCAAGAAACGACCGATATATCGTGTCAAGGTGGGACGCAAAAATGAGAGCAGAGACATTGTTTGTGTAAACAAGTATTACAAGCGAGACGAAAAAGATATCAGACAGTGTTGTAGCTCCCTAATGCAACTCATTGGTAAGCGTACGCGACCATGTGTAAAAATGATATACGTACATATTCGGGCAGCCCAGTCTCCGCTGCCGGTAGCAAGCAAGCTCGCGGATGGACTCAGATCAATGGAGATGACTGTTCAACCAGTGAGTCCTATGAAGTGAATCATGGGAATAAAAATACCTGAATTTTTGTGGCCCTGGAGCATGAATTGGACGATCGCCGAACGGGAATCCCAGAACTGGACACCACGATCCTTTGAGCCAGACACGACCCACTGGCCATCGTGCGACACAGCGACGCTAAGAACATAATCCTTGATTGCGCATTATGTTATCGATTGAACCATGGAAAGGAAAGCGAAGCTAGTCATACCTTGTGCCCAAGGAAATTCATCGTGCACGCAGTTGATGCCTTGTCACCTTCCTTCTTAACAACTGAACTACTGCCTGGTCGATCGATAGGAAGAAGTCCTGTACGTGGATCGCGTTTCGGTGCATTTGCAAGCAATTTGCCAACATCCCAATACTTGAGCGTCTTGTCCAAACTTCCACTCACGATGCCCTCGCCATTGGGTGTGAAGGCGACGCTGTAGACACTGTCCTTATGCCCTCTGAGGCGTTCTATGAGGTGTCCAGTTGCTACGTCCCAGATGCGTACGGTGTTGTCAAGTGAACCTGCAGCAACGAGACGTCCATCGGGTGAGATCGCAACACTTGTCACACCCGAATCCGCGGTCTCAGTGTCGCGGTCTGCGAGTAGTTTGTTGCTGCCGTCTTGCATATCCCAAATGCGTGTTGTGCGATCGCCAGAACCAGAGATAATCAAGCGCCCGTCGCGTGAAAAGTCGAGTGAGTAAATCTCCTGAGTGTGCCCATCAAAGACGTTTCGGATACGGCGTTTTGCAATATCCCAAATCTACGTTCCGGAGGGCAGGATGGTGTAAATTAAGGGGGATATAGACGAGGGGCAGCATCGAGATGACTCACGCGGATCTGCCGGTCCTCGGCGCCGGTAGCAAGGTATTTTCCATCAGGGCTAAAGCACACGCTGCGAATGTACAAGTCGCCGTACTTGTTCGCCTTGTCATCGACGAGGACACTGTTTTGATATTAATGATGTATCAGGCACCTTAAGCTTAATGAACACACCATGTCTTAGCTCCCGTCTTCGCATCAAAAATTTGCGCAGCACGGTTGCAACCGGTTGCGAGATATTTCCCATCCGCGGAGAACTTTACGCAGCAGACCACACTATTGCCACGTGGTGCCGACGTCAGCGATACTGAGAAGCTCGAAGGAAGCCTAACCTTCGTACCTCTCGTGATGAAGCGTGTGTACAAGGTTCACGTCGAGTGCGCGTTTGATCTTGGGGTTGAAAATGGCAAACCAATCACTACCTTCTTTTTTAAGCTCGGGAGGAACGCTGAGTGGATCGAGTTCATCCAAAAAGCTGCTATTCTCGCTTATCGGTGCAAGGGAACTGTCCACGGAGGAGCTCTGAGGGGCTGGTTCATTGGCTGACACAGATGTTGGTGCAGTTCCAGGTCCAGAAACACCACCACCGGTGAAGGGCGTCGTGGTGGAGGGAGGCGGCGGTAAGCCGGGGCCACCCGTCAAAATGCTATTCGGAGGAGGATGGGAGGGACCCCCGGAAGGTCCTATGGACGGACTGAAGTGTTCTAAGAGATACGAGATTACTATCAGGAAACTACTAAAGTATTAAGGTGAACGCCCACCAGGCCGATCGCTCTTGATTCTGTCCGATTTGATCCTCTTGGACTCGCGTTGTTCACGATCTCGCTCCCTTTCGCGATCACGCTCACGCTCCTTGGCCTCGCGTTCACGCTCTTTGTCGCGCTCCCTCTCTCGTTCAAGAATGTTTCTTTCACGCTCACGGTCCCGTTCACGGTCACGGTCACGGTCGCGATCGCGGTCGCGGTCAAAGGCGGGGTCACGGGGCCTTCCCATGAAGTGGTCTGAATATGGTAGGGCGGGACCGGCGGTGGGCGTAGGTAGACCGGAGGCGCCGGGACCAACGTTGACGCCGAGATTGGGGGGGACCCCGCTTGCGCCCTGACGGGCCGCCATGAGTTCTGCCCTGAGACGAGATATTTCCTCTTCGTATTGTTGGCGTATTTTTCCATGTTGAGCCTCAAGATCATAAAGGCTTTGACGGATGATGTTGAGTTCGTTGACTTGGCTGGCAACTAAGATAAAAGACATGAGAATGTTGAGAGCTAGAGGGATAGTTGGGAATGTATTAAAGGACGAACCTTTGGTGTCAAACTCATCCCGCTGGTTACGAAGGTGAACGATGTCCTGTGAAAGGACATCGAACTCGGATCTGATGATATCGAAACATTCGGAGAGACGAGTGTGTGAAGGTTGTTGGGAGGGGCCCTGAGCGGGCGGGACGGTAGGTTGGAGGTTCCTGTGCTGTATAAGAGACAAGGAAGGGGGGTAAGAGGGACGTATGGAAAGGTAGATGAGGGGTACATACGGCGTAGATGGTGGAGGACATGGTGGGAGGGTGAGAGGGAGGAAGAGAAGAGAGTGCAAAGTAGAGCGCCGAGAGACGTTACGGGGGCGGGTTTAAGGCAAGGCTGAGGCTGAGTTGTCTGCCCTTGCCTCGCTCGAATGGCCACTCGCATCCTTTTTTTCCCACACCCTTTTCGCTCTTCCCGCCGGCTTCTCCTTTTTCGTCAATCGCCACGTCCCACCGAACACCCTCGACACCTCAACCTCGACCAAGCGATAGTACCACCACAATTTCTCAAACAAAATCACGACTGGCCTGCTATATTTAATCCAAATGTTCATCGCTTCATGGACATAACCCTCTCATGCAAATTTGCACACGACAAGTCGGCACATCCTCTTCATCCTCCTCCGACGCTTTCCTTTCATGGTCGTTTATAATATAACCTTTTGCTTTCCGTCAGATGGCACGCGTCTCGCCGCGGGATGATAACATGGTGTGCCTCTATGACGTAACCACAAGACGTCAGGACATGTGCGCTCTCTCCCCTCTGATCGACCCCGCAGTTGCCCGTTACCCACAACTTTCCTCGACCCCAGCGCGTGTATAGTTTGCCCATTGCCCACGACAATGTGGGCATACAGGCCCCGACGCCAGATTACATTCGCACCGTTGCGTTCAGTTCTGATGGCGATCTGGGGACAGGCTAATTCGCGCGCGCTCCACCTCTGTCCTTTGTCACGACAGTGCAAAAAGATCCGTGCAGATCTAGGACATTCGCACATCCCTCCTGATACACACCCTTTCAGGTCATCGCCAGGAGGTTTATGCCCTCGAATTTGCTCCAGATCGCCGCACCTTGATCTCCGCGTCAGGTGACCGTACCCTACTTGTCTAGGACGTCTCCTCGCATTCTAACGCCACTTGCGTAGAATCTGTCCCCAGCCGCACTCTTTCCGTGCAAGCTGATGCAAGCTGCTCAGATATCGGCACTACGCGTTGGCTGTGTCTCCCGATGGTTGTCACGTCGCTGCCAGCGCCCTGGATGGAACCATGCGTGTATGAGACCTACAATGTGAAGGTACCGTCACAGCAGAGTGGAACGCCCCCGCACGGGCCGTCTATGCCAGTGACGCTCGTTTCATCCTTCAGGGCACAGGTCTTGTCACCACAAGCCTCGACCGCACTCTGAAACGTTGGGATCTGAGCTCCCCAGACATCACATGTCTTCGCACGTTGGAGGACCATAAGGTGTCAACAGAACAACGCTATGTATGACATCCAAACGTGGAATAGGACTATGTCCTTGCGTGCACAGCAGTGCAGGAAGGCCAGATCCTTCGAGCGGTGTCTGTATCCGGCAATGGTACTGTAAGAATATGGGATCTCCGTACCGGTGAAACCCAATTTTATTTCCAAGGCCATCGGAACGCAGGTGAGTAGACTGCCCGCGCACGAACTTCCGTGGTTGATGTAAAATTAAAGTTACCTCCGTGGATTTAAGCACAGATGGGCAGTAACTGGCGTCTGGCAGCGGAGTTGGCGATGTGCGAATTTGTTCGTTCATCAATTCCCGATCGCTTGCTATTGTTAACATGCTTCCAGGGGACTGCGGCATTATTTAAGAAATCAAAAACTCGGAGAGTACTACTATAGTAGGATATACCCATCCAGTGGACCTTGCCAGTGCTCCATTAGGCCCTCGTCGTCGATACGCCTGAGCGCCAACAAAAAGGTTCGCGGTGCCCGAAGTTCGGACACTTATTGAATGCCGGATGTATCCATTACTACCTTGGAATTTGAAATATTAATATTACGGATACGTTATTGTGCAACCCGCCCACCAATCCCCGGTACTGTATTACCGGCATACTGTGCTCACTCGTATCTCCGTCTCCGGTCGCGAGGCCTAAATAGACAGTCCCACCCACACCTTTCTGCGACCCTTGCGTGGGAGTATCCCCATTGATGTGATGTCGGAACTTCCATGCGTCTAACACGAGTGACCTGCCACGCAGATCACCTCATCCAACGCCACCGCCACTGACACCGAGAGCAATACAGTACAATACAAATACAACAACATGTCCATTAGGGTTTGAAAGTGAATGAACCTCCGGGCGTCCCCCCGCTCAATAGCCAGAATGTCAACAAAAGGTGAAACGTACGTAAGCTCTCCTGTTGACTGACTCAACGGTTGCTGGTTTTATTCGTGGTAAGCCATCACGTTTATGTACCGGGACACTCACCTGCTATACATGGGCCTTGAACTCGCCTCGGTTATTGCCAGCGAGATATCAGGAATGTACGTCTGTCACCATGTCGCGTGAGACCCTCGACCGTCTCGAACACCGCCGGAACAATTGCCGAAGGTGAGTAGGTAACATAGCGCTTCGCATTTAAAAAAAAAGAAAGATAGGAAAGGAGAAGGGGGTGATACTGACACACAGTAGTGAGGATAGTTTCTGTGCTTCATACCAACGGAGTCCAACACATCCGACTTATCGCTGGCAAACCCTGGGTCGAGACTTGGTCTATCAAACGTGGCAAGTTGGGGCGATTGCCTTCAGACAAAAATAGAGAACGGACCGCCCATACTGATGCAGCTCGACCAAGTCGGAACATAGATCGAGACAGGTCGACTCACCGTTTACCCGGCCCGACTCGAGCCTCCAACGCTGTCCTCAAACCAACAGGATTCGAACGTATCCCGTACCGTATCATTCCATTGTGCTTCTCTTCCGAGGGGGATCCAATCATAGAACCAACCGACGACTTCAAGCTGGATCGTATGTAGCTATTTCCATACGTCGGGTTAAGTTTAGGAAGCCAGAGACACAAAAATTAGGATGGAAGACTGCTGGTCGGGGTATCCTATTGTATCCATGAATTAAGCTTGGCGGTAAAAAGAATCGTGCGATACTGTGAGCGGAAAGGGATTGATAAACAAGGCACAAGCGACTCCTTGATCCATGAATCACGATGCATGAAGATTGCAGCATATTGCAGAGTTGAGTCGGCTGCCGTCTGAATAACCCCGAGTAAAAGTCTATGCCTTTCAGAGGGTGATGTCGAGGCAGCAGCAAATCGTGAACCTAAAGCGGACCGGATGTAATGCGAAAGTACTCCGAGCGCGAGTGTGATGTCTCAACAGCGGCAAAAGGATAGCAACAGGAAGCGAATTCCAGCTAGGTCCTAGAAGTTCCGCACTTTGTCTGAGACTTACAGAGACGGCGCGGACGAAACCGTCAGTAGGACAGAAGGCGGCCAGACGTTTGAATACTGAGCCCCCGTAAAACAGCGCCATTGGCGCGGAGGAATCGAATCCCCAGAATCCGTTCCCCGATGCGGCCGCGTTGATGTACTGCTTTGACGCAGTACAAAAAACGAGACGTAATGTCCGCCTATTCAGTTGTGTCCCGGGAGGCAAAGAACGCGTCGTTGTGGAGGGAAAGTGGAGTACTTCGCGCTGGCGTCCGAGTCGTCAGCCGGGCTCGGCCCCAATTGTAGCTGGCGGCATTCCAGGGCCGCACGGATCCCATTATGTCACCATCATTCGCTTGGATGGTTGGGGGGATGGCGAAAAATCGCGAGAAAGGCGGCGAAAGTGGTAAGAAATTGCACGCCACTACGAGGAGCCTTTAGGAATTCATATTGCACTTTTTTTTTTATTGCTTCCTAAAGTGATTCACATTCACATTAGTTGGACGGCAGTCCGCATAACTGATTCGGCTATGCAAAAGGTTAAAAGTAGCGACGGCCTGGGATTTTACACCTCTCCAAAAGGTCAACAATCAAGGTTGCGGCTTCCAGGACGAGGCTAGCAATCTCACACACCATGACCCCGCGATAATGTCTCGTGTTCCGCTCGCATCCCGTGACCACAAATGTCAACTGTCGGTGAACAGGCAGAACAGCACGCTGGACGAGGTCAATGACAAGCCCAAGTCTGGGTCATGTAGCCGCCGAAGTCCCCATCCCTCTGTTTCATCGTACAATCGGATCGCGCGGTTGTTCGGACATTTCAATTTGCCTACAGCAGCAACGGAGAGATAGCTTGTATCTCAAACCTGGGAAGAGAGTAGACTCGGCCGGGAGGCGTCTCTCCTTCCGTCGCAGCAGGCCGAAGACGGGCAGGGATCCAGAGCGTAAGATGACGACCAGGTCTCGGGTTGGTTCTGAGTTTCTGAGTGAGACCAGAGGATCATAGTGATGAAAAGTTACGTTTGGCTATGTAGCAGGTGTTTGAACAATTGATATGATACGGGCTGTTGACAGGCGCGCGTGCGGCCCGCAGACAACCCGCCGAGTGTCCGCCAATTCCGAGTCTCGTTAGACACCCATGTTCCCTACACTAGCTCGCCTCTCGAAGGCCTCACGGCTTCCCCTCACCCCGAAGCGGGGAAACAAAGATTATTACAAGGGTAAATCAACGTATTGGAAAGTCTCGTTACTTTTGCTGACAGAACATCCAACGACAACAGGGACACGACAGGCGTATCTTCCTGGGGGACACCGCACTGGGGCACCAGGAAAGCACGTCGTCCGAGGAAAAGCAAAGTATAGGCTTCTGGATGAGAAAGTGCGGTTCTTTGTGGCCCCTCCTGTGGAAGAGATAAACGCTTCGCCGGTGCGTCTCGACTTCTCATCTCATCTTGGCCTCTAAATGTCTCATGCGTCCCGGGTCAGCTTCGACCATATGTCGACCTCAACACTCGGTTAACAAACGATCAAAAGCGAGAAATTTTTGGCAAGCTCCCAAGAGGAGGCATGAGTGGCGAACACTACTTCCAGAAGGCGCCTCGGCGAGACATTCTGGAAGTTTCATAGCTACCTGGCCTTAGACACCTTGCGACTGTTTACCCCCTCTCAGAAAACAAATAATGAGATCCTTTAATGCTCAAATCTTAACGGTACTGTCATTGTCCTTGGTAGACTTCTGTACGGAAGGAGCTTGTGCTAAGTCTGAGATAAATATCTTCTTTCTCTTGCTGTGAGCAGAGAAAAATAAATTCGCGTGGCTTCCCTTCCACCTACCCTCTAAGTCACTGAGAAAAGTACTACGATGTTTTGCAGTTTTCGGAGATGAGAACAACGACAGCAGGGAAGTGAGTACGCACTCACGTGTGCTGTGTCCTCGCGACCACGTGATTCAGTCTCAACGACGCGTCTTTTGTAAATAATAGATGGTGTGAAGACTGCTACACATATCTTGCCGGGCACCATGTCCACCTCTACCGAAGCTGAGCCTGAATTGTCGAGCATTGATGCCGCCAAACAACTCCAATCAGCTTTCGATGTTTCCCATCTTCGCATCCGTGACGTTCAGGCTCGGTTTAACTCTCGAACTCTGGAACCAGGTGAAGATGCGATAGGCCGTCGAGGATCTGGGAATTTGTCAAATACACCGGATGCTTTGGCAGCTGAAGTTTCGGATTACATGGTTCGCTTTCTTCATCCCCTATGTGATCTACTGTACTCAATATTAGCCATAGTCCTTCATGCACAGGCTAAAGTTCCAGTACCTCGAGCACAATGCTAAAGACAAATACGTGAAAACCATTGTCAATGACGATGCGCCCATGATTACAGCGGATAACAACGCTGCTTTGCAAGCCGCCAACTTGGTCAAGAAAGACAACCTGAAGGCTGCGAAATCCAGGCTCGCTCAAAAGCACGCTGACATTAGAAATCTTGCACCGCACGTGGAGCGAGGTAAAGTCCCAATCGCGACCGTGTTTGTGTCACTTGACCAAAAGCGTGTAGATTATCTCAATGCAAAGGGGCTGGTGACTGAAGCTGCTGCATTACAACAAAGCATTCTGGACGCCAAGCTCGCCCTCACACGCCTGCGCCAGGCTCACCCCTCCCCTTGCCTGACGATCCCTGTCGCGGAGGAGCATCTTTCGTCTCAAGTCGATGAAATGCAGATGCTGGAGGACGAATCACAACGCATCAGTGAGGAAATCACACGTAAGAAGGACGCAATAAAGGCGGGAACAGTCGATATGGACCGTTTACGGTCGGAGAAGGCAGAGTTGGAGAAGAAAGTGGCGAGACACAAAGTCGACGCGGACGAAGGACGTGCTGTCGACCTTTGCGACTGGTACGTCGTGTTGCCTGGTCTAGGGTCACTTAGCTCATCAGAGCCTATGCAGGTACACATCGTCCCTGGCACTTCACCGATCGTACCTTGGCTTGAAATCCTCCCGGTCAATATCGGAAAATGAGTTGGTGCTTTCATATGCAATCGACCCCCTTGCGAAGACCAAGAATCCCCGTATTGTTACGATCACCCTCCTTTTCCTCCCCAATACGCGGCAGCTGGCCGATGTTCGTATCGAGGGTCTAGATGAACTTGACATGACCAATGCAGTCGATTCGCATGTCCAGGCGAACGATGTTCCAGGGCTCATATGGAATATAGTTACGAGAGCAAGACAAACTCTCGCCGTCCCTTGAAATTTACGTGCTAGTACCTAATGAAGGCGAGCAGGAATGAAACGAAGAGTTGCAGCAAGATGCACGTCGCCTAACAAGGAGAGATTAGTTATCCTGGCGATGAAGAGCCGATCGCAGACAGTAGGAATGCGAGCGAGCGATAAGTAGGGCTCGCAAGGGAAGATTAATGGGTACACAAGACTCTGTTCGATTCTATGTTGTCATATAAGATAAAACAGCTTTGAAATAGATGAGGTTTTTAGGTGGACATTTCGGAGATCATACGACTTCTCGGCCATGCGTTTACTATTTCGGACGCACTCCATATCCTTCCGGTACTAGTACTATCCTTTGGTTCATTCTGACGTAGACTGTAGTTTCACGATCGGGTAGACATTCTTGGGGAATGCCATTGAGCCGTTCGTGGAGCACAAGTGGTTGATAATGTAGGACAGTTGTCACCCAACATCTTTCACTAGGCTAGGACTTCCTACCCTGTGTTGTGTGAGGACCGCAAGCCGCCCTTTTGTCAAAACCTTCATCCCCGATGGAAGGCCTGTCGGAAGTTCCACGAAATTTCGCCCGAGTCCTTCCATACAATATCAATGCATGAACTTTCACAACAAGCTGCATGTGTTTTCTTGTTGCCTATTGTGTTTGTAAGATACAGCAGGTGATTCCGGATTCCCTGGCACACCAATGATTCAAAGGCCCGACATGTTGGGGTTGTTGTCCAACTTGTATGTTTAATTTGGAGATACAAGGAGAGCAAAAGTTCATCGAACTTCCCCCTATGTCACCAACTTACCCACATACAAGGATGACAACCCCAGCACGTTGGGCCCCGAAACCACGGAACATTTACAGGAAGCACTGCCATGGTGGCTCAATAATCCCCCAGAACGCCCGACAATTTGAACCGTTCCCGACTGATCCGTTCTTCAAGTCTGTGCGTGCCTGCTCCTGGCTCTCCCTGGAAGAATCTAGCCCATCTGTCACCGCCAGGACCGCTGCCCGTACTCCAAGTCTGTCGACCTTACCGGACTGGGGCAAATAGATGGGGGGATGCAGTAGATGCAGCGATGGCAAAGTCAGAGGGTCAGCGAGGGTCGTGCAAAAATGAATATTTAATAAAATTGATACTATTGGAGAGATCTGCGGCTGGAACATGGGCATGGGTGCGGGGAGTGTACGAACAAAATATGGGTTGTGAGCCGCCACTGAGAAGTCTGAGATCGACACAAGAAACTGAAGTTCGGCACTCGCCAACGAGTGTCTTGGAAAGAACACAGATTTTATGGTCTCAACCTGATGATCGCCTTGTGCTCCGGACTCGGTTCCAATTGGTGGTCATTACCTGATGCATAACGGATTACGGTGGCTGCTGGTGGGACAGTTTGTTTTCGACCACACCACATGGTGGCACGTTAGCACGTGCTCTGAATCCGCACACGGTCACGTGATTAAGTTCGAAACCCAGGTGGCGCGCGTGGCCTTTGAACGTTGTCACCACCACAATCCAAAGTATTACAGCAACTCCTGTCGACAAGTCGAATCACACTCATGGCAGGTGTGCAAAGTGTTAAGATAGTAGCGCGTCTCCGTCCCCCGATCCCAGGCGAACTCAGCGACGACGGCATCAGGATTATTACTACCGACGATGATCTCCCTGCAATATGCGTGAATAACCCCCGGGATCGCTCGCAAATCTTCAAATTCCCGTAAGCATGCTACTACTTGAACTCGGGAAAGACGAGACCTGATAACGCCGTCCTCCGTAGCTTCTCTTCGTGTTATGGTCATGATTCCCGCCAGGAGGACATCTTTGAAGCGGATGTAAGGCCCTTGATCGATGTGGTCTATAGTGGCGCTGTGTGTCCTTCCAATGCACTTCCCTTTCTCAGGTGCTAAGTACCTTGTGAAACTAGACTGCTACTATCTTCGCATATGGCGTAACGTCATCTGGAAAGACACACACCATGCAAGGAACTCGTGCGCAACCCGGCGTCATCCCTAGAGCGGTTGGGGTAAGCAAGTTGATATTGGGTTGCTTTCGATAACTGACGTGCTTCGAGGCCTTGTTTGACCACAAGCGGCAGATGCATGAATACGATGTGACACTGTCCGTGTCCTACATGGAGATCTATAGAGATGAGGTCTACGACTTATTAGTAGACCGTGAATCCGTAAGTTACACCCTCACGACTTTTAGGATGGGGCGCTTAATAGATTGGCCGCATCCGTTCCTCTCTCCATAGGCCCCTAAGTTACCGGTCAGGGAGAATGATGTCGGTCAAGTCTTTGTCGCAAACTTATCCTCAATACCGATCCAAGATGTCAGCGAGTTCAATAAGCTCTATACGTATGCATAGTTTAGCACTCGAATTGCTCGGGCCTGACAGCTGTTGGTCATCAGAACAGCGAACAGACAGCGCTCTGTGGGGTCTACCCTCCTTAACAGGGAGTCTTCTCGATCACATGCTATTTTAACATTAGAAGTCAAATTAATGCAGCAGAACAAAAGTCAGTTCAATTTCTCCGTTGAGTGTCGCTAGGCTTATGATATGACTGTCAGTCCTAATTGGAAAGATCAATCTTGTCGATCTCGCTGGCTCTGAGAACAACAAGGTTTGCGTTGATGCTTCAACATCAGCTCTACCAGACTTAACACAGTGTCAACAATAGTTGACAGGTAACGACACATCCCGGCTGCAAGAGTCGGCAGCCATCAACAAATCCCTGAGTGTTCTCGGCCAAGTTGTTCACGCATTGAATCAAGGGGCTGTACGTTTTATTCTTGTCGCATGCATGACCATCCCTACAATTCGAACTTCATAGTCTCGGATACCCTACCGCAACTCCAAACTCACACGGATTCTCCAAGACGCGTTAGGCGGTTCATCCGTTGGCCTCCTGATCTGCAACCTTGCACCTGGGCTTAAGTTCCGTCAAGATACCCTGAACACTCTAAAGTAAGAAGGGTTCCTCGAATACCCGTTCCGTGGTTAATAATTTGTAGTTTTGCCGTTCGAACGCGAAATGTAGAAAACAAGCCCGTTGTCAATGAACAAGGTGGGATCCGCGTGGTTGTATTCCCATCCTACTGACGTACTTTGTAGATACTAGGCCAGCTCCCAAACCTCATTTCTCTGCACCTCGGCCGGCCCCGCCGAAGCTTGCTCCTCTGCCGATGGCGCCAGCCACTGCAAGGCGCCCGCGTGCCTCTATTGCGCCCCGCAATGCTGCCCCAAGTGTCACTAGCGCCGCAGGCCCATCTCGAGTGCCCCGTAGGTCGGGCGCATTCCACATGCCTGGGGCTGCACCGTACCCCAGTATCGGGAAGCGTCGGGAGAGTGGGTTGGGTATCGTTCATGAACGTTACAATATCGATAAGAAGATGACCGATCAGGATATTGATGATAAGGTAATGATTCAATATTGCGCGAAAAGAATAGGATTAATCAATTTGTCCAGATTTCCAAAGCAGTAGAAGCCGAAGTCGAACGTCGACTGAAAGAGAAATTGGAAGAGATGGAGCGCCAGCGTGCTGCTGATGAAGAACGCGTCCGTCAAGAAGCGGAGATCGTGGACACAACAAGAGATCATACTCTCGAAATTGCACAGCCCAGCTTGCCGCCTGGTTTGCTAACGCCTCTGTTAAAGCGACATCAAGACCTCGACATTGAGCTACGTCAGCGCTTGCAAGAGCTAGAGAGGAAATAGTATGTATTCGGATGATCGCTCCTGATCAAGTTTGACCATCCATAGCGAGCGAGATAAACTGGATGGTGACATCGTGCACAAGCTATCACCCAAGTCGCGTAAGAAAACAGGTCGCGCTTATGTCGCATTAGCACGGGCACACTCTGAAAAGTGCGATACTTTTTGCTCTCCATGTAGTTTGCCTAATCTCGCATGTAGGGGTGATCTGCAAGTCGCACTTGATCTCTACCGCAAGGCAGAATCTTACGTACCAGACAACACTAAGCTGAAAGAGAGGTGGATATTTTTCGTCATTGAGGTTTTCTTGTATAAGCTTACATACCCCGCCATTTAATCCCATACCCTTTCCAATCTCGCTGCAGGATCTTCGAAATTGAGTTGGCCGTGATGCATGGAACGGAGTTCCATCCATCCCCAAAGCGGCGGCCGAGGAGAAGGACAAGACGCGCGACACAGGCACAAGCCCTGCAGACTACATTGGGCACTGTTCCCGAAATGTCCACCAATGGCGACGAGAGCAACGAAGAGGAAGTAGTAGCCAGCCTACTGGGTGGTGAACATAAGGATGATCTGCCCGAGCGAGGTGTTAAGGCGCCTCGTGGAATATTTGGTGTGGAGGTCACGAATAGTCCCACTAAACGTGGGGTGGGGGTAAGATTTTCTCCACGCAAACTAGTCCGTGGGTAAAGTTGGAAGGATTTATGAGCCCGCACGCAGGCACATACCACGTCGAGATATTTAGTTGGTGTAACTTCCTCTTTTGTGACATGTAGTGCTTATCATCCACGTTTCATTAGCTAGCCAGTGATTATTCAGTGCGGCGTTGTAATGGACATTTGATTCTCTTCGACGGAGTTTGCTCTTGCGCGGAATCATGGTAAATACAAATGGGACACATGGTGATGCTGGAAAACTGACTTGCTAGCCGTTGTTGCGTGTGCCAAAATTAGTTAGGCACAGCTCTGCACCTATAAAATGGACGATAAGATTAGGACGGTGAGTGGGCCAAATATGTTTGGTTGGTCCTTATGATTGTGTGTCATGGTTATGGTTGAGGCAATGTGTACCTGTAACGTGCAAAAAGGCCGACCTTACAGCGTTTATACAGCTGTTGCAGTGCCCTCGACAATACAGTGACACCCCGTGACAAAGTACGATGAAGTAAACTGAAACAATGTAAATACGGGTAAAGGTAAGTCTACGGACGTCTGTATGAAGACTGTACCAGAACTTTCGATCTATCCAGGTGTCAATGGGGCAGGAAGAAGGTACTCCGATTTTTTTACTTCCATTTATGTCCACCTCGGGGTGCAGAACCCCACGTAGGACTATCCGAAGTACAGACATCTGCTATAGCATAAATAGACTAGCTGATAAGAAGTGGCAATTGCTATAAAGCCTATAATGATGACGATGCAAGGTGGACAATGCTTTTCTTCTCATGTTATGCGTGTACTGCTTCGGACTGTTTTGCTTGTTTAGACTGTAGTCGGGTAACACATGCATTGCAGCATTGTATACTCTATGATCTGTTATGGGCGAGTAATGTGGACTTTGTATCATTTCGATCATATTGTTGTGCTAGATCTACATTCCACTGGAGCCTCCACGTGATCTGCAATCTGATCACAAGACCCGGAGCGTGTGCGCATGTCCGAGATCTCCGAGCCATCCGGGTCTCTCTCTCGATTCTCGATTCCAAATTGCATACAGAATGTATTCGCTCGCTCTCCTGAGGCGGGTCTCCATTTTGGGATCACTGTACATGCTGCATTGCACCACAAAGTACTCCACCGCCGATGCGATGTTTACGCATGACTGACTCTCGTAAGAAATCTTCATTATATGCCCAAATGTCGCCATCTCACTGGCAGCCGGCCAACCACACTGCGGTTGTCAGCTCCAAAACTCCTATGTATTCTGTGTATAAAATTGGGCCTTGTTTCTCTTTGGTGAACCTATCGTTTCCTGCCCAGTGACTTCTGCCACTACCACTACTATCTTGCTCTTTCACAATGGTCAACATGATCGTCTCCTCTGCCCTCGCCCTCACCCTCTTCTTCACGCAGGTTGCCCATGCCCTGCCCCAAGCATCTCCGTCTGAAGCGTCTCCGATGTCTTATAGCTCTCCTGCATCTTCGGATCCTTGGTCCTCGAGTCCGTCATATACGACATCCTACTCTTCGACTGCGAGTCCGTATTCCTCCCAGTATAGCAGCACCACGGACTACTACCCTACGACCACAGACAGCTATTCGATGGGTACTCCTTATTACTCTTCCCAGCCGTATTATACCTCGTCTTCGTACTACCCGCCGCCCAAGGAGACATACCCACCCACAACCTCTCCTTATCCTCCCAACCCACCGTCAAAGCCTGATCACGGCAAGCCCGACAATAACAATCCGGAGCCCAACACGCCATCTCCCCTGCGCGCCACGTATGATGCTACGTTCGACAACAAGGCTGGCTCTCTCAACAGTGTCGCATGCTCGAACGGGCCTAACGGCCTTGCGTCGCGATTCCCGACGTTCGGCGACATCCCCAACTTCCCTTTCATCGGCGGCGCTTTCGACGTTGCGTGGAACTCTCCTAATTGCGGCGGGTGCTGGAACGTCACCAACCCGTCGACGGGCGTGTCGATTCAAATTACCGCCATCGACACCGCCACGGGTGGTTTCAACATCGCACAAGAGGCGTTTGAGAAGTTGAACGGTGGTCAGATTGGTCAGGGCGTGGTTGACGTGGTCGCCAACAAAGTTGCTGCCTCTGTCTGTGGATTGTAAACGCCTGCTTCCACTTTACCTTTACCTTTTAGTAGATTTCTTTGCTTGTTTGGATTTAGTTAGACTGTACAATATGCATATTACATACACTTTGACACTTTGACATATTATCAATGAATTATTCCACTGCGTCATTTCGATCTCATTATTGTGCGACCCAAAGAATGAAGGTGCTAGAATTTTGCGCAACAGTGTGGCAACACTATTTTTGTCCAAGTCACGAGTAATCTTGGCCTCAGGAGCGACATAACTTGTATGGCCTTGTTTGTTGCAGCACCTCTTCCGGGGAAACAGCAGAACGTATTGTTGCCTGAAAATCATTGAAATGTTGACGCCAAGTTGTCAACGTCGCTTGTCGAATTGTCCATGTGACCCGCAACTTTTGAATGCGATGCGCGTCTGGCAGTCTCCGTTCTTCATTCTGCCCAAGTCACTCTTTGACATAATGTCCCCAAATTCTGTGCAAACCATTCGCTCCGAGTCTCGAGTCTGTCGAACGAAAGCAGGCCAAAGTCCCATTGTTATAGCACTGGGCACTGTACTGCGTATATTTGACGTCCGAGTCGGGCTGGACATACTACGCTGCACATCCTAGCCTCCGCGCCGTGCATACCGTGGTCCGTGCATACCACATCCTTGCGCAACCTCCATCACAGAGCTGAAACTACACCAGCGGTTCACTGCCAACGCCCTCTACACTGCATCCTCACGCCCAATGACTCCTATGTTCTTCACGTATAAAAGTGGGTCTGCTTTCCGTCCGTCACAACACAGACCAACGACTTCTACTACACTCACAAACCAACTCTTTCGCATTCACAATGTTCAAATCGATCTGCGCCATCTCCTTCGCCTTCGCGCTCTTCTTCACGCAGGTCGCACACGCCCTGCCTCAGGCAGCCACCCCGACGCCTACACCCCTACGTGCTGCGTTCGACGGCACGTTCGACAACTCCACTTACTCTCTCAACAACATCGCGTGCTCTAACGGGGCCAACGGCCTCACCGCCAAATACACGACGTTCGACAAGGTTCCCAACTACCCTTACACCGGCGGCGCTTTCGACATCGCATGGAACTCTCCCAACTGCGGCGGGTGCTGGAGCATCGCTAGTAGTAACCCTTCGAACAGCGCGTCGATCTATATGACCGCGGTCGACACTGCCGGCCATGGTTTCAACTTGGGATCGGCGGCATTCAAAGCGTTGAACGGTGGCAAAACCGGGAGCGGCGCGATTGACGTGGTCGCCACCAAAGTTCCACGCTCTTACTGTGGATTGTAAATGTCTTATCTTAATCTTACTTCGGGCTTTCCTTATTCCATGGGTATATCGTTTTGGACTTGTTCGTTCGTTTGGGCTGTAATCATGTATCATACGCATACCATACTGCTTGATGTGTTATCAGTGAATCAAGTCCACAGGTCATCTCGATCATATCGTTGTGCCGTACTATAATACAGGTCTTCTAACTTTTGTGTGCGTCAGGGTTTTGTTTCTCGAAGCTCTGTTGATATGATCAATAGTTTACAACTGTATCCAACACTATAAGGGGCATGGCACTGAAAACAAAATCAAGAAGTGGAATAGTCGATCAATCCGACGAGAAACTAAGAAATTGCGGTATGTTATCGAGTACGCCGATCGAGCTCCAGGCGAGGCACTGACCGTGGTGTTTCAAAAGTCTCATCCGGCGACGGTCGCGGAAACGCTGCAGCTCGGCTCGACCGTCGACGCGAGCTCCCAGGCGAGACACGCACAGAGTCAGTGACAGGGGCGTGACCTGGCTTCCACCACCTGCGACACACCTGGGCACACTGCAAGGATAGGCTCTTCCGTGTCCCAAGCTGGTGGTGGCAGTGGGTTGGCAGAACTGTCCGTGCGCCCAGATCTGAGCATGGACTTTGGCGGTCCAGCCTTCTCCCTTTCTGTCGCCGTTGCGATCGGTGGTAGCATGACACCCACTTCTGCGAGCGATGCAGAAGAGACAATGCGAGCTGCTTGCGAGGGTGTACGAGGCCGGGCCGAGGAGTGTGGTGGTATTACATGGACGGGGTATGGCAATTCTTGATTAAAGATCATCGTGTTAATTGAATGACTGCTATGGGACTGTTGTAGCTGGGATGTCGACAACGAGGGTATCATAATACGGCGCCTGAGGTGGGTGACAGTCTGGAGATAAGGCTAAGCTTGCAACCGATTCTCGGGATGCAGAAGAGGCCAAGAGATTTGTATGTAGGAACGTGTACTACTCTAAAAGTAGAGAATATAGGAAAGGCGTACAAGGGACTGGCAGGGATATGAGGCACAGTAAGATGATACAAGAATGGAGATCTAAGATCAGAGGGGAAGGGAACGCATAGCCACAGGGAGGTTCGGGAAGCCACAGGCGCTCCAATGCGTCTTGTTCCACGTGCAGCCCAGACGTTCACCTTCAAAAAAGATATGTACGCCGAGAACCTATACCTGGCGAGATCACTGCCCCAAGTTCGGTGGGTTGGTGGGGTGCTGACGATACGCAGCAAATTCAGAGAAAGGTTTATACATGGGAAATTTGTCCCAACAAGAGTCGAGGACGGTTTTGGATAAGTCATCATGTCAGCAAATTGTCAAGACCCCAAGGCGCCAACGCCGGCTGCGTGGAGAGTGAGTACGTAAAATTGAGCACACAAAACACGCAGAAAGGCTTACAACCTGATGGTCGAGCAACTTGCGACTCAGATTGGCAAAATTTGCCTGGTTCAATGCATTTGAAGCGGGATCGGGAAGCTTATCAAGCATCAGCGCACAGATTGGGGGAGCCTGCTGTTTGACCCTGGTATTGACATCGTTGCCTGTGTGCGGAGTGCGGCCCACGCTGAGATACACATAGAAGCGCCTCGGCCAAGGGTCCATTTGACTAGTGCAGCTAAGTCAATCCCAGTGCGGAATAACATGACATCCAAGATGTACCTCTCCCCACTGGCATCAGTCTCTGCCGCGGTGACATACTAGTAGCATCCCGGTGGGTCCTCTGGCTTGCGTTTAAGAAAGTCAATGAGAGAACTTCCTGCCAGTGCCACGGGCACCATTGTTGCACTTGTTCTGTGGGGGTAGGAATGAGAGACTTGATGTGTGTGGAGAGGCGATATACCATTGCTGTTGATGATTTGATGAATGGGTGGGCAAACATGCCGTCCTTTACATGTGAAAGAGCATACTACGCGTGTACATGATCAAACGGGAGCGTCTTGGGGTAGACAGGTGAGGAATATGGCCCTGAGTGACGTGGATGCAATAGCTACTGAAGGTTTGCGGAGCGGGATCAAGGCCGCGGATACGATTTTAGGGGGTAGGGTTAACCTACACTTGCGACAAGATGAATGATATGTTTCAGTCATGTCAGCATAAGGAAACAGAAACCACAGCTGACCCATAAAACGCCGCTGGTGAACTTGTAGATGCACCGATGGGTCGTGGAAACAATGTCAAACCCCATATGTCGCGTACTAGGACGTGCACGTATAAAGATAATGGCATCAAGGATTGGACTTAAGAGAGTTCACAGAACATGCGTCATCACCGGAACGAAAAAGTCCAATTTAAAACCAGGGAAACTAGATGCCGATCGATAGGATGCTTATTCGTATTCGCTATTTATTGGTCGTTGGTCCCACGTGAGGACCACGTGAAATTATGTTCATTCTCCTGGGAGATGATCCGTGCGCACTCGCAGGTCATTCGCATGATGTATTGAAGTGTACCCGTAACGCGGCGTTGACTCAAAGTGTTAGGGGATACAGACAGACCTCGGGTTTCGGAGAACGCGGACCCGTATACTTCGGAATTGACGAGCTAGTATACGTACATGCTGTTGTTGCACCCTCGACAACACGGCGAAGCACGGAAGCGCAGTGGAAAGAAATGAAAAACAACGGATAGGATTTGGGACTAGCCCCACGATCTATGGCAAGTACGAAGGAGTGAAGCGAAACAATGTAAATACAAGTAAAGATAACAGTACAGACGTCTGTATCAAGAACTTCTCGATCTATACAGGGGAGACACTCTATATCAGGCCAGCCGATAAGAAGTCAATATCTAAAGCAGTGCAGCTATTGCTACAAGACCACGATCTAAAGTGGATAGATAAGAGATAAAGCACCAACATGGTGGGGAGAGAGCTGAGGTAAGACGATTCTTAGAGAGGAAGCGATGCTTTGGCAGCCAAACGGTGTCGTGCAACGAAAACTGCCCAATAGTGTGGAGGTCTTCCCTACTTTCTGGCCTGACACGAGTCGATGCCTCGCTTCAGTCAGGGCGCAGCATAGCGACCAGAGCTGTGGTGTCCACCATATGGGTACTGGACAGAGATAGAACTGTTTACAAAAGCCAGAAAGATACGAACAAAAAGGCCATACCTGGTGAGATGACTGCCCCATGACAGGGTTCGATGGATTGGTGCGAGCGGGCTGCTGCTGATATGCTGCGAATTCAGGGAAAGGTCCAGACAAGAAAACCCCTCCGACAAGAAGAGACGAGGAAGAGGGAGTTGGATAGATCATCATCCCAGCACCTGGGAGACTGTCGGGACCCCAAGGCGCCAACGCCAGCTACGTTTGAGTGAGTACCTAAATTGAACTTACAAAACGCGCGGAAATACTTACAATCTGGTTGTCGAGCAACATGCGACTCAGATTGGCAAAATTTGCCTGATTCAATGCATTGGCAGCGGGATCAGGAAGCTTGTCAGGCATCAGTGCACAGATTGGCGGGGCATATCGTTTGACCCAGCCCTTGACTTCGTTGTGCGGAGTGCGGCCCGCGCCGAGATACACATAGAAGCGCCTCGGCCAAAGGTCCATTCGACTAGCGCAGTTAAATCAATCTCCGCGTGGAATAACTTTGTTTGCATTCAAGGCGTACCTCTCCCCATCAGTCTCTGCCGCGGTGACATAGACATCCTGGAGGGCACCCTGGCCCGCATTCATGAAAGTCAAGGTGAGAACTCCCTGCCATGGGCGCCGTTGTTGCACTTGTTCTGCAGGGGGAGGAATGAGAGACTCGAGATGCGTTGGGAGACGATATGCCATTGCTGTTGATGAGTGGATGGGCAAGCATACCCTCCTTTAAATGCAAGATAGCATACGTGATCAAGTTGTAGCGCCTTGGAGTTGAATAGTTCTTGACCGAGACGGTGAGAAGATGGCCCCTGGAGGCCAAGGGTCCAAAGGAAGACCCGAGATTCCGAAGGTAGCTGAAATCTTCGCAGATCTGGGAGTGAGGCCGCCAGCGCATCTATGCAAATATCATCTTGAAATTGTCGGGAAATGCACGGCTTTTGGAGGCAGGGTTGAGCTGCACCTGGCGACAAGACGGCATGTCAGGTTTCAGTAATTGTTAGAAAGGAAGATCACACATAGCCGACTTACAAGACGCCGCTGGTGGATTTCTGAATGCGCCGACGGTCGTGGAAACAAGATCAAACCCCCATATTTCACAAACGATGACTAGAACATGAACGCATTGAGGACAAGGCCAATAGAATTTTCGATTTATCACCCGCCCCAAGAGCCGCGGACCGGATGGATATCGGAAAAGCATGGATGCGAAGAAGACTGTATCCGAACTCACACTTGGACCCCTAGAGCAGGAAAGGCTATTTTTTGCAGGGTGTGAGTGCCAAGTTTGGAAGCTACCGGCATCGATTACCGGATTTAGGAGGCTTCAGGGAAAAGCGTCATCACCAAAGTGCAAACCCTACGCGTCTAAACCAGCGGGTGGTGTTTCCAAGGAGGGCGAGAAAGGGCTGGGCCCGCATCTGCCCCTGACACTGGCTTTTGCCTGTACTTTCAACCAGAGGTGGTTCACGTCTACGGTCAGTTGACTGGTAGCCTCACCTGCCGACTGAAATTGAAGACCTGAACCGGAAAAAACTTACATACCAACAGAAATCTTGATGGAGATGTGACGGTTATTCGCTAAATATCGCCAAGGCAATCAGGTCGGACGCTGGTCCCACGTGGGAACCACGTGAAATTATGTCCAAACCATCATCCCTTCTCCTAGTGTGTATGTGATGAGATGATCGGTGCGCAGGGCTTGAGTCAAGTCTTCGCTGAGATGACTAAAGTGCACCCGTCATGCGGCACGGACTCAAATTATCAGACCGTATATGCATACCTCGGGATTTGGAGAAGGCGGACCTGTATACTTCGGGAGTGACGACGCGAGAAGAGGCATAGTGGTCGCACTCCGCGTCGTTACCCAGACCAGACATACCTTCAGTCCGGCTCGCAGCCCGGCGGCCCGCAGTGGAGATAGCCATTCGTACCGCGGAGATCGTCAGTTAGACGCTGCCGTATTGGTTGTTACCAGAATGAAACCAACTACGTACTGTATCTCTTGAGCGGCTGTATATTCGCAACGTGATTCGAGTCTGGACCTGTACGCATGCTCCGAGTCACCGTGAATACATGGTGTTAGGTAATCCACCACGCGTCAGTCCCATGTCCAAGCCTGAAGAGTCCAAGAATAAGTGTGCGTTCTGCCATCGTTAAACCCCATGGAAGTCAAGAGGGTCTCAGCAACGGGTAATCATAGTGAGGTAGGCTAGTTGAGCGTGTTTCCAACGCGCCACAACAGAGCGGTGATCGGAAAACGTGTAGGGGCAGCGTCGATCACTTCCGGATCCCAACAGCTTGCTCACTCGGACCTCTCTGAGGGCGCCACTGTGTGTCAACAGAAGTAGAACAACATTTTGAGGCGCGGCATCTTCATGATGATCAAGAAGTAGTCTGAGCAGATTTCGATTCAGAGCAGCAAAGTATGTCGTGGAAGAAGAAAAAAAAAGTGATAGATACAGGACGGCATAAGAGAACCGACCGATGGACGGAAAGATAAAATTAGCTGAGACACATACGAGATCATTTGCGCGAATGTAACACACCTGTTGGTGGGTACAAAAGTGAATATACGCCCACGGAAAAATGCTTTCACGTCGTAATGAAACAAGAGGGACTTGGCTGGCAAGTTTTCCACGAAGGATGTTTTCTAAACACCGGTGTGGTAAGGGATCAGTGTCAGCCGCTCGTGGGTATTCACTGCATCCGCAAGGCATCATCGGGCGTGCGCGTCGTATGGCAACGTACAACGCATATACAAAATAATGGCTTGGCCAAGGGCTGCGGATTCACGGGTTTCCGTGTGTCATGGTTATTGCGGCGTCCTAGAGATAACATGGAAGCGGTATTTGGAAACGCCAGAATTCTCTGGTACGGTATTCGCGTGAAAAAGTGATAATTTCTCTGGATCGCCTGTTGTTTGGGGCTTTACAGCCATGGACGTGGGTGCTAAACATCGCACGATGAACGCATGATATGCGATGCTGAAAACAGTTATTGGTCATGTCATGAACCTGGTGGCCCGTTCACGATCACGATCACGTGTCCGTGTTGACCCCGAATTTCATGCCCATGTCCATGCCCACTCGCAGCCTGACTCAGCTGGGCAGAACAATCCGTCAGGTACTCGCATCGAAGTCTAGTGAAGAGAAAATACATGTCCATGGATGGGTCAAGTCGGTCCGATTCCAAAAGAGGATTGCGTTCGCGATGATTCACGACGGCACAACTCCAAAATGTCTTCAAGCGGTTTTCCGAAACCCGACAGATGCAAAGGTGTTGGTACGCTCGTCATCTTACATCGGACAGTAACATATTTTCTTCAAAAGGTTAACGAACGGTGCAAGTGTTCGCCTCACAGGGGTCCTAACTCCAAGTCCTGGACCAGGCCAGGATAGTGAGTTACTTGCGGAAACCGTGGAAGTCCTAGGTCCGTGTGACCCAGAGGTGCGTGAAACTCTCACCTTGGTGTTCTAAGAAGCTCACACTTGCTCTCAGACCTATCCCATACAGAAGCAATCTCTCACGACGGAGTATCTCCGAGATCATGCGCATCTGCGGGTTCGCACTGACGTACAAGGCGCCGTGCTAAGACTGAGGGACGCCGTGTTGCGCTCGTTCCACGAATTCTTCCACAGCAATGATTTCGTTTACGTCCACACACCCATCATCACCTCCAATGATGCCGAGGGTGCTGGCGAATCTTTTCGTCTGGCCCCCGTTCCGCCTCACTTGTCCGGTCGAGGCTCAACCCGGGACACAGAGTTCTTCAATAAACCATCATATCTGACGGTATCGTCGCAACTGCATCTCGAAGCGCTCTCGAACGCAGTAGCCCGAGTCTGGACCCTCTCCCCTTGTTTTCGCGCCGAGCGCTCGCAAACTTCGAGACACCTCGCCGAGTTTTGGATGCTCGAAGCCGAGTGGGCGTTCGTCCGATCTATCGGTGATTTATGCGACGTCTCAGAAGCTTCAATCAAGCACGTTTTGCGACTCCAGTCCCCAGACCGAGATCTTTTACAGGCGGAGACTGCCGCGTCGTGGGCATCACCAGCGGCAGCGGAGTCGGATGAACCATGGGCGCGTATCACATACACAAACGCAATTCTTGAACTCCAGAAGAGCGGCGCCCATTTCGAGTTCACACCCCGGTGGGGCGCTCCTCTACAGAGCGAGCACGAACGTTGGCTTGCAGATTCGTTTGCTCGCGGTCCTATTTTTGTAACGGACTATCCTGCGGCCATCAAACCTTTTTATATGCGCCTAAATGATGACGGGAAGACGGTCGCGTGTTTCGATCTACTCGTCCCCCATGTTGGTGAGCTGGTGGGGGGATCACTACGCGAGGAGCGGTCGGCTCTCCTGGAGGCTGCCATTCAACGACAAGGGCTGGATGAAGAAGCTTATCAATGGTACACCGAACTACGCAAATTCGGTGGCGCACCGCATGGTGGATATGGGATGGGTTTTGAACGACTTATCAGTTGGCTGGGTGGAATTGAGAATGTGCGTGAATGTATTCCAATGCCTCGGTGGTCAGGGAGGATGCTGTTATGAGCTTCGCACATAGATCGAACTTGAAATACAATTGCTCCCTTCTCATAGTAGCTAAGTTTCTGATGGATGAAGCGAGGTTTCTCACTACCGACATTGAAAGGAGCATAATCACATTGGTATAGTTTCCACGGTATGTACATTGTCAGAACAGAACCACAAATATACAAAGTTACGACACTATTGGGCTTCACTCTTATGATGATAATTGACCACTTCGTTATAAATTAGGACTGGGTGCCCGTCAACGTTGATATTTTCTGGTTTCTAAAAAATTTACACGCACCTTTCAATTTCTCTTTCCCCAGTGGGACGGCACTATCAAAATCGAAGAATGAGGGGTCAATAGGCTCGGCAGTAGGTTCATCATCTGGGTCGTGATAGGCCTGAAAACGGATCAGAAATAATATAGAAGAGAAGGGGGTAAAGCGCTCGGACCTCCAGATAGGGATGCGCCAGAGCCTCAGCAACATCTATTCGCTTTTTGGGGCTAAAAGTGAGACACCTCTCGAGAAAATCAATCGCCTAGAGTTACACGTAAATCAGGCAGTCGTCATTCCAGAACGAATCGGGTCCCCGGGCATTTACGTACCTTCGGGTTCGCCTCGGGGAAGAGCTGGCTGAAAGGTTTTTTCTTGCGAAACGGTAGGGCGCGAAGATATTCTCTCGATCTCTGTGAGGTAATCGCATAGAAGTCATCCAACGACGGAGTTCCGAGGATATCGAGAATGATAGAAAGTTGGTGATGGTCTGAGGTAAACAGCTGAACGGATGATATTACGTGCACATCGGACGATCTTACAGTCTCGACCTGGAAATAAGGGCTTCCCGCTCAGCATCTCGGCTAGCACACAACCGACGCTCCAGATGTCGATGGCGCGGGTGTATTCTTTGAAAGTGAGCATGACTTCTGGGGCGCGATACCATCTGGGCACAAATTCCAATATGACCACTCAGAGTGTTGGGCCATAACGTACCGAGTAGCAACATACTCCGTTAAGAAATTGCTGCTGTCGTCGATATCGGGGGGTGGGCGAGCGGATCGCGCGAGGCCAAAGTCACAGAGCTAGGAGAGAGGGCGTGAATTGATGGAAAACTGAAGATAGTATCACGCCGCACTTTAAGATCACAGTTTGCGTTCAAAAGTAGATTCGATGGCTTCAGGTCACGATGAAGGACGTCGGCTGAGTGGAGCCCCTTAAGCGCCCTAAGAGTCTGTAAAAAAAAAGTGGTTGAGAGGTATGTTTGAGGGAAGAGTGTTGGATCCGGAAGAGATATGACCAGTAACATACCTGGTATATGAAGTATTGACAATGATCATCACTAAGTGTCTGAGTACGAATGACACGGTGCAAATCTGTTTCCATTAGTTCTTGGACGAGGTAGACTTCCTTGAAGTCTTCGACGTTCGTTGGCTGGAGTATGTCGAGGATAGAGATAATGTTTTCATGATTGAAGTGGCGAAGCAACTTGATCTCGCGCAAGGTGCGCAGACAGAACATAGAGTGATCAAAGGGCGTGATGCGTTTGATGGCTACTTTGCGCTGAGATGGTATGTGGACTGCGGAACTGCATCGCGAGACAAGGTGAGTCAAGAAGGGCGTGTGGGGGAGATAATAGAATTTGGTTACCATACAACGCCATAGGCACCCTCGCCGATGACGTCTAAAAGCTGATAGTGACGACCGATGGCGAAGTTGCCTACGCGGGGGTCTGTGGTGTGTTCCATGGGGAGAAAGATAGACGATTTTGCGCGACAGACTCGCGGTCGGAGAGTGTTTTGATGGGCCCAGCCCCTCCAAACTTTGAGACAATTGGGCGCTGGGTCTTACCCACTTACTCGACCCGCCACCGCCACCATCGTCTCAGCCTTGTTGTTCTGCTCCCCTACTTCATCAATCGTCGGTATCAAAAGTAATTGTTTGGGACTATATAATGTACGGGCACCACACCAGGTCATTTGCACTGCTCTTTTATTTCTCAAATGATTTTTCGGCACCCCGCACGTGGCACGTGAGAACCACGTGGCGTTTACCCATGTTGGCGAATCAAATTTGACGCCTTTAGCTAATTTTGGATAGTGCACGCCGCTTGCCCGTCCTCGACGCCGCCTACCCTGTTCGCCTTGCCTCATATCGCCCTCGAGACTCATTCTCATTCTCTTATTTCGATATTTTTTTTAGCACCCACAACCTTGTATACGCTCATCATCTCGACCCTTTTCACACTCTCACAATATGCCTGTTCTCGAGAAAAATACCGATCACGAGTCAAACCGGGACCTCGAGCGAGAGAACGATCGTGACAGAGAGGGCAAAGATCGCGAAAAGGGCCCAAAGTCAAAGAGTTCTACCAAAAGTATGGCTTAGCGACTTGTATTATCTCCATCTACTTATTCAGTATCTGCCATTCAGCCAAAGATCTATCTCATGTTCCGTGCAAATTCTTCAAGGTAGGCTCCTGTACCGCGGGGGTCTCTTGTCCCTTCTCACACACAAGCAACGAACCCGGGCAACCAAAAGGCGTCTGTGCTTGGTTCGTCAAGGGTAATTGCAAATTTGGACATAAATGTGCCCTCGCACATATCTTACCTGGGCAAAGCATGTCCATGGATCGTAAAAACAAGAAGGCCGCGCAGCTAGCAGCGAATTCGAATGGGCAGGCTAAAGAGGGCGGAAAGGGTGGAAAATCATCTAAATCCGGGTCCCAATCCGGCGGAGGGGGTGGAGGTTCTGGGACGGGCAGCGGTTCAGCGCGCAACGCGCTTCTCTCCGGCTCAACAGCCCCCACGCGTATCCTTCAAGGCGGCTCAGCACGTGCACCTATGCCAATAGCACTCAAGGCGACTGTATCTCCATCCGCCCCTGCACCCCCGGTCCAGGATACCGACTTCGCGTCGTATGGATTACCCGATGAGAGTAACCAGCTTCCTACCGCTCCGGCACAGAATAAATCCTTCGCTTCCCCACCCATGGATGATGGCACTCTTCCGGAGGCTGATGTCGTACCCCCAGATGTTCAGATCGAGCAAGAAGCACTGGCTGCTTCGAATGTCCCTTCCTCCCCTCTCCCTTTCCACAGCCCTTCTGTTCCTCGTCAGATGCGCTTACCCTCGAACCCGACGGACCTCGGTCCCATCGGTTCCCCTCGTTCACTATCCTCGCAAGGGCAAGTTACTCGTGTCAACGGATTTTCTCCCGGCACATCTCCCCCTCAAGGCGCCGTTATCCTGTCTACATCGCCTTTCTCTGCCCCCGGAGCGCAGTCCGTTTTCTTTTCATATGAAAATAAAACCACTCTCCCGGACGACCTCAAAACACGCTCTGGCATTGCCGCTTCGTTGGGCGCAACACACGCGTGGCGCCCAGAACCTCTCACGGGCGGCACTTTGGACGGATTTAGCGGGGAGATCGTCGTTGAAGATGAAGATCTGGAAGATTTTGTCCCTGGCTCCTTAAGTGAGCTTCTAACGCCAGAGGAGAGATCGCGGAGATATTCTCGGACCCATCATACCAATGTCGCTGCAGGCACTGCGTGGGGTGCCAACCCCCGCCCGAGTGCCGAAACACATCATCATCGATACTCGCGCTCTGTGCCGGCCCCAACATTACTTGGGGATATCAAGTCAATCTGGTCAGAAGGCGGCCAGAACGTGATTGGTTCTCCGCGCAAGGGCGTGATGGACGTTGGTCCTCCTGGGACCACCGTTCCTGCTGTTGGCAATGTCACACCAAGCTCCTTCAGATCTGCATCCGCGTTTGGCAGTCATTCTCTTGCGGATGACCACATCAATTCGTTCTTGTCGCCTTCCAATGCATCAGCTGCTTTCCTTCCAGGCAACTACCAGAATTATCTGAATACCAGGAATGGTGGAGCCCGCGCCGGAATGGCGGCGGCGGCCCCGGGAGTTTCGGGTCTTCGTGGACACACCCCTAATAGCAACGGCTCGAACGTCAATGCGGCAAATCTTCTGGCCCGGATCAATGATCCTGCCCCCGCCGCTCCCGCTCAACGCCAGCAGCCATTCGATGGAACCTCGGAATCCCTCGGCAACCAACCCTTCCAGCTTGGGAGGCCAATTCCAAGTGGAGGTGACCCCCGAGGCAATGGGGAGGATGGTAGGAACGTACTTTCTCCATCGGCTCGTGCCCTTCAAGCGCACGCGCCAGGTCAAAGCCTCCCACAAGGTCTCGCAGCAGGTTACTCTCGCATTCATGCGTTACCGCCTCCTCCTCCTGTTGTCCCCTCCCCTGCGACTTCGAGTACATTTGCACCGAGTTCAAGCTTCCAAGCCAATGCGAGCGAGCGTGTACAATTCTCCGAGTGGATCGGCATGTCCCCGGGAACGCACCCTCCCAACTCGCACGGTGTGACAGGCTTGGAGTCGTTGGCGTCTCGCGCGCAGTACACGAGTATCGGAGCGGCGCGACCTCCGGTTGGTCCAGCCAGTGCTACAGCGAGCCGCAACACAAGCGGGAAGAGCTGGGGCACACCATTAAGCCCGCTCAGTAGACCTGTCGTCACTGGAGATGACGATGACCTGTTCGATATGGACAGATGAGTTGAACACGACGTGGAGTTCACAACAAACAAAGAGGAAGATAGGTGGTCATCGAGAACATGTATGTTTGTAATGTTCACCACGAATGTTGTTTGCCATACCCAACCCAGAGTTTGTTGTTGTTTCACAGCACCGTAGTAACTTAGTACAGTAGTACACGTGATTTCAGTTTCTTGATTGGAGTTTGTCTCTTCTTTTTGTTTGTACGATTAATTACATAATATTCAACCATTCTATGTCGGCCCGGGTTTTCCGTCCATATTTTTTTTTCTTTTTCCCTTTTTGCATGCAATGGCTCCCCCGTCATCACTTTCGGGATCTAGAAAGAGGATAAAACTACAGGATGAGGATGATTCACGGATCAAAGAGCTCGAGAGTAAATTGATGGAGGCCATCTCCTCGAATGCCTCCTTGAACTCCCTTACCGACCTCACATCACTTGCTGCCTCTCTCCATGAGCCACACTTGGTCCTCAAAGCTATCTATGCCTGTTACCGCGTCTTCGTCCTGCTGATCTCGAAAGGCTGTCTGGAGAACTCTGCGGATGAACAAGCCAAGGTTGTACGGACTTGGATCTTTGAGCGACTGGACGAATACGTTCGTTTCCTTTGCGGGCTTCTTCAGGATGATGAAGCCCTGCTCAGGGTGTGTCCTCCTGTGACTGGACTACATATGATCCCTCACATTGCGCCCAGACTTCAGCACTCAATATCCTTATGTCACTCTTGAAGCATCTTTCCACCTCGCTGAGCAGATCGTCACCTCAACCGCAATTTCATGTGCCACATTTCAGGAAAGTCATTGACGCTCTGTTGACGTGCCCTTCCTCTGAGCGCGGAAGGAAGAAGCGATCTACCCAGGAGGCATCCCCCAACAAGCTTGACTCAGAAGTGAGGGATCAGTTTGTCGCGAAGTGGTTGAACGTCCATGCCGACATTCGATGGTTCTTCCTGAGAGACGCTGAGTGCGACTTTTTTTCTTTCTGTTTCTGCCATCTGTTCGCAATTAACAAGTCCCTGATTAGCCCCATATTGTCGGCTTCCTCTCCCAAGGCGAATCCACATATTCCCGAAAACCTTCTTTCCCTTCTCGAGCGGTTAGAGTCCTTTCCGGTTGCGCATTCAGACTTGAAGGTGTGGTGGGTCGAGGAGTTGCAAACCAAGCCCGCAAGACCGAAGAAAGCGTCGACGGCATCTGAACCCGACGATTCTGGAGCTGACAGCGAGCCCGATTCGACCGAAGACGACTGGCGCAAGTTTTTCGACGAAGAAGAGAAACAGAAAAAGCCGTCGTCGGGGCCGTCGATGCGCCTGCACCAGATGACCGTGCATCAGTCGCTGCACTCTTTGGCCTCCCATCGCGCTGTGTTTACGCGTCTCTGGTTGCGGTTGCTGCCACGGCTGTCCGGTGACGAACGCACCGGGGGTGGCCTGTCGCTACGGGCACTGAATGTAATGCACCACGGCGTCATGCCACATCTCACCAGGGCAGTCCTGGTTATGGACTGGGTGGGCGGATGCGTAGACTATGGTAAGTTTTGGATAGTGCTTCGAATTCCTTTTTCCTGACGCAGCTGCTCAGGGGGGGTTGCTGGGTTACTGGCCCTCAACGCTCTATTCATTCTCATGACAGAATACAATCTGTGGGTCTCTAACCGTCGTTAATCAATTATGGCCATTCACACTTTCCCTCACCTACGATAGGGACTATCCGTTTTTTTACACTCGTCTATACGCCTTCCTCGACCACGACCTCCTGCATCTCAAATACCGAAGTCGATTCTTCCGCCTCACAGAGCTGTTTCTGAGTTCAACGTCAGTATATCTATGCCGAATATATTACGAAGCAAAGTCCCTCATATTGACCTGTATTTCCTAGACACCTGCCCGCGACACTTCTCGCCTCGTTTGTCAAGCGCCTTTCCCGCTTGTCGCTCACCGCTCCTCCGTCCAGCATCGTCATTACGATTCCATTCGTTTATAATATACTCAAGCGCCACCCTGCGCTGATGTGTATGATTCACCGCGACGGGGAAGTCCCAGAGCCTTATGAAGGTGAGCTGCCATTTCCACGCATTCACAACGTTTGTCATTCGGTCATTGGCACAGATCACTTTTTACCCGATGAGCCTAACCCAAACCTGACGAATGCCCTGGATTCTTCACTCTGGGAATTGTACTCGCACAAAAACCACTACCACGCAGCGGTGTCGACAATGGCACGTATATTCGAGGAGGCTTTCACTAAGCCGAGCTATCCTATGGAGGACTTTTTGGATCACACATACGCGACGGTGCGTCTGCGCATTTATTCTGGGATTCACCAAAACTGAAGCTGGGACCCTCTACCGAAAGCTTATTGAAGGGGAGTTCAAGCGGCGTATAAAAAATGATCCCGCCGTAGAAATTGACGAGCCAGAGGGCATTTTCAAAGCAAGCGACGATGTGCAGCTTGACCCAATGCGCAATATCGTTGAAACCCTTTGGACATTCTAGTCCACAGAGCCGGTGATTTAAATCGGTACAATTTGCGCTACATAAACAGTTTTGTTCTTCACAACATGACTAGAAGTGAGAATAATAAAATGCGGTCACACTATCGCCTCCTCCTCGTCTTCATCTCCCGATACCTCTGTATTCTCCCGACCAGCCTTCGCCATGAGTTGTGCGAGATCATGTTCATCTGTTTCGGATACGGCTTTCGGCTGAGAAGTTCAAGTGAGATATAAGAAAAGGAGGCTCGAGAATTGCCCCGTTACCTTCATCTTGACGATGAGGTTGCCTCCCTGCTTTTCGATAGTGCCCTGAATGAACTCGATGGCACGTTCTAAACGTTCGATCGCAGCGTACTACGACACTTGTCAGTCAAGTGATAGTGCGTAACAATGGCATCGTTTTCAAACCTTGTCGGTGGCATTTGTACTAAGCACGTATAACGGTGGTGCAACGAGCTTAGCCTTGATCGGAACGGCTTCGCTGCTCGCTTTCTCGCCTGCGCTCAGGGCTTTCTTGATGGCATCGATCCCGGCTGGTGTGTAACATGTCAACTCGATGTCCGCGCGCAATTTGATTGGCTGTGGCGTCAAGCGGCGGGCAATAGTAGCCATTAGGAGGCTATGCGTCGCTTGTGGCACAGGTTGTGGAAGCGTTCCAAAGACCGCATCGGGCTCTCTGCACCATAAGAAAAATGTGAGGTTAGGGATAACTGTAAGTGTGAGAATCCGGGAGAAAAGAACTTGCGTTAATACGAGCTTGAACGCGTCATACATGTTCCCATATTTCCTGCCGAGCGGCCACGCGATCAGCTCGTACAGCTTCTCCAAACGCTCTTCCTCGCTCGGACCGACGGGGGGCACGATGTCGTCCGTAGTGGCGCCGTCTCCCTCTTTGTCTTGATCCTTCTTGGCATCCGAAGGAGCATCTGCGCCGCCGTCCCCAGCGTCTGGGTCAAAAGTAGGTAATCGAGACGCAACATGACGCATGATCGACGCGACGGTGCGCGCTTTCATGTAGCGCTCCTCGCATTTTGTAATGTCTTCTGGTGAGACGCGACGCTTCGACAGGTCGATGTAGCCTGTGTTGTACGGGACCAAGTTGGATCAAAATCAGGTTGTCTGTCGTTGTGAGACGATGGGTCGGAAATTTTGTTACCTTTTTCCTTGTCCACGCGCAGGACGACGACGACCTCGTTCCGGCCGACTCGGATCAGCTTTTGGATCGATCGGATGCGGCGACGAGAGAGTTCAGAGAGCAAGATCATTCCCTCGATGTTATCATACTCGAGCTAATTAATTTTTATTCCCTTGCGCATTGTAGCCGTCGAATCCGTGCAGCGAAGTGGGGGTGAACAAGGAAGTGACGCACCAGTTTGACATAGGCACCCATCTCGGCAATCTGCCGGACTTGCACCATGACGAGCTCATCGACCTCTGGATAGCGTGCCTCGTAATAACGCATGTTGGACGAGGAGGATGCTGAAAAGTTTATGACTCTGACTCTTGCAATGCAATTCGATATCTCGCTGACTAATCAACAGACAGATAAAAAGATCATTCTGAGTTTGAAATGTCTGGTGCCAAAACCAACAGAACAGCAAAACCACGAAATCTAACTTAGCACTAAATGGAATATGCACTTATCAGTCTATAAATTCGACAAATCATTCCGTGCATTTTTTGCAGTCGTATAATCTCCAATTGTACAGCCCTAGACCCAATCATGCCAGTGTACATGGTCAGGTCGGGAAAAAGCTCGACAAAGTAGAAAGGACGAGGTACAAGGAAAGTTTACCAAAGGCGTTCTTTCAAGCATCCACTCCATACTCGTCGCCACAGGGACAGGTCAAACAGAATTGATCGCGTTCATACCACAGACAGGCCAACAGTCTGCTAGGGGTGAATACATGTCAGGTTGCCTCCACAGGCATGGGCCCGTAGAACGGGGGTTACAAAGGGAGTGCGATGGGTCAGGGGAGACCACTGGCAGGCTTGTCGAACTTCCTGTTCACAGTCCCTACAAAGGCGCCATAGTCACATGGTTCTTCTCATAATTTGCTACGAGTCTCTTAGCAGGGCGTGGCGGTGCTTCGACAAATCGCAGTTGACAGCACGACAGCAATTGTCGTGGGTAAGGGAGAGAGGGAGAGGGATTCCCAAGCTGTGGTATTGGAGAGAGAGAGACGCATCCGAGTCCGTCGTTGTCCACCCGAACGACAAAAGCCCAACGACCACCTTATTGCGGTTCCGGCCAGGCAGGAGAATCGGATGGTTCCAACGGGAAAGCTTTGTGAAGAATTACGCCTTGGTACTGTATTGTCATATGCGGACTGACACCTGATACTTGATGAGCTGTAAATCATTCATGCCATATCATATCATACCGGTTTGACGCGCCGGCTCACCCATTTGATACACCATTTGATGCGCCCATTTCCGAGACACCCGTTTGATAAGGCGCCTTCCTCGGCAATCTGCTGGAGTTACGCTGTGCCTCTGAAAACGGGACGAGCGAAAGCAGCAGGGATTGTACCATTAATTATGATTTTGATTATGTATTCGCGTACTTGGACTGGATTGAATATTCGACTTAGCGGTAGCGGTACACAGCAGATAGGATGGGTATGGAAAACGATAAAGGACTGTGATTGTAGCTATTTCATATGTTAGCTATGCGAGAAGAAGAAAAAAGGATGGGGAAGGGAGAGAGCTGGTAAGTATTGTACTATCAAATCTGAACATATGTCCGTCATCCACGCCTCAAAAATCTGACCCCACGGCATCCACCACATACAACACCTGTTGGGGCCGCACGAAAAGCCCCCGCGACTCAGCGGCCATGGTATCCGACCTCGCGGGAGAGACGCTGCGGAGCCGCTTCTCCCTCCCGAACGTATCGAGCTGACCACCCTCGCGCTTGAGACTTCGCCCGCCACCCTTGCCGATTGTGCTGAGCCCGTGACCGTGCTTACGACGCATAGTGCTCCGCATCTCGTCCCCAAAGTCCCAGTCCATGGAACCGCCGGAGCTGCCGATGTCAAAGTAGCGCACGCCGCCCCACGTGCCATCGTGCCACGCGCGCGCATCGAGCTTGTCGCCTGGCCACGTGTCCCCCATGGGCACCTCGACGCCCACCCAGGGCCCCAATTCTCCCTCGACTTCACCGATGTAACGCGCGAGAGCGCGGAAGCGCGCACGCTTGGACGTGATGATGCAGGGAATCCCTACTTCGAGTGTCGCCCCGCGTGGGACACCGTCGGGTGGTGTCAAGGGTGGTCGGGGTGGAACAGGCGTGTCGGAGACTGACGTCGATCGCGAAACGGCCTCGGCAGATCCCTTGCGACGTGGTGCTATAAGGATGCTGGCAGAAGAAGCGGAGGCTTCACTCGCTGAAGCCACTCGCGACGTCGGTTTGGAGATTTGCAATGGGCCCGGTTCGGTCGCCGCCGGTTCCTTTCCCTTCCCTTTGACAGTGCTTGTTGGCATTGGGGGTGTGTCTCCTGGAACCGACGTCATCTTGGCTTTGGGTGACTCTCCGGGCTTTCCAACCGTGGGTTTTCTGGGAGTGATCTTTTTGAGGGTGGAAGGGGAAGTAGAGGTAGTTGACCGGAGAGATGCATTCGAAGTCGATCTTTGTGCCGGTCTGGTACTGAGCCTCGTTGGGTCAGGAAGTGGAGGTACAACCTTCTTTGGCTTTGTCGTCATGTTTGTGCTTACTACCGAGGTTGTTGATGTGCGTCTCGGCCTGCTAGCCGCAGTAGCCGTGACGGACGTGGCTGTCGCTGTCGTCTTCACGCTCACCGTTGAAACGGTGGATGAAACAGAGCTGCGTCGGGGACGTGATGTGAGCTCTCCAGGAAACTCAGAATTGGTACTTTTGAACGTTGACGAGGCGTCGCTGCGTTGAGAAACGGACGAAGTAGGCCGCGATGTAGTGCTGGATACGCGTAACGACGGAGTGGGCGTGCTTTGAGTGTGTTTCCTCACAGTGGAGTGTGAGCGGACCGACGCAACCGAGCCTGAAGGAGACTTTGGCCGCGACACGGGGGACCTATCTAGGGCAGGTCGGCGCCGTTTGGCCGCAGGCGCTGTCGAATCTGTAGTAGATGTCTCTTGCTCTTCCTCTCCAATGGTCGATGTCGAGGATGTGCGAGACAACGATCTGGAAATGGTCTCGCCTGACGGGGTAAGTTTCGAGTCGGGCCTGGGACCTAGATTTTGTAATTGACGCCGTTGCTGGGTAGTCGATATGTCGCTGAATTTGGACGTCGTAGAATGTATGCTACGTGCAGAACGGATCGAGCTACTAGAAGAAATTAACGGCTCCCTCGGCGATGTCGGTGAGTGATGCTTCGCAAGATTGCGGTTCAAAAGGCTCGTCCTCAGGGAATGCTGACCGACTGTATCAGCATCAGCATCGAGGTGCTTAGTAGAGCGGGCCCCATTTCGAGCGGGGGAACCTTTGAACGCATTCGTGGACGAGAGTAGTTCATCGGTAGAGAGCTCGAGTTCTAGCAAGCGTCAGTCTGTTGCACCTCTAGAGAAAGTGTGCCTTACCATGACTGATCTCCTTCAGTGCCCAGGACTCCAAATTATCAAAGCCACCTTCCATGCGAATAGAGACCCAACGTTTCTTCATCCACTTGAGCAATTCAACCCGAGTATCTTCTACCTTCTGTCTGATCAGAGAGGTTGGCGATAACATTGTGTCGCTTGGGTCCGAAGCGTGAGGACGAAGTAAGATCGAGGAGACAAGCGCCTGACAAAAAGGATATCAAATGGATGAGTCCGACGGTGAATCGTCACAGGGTATGATAGTAAAGGCAGACCTGGTAGAGCCTTCCCGCGCTCTTCTCCGCGAATCCTCGCTGGATAGACTTTATGATGCATTCGACGTGGTCTCGATCCTCAAACTTCACACCGTCTGTATCCATCAATTCGAGCCATTCCGGCTGTGAGAAACACTCGTCTGGTTGCGAACAAAGGAGATGATCTATCTGACGTCGGGCGTCCAAGATCATGTCGCGAGAGGTATCGGCCCAGGGATCGATAATGGCATTGAGTTTTGTCAGAGCAAACTCTGCGGCGAACAATAGTGGGAAGACGTTAAGTGGGGTAGTTCTTTTGGCGACTCCTTTAAGAGCGGTATCCCTGATCTTCTTATCTAGCTTTGCAAACTCGGCGTTGCACCAGCCTTCACCGAACATGCCAACGAGTCCGCGACGGGCGCCCCGCTGAAGCAAATCATTCTTAACGTCATCTAGGAGAGCAAACTCGATGACGCGGGGTATACGACGAGCACACTGCCTGCACCGACATCCGGAGACACCCCACTTGCCACCCGTGATGCGCTCATACTCGGTGAAGTCGACATAAGCGTGAAAGAGTCCGTGCATCATCTCCTGCACGATGCGGGCTTGAACCTCGTCGTAGAGACTTGTGAGAGAAATATATGTGGCCGAACGCATAATGTGGAAAGCGGTGTCGAGGTCATATGTACGGTTGGAGAATATTAGTGTGCCGGTATAAATAAAGCCGAGGACGAAATGGAGGGAGGGAGGTGTGAAAGGAGGTGAGGGAAGCATCAAAGTAGGTGGCTCTGCCGAGCGGTCATCATCTTCATCCTCGTCGCGGATTTCCGGCTTTTGGGTATTCCATGCGATGAGAGCGTTGTGAAAATAGTCCGAACGGGAGACAAGGACGAAGCGATGAGTTGAGAAAACGGGAGCCAAGCCGTCGTGGTGAGAAGAGGAGCTACCATCGATGCCAATGCGGACATCCGAATAAAGACGTGATCTCCACATGAACACGAGATCTTTGCGAAGCTTGTCAATGCGATTTTCTTCTGCATCGCCTTCTTCGCGATAGTGCTCTGAAGAATCATAGAAGAACTCAAAGGCAGCACCAAGGCCTTTGCCAGTGTAAAGATATTCGAGTTCTTTTGAGAATAGGTTAGGGTTGATAGAGGTGGTCAAGTGCATCAAGCCATCTTGATTTTGAGAGACGGGGGATGCAGGGCGAAAGGGCGAAGGGGATCGGGATATGGAGGAGACTTCTGGACCAAGGGAAAGAGAGAGAGCGGACTGGGTGGGAAACCCTGATGGAGAATATGTATCCAAGGGCCCTGGGGATAATATAGGGGCAGGCCGAAAGGAAAAATACCGTGCCTGGAAGCTTGGGGGAGCACGAGCGTATATGATGGCTGTAAACGCGTGTAAGTCAGAGCACGAAGGAGGGAAGAGGGGGTGGTAGGGGACAGATGAGAGAAGTAAGGATGGGTGGGGATGGGTGAGGAGTGGTTGGGACGAGGAATCTCTCAGGGGAATGCGTGAGATGGATATAGCAGGCCCACCTTTGTGACCATAAACTTGCTCGCCTGTTGGTTCTCCATCTTCTTCTGTCAAAAGGGCCCATACGACGTCCGGGAAGCGGTCCTTGGCACGATGGAAGAGGGCTTCAAGGTCAGTTTGCCAAGCGATGGTGGAGTTAGTTGTAGCATGTTGCAATGGGGATGGGGAAAGGGGGGTAGAAGTGATGGTCGTTGTTGATGTCGTTGTCGATGTCGATGCTGCTGTTGCTGTTGGTGTCATGAAGAAAGGAAAAGAGAGGGAGAGAGAAAGGGGGCGGGTAACGGAAAGTTGTAAGTTGTTGTATGGGATGGGATATTGAATTGAATTGAATGGAGAATGGAGGGGTGAGGTGAGAGCACGTGTTCGTGTGACCCTAACCCAAGGCAAGTGAACCAAATCGCACTCCGACTCGACTCGAATCGACGTTCGACGCCCACCCGCGCCACTCACTCAACGAACAACAATCTCTCTTTCCATCCCCTTCTCCCCTCCCCCTTCTCCTTTCCAACCCAATGCCTGCTCCATTTGCTTCCCACGTACAGCAACACCCTTTACCTGCTCTCTATTTATACCCACTCAATGATTCCTTCATCCCCAAACACATCCACCTCCCTCAAGCTCAACGAATAAAGATCGGCCGTCAGACCAATGCAAAAACCGCACCAGGAGAGCGTAATGGCTTTTTCGACTCCAAGGTCCTCAGTCGACAACACGCCGAAGTATGGGAAGAATCTGGCAAGGTCCGTCCTTATTTCCGCTCTCCCGCGCTCTCCCTCCCACCCTCGTCTCCCTTCTAGATCTACATCAAAGACGTCAAGAGCTCGAACGGTACCTTTATAAATGGTGAAAGACTCAGCCCAGAGGGCGCAGAATCAGAGCCATTCGAACTCAAGACGAGTGACATCGTCGTATGTGTCATAATTTTCCTCGTCTACCTTCCTCCCTTTGTCGTCGCCCTCAGTCGCCGCGCCTTCTGATACTCATTTCTTCTATCAGGAATTCGGCATCGACATTGTCGGTGAGGACAACAAGACAATCGTTCATCACAAAGTCGCTGCTCGCGTTGTTTGCGTGCTGACTGAGCAAGAAGCCCAACTCGCTGCCCGCGTAGAGTCTCATCAAAATCCTCCTTCCCTCTCCACTCTCCCCAGCCAACCTGGCTCAAGTAATGGTACAACAACTTTCAACTTTACTGGAACTCAGGGTGCCGCCGGCCCCGCTCGCAGGCCCGCCATCCAACAACAGGCTCTCGGCGGTATGGGAGGAATGGGTGCCAATATGCGCGTCCCAGGGAAGAGTGGTATCACTTTTGATCATATCCTAAGTCGCCTTCAGGGCGAGCTCCAGAAAAGCCGTGAGACCGGTGCCGAGTTACATTCTCTTACTGGGGCGATGAATGAAATCCACGACACCCTCGGAGGCAATCTGGTCAGTACAGCCCCTTCCATCGCCACGCTCTACACATCTTGACCTGTCCTTAGCCACAATCTCTCCCTCCGTACCCGCAGTCGCTTCCTCCCGTTCTTCCCCCTCACCAAGCCCACCCTAACGAATCCGATCCAAACTCAAGTTCGTCCACAACAAACTCGGCATTATCCGAACTTCAGGCACAATTACAAGAGACACAGGTGTCCCTTGCTTCACACGTCGACAAAATCCGTTCACTGGACAGCCTACTCGCCGAGCATGAGATCATTAAGCGGGAAGTGTCTTCCCTTCGGGAGTTAATGGACGAGGAGAAACGTGAACTCGAGCATATCCGCGGAGGTCGCCGCCGGGCGGAAACACTTCGGCAGCACCGACCTGACGACGAGGATGGGAACCTCCAACCCGACGACGACGATGATGATGCACATAGCATCGCTACGGTGACAGCTCATGGACTCGAGCGCGTTGAGGAGGAAGACGAAGAGCAGCTAGCTGTCGAGGAAGATGAGCAGAGCCGCAGGAGGGATGAACTTACCAGACCTCGAACACCAGAACCCACAGGTTTGGGTATGGATGACGAGGATGACAAGACCCGCAGTCGATCGAGATCTCCTTCCCCACCCCCGCCAACTGCTTCTCAAGGCGCCCAGCCTTCATCGGAAGACATTAACCTTCGCCTGGCCGCATTGTCCAGCCAGCTCGAGTCTGCCCTTGAGCTATCACGATCATTACAAGCACAGCACGCAACTGCGCAGAACACAATTTCATGCCTTGAAGCGAAGGTCAACGCGCTCGAATCATTAGTACACACATCCCAAGTCCAGGCTCAGTCACACGTCGCCGAGGCTACGCAAGAGCGCGCATCGCTTACTACCCTCGTCAACGAGTGGAAAAAGGGCGTAGAGGGTCAGTGGGGGGGTGTACAGGAAGAGTGGGCTCAAGAGCGTGAGCGCCTTTCTCAAGCGCGCGATGAATGGGAGAGACGTGTGCACGCCGTAGAGAAGGGGCTAGAGGGCACCGTCGCGAAGGTCGACGCTGGGCTCACCGTGCTGGAACAGCAACAACAACCTCTACGCCAACACAAGCAGAATGGTAGTGCTCTACTCGTCACCCCTCCCTCTCCCCGCAGTTTATCGTCAGACTCCGATTCTGACGGTAAGTCTCGAAGAAAAAAACGCTCCGCTGCCTCACGTGGCCGGTCACGTTCGAAGGATGGTTCGACGAGCTCATCGGAGGCCCTTAATGCGGATGGAGACGGCGGGTCGTCCACTGCTTCTGTGGCTGCGGGCGGCCTGCTACCGAATCCCAACCCACGCCCTCGTTCTCCCTGGCTCCCCGAAGGAGATTCGGACTCTGATTCTCACGTCCCCGGGCGTCTCAAAGGACATCGGCGGTCGGAAGGTGGGGAGAAGAAGTCGCTGCCGTCAAGTTCTTTTCCGATCACCCCAGATCCTTCCGTGCGGAAATTCTCGTCAGGGTCATCCATTGGTCCGACGAGCGAAGAGGATGCGGAGCAACTGCACAAAGCAGTCTTGAATGCGGGTGCATTAAATCCCGTGAGTTGCCACACATGTCACATTTTATCGCACTCACACGAGGATATCCTCGTACAGAATCTTCGCTATGCCCAATTTACACAAACACAGGTGTCGACAGCTGCGGGCGTGATTGTCCTCGCCGCCGCTGCCGTCGCTGTTGCGTGGCGAGTGAAGGAGTAGTGAATCGTCCTATGCAACGCCCAAACATCTTTATCTTATTGTTCGAGATTTTCTTTCTATCCCTCCTACGCATTGACGTGATCTCTTTTTTCTTCTTCCAGTATACTACACCGGTTCCTTTTTTTTCTTACATCTACGCCTTGCGCGTAGTGTCATTCGACGACGGTCACGTATTTGATCCTCTACCCCTCTATGTATCCTATGTCGTTCGTCCGTCCGTCCGTACCGCCTCGTTCCGCTACTTAATCTTATGACACGTCACGACCATGGTTTTCCTTTCTGTGTTATTTTTTTTCCCCACTCTGCCGCATAAACGAGAGATGTGTTCATAGGTAACAGGAGTAATCAAATTGCCAGTGATCTATTATCTGTCGTGATATTTTAAACGCTGGAATGTCCTTTCTTGGTGTGACTTTGTGAGAAAGTGAAATGTGTATGTATGTAAAATCCAAAACACAAGCTACGTAGCTAGTAATGATCACGTCCTGACGATATATAAAACGGAAGTGCAAAACGCACGAGTCGAGCGAATAATTTAGATGGCGTACGAAAATGCACACGCACACCATCAGAATGCACGTCCCCTTCATGTTACTTACACACTCTTTTCCCTCGTACTCTTCATTTCTACCTTCTTTCGGTTCTAAGAGGGAATGAAGGTCCGAGGCAAGCGTCCTTTCTCACATGATCACGCAGTCCTTCTCCTCGAGCTTCGAACTTTGGTATCCCATCTCCTGGAACGTCGCAGGGCCCTTCCCAGGGGGCGGCCGGGCCACCGGCGGATCAGACAATGCCGTCGGCGAGGGCGTGCGCACGGGAGCCTGTAGAGAAGGGATGCTCGATCCGCTGCCCCCGCGCATCGGGCGGCGCCCTAGTTGTCCTGGTTGCCCTGTTCCACCACCACCCAACGTTGGTTGCGAGGGAGGCCTCGCCAGTTGTCCGTACGGTTGCTGCGGGGGCATGCGCGGCGATGGGTACCCGCCTGGCCCAGGGTTGTTGTTCCCTTGGGGTGGCTGTGAGCTAGGCAACGGCTGCTGACGCGAAGGAGGTGTGTATCCGCCAGGGCCCGGCCCGGGCTGGATGGGTGGTCGAGGTCCGCCGGCGGCGTTAGGACCTGGTCCGCCCAGCGGTGGTATTTGCGCAGCGGGCAGCCGCGGCACAGCATAATCGTAATCATCCGCAGGAGCAGGCATTGGTGGTGGATAGCCGCGGTTGGGCCCGGGACGGTAAGCGAGCGAGTTCTTTCGAATGTTCGCGACAACCTGCTGGCCGTTCGGCCGACCGCCTTGGCGCGGACCCCCCATAGGTCCGCGAGCGTCGGAACGTTGCTTGGCTTGCGTGCGCTTGCGCACGAGGGTGGTTTCAGTTAGGTTGTCGTGCTCTTGGCGAGAGAGAGCTAGGGGTGCGGGCTGCGATAGGGCGGCGAGCCGTTCAGTGGCGTCCGCATTTCCATGCTGAGATGCCTGTATACAGGAAGAGAGGCCATACATCAGGTAAGGAAAAAGAGGGCAGGCGTCTTACTTACACGAGTGTACCAGTTGCGTGCAGCTTCGATATCCTTCGCGCCACCTACGCCTACTTCCGTGTAGTAACCCATGGCGAACTCGGCGCTGGGGAGGCCCTTACGCGCGGCCTTTTCGGCAAAGGTGAAGGCGAGCGATTCGTCTTTGTCAAAAGCACCCTCCGAGCCGCACAGGAACCACTTGCTAAGGGCCATGTCTGCTTCGATCTCCCCCTGTTGGCTCGCCAGCGAATAGTACTGAACGGAGAGCAGGGCGTCGAATGGGAATGGCGGCTGTGCAAACTCGTACGCATGCCCGAGCTTGTACTGTGCAGGCGCGAAATTTAGGTACGCCGCACGCTCGAGATGGCGCCGGGCCTCGTTGTCACGCGAACTCCCAGGGGGTATAAGAGGAACGAAAAGGTGTGGGGGGATGGAAGCGGGAGAGAACTCCCCTAGGAGCAGAAGGCCAAAGACATAAGCTGATTGGGGAACGTCCACAGTCGCAAACGTTGCAGCACGTTGGAGAAGGGGGAGCGCAGCTTCCGGATTAGCAGACAAGCCTAGTTGGCCCATCAAATGGGCCATCCCCATTCGCTGAAATTTGACATGAGACGTGCTGTCAATCAGTCTGATTTGGCACGTACATATAGACAGCTTTCATTGTTGTTCCGAATTCCACGCTCATAACAGTCCCTGGCGTGCGGAAAGTCACCAAAATTCTCGTAGTCACGGCCGAGTTTAAACCATGACGCCGAAAAGCCAGCGCGGGCGGCTCGCTCAAAGTCGCGGAACGCCATCCTGGGATTCTGCGGTACAAATTGCGGGTAAGCCCCTGTTGCCTCGAATATAGCACGCAAATAGATGGCCTCGGAGACATGGAGAGGTAACGGTTGCGGTACGGGATTGGGATTGGCGAACTGCAGGACCATGGGAATAGCGATCTCGACCAGATTATTGAGCTCCTGGTCAGCAACGTGGATAGGGCCCGTAGGGGGGTCCGCAGAGCCAGCTTGATTTGGAGTCACGTAAAGACGATCGACTAAGCCGACGACATCGCGACACCAAGCTACTTTGGACGCGGGGCTATTACCAGGGTTCTGGATGGAGGGTAGGGCTGCGATGAGAGAAGAAATGGTAGGAAGGGGGGCTGTGACGGAAGGTGGGGCGTTTGACTCGGGGCTTTTCCTTCGAGGAGCGTCTGAAAAGGACAAAGATGCCATGGCAGATGCAAGGGGATCTGAGGTGGGAGGGCGTGAGGAGTAGGGTCGTGATTGTAGGGAAGCTGGATGAGATTGCTCGAAAGGAGGCTGATGGGCCGGAGGGAGGTTGGTCTGTATTGAGGGTGGTGAATTTGACTGGCGAGCATTCCAGGGACTCCAGTTAGACCCTGCTGGAGGGGGTAGCGGTGCAGGACTCGTGGACAACACAGGCGCAACGAAACCGGGATTAAGGGTGTGAGAGGGGAGAGAAGGGGGTGGTCCACGGTATTGGTCAACTGGAGGGTTTTGGATCGAGAGACCGCGGGACACTTGACCGTCAAGGGTGCGCGCCATCTGTACAGAAGAGAGAAACGAAACGACGAGTGCGTTTTTTTTAGATAAATACTGTTACTCGTGTGATGAGACGTAATAAGACCTACCTCTGCAGGGAGGTCAGGTGTCAACTTGTGAGGACGAGGTGCCAGAAGGGGTTCTTCGAGATGAGGTGGCGAGGGACGATATTCTACGTTGTCTTGTACTCTGATCCTGGGGGGTAAAGGGGGCACAGGGGGTGGAACTGAGGACATCTTTTGACACTTGACAAGCTGTACTGATTTATGACGCAGGCACGCACGTTTGTCCGAGTCCGAGGTTATGGGCGATGTTGGTAAGGAGTCAAGGCGCACTACTTACTGTACGTGGGATCAACTCATCAACACCGAGCAACTGGGAAAAAAAAAAGCTCTGATCTTCGCCGATGCCGCCCTCACTGCCTCCCATCCTCTGCGCAGCGCCAATCAATTCAATCACAGCCCACTGTACTTTCTATTATTAAATTACCTCCATCAAGCCACATAGACGGTCTAACAGACATCGCCCACCTGGCCAAGCGGACCTCGGACTTTTCGGGATTGACGGTGCGTCGTTTGCTGCGGAGACACGGCACCACGGCCTTCCGGCATTCGACCATGACTATGAAACGAGCTGCGAGTTGAAACGCCTAATTTACACTGGCGACGCGGTGAATGCGCAGTACAGGATATTGCAATGTCGAAATTTGTAGGAAAATCCATCGTTGACGTGATTTCAACTGTTTGCTTCGACGTCGAAGCGAAACAATTGAAGATGTCTGACGGTTGCAATCGCATTTGTGGTATAAGTATGGTAACCGTACGTGGACTGTTCCTGGATTCGGATGGGTTCTACGGGCGTCTGCCAGGCTCTGCTCTTGGCGTGGCACTGTACAGACCCCTGATATGGCCCGATGTTGATGTTGTGTGGACCGCTCTCACTGGAACAACCTCGATCGCTCCATCCCATCAATTGTTGGTGCGCCAAGCCTGTAAGGAATATCGCTAATCAGGGAACTTTTTGGGAGAGTGGCGAAGGTAACCTGTGCCAG
>Ga0307512_10000816_pt1 | contig 45918 bp, 53 predicted proteins | sample 14_EM_MG_FD_200267 | JGI IMG/M metagenome (GOLD analysis project Ga0307512, IMG submission 200267) | Populus trichocarpa ectomycorrhiza microbial communities from riparian zone in the Pacific Northwest, United States - 14_EM | ecosystem: Host-associated > Plants > Roots > Unclassified | place... | reverse complement strand
TGTGGAAGTCTGAGGGCAAAAGTTCGAAGATTTGTGTGGTCATTCATGTCTATGTCGGCATGTAGTGCTTGGGTTTCAAAAGCAGCAAGGTACTTGTCAAGATTGTCATTCCTCATTTTGAGTTTCTTTAGTTCGTCTTGGGCCCTTTCGCATTCTGCATAGTTGGAGAAGGCTTCTTTGAAGTGTTTTTCAAGTTCTTTCCAGGCGTTGGATCGACGTGGAATCATGCTGGGATCTTCTACAACGTGGCGAAGCCACCTGTCAGCTGCATCGACCCATCCTTTGCATTTTGGTCCTTCTAAGAGTGAGAGGAAATAGATGCTATGCATGATCGGGTCCTTTGCGATGTCGGCTCTGTAGTTCATGAGCATGAATCGATTGAAGGTAGCCAAGAATCTTGTGGTTTGGGAGCGATCTCCATTGAACTTGTTGGGATGAATACCTTCAAGTCGGCATGCTTTATCTTTCTTATCATCTAGGGGAAGATTTTCAAGGGTGAAGGGGTCATCTCCAGTGCCGCAAGGTCGACGAGGAGGTTTGTCGCAAACTGTTTGGGATGATCGCATTCCAAAAGATCCAAAGACATCTTTGTACTTTGGTCTGTAGTCTTTATCTTCGTCTTCATCACTGGAGGAGTCGTCGTCCAAGGGAGTTGGGGGTCTGTCTTTCTGTTCTTTTAGAACTGTTTCCGTTGCGGCTATTATAGCTTCTTCAAACGGCATTTGTCTGGGTTGAGATGGTCCTTCAGTACAAGATGGTGGTCTAGAGGGTTCTCCGCTTTGTTCAAGTGAAATGAAGTTTATGCCCAGAAGTGGGTGGTTTTTAAGTCTGAGTTCATTTCGAGCCAGTCAAAAGCATTCAAACTTGTTTCCTCAGACATGTACTTCAAACCATATGCTGTAGACGTTACTGACAGATACTAGTGCGTTGTTGAGTCTAGCATAGTAGCCTGTATAGGGTGCTCCAGTCTCTTGACTACTGAGCAGATGTCGTATGTTTTCAGTAAATTCAGCAGGTACACTGTCTTTTGGTTCTGGGATCGTGTCGAATGGGCATTTGAGATTACTCAAGGCCTTAGGAGATATGTCATTGGTTTCAGGTAGGTAGCAAATGCGCCAGTCCTTAGATCGGCTTTTTCCTTTCACGTCTCTGGGAGTAGAAGTCATCTTGGAAAAGAGAAGCTTGTTCTAATGTCACGGTCAGGTCACCGTGTCTTTCAGTCGTCTTGGTTCTGGAGTTTTCAGACAGGGGTATTTCCCAAATAGGAAGTCGACCCGATGTCTCGATTAGAAAGACGTCCTAATCCAGTAATCGTGTCAGTGATCCAAAGAGGAAAGGCAGGTGTCAGGAGTCGGGTGTCAGGATCGATCACGTGAGATGTCACGTGATTAGTTTTGAAGAGTCAAGAAGATCACATGATATGTCACGTGACTTATCTGAGAGTGAGTGAAGATTACACAAGTCGACGCAACTTGGAATCAAGCAAGATACAACATGTGATCTCAAAGACGTTTAGAGAGGAAGGGTGAATAGTGACTAAGTCAACTATTGCAAGGCGGTTCTTTCAGAGAGGAGCTGCATGCGTTCAAAGAGTCAATACAATAGCCTGTATTGCACAAATAGAATGAGCTTAGAGAACTTGTTCTATGCTACTTGAAGTAGTATATATACAAGCGACATGGAAGCTACTGGAATATGGTGGAAGGCGACAGAAGGTCAGAGAAGGTAATGGAAGCTCATAGAACCTTATAGAACTCTCTAGAAAACGCAAGAGTATTCCATAGGTAAGTTAGGTAAGCAGAGAGGGAACCGGTCCGGAGTCAAGTACAAAAAGGGGAGGAAAGAATTATGTAAGAGGAGGTAGTCTGTGACATGCATCCCCTTTCCACGCCTCTTCAGTCTTGGCAGCAGCCTTGGCCTTGTTGAAGACATCAAAGAATAATATTAGAGAGGATGACGGCAGCGATGTCATCGCCTTTGTAGTCCCCTTTGCCATGAGTCCTACCAGCCTGCCCAGTAGCGTGGGATTGCCCAGCGGTGATGCAGGTGGAAGGTGCTGCTGTTGTCACTTTGAGTCTAGTTCTGGCATTGCATGCCACAATGGCAGCCCACTTCGACCCCCACCGTCATGTTCATCATCGGAGCTGAGTGCCAGCTGGGCATTTTTCATATTGTTTGTGCCATTACTTTTCGCAAAGCATGACAGGGCCCATGTTGCGCCGGCATGTGCGCCAATCAAAGTTCTTGCATGGGCCACAGAGGTTGTGTCCCATCGGAGCTGCAGTGCATGTAAGTCATGTATGTGACAGTGCCTGCTTGGAGGTGAGGCGACATGTGGCGTCAGGATGGAGAGGGGCATGGATGAAGTTCTTGGCTGTGATGTAGAGCACGAAAGTCAGACAACTAAATGCCCACAGAGCCGCAGTTGGTCCTGGGCATCTTTAAAGACCAATCTTGTCACCACCAATGAGTTAGAAAACGAGAATGTGTGTCTGTGCATGACTCGAATTACTTGTAGGAAAATGTCAGGGACAAAATGACAGTGGGAATTGACACATGCGCACACGCACAGTAGTTGAGTTGAACATGGACCAATGATGTTAAGATTTGAGATGGTCGAGACGCTCCAGAATCTAGATACTCATCGGAAGGTTCTCCTTGTCCACCTCAGCCTCCTTCCAGGTCACCTTCAGCACAAAGTCAAGCTTGACATCCGCCCCATGCACCACCTGCAACGCCTGGATGGGAGGGCCATGAACAGCAGAGGTCATAGAGGAAATAGAAGTGGACAGTGACAATCTTGTTGAAGCATGCAATACACCTGCTGCGCCAATGCAGAAACACAGATGATCCTCTCTTGCACAAGCTTGTTGTATGCAAAAGACAGGAGCAGTACAAGTGTCCACATGCATGCTCCATTGACTATAGTACACAAGTATGGAGAGGGAAGGGAGAACCCCAAACTTGACCAATCCTGACATCATATCATGATCAACTTTGTACCCAGAGTCTTCACACAGGATTGGACTTTGGATTTTAAAGAGGTACTGGACATTGCTGAGTGTAAGGAGTGCTCAGGTGTTTTCATCAGTGGGCTCAAGGTTGCTCACTGTCGACCTCTTGAGGGCATGTAAGATGATGAGTACATGTACCACAAAGCAGAAAAATGGGACTACTGTCAGTACACAGAGGAGATCAGGAATTACGACCACACACTGCTACAGTCATACTCCTGTCGGCTTTCTATTCGACACCATATCCTGTCAGCCTAAGGGTCCGGACCACAGACAAGTGATGGGGAGGCCATGTGACCCCATTCATTGCATATGCCGATGAAGTCTGGACCTCTCACTTGTGCATAGTGAGCTCAAGCAGCATTTGTCTTCGATGATTACATGTGGTTGTATTTCCGTAGCTGAGAGGCCAGGTCAAATTTCTCAGAATGAATGAACGTTTATTTGTTGAAGGCGGGTAGAGGTGACTCAGACATCCTGGAAAGAGAACCTGGGCATGCGTTGTATAGATGAATTACTGGCAATGCGAATTCTGAATGGGTTGCCTGCCCCAATTGTGTGTTGTGTTGTGTTTGTTTTGACATGGTCACGGAATGGGAACAAGAACTCTCCCTTCGGACACGACCTCCAAGGCGCCCCTCTTTTGTGCCCTTAATTCCACTGCGACTGCATTTGTGTTCTGATTTTTCACCTGGTTCTTCTTGCAGCATCCACACCAATAGAATATAGATTGACAGTCGATCATGAGCACATGCGCAAAAGGTTTACTAGGGACGATCCAAGGGCATCTGATGCGTCCTCCCCCAAAGGCGGGCTCCAAGAGAAATGGACGCTGCGCAGGGACCTGAAGCTCAGGTGGTGAGTACAATACAGCCACTAGTGTTTGTTGATATTGACCAGACTGGAACATAGACACAACCTGAAGGCATCCCGCAGCCCCTTCCCCCAAGACAAGCTCCTGTCAACTAATCGCTGGCAGTGTCCTGCAGTTGAGTCCAGTAAGGCATCCAAGTCGCGTTGTTGTCAGCCAAGGTGAGCCATGGGACATGATTTGCTACAATTCGCGCTGATTCTCCCTGGTTCTTTACATATTTGATTTGATCTGATTTGATCTGATTCTATAGTTTCAAATGTATTACTAGTAGCCAAAAGAATGGGATCGAATGGGATCAACTGTGGTCTAATATTCAGTGTGATTTGTGTGCATTCTAAATGTTCAATGTAATTTGTGCATGTTCTGTGTGATTCGAATTTTATGTAAGGATACTCTCATTTGTATAATCATATCAAACCAGGTATAACAATCTAAATGATTTGATATCGTTCGACCTTGGAATACGCATTTCTTGCTGGGGCTGAGTGAGTGAAAAGCCGCGGTCAGCTAAGCTGTATCTGGGATACACCGTGAGAGACTATGCGACATAAGGAAATATATTCCCATGACTGCAACAAAATCGCAGAAATATTCCCACAATTTTGCCTGGTTGGGACACAAGGAAGTATATTCCCACGGCTGCAATGAAATCATGGAAATATTCCCACGATTTTGCCTAGCACAACGTGACTTGTGGAAACATTCCCACGGCTGCAATGAAATCGCGGAAATATTCCCACAATTCTGCCTGGTTGGTGGTTTGTAAGCAATGATGCAAATCACACAGAAATATTCACATGACTGCAACGAAATTGCGGAAATATTCCCACAATTTTGCTGGTTGAAAAATTGGCTTAAATACCTTGTTCTCTAAAGGAGAACTCGGAATTATCATGCAATATTCACACAGGAACGGCAAAGCTTGCAAGGTAGGTGAAGATCTTGTATTTGCTCATCTCGCTTGCATACCCCTTACATAAGCTACCTACCAATACCAGGTTTTGAAACTTTTGCTGATGTAAGAGCAGGTGGCAGTGATGAGGAGTGAGAGGTTTCCGTGCCCCGTCTCAAGATCCCCCTCTAGGCCCACAATGACTTTCGATACAGCCCCGCCTGCTGGTGACCCCGGCACCGGTGTCGCCGGTTGTGCTGGCGCACGCCTCTATTGTCTCTCGTTCGCTGTGCCCTCTCAGCTTTCGACAGCCCACGTTGGTTTCATTTTGAGCCTCGTCATCATTCTAGCAGTACAATATGCAAGGAGCCCATGGCGCAAAGTTCCACCCGGTCCAAAAGGTCTGCCAATTCTCGGAAATGCCCTTCAACTCAGGGATAAACGCTGGATGTTCGAGAAAGATTGCAAAAGAAAGTTTGGTACGTCCTATTTCATTTTCTTTGAGTTCGACGTGGCAGGTTTACAAGAGAAATCACAGAAAACATCATGTTTCTGAAGGCCTTTGGCCAGCCCATTGTTGTTTTTAACAGCCTCAAGGCTGCCTCGGAACTTCTCGATCGGCGTGCAAACATCTACTCCGATCGTCCTCGCCAGATTGTTTCTAATGAAATCATCTGTGGTGGTCTTTTCACGGGTATGATGCAATATGGAGACGAGTTGGTATCCTGTTAACCTTGGGGGCGTCTGAACTTATCTTCTTAACCCCAGTTGGCGTCGCACCCGCCGTGCGGCACATGAAGTGCTCACAAAGACCACTGTTCGTGATTATCACCCAACGTTCTGCAAAGAGGCAATTATCCTCGCCTCCTCAATCCTGGATAATCCGGAAGCCTTGGTCAACCATATCGAGCGCTCCTCTGCCTCTGCCACCATGTCAATATTATATGATTACCCCACACTCGAGGGCAATCATGACAAGGCCATTACGGAAATTCACGCATTTATCAATCGTGTGTCAGCAGCTGGTGCTCCTGGAGCTTACCTAGTCGACTGGTTTCCTTGGATCATGTACATCCCAGAAAGGTACGAGTTTGTACTATCTACTTTAAATGAATATCGCCTATTGCGATAGGACCTCAGATTTGCGGGCTGGAAACGTGAAGCATTGGAACATTTCAGGGATCATACAGCTATGTTCAACAGGCGTCTAAATGTCGTTTACGATGAACTTGTAAGCCAATAAGTCATGATTTCACAACAAAACTTCCTGAATAGTCACTATCCCAGGCTAAAGGATCTGAAAGACCGAGCGTGAGCGCATCACTGATAAAGAAATCCGATCGAAGTGGGCTCTCCCGTCATGAAATAGCCTGGCTTCTTGGCACTTTATAGTGCGTTCTTTCGCTGTTATTTCTACCACGGATTCGAATTCTGAACTACTCCCGCAGCTCTGCGGGCTCAGAGACAACTGCTACAACCTTGATGTGGTGGGTGCTGGCGATGATGGCACATCCTGAAATACAGAAGCGGGCACAGGATGAGCTCGATGTTGTCGTCGGTCGCTTCCGCCCCCCAACATTTGCGGATGTCCTGAATCTGCCTTACATCCAAGCAGTGGTCAAAGAAACTCTCCGGTGGCGCGCTGTCGTGTCATTGGGCACCCCACACCGCTCGACGGAGGACGATTGGTATGAGGGGATGTTTATTCCCAAGGGGACCATGTGCTTTGCGAACCTGTGGCAATGCCATCACGACCCTGCATTCTACGGTGACGATGCGGCGGAATTTAACCCTGGGAGATTCCTGGACGAGCACGGCAGGCTGATCCCAGGTCCGGTGGAGACGCACGACGAGGGACACAGTACGTACGGATTCGGACGGAGGGCTTGCGTTGGTAAGCACGCGGCCAACGACTCGCTGTTCATCAGCATGGCCACGGTTCTCTGGGCTGTGAGACTGGAATGCCCACGTGACGAAAGTGGGAAGGAGGTCCCGCTCGATACGGAAACGACGGTCGATCTTGGAACGGTTTTGTAAGCCACAGTTCTCCACCTTGTCCCGTTTGTAACCCGCTTCGAATTTCGACTGATGGTCTCTAGCCGGCCAGTGCCATACAGGTGCAATGCTACCCCGAGGTTCCCCGAGGCACCATCGTTGCTTGCCGAGCAAGTGGAGTTGATGAAGGCGTGAGGTATGGTGCTTTTCTTTGCGCGAGCCTGAGGCACACAGCTCAGAAGTCCCCGCCGCAGGTTCCAATGTATTACTCAGGATAACATGAATGAACCTTATCGAGGATGGGCGGACGACGAAGAACCAGCCATTGAAACGTAATCAAGTTCCTGGCACCAAGCAACGATTTGCGTGGGATTCTTGGCTTGCGATCATAACTACGTTGTAATTGTACTGTGATTACTCACGCCTAACTCTTGATGCTGTCTGCGATCGTCGGACTGAACACCTTGAGGAAGGGAAGGACGAACCGCGGTGATACCCTCTCGCGGTCATCGTCGAAGTGAAGAAGGCCGCCCTTTGACACGCTGAAGGGCGACAGCCGTCCAGAAGTATGTTTTGTAGGGTTTACATCCCCGTCCCTTTGACGGCATGAGGAGCCCGTAGATGTTGCCTGTGATGAGACGGTCTTTTTTTTTTTGCATTAGGAGTTTAACGTCCACCGCTTTCGCGACAAGACGGCGCTATCTAGTACAAAGTACTACTGGGTGGCTAAAAGAGAGCGGGTGTGAAAATACGTTAGGGATGGATATTAAGTATGTGGAAAGACGAGGGGTGCGATGATACCGCCAGCCCTAAGGGCTGTTCCTAAATGAAATTAAGGAGGATCGGGACGCGCGGGCAGGGGGCGTAAAAGGGAATTGCTGGTAAGAAGGAATTGTGCGAGGCATTTGGCTCCCTTGACATTATGAAAGAGGTTCTCCCGGCTAACCAGGCCGTCGGGGTCACTTATGATATGTCGACCCCCGGCAAAAGGGGGCCCGAAACGCATTATCATAACAAATCGTTGTATGTACGAGACAGTATTGTATCAGAAGTCTGGACTACTACCACGAGTACGAACTCGCTTTCGTGGTCTATCAAGGGGCACCCACCCCTCCGCCATACGGGCTTGTAGGACTTGCCTGTGGACAAAATCAGGTATGTCCTCACCCGGCCAGTGCCCTTCGAAAAGGTCACCGGGCTCTCCCTGCGAGTCTCTGGTTACCGCTGGTATGACGCTTCTGTGTGTTGATGTAGAGGGTGCAAGAGGAGTGATTGTGGCAGAGGGCTTGTCCAACTTGGCAGGGGGGTTAGGGCGTAACACCGCCCCACCTGCGGCCTTCTCCACCTTGCGCACCACTTTGGAATTGGGGCATGTGTGCCGCCTGGTAGTCTTGCGTGATGCGAACTCACGTCCGCATGACACACATTTCCGCATACGGGGGGGAAGTTTAGCAGCCTTAGCAGCCTCGCGTTCCCGTTCCCGCTTGGCAGCACGGCTCCTCTTCCGTGCAAGTCGCCTCTTCTCCTTCTGGGCGTTGTTGGCCTTGCGGCCACCCTTCTGGAGATCAAAGAAGGTGGAGTTGCCCTCTCCGTTGAGAAGCTCTAAGATAAATCCAAACATCACCTTTTTCACCTTGTGAACAGGGTGAGGTACTAGTGCAACGGCGCACTTGACCAGGTGAGAATGGAAATGGGGAGTAAACTCAACCCAAGAAATGTCCCGTCTTCTGCCTTTTGGGCAGAGATGGCATTGGCCAAGAGGTTGGCCCTGGAGAGGAACCAGCGACGACGGAAGATGTTGAGGATGTCGAATACCGACAGATCGATGGCCTCAGGAGTAGATTTCTTTGGCCAAACCCTCCCAGTCGGCTGAGGGGGGGGGAGTAACGGCCATGCGATCATCCTCGATGTGAGGGAAAATGATGTGCTCGGGGGAGGACATGGTGGTTGAAGAACAAGAAGCTGCCCGTGTGATGAGACGGTCGACGATACACGTGCCGCCGATAGAGGGATGCACGATTAGGACAAAGCCAGAGCTCGGCCCCCAAAGGCGGAATAGAAAGGTGTTGAACGGGCTCTGGAGTCGCTCAAAGGTGCGTGCATTACGACATTCCGGCTGTGCTCGTGGTTATGGCCTCTGGCTGGCACTGGCCTGAGATCGCGACAATTGGTCATGGAGAGAAATCGCATGACTCTATCTCGCTTCTAGTCTGCTAACGAACCTGTGTGTATGGCGTGGGGTGTCGTGTTCTGATGTTGCACGGCATTGCATTCGTAGATTCGTAAAAGGACGTTTTTGTTAAATGTTAAGAAGTGGTAATACTTGTCATACTTGTAGAAAAAAAAAACCATAGACACGTGCTCGCATCCGCGACTCGGACGTCCACGGCCCGCCCGCGCTCCATCATCATGCCTTTGTTCCGTTTTCGATAGCCCATGTATCTATAGCCTTTGTTAACCCACGGCTCAACTTCAAGTTGCGAGCGCGACGGTAACTCCCCCATAAAACTGCTTCACCCCCCCAAGGCTCAGTGATAAAGGTCGAAGACTCCACCGAGACACCGCTTGAATTCAATTGTGTATGTCTACGTAGTTCTCTACCCATGCTGCCAGGTGTCTGACTTGTTGCCACTCTGACACGTTCAAAACACCTGTCGTCTGGCCAATAGCAGTCCACTATTCTCGCTCACTTGTGATCTAGGCTTGTCGGTCATGACCGATGGTCCCTCTGGAGCCTTAGAGACGGGCGAGTGCCGTGCCAGTCGTGAGGGGTCATCTGGTGAACTATGCCGTCGAGGTAATATCTCCTTCCGCACCAGCGTGGACGACGGGCTGATTCGTACTGGTACAGTGTGGCGTGGTACAGGTTGCACGACGATCGGCGATATTCCCGACAACATCCTCCTAGACATATTCGATTTCTATCGTATATTCCCCAACTTCCCGCAAAACGTGTACTCCGTGTGGGAGTGGCATATTCTAGCGCACGTGTGCAGAATGTGGAGACAAGTCTTATTTACCTCGCCGCGCCGCCTAGATTTACAGCTTTATTGCACACCCAATACCCCTGTGAGGAAGATGCTGGATATTTGGCCACCCTTACCCATCACCATAGAAAAACCACCTTATATACACCTCCATTCCGAGGCCGACGAGGATAACCTGATCGCTGCGCTTGAGCACCAAGATCGTGTCACCGTGGTCATCATCCACAGCCTTACGTGTCGTCAACTGGAAAGAGTAGTCGCGATGATGCAGGAGCCGTTTCCGGCGCTGACCCGTCTCCACCTTGGGTCGATGGATGGAGCAGCCCTTCCTGATACATTCATGGGCGGATCTGCCCCGCGACTACAACGTCTCGACTTGGACGGCATTTCGTTTCTGACATTACCAAGACTTGTTTTGTCGCCCACAAACCTTACCGCTCTCACCCTCCGTGCCATACCGAGTGCAGGGTGCATTTCACCCGGAGAGATGGTGGCATACCTGTCGCCATTAACCTTGCTCTCAGAGCTAGTTATGGAATTCGAATCCCCGCATCCTCCCCCCGATCCATCAAGTCGGCGTGTCATCCTGTCCACACGTGCTCTCTTCCCCGCTCTTATATATTTTCGGTTTAAGGGCGTTAGCGAGTACTTGGAGGACATGGTCTCCCAAATCGATGCCCCTGTACTCATGAACCTCGAGGCAATTATTTTCAATCAGCTCAGTTTCGTTATTCCACGACTCTCCCAGTTTATTAACCGCACGGAAACACTCAAGTCCTTCAACCAAGCGGAGTTGTCCTTTGACAGTCACTTCGTCGAGATCAAATTTTTTTCCCGCGGTACTCCCAGCCTCTTGCTGCATATCCCATGCAGCCCATCGGATTGGCAGCTTTCGTCTGTTGTACAGCTCTGCAGCCCACCCTTACCTCTCCCATCCAGTATAGAACGGCTCAACATCCACGAGGGCATGATTTCCCCACAGAAATGGCAATACGATGCAGACCATGAACCATGGCTTGAAATTTTACTACGGTTTACCTCTGTGCGGGAGTTGTATGTATCCAACACGATGTGGCCCCTTCTCGCCCCCACTCTGAAGCAGCACACTGGGGAAAACACCTTGAATGTATTCCCCATGCTGTGTGACGTCTTCTTGGAGAGACTCGAGCCATCTGAATCACTTCCGAAAGCCATAGGACAATTCGTTGCCGCGCGCAAGCTCACTGACCACCCTGTAGTTGTCCACCGTAGAGAGGCAGAGACTCGGATCTGGAAAGCTGTTGATTTGTGAATTCCCCTCCCCTGATGAAATTGATAGTACTGCCTACTTGCCACCTCGCTTTCCTATTTATGCCTGTTGTTTGATTCTTGGCTATATGCATCCGATACGATGTGGCCCCTTCTCGCCCCCACTCTGTAGCAGCACACTTGTAAAAATACATTAAATGTACTACCTATGCTCTGACATTTTCTTAGAGCAGTCTGACCCATCGGGACCATTCCTGGGAACCATCCAACCGTTTGTCATCGCGCGCGAGCTCGCTGGTCACCCTGTAGTTGTCCACTGCCGAGGGGAAGGGGACTGGAAGGCCATCGATGGATGTATCCCTCCTCTCCATACGAAAATGACGCTTAGAGCTGTCTACTTGCTACCACGCTTTCCTATTTATGCCTGTTGTTTGGTTCTTGGAACAAATGCTCAGGTGGTTCAAAAGTTGGTAGATGAGATGTACAAATTACAGGTATTGATGATGCACAACAGCCTGAGAAAAGAGAGCGGCAATGACACAGCTGCAAGAGATATCTATGATAGTAGCACTCATGCCCAATTGTCGATGAGCGCGTCGCGCATCTCGCCAACGACAGCACTTGAATTTTGGCCCTGAAGTTCTGTTCAAGGGAGGAGGTAAAGAAAGTTAGTGCACAGAGGGAACAAAGCGCAAAAAAGACACGCACTGAACGTCGCTTCGATAACGCTGATCTCCGTCGCGGTGGTGTCAAGACCGGTGAATGCGCACCAGTCATTGACAACCAGCCCGGCACCTATGACGTCGGATCCTCGATTAACAGTACCAGCCTGAGGAGAGAACAAGGAGCGAACATCAACCGCGTGATACGACTAACAGGGAAAAAAAAACAGACGACTAAGGGAACTTGTAATAGACTGGAAAGCTCGTCTTGGTCTTGGATCGAAGTCTTTGGATGGACGAGGCCACCCTGATTTGTGATTGCACAATAGGAGCCGACAAGAACGTTGTCTGCGATCGTCTGACGGAACACCTCGACTTTGAGGACGTCAGCGATGATCTCCTCCGTCTCGCGATCAACGTCAGGGTGAACGAGCGCGACGTGGTCATTACACGCGATCACATTTCCGAGAGCGGAAAGCCGCTCTTCGACGCGCTGAAGGGCGACGGCCTCCGGGAGCGCATTTCGCAGGTGCTGTAGTTCTTGGTCGGTCGTTGTCGAGGGCACGAGGAGCCCGTGGCGGTTGCCCGCAGTGAGACGCCCGATGATGCGCGTGCCGGCGATGGAGGTGTGCACGATGGGGATCACATCGCTGAGCTCTGCCTCGAAAGCGGAGTAAAAGTTGGTGCTGCCCTGGATGGCGGCGAGGCAGTACGAGTTTGTGAGCTTGGAGAAGACGCCGATGTCGCTGCTGTTTTCGAATTGGAGGCCTGATGGGATAGAGTGTGAGTGTGAGCGCACGTCATCGGATTAAACGTACGAGTAGCCATGGTGGATGGATGGGCTGAAGGGCGGATGGATTGGAGGAGAGGACGAGTGTCTCGTGCTAGATAAAATATGTGATCGAGATGCTCTATCCGGATCCGGAAAGCACGCGTCCGAGTCAAGGCCGCCCGAGTCACCACCTTTCGAGTCAACCGAACCCGAACATGTTCCTTACCCGCAACCGTTTACTTTCTACATTCCGACATCACAGGAATCATCGCTTCGCTCTTCTATCTCGACATTATATCCAGCCACCTTATCCCCGACCACAGGTTACTCCCGTGACTCCAGTCGAAAAAATATTGTTGGACACCATCAAGGTGCCCACGACTTCCCGGTACTTCGAAACGCTGTCTGAATTCTGTTTTTGGTTACAGGCGAATGGGCCCATATCTTTCGCAACATACATGCAACATTGCCTCTCCCATCCAACAGAGGGTTACTATATGAACCCTGCAAACGCGGTCATCGGTGCTCGCGGTGACTTCATCACCAGCCCAGAAATCAGCCAAGTATTTGGTGAGGTGGGTGTCTCATTGATTCAGCATCGGATAAACGAAGGTAATGAACTATCAGGAGGACGCGTAGCTGTTAGGCGTGTGGTTATTATCACAATATTTGAGCTCTGGCGCGAAGCATGAAATCCAGCTGGTTGAACTTGGTCCGGGGAGAGGCACGCTCATGGATGACATCCTTCGGGTGCGTAACTCAACTTTTCTGTGCGTTTTCGTTTACCGAGTCGGTCTTAGACACTGTCGCAATTTCCACGTACCTGCACGTCTGTCAAGCATGTTCACCTAGTAGAAACCAGTCCAGCTCTTCGTGCTGTTCAGGAGAAGAAGCTTGAGGGATGGGGTCGCAACCAAGGCCCAGAATTACACTGGTATGAATCCATTGACGATATTCCGACGTCAGATGGCGTGTATACCATGCTAGTCGCGCATGAGTTTTTCGATGCGCTCCCGTTCCATCTCATTGAAGTACGCCGCCCGTTCATAACTACGTTGCAATATGTGAGCCTGACCTCGTCGAATTTCCTAGAAAACTCATCAAGGTTGGAAAGAGGTGCTACTCACCTCTACTCCCGACCCACCCGCCAAAACTGTCCTGAGACCTCTGGACGTCCGGACTTCTCAATTTTCACCCTCACCTTCAACTTCACTCTCCCATGACCGATTATCATCGGTATCACTCTCCGCAGACCAGACGCGTTTCCGCCCTGTCCTCGCAACGGAGCCTTCACCAGTGTCAACTCTACTTGGCGCGTCGTCACCACGTTTCGCGACCCTCCCAATCGGCGCGCGCATCGAAGTTTCGGCCGCCTCCTTCCAAACCGCACGGAAGCTTGGCACGCTTATCTCCCAGGGGGCAGGGGGCAGCGCGTTAGTGGTAGACTACGGAACTGATCACGCTGTTGGGAACTCATTCCGCGTAAGTCCGTCCTTCTCATGGCTTTACCACCAATTCTTTACATGGGCGACCCGACGCTCTCCTGTTTGTGTGTTTAGGCGTTCAAGGGTCACGCGCTCGCCGACCCATTTGAACGCCCCGGGCAGGCAGATCTCACCGCAAACGTCGATTTCGCGTACCTTGCGGAAGCTCTGGCAGGGACTGGTACGTCGCTCTCTCATCGACAACATACAATACCCAATCTGAGACGATCTCCTACTCTACAGCGACGGCGCATGGTCCGCTATCACAGCACTCCTTCCTCCTCACCATGGGCATCAGCGCACGTGTCGACGCGCTGCAACGCGCAGCTGTTTCACCTGAGCGTGCGGACGCGCTCGGGAAAGCCGCCGCGCGGCTCGTGGACGCAGCCGGGATGGGCAGGGAATACAAGGTGATGGGTGTTACGGGTGGGAGGGACGCAGAAGAGGTGTGGCCATTCATTGCGGGTGAGGTTGTCGCCCGGGACGCCTCGGGAGGGGCGTCCGGCGATGCCCGTGGCTTAATGGCAGCGCAAACGCGCTCAGCCTTTTTATGATTATCTGTTAACGACATGCGAGCGTGAGCGGCGTTACTTTATCCCATTGATGCGCAATCATCGACAATTTATCCTGCACAATCCTGTGTCAATGACCCATGCTCACACAAGTCCACATACATGTTGCGTAGAACGTTAGTGAGCGCGAGATGGTTTAGAGGTTGCATTACACGTCTTGCCCGAGTGGAAAACGATCGGTGGTATTGTATTGCGTGACGCAGTCTTCCTGTCTTTTTCCTGTAAGCTGTCCGCGTGTGAAATGTTTCATGCCTCGGGATTCGCTCTGGATTTGAGATCCCGAGATCCAAAACCTTTGAAATTTGCCCTTCGATCAAGTATAATCGCATTCTGTGATTTACAGAGTGTCATTTAGTATAGTGTTTTTGAAATTCCAGCCATTTGTTGAGGAGATATGGTCAAAAGGTTGAGGTCATATTTTTACAAATTTCACACGCAGACAAGTTACGCTAGTTACGTCTTCAAACACATAACGGAACAAGAGGCTGTGCGGAATAAATACATCCAAATGACAGGTTTACGTACAGCGTAACCCTGGATCCTACCACCAAGCCTACCACACATCGCTGATGCTGGCTGTCAAGCTCAAATGCGAGCAGGCGTGTTTTACGTAGACGAAAAGGCGCGTATGTTGAAGAGCATCGAGGTGAGTAATAGTCAGCATGTTCCCCCTGGACAATTACTTAGTTTCGCGGTATAGGCCAGCTCTACCCACTGGCACATACTAGTATCGATGCGCTCCCCGACAATATTTTCCTAGAGATATTTAATCTCTATGTGGATAAAGCTCAACATCATTACAATGAGAGGGGACGATATCCCGAAGATGCATGGCATACACTGGTGCACGTGTGCAAAAAATGGCGATGCATCGTGTTTGAATCACCCCATCGCCTAATCTGCGACTTCTCTGCACGCCGAAATGACCAGTAAAAAAAATGTTGGATGTCTGGCCTGACCTACCTATTGTCATAAGGGAATATTTCGGCATATCACGACCGCGGGACGCGGGTAATCTCATCGCCGGCCTCAAGCAGCACAAGCGCGTATTTCAAATCTTCATCGAGAATATCCCAAATTCGTTGTTGAAGAAATTCGCAGCGATAAAGAAGCCATTTCCGGCGCTGACATTTCTACAACTTTGGTCGTACGATGAAAAAGCTCCTGTGTTTCCCGGTTCATTCTTAGATGACTCTGCTCCACATCTGCAATCCCTACTCTTGGATGGCATTCCATTCCCATCATTAGGGAAACTGCTCTCATCTACCAATGATCTCGTCAATCTTCACTTTTTCGATATTCCTTATTCCGGATACATTTCGCCCGATGCGATGATCACTAGCCTGTCCTCGTTGACAAGGCTCAAATCAGTTCTCCTTCGATTCAGATCCCCTCGAACTCAGGCCGACAGAGAAAACCGACCTCCTCCTCTGCTCACACGCACCGTCCTCCCTGCTCTCACCTCACTGAAGTTCAAAGGCGATAGCGAGTACCTAGAGGACATCGTTTCACGAGTGGATACCCCACTACTCGACAACGTCGTTATGACATTCTTCAATCAACTGGACTTTGACGCTCTACTACTTCAGTACGTCATAGATCGCACAGAAACATTCAAGTCACCCCATCGAGCGGACGCTGTCTTTCACAGTTCCCGCGTCGAGGTCCGACTCTTTGAGATTAAAGAGACGGTTGACCACAAAGTGCTAGAGTTGGGGATCTCATGCAAACAGTTGGATTGGCAGCTTTCATCCCTAGCACAAGTCTGTACCTCCTCTTTTCCTCTATTCCGCACCTTGGAACACCTCTGCATCTACGACGGACCATCCGCGCAATCACAATGGGAAGATGACATGGAGAACACTCAATGGCTAGAACTCTTACACCCATTTGCCTCTGTGAAAGATCTGGAGCTATCGGGGGATTTGTATCAACTTGTCATGCCCACCCTGGGAGAGCTCACCGGGAAACTGTAGCAGAAGTGCTCCCTGCATTACAAAATATCTTTGTGGAGGGACCCCAGTCATCGAAACATATCAAGGAAGCCATTGAGTGGTTCATCGCCGCGCGAGAACTCTCTGGTTGCCCTGTGGTTGTCCACCACCGGACACGAGGAAGTTGGCGGTAAATACATTGTGTCGTCGGTGATTGATTAGTACCCTTTACCTTCAATTCTATCTGATGACCCCTTATGTCTCCTGCATTTCGTCTGGCATTCTCCCGGACACATTCTTTCTTCTCCTGAGGTGGGGTTACTGTATTTTTGTTCGCCATCATTGTATATCTGATCTCGTTCTATGAATGATATCCTGACCCCGCTACGCTAAGGCACCCTGTGTAACAGGACACCCGAGTCGTAATCAACGATTCGGAGAGCGTGTAGGCGATGTTGTGCTACGACGCCTTGCTAGTGTTCGGAATCGGTATACTCTCTTTGTTACGATCTATATATTTGAATCGAGTTTTGACTCTTTCCGAGTAGACGGGTATGCGTTTGGAACTACGTCGGACTGCTTTTGTCGCATGGGATGCACTTTCATCAAGTGCTACTGTTACGAGAGGATAGGCATTATACGAGCGGTGCGCCTAGTAGGTTGTTGTAAGTTAGTCGGGGTGAGAAGTAGCACTGGGCAGGACGACTTTGAAGCCGGGAAACATCTGGCAATGTATCTATGTATCGTACGCATACGAGCTTTGGCCGCCACTAGTTTCGGCTTGTCATCGAGGCCCCAACTTCCAAGGATTGTAGCACCCTACCCAAGCGCCCCAAGTAAATGTCCGAGTTACCAAGGATTCGCGAGGCCGCATCAGATAGACGTGCTGCATCACCAACCTTCTCGAAGATAACCTCTCCCATTTGACGGACGCTCGGAGTGCATGGCATGACCGAGTGAGGTACAAAAACCTGGTCACAACCAACGGCAGCTCGTATCGATGCTCCGCGTCGTTCCTCGAAATGTGTTCACATTCAGTACTTTGATGCCATGTCATGGCATTCGGTGAATGAGCAGACAACAACGTGGTCCTATCCAATATGTGAGCAGTTCATCAATCACGACTCACGAGGATTTGTTAGTGGATGGCAAGTAGATTAAGTTCTCCACATTTTCGACGCTGATAGATGTACAGTTACTTCAACTCTATCTTGGAAAGTACACCCGGTACGATCATGGATGCTATTGTGGACTCGGAAGTAGATGGCAAATGGCACACGTCTGATGACACGTTTGCTTCTGACACTTGGAGGAAAATGCCCAAGTATACCTTGATAATTTCAGTAGGCTAGCAATAATGTATGCTCACTACTGTGGTAGTATAACTATGCTTCGCACAAATGTTCTTTTATACCATCCTGCCAGTGACAGTTGACGATTTTTACTGTCGCACGAAAGCACCGAACTGTAAAAACAAAGAGCGGAACAAAGACAACTAGGACGAGATAAAACAGAATACGATTCGCAGAACGAAGTCAGTCTCACCTTCATTCCTGTTCACCTGCTTCGACTTTCCTTGAGACATACAGAGTGCCCGCCAAAGTTCGTTGATACATTGGCGATGAACAAAACGATGGAATTTGATGAAATACCGCACCGCTGTTGAAACCGACTCGGAACTCTTTTATTTCCATGTCTCCGTTGTTGCCTCTCACTCGCACGATTGACAAAAATTACCTGGACAAAGGCAAGCGAATATACACATGGTACGTGAAAATTCGCACCACGGGGCCGGGGTTATGCTGGTGTTTCCTTGGGAGGAAGAGCGGGCGAGAATACAGTCGTTGATATATAAGACAGGGATACCTGCTTGTTGGGGACCAATGGTCAGATTTTCTCACAGCAGAACTTAGGAACGAGCTCGACTCACGTGGCGCACGCCGCTGAGAGTGGGAATGGTGGCACTAGGGGAAGTTGACACATCAAATGCGGTAATAGGAGCGACGATGGTTGATCCTTCATTGTGTTGCGAGGTAGCGCTATCGTCTAGGATAGGTTGAGTAGTTGGACTGGCCGTAGAAGAGTTAGTGGAGGGGCAAGGGACGTCTGGTGGTGTGTCAGCATCTACTGTGTTCGGTGAGGACGATGGAACGTGGTAACGTCCAGGAGAAATAGATTGGGACAACGCAGGAACCGAGGTCAAGCATAGTGGCGAATAAAGCCTATCATTGGGCGAGAATAACTCGACTGTGGTGTGTGGGCTTGGCAAGGAGAGCTCGGGATCAGGTCCAGTGTGAGGAGTGGTGGTTTTAACAGCGGTATCGTGGTACAGAACGGTGCTAGGAGTGAGAACCAGCATGTAGGCGCCATCCTCATCCTTTTCAAAGCTGAAATCAACGTCAGGCCTGTGGGAAGCCGATTCGGCGTTTGTGCGATGGTGTGCGATGTTGCACAATGGATATGACGAGGGCTCGTACAAAACGAAGTTGCGATCGATGGTAGACGTGGTGAATGCAGTCGGCGCGGCGTCGGTGTCTTGATGTAAAGCGATGTAAATATGTCGAGTGCTCCTGAGGATGAAGATTGGCGTGCTATAAGCCCCGCTCTTCCGCGCCTCTAAAACGACTTCGTTCCACAAGGCACAGAAATCGTCCTGTAGTTGGGGAAGTGTATGTTTGACGTTAAACCTCGAAATTGGTCGTAGAACCCACGTGGAGGAAAGGAGATATAGATCGCCCCGGATAGTCGAACGAAGGATCTGGCGAGAGATGTGGACCAGATTGGCAAGCAACGCACTATCACCGTGCGCGAGGTAATCTCGAAGGACGTCTTCAGATACCCCGAATTGGTTCTTCGCCAGCGCAATCCAGCTGTTGTCACGCACCCGCACACTTGCAATGATAGCAGAAACTATAATTTGTGCGCATAGGCCTGTCTCTTGTTCGCCACTATGGATCCAGGTTCTCAGAGAGTGTCCCATTTCCACGGATTGCAGCACACCACGCCAGCGCCCCATGAAAATGTCATTAAGGATGCACGAGGCCGCATCAGATAGATGTGTTGCATCAGCGGCCTTCGTGCAAACGACAAGCCTCCTCTTTTGGATTGACTCTGGGAGTATGTCGGATGACCGAGTACGGTACAAAAACCTAGTCAAAGCCGACGACAGCTCGCCTGCCCCCAGTTTAGCGAAACTGCTTGGAGATAACTTGACCTCCTTTGATCTGAAGAAACCAAGGACACCCTCGAAGAACTGCTCAAATTCGTGATCTTCGTCCAGGGAGTTGAATGTCCACATTAAGACCCGGCCGTCGATTTCCGATGACAATCTCCAAGCAGTTTCTTCGGCTGTTTTCCTGATACCTTGTAAAAGCCGCCTGCGAAAAGTGCCCATCCAGAGAAAAAAGCGCGTCCAGAATAAATTGCGGAACCAAGGAGTATGACGGCAAACATCCCCTATCAACCAGAGACTTCGGAAAACTGCGTATGCCACACCAGTATAAAGGAACCAGGCAGACGAAGAAAGCGGTGCGTAATATGGGCTATCGTGCCGAAAAATCGGCATTACAGTGATGCACCCATATACCACCGTAGAAAGCGCTGCCCACCAAGCCACGACGCTGAAGACAGTGTGATCCATATTGAACAGAAAAATGAGAAGGCCGGAGAAGAAGAGGGCGAGGGAAAGATGTAGCAAAGCGGGCAATCCTTCGACCGCCCAGTGAACGTACAACTTGTCGACACCCTCGGCAAAGAAGGCACGGACCCGTGCTCGCTTGTGTAGACTGTATCGTGGTGTCTGGGTGATCCTGACGTATCGGCGTGCCCACTGCTGTAATAATGTTGCTAGAAGAGCAGAGTTAAGGCCAATAACCAAGCTCAAAAACCAAAGCGAGTTGACCCAGACGGCATATTTAGGAGGGGAGAAGGCTGGCGGCCTAGCCAGACCACGAGTTGCAATGACGGATACACTGGTTACGTTAGGATCAGCGAAAATCTCATAGATTTTCTCGAGATAGAATGCGGAGGTGTCCTGGGAGTTTGGCCTGAGGTCCTGCATCGACACCGTGACTAGTGTCGCGACAGCAGCAGAGAACAAACCAGTCTATGATGTTTCAGTTGATGTACATAGTCCAACGGGAACTAGCATAAGAAGCTCACGAAGATCAGGATCCCTTCGGCATCTTTTTGCCAGCGCTCGGCCATCTTGTTGTCTTCCGCCTCTGCCATCTTTAAGTACATGGCGAAGAGGGGTCCAGAGCTGTCAGCAAAGTCCGACTGTCCCTGAGACGTCCAATTGTATGCAAACTGAGACGGGTCGACATGCCCATCTACCCGTTCATAGCTTGAAGTGAGCAAATTGGCAAGGTTAGTGAGTCAAATGACTGATAGCGTACCTCTGCAAATCCGATTCGAGGGCGCGGTAGTGGCCCAGTGACCAGCTTGAGACATCAAAACCGGTGGTCTGATATGGAGGAGAAGAAGTTGGAGTGCTCTTCAAATTCAAAAAATCAAGTCCGAAAACGCAAGAATGAGGAGTCACGGTCGTGTGGATAGCTCTACGACTTTGGGAGTCACTGGATCAGAAAGTGCGTACATACGTTAACACATCTATAGGTGACAACGCACAGATCTTCTTATTGAGTCGACTCGGAGGCAACTTCGGCACAGACCATGCGACAAGATAAATGGGGCACTGAATAAGATAATGGGAAAAGAAAGGAAGAGTCGAGGCCGTTGGCGAGTCGAACGACACTGAAAATAAAATGCGGAATGCAGCTCACGGTGGTCAGCTGCGATCCTATTAGGTTGGTGATGAAAAGAAGTTGATGAAGTTTGGTGCAATCGCACAGCATTCGAAACCGGGCCATTTTATTCCCATCTCCATCCAACTTGAAGTCGCTTGTCATCAGCATGGGTAACTGAATAAAAGCAGATTGATCCGAACTGAAGTTGTCCATTTCGTGGAAGTCGCTCTCATCTCCTCTCCAAGTTATTACTGTGACTGCACCGAAAGCGTTACCGATGACGATGAGAACGGACAAGACGATGCGCGTTACCATCTTTGTCGTGCCAGTCACTAGTGACTGGGACCGTACCTGTGCTGTCAAGGCGCCCTCGGACCGACATCTCGCTGTTACTTTGGCGACATCATAGGGCAAACAACCCAGCACGTCGTTGTTGAATTCACGCCAAGGCAAAAAAAAGTCAGCTAAAGGGGGGCCGCGAAGTTGTGGCAAACAGGCTTCATTTCATTTGCCCCACCCAGGTTACATCCAATTACCACCCACTAGGCCTACCACCCCTTACCTTCCGCCTTAACTTCAAAACGTCTAACACATTTCCCATAACACCATTCCGTCATGTCCTAATACGACCGACTTCGAATCCATCTTCAATGCTGCCTTGACCGAGTACACCAATCAGACGGGACACGATCTTCGCACCAACTTGCCTCGAAAATCGATGCATTCGATCCCGCCGCTGGATCAATACTCTCCGAGTCCATATTCCCAGAACAAGCCAAAACATTTGACTAATTCAGGAACCATGACTCCAAATTGATCAAGTGGCTTCAGTCCGTGGTCAATAGCTTGTACACCCCCACCACACCCAACGAAATTATATTTTACACCAATATGCTAATGACAGAAAAGTGAGAGAGGGGTGAGAGAAACTCTGAGAAAGAGACAGAGGAAAAAGAAATCACAACAAGAGGCGGCAGAAGACCAAGGTGGGAAAAAGGAGCCACAGAAAGCAGCCTAGGGATACAGGAAATATAGGAGGAATGGCCTGTGGAAACATCGAAAGAGGCAGATAAAAAGAGTCGGGGCGATGTGTACGTCGCATCATGTGACGGTAACGATTTCGTACGTATTGCCTTTCATAGGTATATAAAGTATAAAGGGGAGGAGAAAGTAGGACGGGGCTGCCCGTGTAGTAGTAGGGAGGGCGGCCAGTCTGTAGAGACACGAGGGGGTGGTGTGAACCTGAGGACGACGGAGCGGGAGGGAACGGAAAGTGGAGGGGTCTGATTGCCATCAAACAGGTTGCGCCGACGAGCGCCGCGCCAGTGCCGCGCCTTGCGCAACAAACCCGGATTCGCTGCACTCTCGCTCACGCCCGTCATGGTCCCGCGTTGCATGACCCCAGGGTCGACTGTGCTTGCGCGGCCCTCCGCGACAACATCACCGTTCGGCTACGCTGAATGCCCGCCGAGCCCAACAACGTGCCCGCGGCAAAGGACATGGGTATCTGCGCCCCATCCTGATCTCTCTCGCCTCTGCCCGGAGTCTGCGCCGCCGCGCTCGGGCCTGCACCATTCCTCCCGCGTTCCGTTGCGGGGCGAGCGTGGCGGTCGATGAGGCGCCAGGGTTGGGCCTCTCGTCATCGCTCACGCTCACGTTCACCGTCGCTGTTAAGGGTGGCGTGAGCGAGCGCAACGGTGTCGGAGGTAGCGCAGGTGCGGGCGGGGTACCGAGCATGAACCAATCTTGGTATGCAATGAGGAACTCGAGCAGTTCCTGGCTCAGCCGGTGCTCTGAAGGCGAGAGCCCGGGTGAAGGGTGCGATATCAACCCTGGCCAGAAGATCACAGCGAGATCTGTAAAAGGAGGTCCACGCGTAATTAAACCCCATAGGAAACAGCTGATGGGGTTACTTTGCACTGTCATCAGGTTTTTGTCTGTTGGATGAGCCGTTTGTACGTAGAGATAACCATTTCTTGATTATAGGTCTTTCTCGCTACCGCATCACATCACAGACGGTGTTAACGACCCCGACAAAAAGAAAAAGTAACTGCAAAGTGATAACATACCGATTGCGTCTCGGAACTATCGCAGCGCAGGCACACAGGCACACAAAACCGATTCATATCGGATGGGGACAAAGGCGCAAGGAGGGCAAAACGGATCAAAAGGTGAAGATGGACGTGTTAGAATCGACTAACACGTACGGGGAAGTAGAGCAGAAAGGTAGACGTCGGCGACAGCGACTGTGGGAGAAGACAGCGCACACGCGTCGGGGTGATGACTCCTGACGCGCCTGACGTCTAGACTTGTCCATTTCCACCCTCGTCCCCAACTTCACTCTCCGCAAACGAGGCGCATTTCCGCCCGGTCCTCGCAACGGGACCTTCACTAGTGTCAACTCTACTTGGCGCCTCGTCATCACATTTTGCGACCCTCCCAATCGGCGCGCGAATCGAAGTTTCGCCTGCCTCCTTCCAAACCACACCCAAGCTTGGCACCCTTATCTCCCATGGCGCAGGGGGCAGCGCGTTAGTGGTAGACTGGAACTGATCACGCCGTCGGGAACTCATTCCGCGTACGTCCGTCCTTCTCATGAATTTACTACCGATTCTTAACGTAGACAATCCGACGCTCTCTTTCTTGTGTGTTTAGGTGTTTAAGGGCCACGGGCTCGCTGACCCATTTGATCGTCCCGGCCAGGAAGGTCTCACCGCAAACGTCGAGAGACTTCGCGTACCTTGCCGAAGCCCTGGCAGGGACTTGTATGTCGCTCTCTCATCGACACCATACAATACCCGACCTCCTACACTATAGCGATAGTGCATGGCCCGCTGTCGCAGCATTCGATCTTCCTCAAGGCGGCCCAACGTGGGCATCTGTGCGCGTGTCGACGCGCTGCAACGCGCAGCTGTTTCATCTGAGCGTGCGGACGCGCTCGGGAATGCCGCGGCGCGGCTGGTGGATGCAGCAGGGATGGGTAGGGAGTACAAGGTGATGGGCGTGACGGGCGCGAGGGACACAGAAGAGAGGCATGGCCATTCACTGCGGGTGAGGTTGTCGCCCAGAACAACTGACCCACAACGCAGAGGGCGTTCGGCGATGCCCGCGGCTTGATGGCAGCGCAAATGCGCTCGGCTTTCTCATGATTATCTGTTAATGACATGCGTACGTGAGTCGCGTTACACTCTCTTGGCTTCCTCCCCGTGCACTTGACTCCCTGTCCAGTGAGGGGAGCCACTGATACGCAATCGTGGGCAATTTATTTATCCTGCACAAACCGGTGTCAATGACCCATGCCCACACAAGTTCACATACACGTTACGTAGAACGTCGGTGAGCGCGACATCGTTTAGAGTTTGGATTACACGTCTTGCTCGAGCGAAAAACGATTGGCGGTGTTGCCGTCTTTCTCCTGTAAGCTGCCCGAGTGTGAAAATTTTTATGCCTTAAGATCCGGAACCTTCGAAACCTCACTATCCGCCCTTCGGTCAAGCATAATCGCATTCTGTGATTTACAGGAGTCATTTGGTAAAATGTTTTTAAAATTCCGGTCATTGGTTGAGATATTTACCGATTTAACAGACGAACAAGCTACGTGAAAAAGACTATCACCATGATGCCGTCTAAATCCAATGTCGGCGCCGTATTAGCAGTAGTAAGGGCCTGGTCCCCTAGAACCGTGTATATGTATGGAGGTCACTCAGAGATTATCAATTTATCATGCAACTGTTCGAAGACGCCAAGCAGCGACTAATGGTTACCAGATCCCGGGACCCACAGGGCAATCAAACAGGGGAAAGGTCACAAGATAAATGGCTTCATAGTTTGGCAAAACAATAGGCCACAGGCAGAATATCGTCTACGTAGTACAGTAGTCCGTCATGGCGGTAGCCCATTCCATGATAGTAGTACAGAGGATACGAAGAGTCTCTCTGATGAACCTATACCAGCTTAAATGGTCCGCGCCCCAGGAATCGCCATCCGCGTGATGCCCATAACATGAAGGGTCTGAAAAAGCTTCCTCGAGCGATTGGGCGAGAACTTAGCCGTTGATACCGAGGACGGAGAGATCTCTTCGTACGGAACCCATAGCCGGAGGTCCCATAGAAGAACCTACGAGACTTACGAGAAATGTATCATGGTATCCGGAATGAGGAATATTCAGACGGTTGAATAAGTAAACCGTGAAGGTTGCTAATGACCTTCAATCCGGGGACCACACGGTACAATTGATAGAGATGGTGAATGTGAGCGTGCGGCACTAGAGATCTGACAGATTTTGACGCTCGTTGACTCTTCTGCTGACGGACGCGCTCCTGCCAATATGCGGGCGCCACCTGCGCTACATATATCTTGTTGTTGACACCATCGTTCATCTGAAAGGGGCCGCCCGCTCACAAAGGTAGGGTAAGAAGAGGTGATGCACCTGGCCCAGCAGCTCTGTTTCCGAAACCCCCAAAACTTGACCAAACGATCCTGCACAAGCCCCACGCAGGTCTTATTTTAGATGTTAATCCTCCTCCTCAACATTAATTTAGCCAGTTGTGTTGGCCATTGGATCTCCGAAGGGCAGACCCCAAAAAGATCCGGCCACTGTACAGTATCAGGGCTTTGTACCTACTTTACTCCACATTTTCTTGACCTTTCATGTAAATAGCCCCCCTACATTTACTTCGCATCCTAGCTAGTTTGAAATATATTTTTCTCCGCTCCCCTGGTTCCTGTCTGGTGGCTCTATAGGCTATATGCTGGTTGGACTCGGAACGTCGACGCGTTCTCTCCCTCCAGGCCTTTGCCCCTGAGCATCTCACTCTTTCATCATCTCGTCCTACTAGGGATGACAGACGTCTTCACCATCGCTTCACCGAGTATGCTGTTCAACAACCCCGTGTAAGATATGGTCAACTTCGACTTCGTGCAGGACCATTTCAAGCAATCACCTTGCGTATGGGTACAGTATTGGGCGGATATGTAAGACAATTGATGAGGCTGAGGCGGTGCAGGCCTTGACCATAACCCCCACGCACGTCCCACTCTCTCGCCCATCAGTTCCTCGCAGCTAACACATCCCCTTCCTCAACGCCCCATTTCCTCCTAGCTGTGATATGGCTCACCAACCCGAATCTGCTCGCTTTCAAGCCCTTTTCGAACCTGCCTTGCAGGCGTATGAGAAAAAGACGGGCGTCTCTTTGGCACAACATCCGCTCGCCGTCAAACTCCAGAGTTGCGACACTGTCGAGGCCATTACTGGCCTTTTGCAAGATCAAGCACAGGCATTCAGGCATTTTGAAGGAAGTGATAAGGTCATGAAGGCCGTCAAGATGATTGTATCAATCTTATCCAAAATTGCATCCATTAACGCCTTTGGCCTGGTACGTCAGAAGGGGCTCATGGCATGTCTTGCATCTCTGACTTCTATTTACACCTGCGAAGGCGATACTGGCTTGTCTCGCTATCCTACTTGACGTACGTGCCATTTTCCAGACTATTTGTAGATGGCCTGGTGACGTCCATGTGATTCAGTCGGCCAAGGGCATAATATCCAACTGCGACGCACTCGTCGGCTTGCTTGAGTCAATCGAACACGTCCTAAACCGGCTCGATATCTACACACAAATCCCTCCTACGCCCACAATGGACGAGATAGTGCTCAAGATTCTAGTAGAGCTTATTTCCACGCTCGCTATGGTGACAACAGGACTCAAGCAGCGACGATCAAGTGAGTCCGTTCTTGCCGATGTTTTACCTTGCTCAGCACCACGCAGTCAAATTCGTAAAGAAATTTTTCAAGGAGAAGAACATCGAGGCAGTCCTGGAGAGGCTTGACCGGTTGACGCGAGACGAGGCCCGGACTACTGCAGCTCATACGCTCGCTATTGTCCACGGACTAGTCCAGAATATGAGGGAGTTCATGGATGGTGAGCAATGACATCATATTGTGATCGATGTGATCCGCCGTATTGAATACCCTCCTCTCTAGACGGGAAAGCATCCATAGACGGTGTCCGCGAAGACCTAAGTACGTTTCATTTGCGAGAGCTAGCTCGGTGTCTAACTGAGCGCTAGAAATCCTTCATCAAATGGCAAGCGACATGGACAAGTCGAGACGTCAGTTATCGCCATCATTGGTATTACTGCTCGGAAGTGTTGAGATTAACTGGCAGGTGACAAGTTGCTGAGTAAGATTCGAACTTGGCTGGCTCCCCCAGATCCATGGAAAAATTACAACATCGGTCGCGAATCCTGGCACAGCGAGACTGGGACGTGGTTTATTAACAGCAGCACGTTCTCTGAATGGAAAGCCTCTGGACCGGGTTCGCTACTCTGGATGCACGGGAAACGTTGGTTTACCGCTCATTGCTTGCCCTTTCGCAAAAACTGATAGTCGGTCATTCCTTTCATAGCTGGCGCTGGCAAGAGTGTACTTTGGTACGTTATCCCGTGGGTATTCCGTCTTGATAACTAACGCCGGTGACCAGTTCCACAATCATCGAGGAGATCGAAGCTATTCAAAAGTCTGGGCTGGCGTCGCTCGCAATGTTTTATTACGATTTTAGGGAGGACGAAAAGAACGACCTTCGGGGGTTGCTCTCATCGATCTTATTCCAGCTCTGCGATCAATCCGATTCCTACTATACCATCCTTTCCACTTTTTATTCGACACACCGCGACGGTGCCCGAAGTCCTAGCAACGATGAACTTATCCGATGTCTGAAGGATTTATTGGGTCTCCCAGGACAAGCTCCCATTTATCTAATCATAGATGCGTTGGACGAATGTCCGAACACATCTTTGCCGTCCCAGCGCGACCAAGTCTTAGTGTTCTTGGAGGACCTCGTCGACTCAAAACTCCCAAACCTCCGCATCTGCGTCACCAGCCGACCCGAGACCGATATCAAGCCTATTCTTGAACCCTTAACCTTCTGTTCTGTTTCTTTACACGACGAGAGCGGACAGAAGGAAGACATTGAGAACTACATCAAGTCGGTTGTCAGCACAGACAGAAGGACGCGAAGATGGACGGCGGAGCACCCAACTCGTGATCGATGTTCTGACCGAAAGGGCGGACGGGATGTAAGGCATTTATACTGGATGTCTTCATGACTCTCATCCACACTTCGTAGGTTCAGATGGGTGCATTGCCAGCTAGAGTACCTTGCTGGGTGCCTCCCGGGGTGTATCCGGCATGCCCTAGATGAATTACCACCGACACTCGATGCGACATATGAACGCACGTTGCAGGAGATCGACGGCAGAAACTGGGAATTTGTGCGACGGCTCCTCCATTGTGTCACAGTGGTTTCCCGCCCGCTCCGAGTCGAGGAACTGGCAGAGTTCCTTGCATTTGATTTCAATGCGGGACAGATTCCGACATATCACGAGGACTGGCGCCTCGAAGATCCAGTAGAAGCGGTGCTGTCAACGTGTTCCACATTGCTTTCCCTTGTCAACGCTCGAGACTTTGTCGACCCTCGATACTTTTACAACCCCCCCGATTGCCAAGTAGTACAATTTTCACACTTCTCGGTCAAGGAGTTCTTGACCTCTACCCGCTTTTCCGAAAAGGGCAACACGATTTCTAGCCGCTACCATGTTTCTATGACACCCGCTCACGCCCTCGTTACCAAAGCATGTCTTGGTGTTCTATTACATCTCGACAAAGACGTCACCATAGCCACCCTTCCGAGGTTTCTTCTGGCGGAATACGCTGCTGAACACTGGTTTGAGCATGCCCGTTGTGGGGGTGTTTCACAAAGTGCAGAAGAGGGAATGTCACAGATATTTGACCGGAGAAAACCACATCTTGCGGTTTGGCTCTGGATATGCGATCCAACTACCCCCTCCTGTGAACGAAGAAAACGGTTGAATGCACCGTTGATACCCCATGGAACCCCGTTACACTATGCTGGGTTTTGTGGCCTATACGACGTTGTGAAAAACCTCGCCGCTGAGGATCCACAGGATGTGAATTCTCAGAGCTTCAGTGGCGGGGAAATGCCTTTGCACCTAACTTCACGAGCGGGTCACATAAATGTGGCCCGGCTCCTCATCGAGCACGGTGCCGACGTGGCAACTCAGAGCAACAACAGGACGACCCCACTTCGTCGGGCGTGCCAGGAGGGTCATGTAGATCTGGCCCGGCTCCTGCTCGAGCACGGCGCCGACGCGGCAACCCAGAGCGTGGGCGGGATGACCCTGCTGTCTTCGGTGTCCCAACAGGGTCATGTGGACTTGGCCCGGCTCCTCATCGAGCACGGCGCCGACGCGGCAGCCCAGAGCATGTACGGGACGACCCCGCTGCATCAGGCGTCCGAAATGGGTGGTGTGGATATGGCCCGGCTCCTCATCGAGCACGGCGCCGACGTAACAGCCCAGAGCAACGACGGGATGACTCCGCTGTATTGGGCATCCAAATGGGGTCATGTGGATATCGCCCGGCTCCTCATCGAGCACGGCGCCGACGCGACAGCCCAGTGTGAGGACGGGATGACCCCGCTGTATGAGGCGTCCTACCAGGGTAATGTGGATGTGGCCCGCCTACTCATCGAGCACGGCGCCGACGCGGCAACCCAGAGCGAGTACGGGATGGACCCGCTATATTCGGCGTCCCAACAGGGTCATGCGGATGTGGCCCGGCTCCTCATCGAGCACGGCGCCGACGTGGCAGTCCAGAGAAAGGACAAGGGCGGGACGACTCTGCTGCATTGGTTGTCCTACCGGGGTCATGTGGATCTGGCCCGGCTCTTCATCGAGCACGGCGCCGACGCGACAGCCCAGAACGACGACGGGGTGACTCCGTTGCATTGGGCTTCTGAAGGGGGTCATGTGGATGTGGCCCGGCTCCTCATTGAGCACGGCGCTAATGCTGCAGTCCAGAGCAACGACGGGATGACTCCGCTGCATATGGCGTCCTGGTCTGGTCATGTAGATGTGGCCCGGCTCCTCATTGAGCACGGCGCCGACGCGGCAGCCCAGAGCAACGACGGGAGGACTCCGCTGCATGAGGCGTCCTTATGCGGCCATGTAGATGTGGCCTGGCTCCTGATCGAGCACGGCGCTGACGCGAAGGCCCAGAGCAACGACGGGACGACCCCGCTGCATTTGGCGTCCAAACGGGGTCGTGTGGACTTGGCCCGGCTCCTCATCGAGTCCGGTGCCGATGCGACAGCCCAGGGTGAGTACGGGATAACTCCGCTGCATGAGGCATCCTCTTCGGGTGGTGTGGATCTGGCCCGGCTCCTGATCGAGCACGGCGCCGAAGTGGCAGCCCAGACCGAGACCGGGATGACTCCGCTGCATTACGCGTCCGCGTCCATGTCGGGTGGTGTGGATGTGGCCCGGCTCCTCATCGAGCACGGCGCCGATGCGGTAGCCCAGAGCAAGGATGGGACAACCCCGCTGCTTCAGGTGTTCGACTCACTAGAGCGTCATGTGGATGTGGCCCGGCTCCTCATCGAGCACAGCGCCGATCCAACAACCCAGAGCAAGGACGGGAGGACTCTGTTGCATCGGGCGTCCCAGTATCATCCTGTGGTGGACCTGGCCCGGCTCCTCATCGAGCACCGCGCCGACGTGACAGCCCAGCGTAAGGACGGGATAACTCCGCTGCATGAGGCGTCCCTCAGGGGTAATGTGAATCTGGCCTGCCTACTCATCGAGCACGGCGCCTCCGCAGCAGCCAAGAGCAAGGACGGGAGGACTCCGCTGCATGGGGCATCTAAACACCATCGCTGGGAGTCGGTAAGTGATCCTAAATACGGCCAACTACGCTATGTAATACAGCACAGGCAGGCAACCAAGGCTATATGGATGTGACCCGGCTCCTCATTACGCACGGCGCCGACGTGGCAGCCCAGAGCCAGGACGGGACGACTCCGCTGCATTTGGCATCTTTATGGGATGATCTGGATGTGGCCCGGTTCCTCATCGAGCATGGCGCCGACGCGGCAGCCCAGCGCAAGGACGGGATGACTCCGCTGCGTTTGGCGTCCCAAGAGGGTCCTGTGCATCCGGGTCTGGCCCGGCTTCACATCGAGCACGGCGGCGATGCGGCAGCCCCAAGCAAGGACACTGTATGGGACGTCCTCAGGCGGACATATGGATTTGGCCTGGCTCGTCATCGAGCACAGCGACGACGCGGCAACCCAGAGCCAGGACGGGACGACTCTGCTGCATCTGACATCCTTACGGGTGATGTGGATGTGGCCCGGCCGCTCATTGAGCATGGCGGCGACGCAGCAGCCTCGCGCAAGGACGGGACAGCTCCGCCGCGTTTGGCGTTCCGACGTCGTGTGGGTTTGGGTCTGGCACGGCTCCTCAGGAGGCACGGCAGCGCCGATGCGACAGCCCAGAGCAGGGACACATAGGGTGGCCATATGGATCTGGCCTGGTTCCTCATCACTCATCAGGCCTCAGGCATGGCACCGACGCGGCCCTTATGTCACAGATTTAGCAGCCAAGCCAAATTAAATAAACTCACTTTCGATGGAGTTTGGGCATACAATCTGGCCAAATCAAGCATTGCATTAATCATTAATCTACTGGTCTCCCCTTAATATCCATTTGAATTTATTACTTATAGCATATGCCGTGAATATCAAAAATTGCAAGGACGCAAATCGATGCGAGTTTGCATGACACGGAACCGGAAGTAGGCTGACATAGGCATGCATAGATGAAATCTCTGGCTGCGATCGCGGTGGCGCTGTTTCTATAGGGCTATCATGCGATGCAGTTGTGAATTTGTGATACATGACGGTAAGTACTATGAGAACGCCATGTTCCCTGTTTGGGAACAGGTTTGTTTGCATGGGGTCATGGGATTTGATCGGATAGCCTTGTCCCTCCAGCAGGGATTGCCAGTGGAGGCGTACAGTACAGCACAAGACATAGAGCGTCATTTAGTACACAGCCCTATGCCAATTTTGGCCGTCTCTCAGTCCACAGTGATATGCAGGAAGAGCGTGGGAGAGAAAAGATATTAGAGTGTCCCATACAAAAAGTACTCGTCTAATACACACCCAAGGAAATTAGATTTTACACCAACATGCTAATGGACACAGAAAAGTGAGAGGAGAGAGAGAAAGAGATAGAGGAAAAAAGAAATTACAACAAGAGATGGCGGCAGTGAAAAAGGAGCCATAGAAAGAAGGCTAGAGAGATAGGGAATATAGGAGGAAAGGTCCCCCCTCCAAGTGAGCGCGAAGAAGGGGGGAGAGGAAGGACCTATGGAGACGTCGAAGGAGGCAGATAAAGGGTCGGGGCCATGTATGGTACGTCGCAGCGACATGTAACGGTAACGGTATCCGTACTGTATTGCCTTTCATAGATATATAGGGGCGTGTAAGAAGTAGGTCGGGTCTGCTAGTGTAGTAGTTGGGAGGGGGGCCAAGTGCGAACCGGATGACGAGGGAGCCGGAGGGAACGGAAAGGTAGCGGAGGGGTCCGATTATCCGATCATCATCAAACGGGTTGCGCCGACGAGCGCCGCGCCTTGCGCAACAACCCCGGATTCGGTGCACTCCCGCTCACGCCCACCATGGTCCCGCGTTGCATGGCCCCAGAGTCGACCGTGCTCGCGCGGCCCTTCCGCGACGACGGCACCGTTCGGCTACGCTGGATGCCCGGCGAGCCCAACAACGTGCCCGCGCCAGAGGACATGGGCATTTGATCTCTGTCGCCTCTGCCCGGAGTCTGCGCCGTCGTGCTCGTGCCTCCACCGTGCCTCCCGCGTTCCGTTGCGGGGCGAGTGTGGCGATCGATGAGGCGCCAGCCGTCGGGCCCCTCGTCATCGCTCACGCTCACGTTCGCCGGTGATAAGGGCGGCGTGAGCGAGCGCGACGGTGTTGGAGGTAGCGCGTGTGGGGGCGGGGTATCGAGCATGAACCAATCTTGGTACTTGATGAGGAACTCGAGTACTTCCTGGCTCAGCCGGTGCTCTGAAGGCGAGAGCTCGTGTGAAGGGTGCGACATCAGCCCTGGCCTGAAGATCACGGCGAGATCTGTAAAAAAGGAGGTCCGCGCGTAAATAACCCCCGATGGGGAACAGGTGAAAAATTAAATGTGGTTACTTTGCGCTGTCATCAGGTTTCTGTCTGACTTGCGTGAAAAGACGGAAAGGAGATCGAGGACGTAAAGGAGGAGATATTGATTTGCGTGAGGCATCGATTGGATGAGCCGCTTGTATGTAGAGATAACCATTTCGTCATTGTAGGGCTTTCTCGCTATCACATCAAATCACATCAGACAATGTTAGCGACCCTGATAAAAAGAAAAAGTAATCGCAGACATACCGATCGCGTCTCGGAACTATCGCAGCGCAAGCGCACAGGCACGCAAAGACGATTATTATCGTATCGGATGGGGACAAAGGCGCAAGAAGGGGCAAAACGGATCAAAAGGTGGAGTCGGACACGTTAGAAGCGGCTAATACGTACGGGGAAGTAGAGGTCATATGGTATCACGGGCTCCTGAGTCAATAGAAAACACGCAGATGTCAGCGACAGCGACGGTGGGAAAAGAGAGCAAAGAGGCGCGCGCACGCGTCGGGCCAACGCACAGGCAGATGGGTGAGGTAACGGCGGAAGACGCTCGCGACGTCATGTGTCGTGTAATTTTCCTTTTTCCAATCGAGTGACTTGCCGTACTGGATCGTGTCATCGACGAAGATGGGGAAAAGGGTGGGGCGGTGAGCGGTGGGAACGGGGGTGAGTGGGAGTAAGGGACGGGAAGCGAACACGCACTCGTGGTGGAGTCTCGAAGATTGCCTGGAGCTCTCGCATACGTTTGTTGGAACCGTTGACGCGGAATGTACCTTCTATTTCGGTTGCTGCGTAGGGGGCGAGAAGGGAGTCCCAAGTAAGAGACGCCTCTACCGACAAAGAAAAAAAAAAGGGGGAAAAGGAGGCCTAACTCACCATTCTCCTTTAAAAACAAACCACTACAGTAAAAGTCGCGACAACTCGTCATCAGCACATTCACTTTTCTCGAGAGAAAAAGAAAAGGAAGAGGAAATGGAGAGACAGGGGAGGATGAAAAAGAAAGAGGGGAGGAAGGACAGGACGAGAACGAGGACGCACCACTTGGCCACGACGACCGGAATGTAACCCCAAACGTACAACTGTCCGCTCGTATCAGCGGTCGATACCTGCACGTTCGCAAACTTCAAGCTCTCCTTCAACGGGCGACCGAACACAATCCCGGGCGGCGGGGGCACATAGTCGAGTGCCTTCTGGGCCCGCTCGAGCGCCGCTGCTGACCCCGGCGAGCGGGGCTTTTGCGCGGTGTGTTTCTGCCACCACGTGAGCAGCCCTGGTTTACCATCGCGGTGATCGCGGTGCTCGGTGCCCATACGACCTTGTTGTTGTTTGAGTAACTGGGGCGAGGGTCGGGGAAGTAAAAGAGCGAGAGGAGTAGGGAGGGGAAGGGGTCGTGGAGGTGGAGGGGCGGCAGTAGGAGGTGGAGGAGATGAAAGAAAAAGAGGAGGGGGATTGGCGTTGACGGCGGCGGCGGTGGCGGTGGGGAAAGATGACTTGTTGTTTGGCTGCTGCGTAGGCACTGCTGCCGGACCTGAGGCTGAAGTAAAGGGTTTGGGCTCTGGGCCCGATTTGACCGTGACGTTGCCGGGTACCTGATGGCTCTGGCTCTGGCCCTGTCCAGCTTTGGATGTAATTGCTCTCGATTTCTTTCTGCGGGATGGCGGGTAGGTATGGGAATACGTATGCGTGGGCGGAGCGGGCGGGGATCGTGGAAGCCGCGACGGAGGGTCACGGTCCACTACAGGTTCGGATGTAGCTTCGGAACCCCGACGTTCGCGGGTTGAGGTAGTCGCGGGCGGTGCCAAAGGTTGCTGCTGTCGTCGTTGGCCCTGCTGTTGTTGTTGGAGACCTTGATGCTCTGGGCCTTGGCGCCCTTGTTTGCGGCGGCCGGGAAGAATATCGAAGGTAAAATTGGAGGGGCGGTTAGGGTCGGCAGGGAATACGGTTGCGTGGGTGGGAGCTGCCAGTGCGAGGTTTACTTGTGATTAATTAGGGTAGTAAAAGGTCAACGGTTCGGAGTGAAGAGCAGTTGCGAGGGAGGGAAGAAGAGAGTGAGTGATTAAGCAAATAACAAAGCGGTGCAGTGGAGGATCCCAGTTCGGATCAAATCGAGTCAACTGACGGCGTTATTTGGCAGGAATTAACAAATGAGTGACAATATCGTGCTAATCACACCGACACCTAAAGGTCGCCGATATGAAGGAATATACAAAGCAAATGTCCATCTCTGCAGAATCCAAGCGTCCGAACAAAAACTACTAAGCAAATGCTACTGAATGTCATTCACAGTCCAAGCTCATGAGGAACACGTTGGGATGGTAATGTCCTTGAGGGATTTGCTAAAATAGGAAAAAGGTGAGATCTCTTGAAAAAATAGAACAAACCACGAGAACGACTCACTCCGTGTTGAAAAGACCCCAATGACCTTCCACGCCACCGTAAATTTGGTCCTGCGCGAAAATAAGTATGTATATTTTTGGCACATTGCCCATCGCTGACTAACCTTCCAGACCTCGTCAAAGGCCTCAAAATAGAAGTAGCCAGCAGTCCCATTCGTGTTCGCTTGGCACACATAGGTATCCAAAAACTTCTGGAGGTTGGCAATTGATGCAGTCGACGGGCCATTGCTCATGTTTCCTGCATCAGACGAATTCTATCCAGAACGTAGTTAGATCATCAATCCAACAAGATATAGAACTGAACGGCTATACCGAAGGCCAACCCGTCTCGGCAATATACATCGTCGGCTTGTTGCTCAGCGCCTGCGCCGGTGTGACATCCGTTTCCTCGAAGAACTGATAAGTCCAGGCCGCGGCATCATCGATCGACACGTTACCGAACCACGGGTGTACGTTTGCCATCTAAGAATTCCAAATGCAAGATGGATCATATATCCTGGAGCAAAGATCCCGAGTGACTCACCCCGTATTCGATAGCCTCGAGCACCTTGGTATTGAAGTATGAACCCGCATCTGAATTGCCAACCGGAATGTGCTTTGGCAAATTCATCGAGCTGAGCGTCTGGATGGTATCCTGAATGTCCGCGATCAACAGGTCAGCGCCCGTGTTGCCAACCGCACTGTTTGGATCTTGTGCGCCATTCTCAGTCAAATAACTACGTTCGAGAGCGTCAACAGTTCTGTATGAGCACTAAAAGGAGGGAAATGATGTACGAACTTGAGCATAAACTCGTTGCCGACAGTGACGCCTAGGATGTGATCCGTGCCGTACGTGTTGATCGCGTCCACAATCGCTTGGCGCTGACGCAGGTACGCAGTACGGTTGTCGTTCGGAAGATTATAATTACCCAGAAAGACAGATACATCGACTTTCGTCTGCTTGATTGCCTCGAGCTGTGGAAGAGGGATTATTGATGGGATGAGAGCAACCCAGGGACGAAGCTTACCACAAGGGCCGATTGGTTACAATCAGAGCCATAGAGACGCAGACGCTGTCGGACATGGGCAAATTAGACAACGATAGAAGTTAGTCGAGAGCACAGCCGCTGCATACCTTGGTGAGTTGGGACACTAGCTATGGAAAAATGTCAGGATTGCAGCGTCGGGAAGGAGAATGTGTGGAAGCGTACTTGCATATCCGTGATAACCTCAGCTAAATGGTAGAGGACACGCTAAGACTCGGAAAGGAAAAGATTATGGTGACGGGAAAAGACGTACCGAGGGTGGAGCCACAATTGGGAAGGATTGAGCCTTCAGGTGTATATGCCATGCCCCAAAAGCTCGATATCAGCTTCGGGTTCTTCACGAACGAGCTGGGGTCGTTAGGGTCCGTCTGTTCTGGAGCGGCGGCCGACGAATTGCTGGAAGCGGGCGAGTTGCTACCACTGCTGGTCGAGGCGCGGTTGTTGTTCTTATTTTTATTTGAGACGGCGACGCCTACGCCGACGCCAATTCCGATGAGAACAAGAAGGCCAAGAACTGAGCCCAAAATCTATGGGGGATGTCAGAATCATTAGGTAGGTGAGAAGGAAAGGAAGAGAGGAAACGTACGATCCACTTGCGCCGGCTCGAACTGCCTGTGTCGTACTTTTCCATCCACGGGGTGGAGTCAGCGTTGCGGTACGATGACATGGGAGCCTGTTCTGCGAGATTGTGCGTCGAGTTTGCTGCGGCCGGAGAGTTGTATGCACCGTTGGTCGGGGTACCCTAGGAAGTAGATAGGTTTTGTATTATTGGATAGGTATGAGCGTTGAACGACGTTGGCCAGATGCAACACCGAGTTGGAAGAAAAGGAAGGACAAAGAGAAGCGTGAGAAAGGTTGGGAGACGGGGGGAGAGAAGCGCAAAAATAAGCGTGTGTGGGTTAAGAGTTAAGCGAAGTCTGGGCTTACAGTTGAACCTGTCAATGGGTCATCACGATAGGGCTGCGTCGAAAGATCCGGAGTGGCGAAGGGGTCGCGGGGGGTGGACATGTTGGGGGGGCAGTGATGGAGACAAAGGAAGGAGGGAGGAAGGCTCGAGCGAGCAAGGCAGAGCAAGGGTCATAAAAATAAAAATAGGTTGACAAGCAAAAATGGTTGACACACGCCACTTGTTGGGGCCTTCTCGCCTTGTTGCGCCCAGCAAGCCAAGCCAAGCCGAGTGACCGACAGCACCTGACATAAGCGGCAGACTCGATTGGGCGAGTGAGCCAGCAACCACCACGTGAAATGCGTCAATTGGGTCAATTCGACTCGACCGGCTCTCTCTCTGTTCTCTGAGCTCTTTCCCTGTCCACTGCTAAACATGCCCACAACCACTCTAACAATGTCCCCGACTGTCCCATCCGCTCCCTTCATACCCGTCAAACTAGCAACGACAACAACGCCCTTGTCACAACCCACGAGCTCCAAGTCTCCACCATCACCGCCCGCACAGCCACGCTCAAATACCGCAGCCACCCTCCGCCCTCTGTACGCTCGTGCAGTCCGTGCGTTCCTCCACCGCGACATCGTCCTCACCCATTCCCTCCTATCCTCCGCCTTCGCTCTCATTTCCCCGCCCTCGACCCCCGTACCGGATTCCCTCACAGACCACCGGCGCAAGTGGGATGTCCTCCGCATCACCCTCGAGGTCACCGTCTATACTGCGCCTCCCGCCGACACGGCCAGCATACCCGCCGCGCTGCGCTCCAACGCATTGCTCTCATCCGCTGCTCTCCTCGCCTCGCTTCACACCCGCTCCCTCCGCCTCTTCGCGCCCGCCGATGGCCCCGCCCCCAACTCCGCATTACTTCCACCACAGGTTCTCGTCACCCTCGCCCTCTCCAGCGCAAAGATAGGCTGTCCCGCTGCTGGCCGTGGGATTGTCGAAGAGTGGCTAGCCTGTAGAACCCCGACTGCTACTGCTACGGCCGAGGATGGATACGAGAAAGTACTTGAGGTTTACCTCCTGAGCATCCTCCCCGCCTTGGGCGAGTGGGTCTATGCGAAACAGTTTATCGGATACGAAACAGAACTGCCTGTGCAGAGCAGGGAGGTACGTCATTATGCGCGAGCGCCGCCACAATTCCTTCGAGTTTGTTGATGTCCATTCTAGCGCCTGGCTGCGTCACTTGCATCCCTACATGAGCAATACCTCGCCTCGCTCGTCAGGGAATCATCAGCACCAGCATCAGCTGCACCATCAGTACCGACAATGCCCAAGCCGACTCCCGCCTTGCCCTCCGCCATCCACAGATCATCCAGCACCAGCTCACATACAGATTCCTCCTCAACCACGACACCAACGCCCTCACGCCCATCCTCCCCAACGCTGTCGAGCTCGTCCGCATCAAGCAACTCGACGCACACAGCCGTGCCTACGAATCCGCACCCGCGCTCGTCCAGATTGAAGCAGCTCTCTCAAGGTCACAGCAACGGGCACGCCCTGACCCCACTAACGCCGACGCCATCTAGCGCGGTCACACACGAGGTCCGCGCCTCTTTCCGCACCCAGCCTCGCGACGGCGGCGACGCACGCAGCCCCTTCCGCCGGAGCGCGACTCCCTCCACGGCGGGAAGCCGCCCCAGCTCGTGGCACGTCCTCACGCGGTCGAGCGCATCACCGTCCTTGATCGAATCGATCCACGCAGCGCTCCGTCCATACATACGCTACGCGCCCCTCTTCCTCCTTTGCGTCGTGTTACCCGCGCTCGCCATGCTACTGCGGTCGCTTCGCCGTCGGTCTAGGGCGATATCGAGTTCGTCTGCGGCTGCCGCCGCAGCCGCGGCCGTGGTAGCCGGTGCGGGTGCTCGATCGGGTGCTGGTATGGACGCTGCGGCGCGGACGAAGGTTGTGGAGGAGGTGCGGAAACGATTGAGCGGTGTGCAGGCGCGGCGAGGGCTGCTTGGCACGGTGTGGGACGAGACGGTGAGGGCTATCTGGGATACAGTCGCTATGGGTGGGCGTGGGCTCGTTTGAAGCCTTTTTTCTTGATGTCTGGTCAGTCCCATGAGCCCCATCCCCAGTCTGACATGTACGAAAATAAAAATAAAAGAAAGAGACAAAATAAATAAGTCAATAAGTCAGTCTTCCCGCAGTAACATGGTGGCGATTTGGCTCGTACGTTTCTGATTGTCCCCCATGTCGTGGTCTGGTGTCGTATGCGAGGCAAAGAAGGTGGCTTGCCACTGGCGAGTGGTGGCTAACGACACCACAACAGCGACCAAGTCACGGCCAAGCACAGCATATTGTGTCTGAACTGAACTGAACGCCGCAGTACACCCTATTTTGGACGACTTGTACTACCCACCTCTATCATATATGTCAGCACCCGTCACACAACAAAGCTGCCAATGCTGGTGGGACTCCTGTAGCCATCACCTGCATGTCGGACAGTCGGCAGCATGGGATGTAGGATCGACCCTTGGAAGAACTCAGGAATTCTATGTTCTGTTTCGACCTCACCGCTCAGGGTGCTTTCCTTTACGCCCATCCGAGTAACACGCACGGCTTGTGCTCGGTTGCATCCGGCAACGCAACAACTTGAACATCATCTAACAACCGGCACCCTTTTTGGTTGTGGCATTTCGTTGAATACCAGCCCGCAGTTTCTTCCCCAGGGTTTCATTCAGGACAACCTCCCGTACAAGCCTCCCGTACACCTACTCAACATGACTATCCGCGTCACCAATGAATCCTTGCACGCGCCGACTGGGGTGATATTGCGTAAAGTCCCCACGCGGTGTTATCTCAGCCGCCTTGTGGTTTTGGTCTTCTTGACGAGTTGCCAACTAGAGGGAAGACCTCCTTGTCATCGAAGCCAACAGCCAAATTGATGTGCTACTTATGCTCATTTCTCCCTCGTGAACTCTAGTAGGCGTTTATTTGCCAATGGCATTGGATTTAACCCCAGAAGCTTGGAGGTTTACTTCGTGTTTAATCGCTCGGGCTTGTCGTCTTCTCGCCCGCCGTCCCTTAGGACACAGCAAGGATTCGAGGATGTCGACGGTCGTTCCACGGAGATACACAGCCTGGAAGGTAAGGACGCTTGTGGATTTGGCCTGTAGAACCTGACTTACGTACTGCACGCAGCACGCACGGATATCCCTGTCTTCACCCTTCAATCTCAGACACTGTTACTTTCAAATAGCAAAACCACCTTGCCCAATCGGATAATATACAAGTTGTCGTACCAAAATAAGGGATCCACTGATGAGGACCAGTCGTTTTCGATGTTTGTGGGTCGGTTTGGGTTTGCTGATGTCGTTGGGTTCCACATCTGTGGACCTGATGAACCTCATGGCTACACACGTCTCTTCCGGGGCGCAGGATTTTGGTGTGTCTTAGGCAGCGAGGGTCGTGAACCTGAGGAGAGAACCCAGCATCGTGCTTCACTGTCCCCAGGGGGAAGGGCTTTGTTAGTTGTTTGTTGGGGAGGAGGGAATTCCGTCCCCTGTGAACTTTTGAAGACAATACTACATACAATAACCCGTGAGTTGTATTTCTTCAGTCTCCCATCTTCGACTCACGCGCCCATGATCACTCTAGGCCACTGTGAGATATTCTTCAGTGGTGTCTTGCGCCGAGATATAAGTGACTGGAACATTCTACGAAGCCGGTGAAACGCCCAGCTCTAGATTTGTTCATAAAACCTTCATTCGCCTTTATCAGCCTATTGACATATGTTCCAGGTTTGAATGCGCCACAAGCGTGGGTCTGTGTCGGGGGTTTCTGATTGGTGGTGATCGTGTGATTGAATGGCGTACAACCCCTCAATCACAGAATGATGGACATTAAGTATGTCAGAATTGGATCGCGTTTCCATATCACCACTGCTTACACCATGCGTTTCAGTGCACGTCTCCTTTTCTGCCCATGTGTCTCCTATATGCGTGGAAAGTGTCAAAATCGGTTATGCACACCGCCATCGATGATCTCGAGTCACCTATGTATGTCCTTATTTTGGTTCACACCTATAATCCTAGAGCGCTACGAAGGTGCGGCGATCCCACTCTTGAAGAAAGCATTCGAGAACAAGGACCTGAACTATACCATAAGCAAAGAGACTGTTGCTGGACTGATGTTGACTTTGGAGACCTCATCCGGGAGTGGATGACTATTTTTATGTCAGCCCGCAGGCAAGCTGTCCCATGTGCCCTCCGCATGGCAGAAGCACTGCAGGGAGCTCGGATCAGAAAGCAGCATGTGATGACGAGCTTGAGTCGTTCTGTAAAAGGGGTTATGGGGCTGTCCTCATGTCTGGGTGTGGGTAAAGACACCTTGATATAATTGGCAGGTAACCGGACGGATGTAGTAGAAGCCAACGCGCCATCACCTTCGAATCAGTGGGGTGGTCACAGTCGGTCTACTAGTCGTATACACCTTTGCGTAATCTCCTGCATGTAGCCGCTTTCCAAAAAAAGTGACCACTGGCACATGCTCCAGCTAGCCCAATTGCGGCACCCAAACCACTCAGAAACTGATCCTGGCCATTGGCTCTCGAGCCACGGACGGAAACGAACAGGGGAACGTATTTCGACTCGACTCGAACCGTCCGAGTCCTCATCGAGATTATGTGATCGATCATCATAGTGGAGTGTGGTGCGGCTATTCCGTACAGGTACCAAACGCGTGATGTCGCGCATCCAAGAACACGTCAGGATCTGCTCTAGTTGTCAATGGCAACCAGCGTGTCGAGGCTCGCGCTCTGTGAAGCCCGAAAAGATCGCACAATAGCAGCGGGCGGTAAGTAACTCAAGGACCGAGAACGAGTCGAACAGATGCAACAAATGCGCAAAGGGTGAACATGTGCACAGCCAAACCTCGATCTTTTCCATCACATCAAAGCGTCCGCAAAACGGGGCGACTAGAAGACTGTTCGAGAAGTCCAGTTGTGGTATAGTCAGAACATTACGGGAAGGAAGGGGCGCAGAGTAGTACTATAGTAGTAATTGGGTTGAATGAACAAGAGCACTTATCGGATCGAGGATCAGCAATCGGCACTGCCATCACGTTGTGATCTTCACCAACTTCGGATCTGTACTTGCAGTGCAGCATCTGAATTGACATGGAGATGGTATCAAGCAACGCACTGTTCAAGGCTGTGGTCCACCTTACCTTTTGAGAATGAAGAACTCAGCGGAGGAATGGCATATCGCTGATGGTGCTCATCAATAAACCACAATACTAACCGGATAAACCAACAGGTGAAGCTCATCAACGAGCCAACACAGCTTCGAATCGGGCGAACGCAGCTGAAGCCAAAAAAAAGAGGACTTCGTATCTTATCACACAGCCAAGCAGCACCGGGAGAATAATAGAAAGGCGGTGGCTGTGCGTGAAACGAGAAAACGAGAAGAAACATCGTGAAAAGATTTTATTTCCCACTTGCCTGCAACGAAACATCGAGTGCGAAAGAGAACATATGTCCGTCCCATCAGCGACGTGTTCTGCTTCTCCCAGGCATCCTCCTCCGCCGATCATGAGCGCCAGCACAACAAAGGCGATGCCTCCAGGACAGACGTAGATGTGGTCAAGCAAAGCAAAAGAACACGTCCCAAACAAGACAGAAAAATATCTCTCTAGGGGACTGGAACGCGGGCAAGGAGGCTGTAGAGCTTGCCAGGCCCGAACTTTGGTGTCCCCAGGGATTTGTTCATGTGAAGAAGAGATGAACAGAAAAGTTTCTGCGCTTGAGGTGAACGGATTATGTAATTATTTCTCACATTACTGTGGGGGCCGATGAGCCGATTTGCGAAACGCAGCTGATTTCGGGTCGGTTCAGCGCCTGCGGTGCCTCGATGTTAACTTATTGGCATTGTATTACCCCGCTGTTCCTTCGACCCACCACCACTTCCGAATACGAAGAAGCGTTTCTGCCCGTTTGAACACGCTTAGCTCGTAGGTCCATTATACCCAACCATGCCGAAGGCCCGCAAGCAGCTCGTCAACCGAATCGAAAATCTCACCTTGGGAGCATTCGGCAGCCTGCAGCCATCCGAGACGTTGAACCATCTCGTTCGCTATCTCAGCACATGGAGCGGTAGCGAGTGCGTTTCTTCCCCTTTCTTTCTCTCCGTTATGAATGGGAACCGAACGAAACCGTTGCCGCAGCAAGCTATTCATGGTAAATGCACCCGTCACGTTTGGCGCGTTCTTCGAATGCTCAACGTCGACACATTAAATAAAGATTATACAATACGGGGCCAAGGTGTTGATTCCCATCTTGCAAGCAAGAGCTCGTCTGCAGCACCGTTCTGGTCTACGCGCCGGACCAACGAGCGCGCTGACCCCGAAGCTCGCGAAGCTGGCCAGCATCATCGGGGACGCGCGCACTCTCTGGGGCCTATGGGGTACGCACGTTTTCCTCTCCTCTTTGTAAAAACAAGAGTACAAAGCTCGAACTTCGTCCCTTGCATGACAGGCTTGTTACCGACGATCCAGTGGCTCATCTCTCTCGAGCGCACGCCCCCGCCCACGCGCCGTCTTCTCAACATAGAGCGCACGCAAGGCTGGTCCATGCTGGCCTTCTACCACCTCCAGCACCTCTCCTACCTCCGCACCCACGACCTCATACCCACGTCCGTGCCTCTCCCAACCTCTCGGTTACTGTCCGGCTTCAGCTCCGCGCCTGGGTCAAGCTCTGGAAAGTCCCTTAGCCAGCAGCCGGTCATAAAGATAAACGATGCTGCAGTTTCTACGTGGTCGTCGCGCCTTTGGGCGGTGTACGTCGTGTTGCAGCTCGCGCACCTGCGCGAGGACCGCACATTGCTTCTCAAGCGACAACGGGCGCTTAATAGGCTGAACCCTGGTGAGAAGGCGCGTGCTGAGCTCGCTAGTCGGTGGGATGCATGGTACAACGAGCTTGCGGCCAACCTGAGCTATCTGCCCATGACAATCCACTGGTACGTCGCCTTGACTTTTTCTCCCTGTGCACTCCGTAGTACCTCATTCTTCGCTCACTCAAAACCAAACCTAGGTCGCTCGAGAAGGGCTTCTTTAAAAACGATGTGAATGGATCCCTCTTCATATTTTGCTGCGTACTTAAAATCTCAATCCTCTTCAGGCCTGGGTTTCACTTTTCGGTTTCACCGCTGCATTAGCGTCGTTCCGCAGTGGCTGGAAGGCCACGGCTCTCCCACCTTCCGTACCTCCTACGAATCCTTCCTCCCCCGTGGAGTGAGAGGCTGGAGACACGTGTAGAATTTCGGATAAACCGCAGGACTCAACTGCTGATGCAGGCTATACCGCTCAATAAATGACACATCAATCCTCTTTCAGCAGCATTGACGTGTCCGGATACCTACCAGAGGATACTCCCGCGTCTTCGCTGCGCAGTTTCGGTGGCATGACGGTGACTGGGTACTGGCTCTTATGGGTTTCTGACCTATTTCTCCTGAAAAAGAAAGCGTGCCTGCTCACTTCCCCTTGAGAGTGTAATAGCTTAGCATCTTATTTCGTTACTATTCCGATAATGGAACAAGTGATGATAACAGTATCACTGATCTTCCAGGGAATAAACCCCCAGTCCCAGCGTGGTCGAGGAGCTTTGCAAGAGATACCGAGAAGAGGGAAAGTGGCCACGCCAACCATGGTGGAACAAATCCGCCACACCCCGGCGAGCGCGACACACTACCAAGATGGGCGGTTACCTTCGATTTAGGAAAAGGCTTTTGATATCGGCAATCAGGCCTCAGGTCCTCAGTGGGACACACGAGCTTGATCATGCCACTCGGTATAGTTTGGAGCTGGCAGAAGGATCGCTGGCCCACTGACGACAGGACAGCGGATACTAACGGTGGATCGGCCGGCCGGCCATTTTGAATCCACCCAATGGCAGTCAAGCGGTGTTTTTAAACAGGCTGTGATCTCGGTCTGTCAAGGTCGCCCGAGTTCAACAAATCAAACATGCGCGAGTTCACGATCTATTGTGCAGGTATTGGCAAGGACGGATCTATCCTAAACTTAAATCAGCTAAAATGAATGAGCGAGATAGCCCTAGCCTTCTCGTGGCGGGGGTGGGCTATTCTAATCCTCTAGTGATCCCAGGCGCTCTATCTGGTTTCTAAGTACCAAGTCCTTAGTCCAGTGATCGTCGTCCCAGCAGCTTTGTAATCTCGCGGCGCTCGGAGAGCCACTCGGGGAATGTAGTATCCTGACTTGCCTCGCCAAATTGGCGTTCAATGAGGAAGTTCGCGAAGACGATGAGGACGCCATATCGGTACCTGACATTCATGAAATCAGTGCTGGCCACGAGAAAAAAAAAAAGTTGGG
>Ga0307512_10000814_pt1 | contig 46068 bp, 45 predicted proteins | sample 14_EM_MG_FD_200267 | JGI IMG/M metagenome (GOLD analysis project Ga0307512, IMG submission 200267) | Populus trichocarpa ectomycorrhiza microbial communities from riparian zone in the Pacific Northwest, United States - 14_EM | ecosystem: Host-associated > Plants > Roots > Unclassified | place... | reverse complement strand
GTATCGAATATCTTACCACTATACTCTCCATCTATACTCACTCGCTCTCGTGTGCAACCGTATACCATCTCATACGTCTGCGGCTAGACGTAGGCGTACGTGTCCTTACATTTGAAGTGACTTGAGGCCGCAACGTTGGAATTAGCAGCTGGTGCAGTAAGAGCACTTGTGCAAGGGCAAAAGGTTGAGTCTTAGGATATGACCAGGCGTGAAAGATATTAAATAGTCGGCTGTACTTAGATTCAACAAATATTGTATCGATTAACGGGATCTAAAGACCCCCATAACAGTATAATATTTTAACTACGCTAAGATGTGATCTGAGGGTGGATTATACAACATACAGCTCCGAATACATGACACCAGAGTTATGGCATGTATTTAAAGAAATCTATAAAACCGGAGCTTCTTTTTATCGAAACCATAAACAACCTGGGCTACATCTTATCGTTATAGATAAACCGGGGATCACCAGCTTATAACAATTTGGATTGTCCGATGTGAGAAGACAATTTCTTTTGTATTGATTTGTGTCCGAGAACTTGCAGCATAAATTGCCGGAGACTGAACTGCTTCTGTGTCCGCTGCCAGTTATACAATATCGAGGAAAAATGCACTGCAGTAATCTGCCAGAGGGGTATCTTTTTGTCAGAGTGTTAAGGCTATAAGTATCTTGGGAAGATTAATGGAAGGGACGTCTATATACTACAGAGACACTGCATCAACCACTGCCAGCTTGAAAACTGCCCACATAGGCACAAGGCTACGGTCGAATTGAAAAAAGTTATACTAACACCAGATTATAGTAGTCTCAATCAAAATGGCGGCCCCTCGGAGACAGCGAACGTACACCAGCAAGCCACTGGCACCTAGCAGCTCAAGAATAGACAAACCCCGATCCCCAGCGCTAAGGCCTATGCCATAATGGTGTCTGGGTTATCAGAAACGAATAGAAGCTGCCTGAAAAGATTAGTTGCTAATACAGGAGCAATGGGAACCCAAGGAAGGGGAGGAGGGTCAATGCGAAATCGAAATGACGAAAGCCGGTACCGACATAGTCCAGAATCCAGGGTTGGAGCTCGCTCAATAAGTCGTCCTTGTTCTTGAGGCATGTAGCGAAGCAAAAGATGTGCTCAAAGAACAATTTGACTTGGCAAAAAATGGAATACTGAACATGGAAAGCAGACTCCAAACCGCAAACATTCGAATAGACTCTGAAATACTAAAAACAGGATCCTGGGTGCAATTACAACATGCGATGTTACAGGAAATTCGTTCAGGGATCAACATAGTGCAGTCACAGGACAATCATATAGTGGGAGAAACGACAGCCTTGGTTAATGAAATACGGCAAGAAGTAGTAGCATTAAGCAAACGAACGTCAGACTATTAGTGTTAGCAAAGGGTCCAGGTAACACGCCAGCAGTCAGGGTTTGGACGGGAAAAATGGTTTAGTTCAGTTCCAGACCCGTCCAAAAACCTCAATCGGAGCCTCTTGCCGGGCCAAATCTTTACCCATATCTGTCATCCCGGGGATATTGTCACGTGTGGCTAGAGCCGTCCGTTCCAGTCTTCGCTTCTCCTTTTCCGGTTTTTCTATTCATGGTCGCAGTCAGCTATGTTACTGTTCTGTGCAAAATGTCACCTTTGGTACATCATTCTCTGTATTTGTTTCATTGGCGGCATGTATGATCAAACCAACGAGAGTCATGCTCCCTGCTACGTGCTGAAGTTGAGTGTGATCAATTGTTCATCTTGCATTATTTGTAAGATTTGAGGTCCAGAACAGCCATATCGATTGTTAAGGCAGTCATTCAGCCGGAAATTGATCAGTTTGCAAATGCCACTGCGCCGACACCATTTGGACCGCTGATGGAGATACATGATCGTGTCAGCGCAAAATCGCAATGCCACAAGGAAACTCATGGGATAGGGTGGCCATATGTAAATATCATGCCGCAAATAACCGTCTCACAAATGGATTTCGGCTCTCACAACTGACGCAATACCCAATTCATCACCGAATGACAACTCGAAGCCAGTTGAACCCGTATGCATTTACAGATTCATATGTCCTCCATACCTACATACCATACAGGAATTGGATTCAGGTAAACATATTGTATTGGCTCGTAGGTCATCTGTACACAACCTGCACAATACGTGATTATTGACGACATATCTCTACAAAAAGTAGCTGCCTTATCTATTTCGATACATGAAAGAATTCTTTAGATTTTACTGACTATATTGTAAGAAATGATAATTCGTCAGTGTATGAGCAAGAGTTATACGGGCCATACAAACGGTCCAAACTCCAAACAAAGTTGATTGACAGGTGATCAACACTATATCTTCCTGCCTTTTATGGATAAGTGAGAACGTGCAATCTAAACTAAAGATAAAATTTACTAACAAAGTTTCACTTAGTGATGACATACGAGTCATAGAAGGAGAAGTCATTGCGCAAGGCGAATCTATTTGAATGACCACCATCATCTTGCATTCATCTATTCAACCAACTACATTACTCCGCATTTAGACTGGGTGCATATAGTGAGCATTGTGTATATTGATTCAGGTACGTCATGGAAATCGAGCAGATCAAAATGGATATGGCAAACTGAGTATGTTGTGCTGTATTAATGAAAAATCAGGTGATGGCTCTAAATGCAGTGAGTTGCCAACTGAAAGGGCTGAAATGTCACCGCGCTGCATTATCCATCGCTTAGACAACTTCTGTATCAGTTGATCAGAAATTGATACGCCATAAATCTTTTGCATGCAACTGAGTATTGATACAAATGATTCATTCACTGTCAATGATCACTATGTGGGTATTAACGTGACGCGGGAACAGCTACATTATTACCATGAGCATCAATGGAGCGTCAATGATTTCTGGATATGTAAGCAACTTAATTGGAAAGTGATTTGCTCGCTGCAATTCATATTCAACAGACTCGCAGCCTTTGTAGGCAAAAGAGACCGCGGAGTGGTAACAGCCAAATTCTGATACTGAGCGTCAACGGAGGGTCAACGATATTTTCTGTGGTAAGTAAGATAATTGGAAACCGATTTGCTCGCTGTAATCCATAAGCATGGTATCGGCAGCCTTTATAGGCAAAAGAGGAATCGACATGGTTACAGCCACATTCTGAAAGTGAGCATCAATGGAGCTTCAACGGTTTTTGATCTAGTAAGTAAGTCCATTGGGATGCCATTTGCTAACTGGTATCCTTAATCAACATATTGGCAGCGTTGATGGGCAAAAGAGAACGCGACATGGTCCCATCCCCAGTCTGAAAATGAGCATCAACAGAGCGTCAACAATTTGGGGTGTTGCATCTTCTATAATCGAAGGGGTGTGATACCGCATTAACCCGTAATCGAGGAATTGGCAGCCTTTATAGGTAATATCGTGTCTGTCGACACCCTTGCACCTCGAAATCAGAGTCAACAAAGCATTAAATGAGCGTCAACAGAGCATCAACAGAGAGTCAACAGAGATTCAACACAGTGTCAACCGAGTGTCAACAGAGTGTCAATGCATTTGGGTGTTGCATCATGTATAATCCAAGGGCCCTGCTACGGCACAGAGCCATAATCAACGTATTGGCAGCCGTTGATTGCAAATGCAATCGTGCCATGGTCACAGCAGCTGTTTGAACATGATCGTCAACTGAGCCCCAACGATTTTGTGTGTTGCATCTTGGATAATCCAAGGGCTGTGTTACAGCATTTATCCATAATCGAAGTATTCACAGCCTTTATACGCAATATAGTGTGTGTCAATACTGTTACACCTCAAAATGAGCGTCAATACTGCGTCAACACAGCATCAACAGAGCGTCAACAGAGCATCAACACAGTGCCAACTGAGTGTCAACAGAGTGTCAACACTTTTGGGTGTTGCATCATGTATATTCCAAGGGCTCTGCTATGGCATATGTCCATAATCAACGTATTGGTAGCCGTTCTGTGCAAACGCAATTGTGACATGGTCACAGCACCTGTCTGAAAATGGGCGTCAACAGAGCGTCAACGATGTTGGGTGTTGCATCGTGTATAATTGAAGGGCTGTGCTACGACATTCACTTGAATTATTGGCAGCCTTTATAGGCAATATGGTCTGTATGAATGCCACTACACCTCAAGCATCACTGGAGCCTCCACAATGTTTGGTCTTGTCAATACGGTAGTTGGTATGTGATTTGCTCGCTTCTATTCATAACCAATGTATTGCCATCCACTATGTGCAAAAGAGGAAGTAACACAGTCACGGCGCCATTGTGACAATATTTGTCAACTCAGCATTAAATGTGGGTCATCAATTGCTGGTGATGCAGATCGGGTAATGAAGGCATCGAATGGATATTTGAGCTTACAATTGAACTATTGACCTCCTCAGTAGTCAAAAATTCAAATCATTGAAAGAAAAACATGAATTTAAATCTTGTTGATCTTGCAACATGCAAACCATGGAAAATGTGATTACTGGATCTCAAATGTTCGATTTTGACTGAGTACTATAATCAAATAGCAAAGGCAAGCTTCCTATGTGAATTTCCAGATGGACCTGCTTTACAACCCGCTGAGAACCTGCCCAATTCAGACTGGTAGGGACATTTCGCTGGATCCGTACCCGCATTGACCGTTTGGGCTTATTGACGACCTGGACCGCCAATCTGGCTCCAGTGCTGTTCAAACCCATACCCGGACCCGATGTGATGGTCCAGACCCGTTGGTAACACTACCAACAATACATTGCAAATATGGTTGGTAAATGTTTCTACTCAGGATGTGCAGAATGGAGTATCTGTACTGTCTAAACGAATTGATGAAGTAAATATTGTCATGGCAGCGATCACAACCTCATTAAAAAATGTTCTGTCAAGAAGAGAGCTCCAGCTACATGAGCATTCAATGGAGGTGCAAATGCAGCAGGTGGCCGAAATGAATAAGGGATTGACCACCGCTATGGAAAGATATATAGTTTCACAATCATCTCCATACGATGTCAGGAGATTCTCGATGGTAGCAGGCCCTCATTAACAAAGTATGTGCATCCTCAGCGACAAGAGACCCTTAATCCACAGTCCCAATCGGTGACAAGTTTTACAGACACCGGAAATGAATATTCCGCACACACCAGAATTCGATGCGCAGCAGGAAGTCCTGCTGGAGGATCACACAATAGAGCAGCCGGAGGAGCAGCTGGTGGAGCAGATGGCGGAGTAACCGTAGGAGCCGGCGACAGAGCAGCCGGAAATCCACCACCACCATCAGATCCACCGCCATTGCACCACAGAAACACCGGAGCTGTGCATCTGTCTCGACGACAGAGACGTATTAAGGAATTGGAGTTTGCCCAACCTATTAACATTATGGAATCGAAGAAATTTTATCGGAATGCTGGCAAGGATCTTGATACCTGGTGGGTATTGGTACAGGTCTATATTGAAGATCAGCCTGAAAACTTTCCTAAGGATAACCGAGCGATTGATTGGATAGGATCCTTGATGGAGAGCTATGCAGCGTCCTGGCATATTCAGTGGATTAAGGGTACCTTGACCGGATTGCACCCCAAATCGGTAATGGGGTAGATTAATGCGCACAAACTCAGATTCAACGAAAACGATGCCAAAGACGAGACATCTGCAGCTGTGGAAATTTTACGATATGAAGGCTGCATTCGAGATATGCTCCCTAAAATTCAGACCTTTAATGATACGGCTATGAATTCCGGTACAGCCCTAAAGAAAATGATTTTCACAAGATTACCCACGAAAATTATCGAACAAATGCATACTGTTGATTTAATGGGGAAACCCGAACACGAAATCATTGCAGTCATTAGTAGCACTGCATGAAAAGCGGAAAAAGTATATGCCACAAGAAAAAATCTTGGGCTTAAGGTTTCTTCAGGATTTTATAAGAAGAAGCACCAAAAACTTCAACGATCTAGGGATTAATGGGAAGATATTTGAACGAAGATAATTTAAAAAAGATAGGAAAGAAGCACAGTAGTTTGAGCAGGGCCGATCCGATCGGAAATCCAAATGGAATAACTCGAAAAGTGACGGCTTAGATTCTTCAGCAATTGAATGATGAAAGGCAGCGGGAGAATTCCGTAGATGTGCCTGGCTTGCAGATAAGAAAGGCAACCATAGAGTCAAGGATAGTAATAGGACAATTAAGTTGGATAAAGGAACGGCGACCAATCCTAAGGCCGTAGAATATGAGACAATGCAGGGAGCCGGGATGAAAATGTCTAGAGAGGAGGAAGGAAGTTCAAATTGAGTGACCAAGACCTATGCTAGATCTGATTCAGAAGAAGAAAAATTAGAGCAAGAAGTATCTGAGGGTAAGTATTCCGATGAGGTAGAAAAAGATGATGAACATGAAGAACCAGAGGAAAAGAATTGGTCAGATTCGCCACTGGATTCAGATCAGCTCGAAAAGCCACATTGAGCTTGCAAGTCGCAAATTAATGATTCAACATCCCTCACTTGACAGGAAAACCTTTTCCTATATTATGATTTTTGTGTTTTCCCTCTGAGGAAGGTCGAAAGATCGAAACGGCTGGTCTGTCTGTGAATACAACTATTACTACGAAAAACCAGCATTTTATCATTCAACCAAGAATCATCCCTCTGTTGTAACCTGTTGTGGTTACGCTATTGTCGAAAAGATAGCGATGGCCAAACGTAAAGCTTTAGAACCTCTAGAGAGGCAACCTGGGAAGATTAATATGTCTACCCATTTTGTATACTACCAACCAGCTCTTCATACCAAAATACGGAAAGTGACATCTACGAAAATCAGACAAAGCCGAATTTATCGATTCTTTATTGATTATGACTGCAAATACTTCTTTTTGCAATCAACGCTCGATTTGGGAAGTACCTCCTTTGTTATATCACATCAAGAAGCAAAAGCCTGTCCAATACCAGTGGTTAAGAGACCACGGCCAATAATGTGAGGAGACATTTCAGGCAATAACCTCAGAACTGAAAACTTGTTTACCGTCCCTCTGGGGTTATCATTTGGCAACCACTGATCTTATAACAAACAAGATCATGTTTCTAAAGTCAAAAAAACTTCCGGGGATTATGGTGTCTTAATACCAGCGTGGTATTTGGAAACGCACAAGGCCAGAGGAACAACAACTAGTTACATGAATTTTCGTCATCGCCAGCCTGAGTGCTATGATCATGGAAAAATTCATCTGCAATATTCCATTACTTATCACACAAGAATTGAGCTTCGCGATAAGGGTATCCATATTGGCGCAATAGTCATGAGTAACCATTCGATAATTCAGAAACTACCTGCACATTATAATAAGTTTCTGAGTTTATTCAATCGAAAGAAATCGGATAAATTACGAGATAATAAAAGATTGTAATCATCGAATAGAGTTATTAGGTCCAGACAATATCTTACGAATGCCACCTATTTATCAACTATTCTTGGAGGTAGAAAAATCATTTGTATAATACCTCGATATGATGATAAAAGAAGGAAAGATCCGTCCATCTAGTAGTACAGTACGCAGCCCGAAATTAGTTGTACCAAAACCTAATGGCCATGACTTATGTCTTTGTATTGATTAATTTCATTTCAATTATTATACAAAGAAGGATAAAACACCACTGCCGATAGTGGAAGAACTATCAGCTCATGTAAAAGGGGTTACCCATATTACCAGAGTCAATGTGAAGTCAGGGTTTTACATAATTCGAATAGCACTGGGACATAAGAAATAAATGGCTTTCCGCACCAAATTTGGCCTTTATGAATATTTGGTCATGCCTTTAGGACTATATAGTGCCCCAGGTACGTTCCAAAGAGAAATTAATAGGATTTTACGACCCTTATTAGAACTCAAATTGCTTAAAACAACCGATATTGATATTGATGAAAACGAACCGATGGTTGTGGTAGCTTATATTGATGACATACTAATAGCCACTGAGGGTTATCTGGAAAAACACCATATGGAAGTTTTCAAGTTCTTCAAACTCTTAATGGACAACCATCAGTGTATTGAAATGGACAAATATAACGTCGATGTTACCAAAACCAGGCTTTTGAGGTTTATATTTCGCGCATCAGGGTCGAGTATTGACCAAGAAAAATGAAGGGCAATTGTGGATTGGCCCAGACCTACATCCAGGAACTAGGCTCACCAGGTATTGGGCGTATGGAACTTGTACCAACAGTTTCTTCAGAATTTTTCGGGAATTGTGTCACCAATTACGCATTTACTTTGGCAGGATATAAAATTCGAATGGATAGAGGCCCAGGAAGCTGCTTTCCTTAAAATGATGATATGATTCACGTCTGGCAAAACTCCAATATTGAGGCGTTATGAGCCCGATAGACCGGCATTGCTGGGAACAGATGACTCCCATTTTGATATAACAAGGATTTTATGGCAGAAGTTCGAAGATGGCAAAATTCATTGCATACGATTTGTCTCTAGAAAGCTCCACCCGACAGAGTTAACTTACGACGTGTACCATAAAGAAATGATCGCGGTAGTATTTTCACTTTGAGTAGTGCTGTACATCCGTATATGGCCGGGTGTGAAACTAGACGAGAAGATAAGGCTGCACACATGGATTTGGTGATAAAATAGATTGGTTGATAGGTAACATTATCGCTAGCGATCTCCGAGAGATCGAGAGTTGGCTATTCAAGGTTGTGGTTACCTGCCTCTGGACACGCCTTGTGCCATTGCCGAGAACCTAATCATGACTGCCATTACATCATTCCCCCCTTTAGAAGCAGACCCCCTGGGCTGCCACATATGTCTACAAAACAAAAACCCTATAACAGAACAAAACCCAAATCTGTACGCCTGCGTACGACTTTAGTACGTCCCACAACTGATCAGTGCCCTATGAGCAACGTCACGATGGATATGGTGCACAGGGAAACTCCACCTCTACTTGACATGTCTCCGGAGGTGGTAAAAACCCGTGCCGATGCCATGGGTAATCGGCCGAGATCCATAAGATAGTAAGCAAAGCAAAACGCCCGGTCAATGTCAAATGCCGTCTCGTCCAGTCCATTCATCGTTGAGGCTTCCTCGGATGCTATCGGTGGAACTTATCAACCAATTTCTGCACATTCCCGAGATCCTCAGCTGGTTCCCAGCTAGTCAATACCTAACTGTAACCAGTCTATTGGACGAGATAATGGAGCTTCCGGTGGTGTCGCTTACACTCGCGGATTCGGTGGACATCCCATTCATCACAGACGTCCACGACAGTCGGCTGCGGTTCGGGTGGGGGCCGGCCAGCGGTAGGAGGTGTAAAGCTGTCGAGCACAGAGATGTGGACAAAGATGTGATTCCGGATTGTATAAGGAAGCCCTAATTTGTAAGCATTCTTGTTGATGACGATACTTACTTTGCACAGTCCTGACCGTTCGTGATCCAACATCTTTGCCGGTCTTGTCATCTGGAAGTGCCGTGTTGAAAGCCAGACTATATCTCCAAAATCGAAAATAACGTCGTCGCCGCCGGCATCTTTCTTCTGATTGGCTTGAGCGTCCTTCATGTTATTATGGAGAGTTTGGTCGGTCTCCTCCAAGCCGGCTGCAAAAGTATCTGCTTCGATTTCTGAATTCAGGCTAAATGGTTGCTTCGGGGCCTTAAAGTGCATCACCAGATGGTAGTGGTAATTCGCTAAGAATGGAGACATCCTCATTGATGTGTGTATCACGTTATTGCAACCTAACTCGGCTAGCGGCAAGAATTCAACCCAATTGTCCTGCTCGTAGTTGCAGAAAGCCCGAAGATACTGCTCCATTGTCTGAGATTGACGCTCCGTCTGCCCGTCCCTGTGACGTTGGAAGACTGTCGCGAGCCGATGGTCAGTACCCAAATGAGAACATAACCCAGTCCCAATTGGGCGTGGAGACTGGGTGCCGAGATCGGTCACTATGTTGTCCGGTATGCCGCCCTTGCAGATACCTTGTTGAAAGAAGAGCCGGGCCAATTCTCGTGAGTCAATATCTTTCCGGAACGGTAAGCAGATTGTCATCTTTGTCAGTTGGTCCAGGATAATAACACTCCCGGTGTACCCCCATGCCGTTGAATTGGCCAAGTCAGTGACACAGTACCTCATGACGCCTTCGCAGGTGCGTGATGGTGCCTCCAAGGGCATGTTGATCCCGTGCCTGGCGTGCCGAGGCGCTGTGATTTGGTCGCATACATAGCAGCCACTGACATAGTTACGTACAAGCGACTGCATTGGTGGCCAGTAGAAGTTTCCAGATACCAGCTCCGTATTCATGAGAGATCCGAAATGACTGGACTCAGGGTTGTCATGGAATAAATTGATCACTTTTCCATGTAGAGAGTTGATTGCTGGAACGTATATCCTTCCTTCGTAAGTCAAAACTCCAGCAACAACTTTCCATTGGGTATCCTCGTTGGCGGTATCTGTGTGGTCAATTATTCGATCGTCGACAAGCTTCGCCAGAACTTCGACAACCAATGGTTCGAAAGCCTGGGCGACGATGATTGCTCGCATGAGATCGTCGAATGGTTCCACTGAGACAGTTGGAAATCGTTGTGCCACAGGCCATTTGTAGCCAATCTTGTAGTTGGGCCATCTGGACGGGCTATCGGCAGGGTTATAGCTGGGATCCAGGAGCTCGATAACAAAGTCATCTGCCGAAAGAGTTTCAGCCCACCTGGCTTCTCATCTAGAGAGCACTTTGGATTTCTGGAAGTAATCGAGATCGTTGTGGTCACACCGAATTAAAACCTTGTCATTGGTGCCCTCGAGGTAGTGTCGCCACTGTTTTAGTGTGTCCCTGATGGCCGAAAGCTCCTGATCATCATTGTTATAATTATGTTCAGCTGATGAGCACTTCATGGAATAGAAATTGACTGGTCTCAGAACCCCGCAAACGTTGGATGGATTGAGAATGCCCGCAATCGCGAATCCACTCGCATCATGTTGCAGAATGCTTGGCCTGGGCAGATCGAAATGCTGGAGGATCAGTGCATCGGTGAAGGTCCTTTGCAGTTTCCAGAACCTCAATTCGGCGTGCCGCGTCTATTCCCATATGACTCAAGGTGCCCCAGTTTTGCCTGTCGGGGTTGCCTCTGGCTTCTTTAGTAATGCAGTCGGTGGAAGTGTCACATGGGCTTTGTTCCGGATTAATCATCGTTGCAAGTTCGTCAATCCGAGAAGCACCTCATTATCTCGTACAGACTTCGGTATCAACCAGTCCTTAATTTTGGAGATCCTGTCCGATTCCATGCTGACTCCTGCAGGAGTGATAACAAACCCCAGGAAGCCGACTTCCGAAACATTGAATTGACACTTCTCGGTTTGGCAATAGAGGCCAAATTCCTTGAGTCGGTGCACCACTTGGCGTACATGCTTCTCATTCTCCTTCTCGTTTGTCGAATAGACGAGTATGTGGTCCAGGTTGAAAACTGCGAAGTCACCACTGTATGGCCGTAGGCAATCATTGATGTGAGACTGGAATGTAGCTGGTGGATTTGTTAAACTGAATGGCATGACCAGGAAGTGGAACTGGCCGTAACACATTCGAAAAGATTTCTGGTATTCGTCGCCTTCCTTGCTCCAGATGAGGTTATAGGCATCGCGGAAGACCAGTTTCTTGAATATTTTGGCCTCACATACACGGTCAAGCATCTCTGATACCAATTGAAGTGGATACCGATTGTTCACCGTCACCACATTGAGCACGCGGTAATCCACACAAAGTCTTATCCCTCAAATCTTTTTTTTTTGCAAAGAGGATTGGCGCTGCCGCCGGCGATGATGATCACTGAACAAAACAGTCGGCTAGGTTTGCCTCCATGTAACACTTCAACATCCTCAACTTGAACTCCAACAGGTTGTAAATCCGCGCAGATGGGAAAGTATAGCAGGGCTCCAACTAAATTGCGTGGTTGGTCGACCGATGCAGCAGGAGTGTCTCTGCCTTATCATTGCTGAAAACCTTCACAAATTCTCCGTATGTGGTCAGGATATGTCCTCCAGTATCTATAGGCACCATCTTTGGCATTGTACCGGCTCCATCGGCCCGTATTAGTTCTGAATTGAGAATTGATATGAAGCGGTATCAAGGAACATCCAGGAGCCCGGATTTAAAATCGTTCGCCTCAATAGGGCCATGCCCTGCCTTCCAGTTCTCCCTTTGTGTTTTGGCGTGCCGGTTGCAATCATTCAAGGTCCGCATTGTTGTTACCCTGTTCTGCCGCAACTACTGCCGCTGGTCCCTGCTCGCCCGTCCAGCCCCTGGGGCCTATCTCACTCACCATCACTGATGGCTTCCATGGTCGCTCCCAGAAACCCTGTACAATGTCCCACTCTTAGGAAGAATGTCCCGACAACCTGTTCACTGGCCAGTAGATGGTTGAAGGCAGTTGCTCTGAGTATTTGAATATCTGAGAGGCCGCTGCCTCCTTCGGAACACTCCTCCTCCCCATCCATAGACCCTGGTACATTCCCGAGGCACTCCTGATTGTTTACCCGGTCCGCTGCCACCACTTCCGCTCCCCGTGGGGTTCGCAGAGCCAAAACTTGACCGCTTTGCCAATTGATGTCAGGAAACCTGGGTTGGAACAAAGGCAATCCCAAAACCAAGTCGTAAGCCCGGATAGGCACAACTAGCACCTCCGGTTATTGAACCGGTGATAAGTGCTCCAGATACTGATCCGTGAACCCCGTTTTTTGATTGTCCCATGCAAGAGCCATTACTTGGCCATTAAGGCCTGGAGTCGTGACGTGTGCTGGTTTGTTCACTAGACCAAGCCATCTTCGGAGTCTCGGTGCCGTAAAGATGCAGATCGCACTGTAATCGATGAGATCTCTCACGTGTCCTATTTCCCCATTTCCATCTGTTATCAACACCTCATGAATGATATGAGATGAGTCCGGTCTGGACATGCCGCATAACTACTGACTTGACATGTGACCATTTGGGCTCTCCCAAAACACCCTTGACTTCGAAATGATACAATGTGGTTGTATGCTGTCCATCGTCACTATCAAAGTCTGCACTGCCAAAGTCTCCACCAGAAATTCCGCCTCGTCGAACCTCTTCTGTCGGGCCAGATGCTGAAACAGGCCGATGAGTGTTTTCGTAGTTGATTATGGAAGGACTTATGTCGTCTCATTTGGTGTCCCACGTCCCTGTTTGGAGTTAATGTCTGGTACTCCTGTGGTGGGTTACCTCCTGATGAGTATTTATGGCAGAAGCTCGCCTTGTGGTTCGGAGTTCTGCATCGTGAGGATTTGCCGGTGGAACATCTGCTTTCGAAGTTTTCCGTTGAGACCCATGGTGCTGGTGGTAAACCTGACCATTGTCCTCCAATGCCTGATTTGGCGTGCGTATTTGATCACAATTGTCAGGATTGGCCGCTGCCGGTGGTGTGGACTGGCTGATAGATGGATGACCGATAGCCTCGTCTGCCTCCTTTGCAAGACGAGTCCGTAGGCTGTTTCTTCTGCTTTTGTTGTTGTTGCTGTTGTTGCTGCCGCTGTGGCTTGTTGTTTTCGACATGTGTAACTTCCGAGGCCGTGGCCTTATCGAAGAATTTGTCCATGCTGTCAAATCTGGTGCAGGCGGGCTGCATCGGTCCACATTTGTTCTTGAGAGCGTTGTGAAGGCCTACCCAGGAAATATCATAGAGGACTTCTTCATGCTTCTGTAGATGTCACCCAGCGTGTCTCGAATTAGTGTTCAAACGATTCGCATAGGCTATGAACAATTCTTGTGGAAATTGTATCTATCCCTCGCTGAGCGTGATCACTGCCACGCGTCATCGGTCCTTGTCCCCATAGACCTGAGGCAACTGTTGTGAGACGAGGTCGAAGTCCTGTAGGGATGGGTCGGATTCCACAGATATGTCGCCCACCCATTGGGACGGGTCTGTCATCGCTGTTGGTCTGAGTGCTGGGTTGTGAGGTACACTACAGGCGTCAACATGAGAGATCGCGTATTTGACATGATCTGGACCACAGCGCAGGAGTTAGTGGTTGTTGCAGTCGAAATTTTAGCGTAACACATCCAGAACATGGTCCAGCTCTCTTGCACTGTAGCAGAGCCTCACAGGCTCAACCAGGTTGTAGATATTCGGTCCTGGGCCTACGGTGCTTTGTTCGGTGTGTTTCGCCCGTTCAGCAGCCCATTGATCCCTTTCGGCAGCCATTCGGTCCTTTTCGGCCGCCCTCCTCTCCTGTTCGAGACTCTGTTCGGCTTCCCAATCGGCTTGATTCTGGAGCAGCACTTCCAGCATCAACCGGTTTGGAGTCGCCACGTCTAGTTGATCCTCTTCAGGAATTTGGGAATGGTGATCACCGCTATCGTTGTTGATCGGGCAATCTTTCTTTCTTTGACATCTGGAGTCATCGTAGATGTTATCATCATCGTCATCGTCAATCTTGCCCTCCAGTTGGACCATTGGCGTAGTCCGTTCAGCTCTTGAGGCCGCTGCATGGAGAGTGTCATCACTCTCAGAGATGTCAGTGATGTGCAATTGAGTGCTGGTGAACTTCTTTGGAGGCAAGGTTTATAATAAAATTTGTTATTTTGTTGCGACGGGTCGAAAGGGGTAAAATCGCGAGATCCTATCAGTGAAACATATCAAAATGATTCGGAGTGATAGTATGGTAAGGCTCCATATTCGTATATTGCCTGATATGGGAGTCTATGCGAGGATACAGTTGCACACATGGATGTGGTACTATAATGGAGTACCTGACAGGTAAGATTATTGCTCGCAAGTCATCTACATAAGGTTGGGGTTGCCCGGCCCTGGAAAAATCTCATACCATTGCCGAGAATCTAATCATGACTGCCATAACACTTTCAAAACACCGACATTATTTGTAAGGAGCCGATAATAAGACAACAATCTGTTTGGATAACCAAAATCTTACTTAGTATAAGTCGCCAACTTTGCTTAATCGAAGACAAGCCAGATGGTCAGAAGAACTTAAGCAGTATAATTTTAAACTACTTTATCATAAAGGTTCCTCCAATGCCAGAGCAGCGATACTGTCTAGGTGCCCGGTGTTCAGCTCTGAACAAGGGGGTACAACTTCCGCAACAAACCAGACAACTTTTGACAAAGAAAAATGGTTAGAAGTTGGCGCCATGGAAATAGATCTTGACGATGATTATGAATTAATTCAAATATTGGCAACAAAGGTAGATCAGCTACTACCAGAAGCGCGAGAAGAAATGAACGAATAAACCATACTGGATAAGCAGTATTGAGAGTTATGCAAGCAGATAATGACAGGAGGAAATATTGATAAAAGGTTTTCAATATCGAATGAATTGTTAGGCTGGAACAATAGGATTGACGTACCCAATGGGCTACGACAGCGAATAATCCAGTCGGAACACGATTCCAAGGTAGCAGGATATTGTGCAAGGAGTATACTCTCCACCTGGTAACCAGGAACCTTTACTGGGCAAATAGGGAACATGGTATAAGGAAGTACTGTAACAAATGTGATAGATGCCAGAGAACGAAGGCCCGAAGACACGCGAAACACGGCATTCTACATCCTCTGCGTTGGCATGTAATCCATGGATGCATATTGGTACGGATTTCACCAAGGACCTGCCAGAGTCAGACGTAGCTACAACGATGTTAGTGGTGGTAGATCGGTTGAACAAAATGGTACTTTTGGTGCCGATTAAAAAGGACTCACCAACGGTGGCCGCAGCATACTTGGAGAACGTATGGCACTATCAGGGATTCCCTGGGGATGTTGTATCTAACAGAGAGAAAACATTTACAGGAAGCATTTTTCCGGACTTGTATAATTACGCAGGAAATAAGCGCAGTACGTCCACGGCATATCACCCATGCACTGATGTGCAAACTGAGCGCATTAATTAAGTAATCGAGTCATATTTATGATATTACTATAACTACGGGGAGAACGACTGGGCTTCAATGGTGGCAATGGCCAAGTATGCCTATAACATTTGGAAGTTCTCATCAACCAAGATATGCCCTTGTTCTGCGAAGGATAGTTTTGAGCCTTGCAGAAACTAGCTAAACAAGGTTCAGTTTCGAAATCCAGCATCCAAGATGGATGGACATTATATGACAAGTGTACGTCAAATGCTCAAGGAACCGTTGGTGGAATCAGTGGAGTTGATGAAAAAGTATTTTATCAAGGGAAGGAAGACAATGGAGCCATTGAAAAAGGGGGAATAAGTTATGTTGAATGGACGGAATATTCGGGCAGAGCATAGGTGCAAGACATTGGAGGATAAATGCCAGGACCATTCGAGGTGTTATCGATTGGAAGCAACTCCTGATACTGTAAGCTTAAGTTGCGAGATTCATGGATGATTCATCTGGTATTTAATCTCGATTCACTGGATCAATACACAGGGACCGACCCTAAGACACAAATATTTGAAATCGAAGCCGACGGCGAGGATGGGGTAATGGAATAGATTATATCAAATGGACCATCCGATGATGATCCTAAACGGCATGTGTCTTTGATTGAATGGAAAGAGTTTCCACAGGAGGAGAATATGTGGGTTACGTACGAAAATGTGACGGAGTACGATAAGGAATTACCAAATGATTATTACGCACAGAATCCAAACGTAGAGCAAGCCAGAAGGTTTAGCATGGGGACAGAGAGAAAGGGAGTGATAAGAAAAAAAGTTAGAAATATAGAGAGATTGTAGGTGAAGATGTTGATTTATTTTATTTTATTGAATGTAAGTTGTTTGGGAAAAGGACAGAGCACCGTTGAGATCACCGGTCTCAGAGAAGGGGGTAATGTTAGAGGGTGTCTAATAACACCGATAATGATACGTGAGGATGGTTACATAATGCAAACATATGAACATTAGGCAAAACAGCTGTGCGTGTACGAACAAGTGGTCAGCAACATGCTCTTTAGTGGGAGCTCATGTTGGACACACGAATTACGTACATTTGTTCACACCAGAATACTTTGCGTGACATGCATGTTACTCATGCATGGCAGTCGATAACGCAAACAGGATTAACAGTACTCTTCTCCCCTACCTCGAGCAGGCTAGGACGTGGAGATGCACATTCCGGTTTGGAGAACAGTCCCGACTGTCGCATAACATCACTGAGGGATTAATCAGCTAGGCGCCGGCCTAGAGCGAGCGCTCCCCATTGGCGCAAGCAGTCTGGATCGCAACGTAACCTCCTATCGGATATGAACTTACGCGGTAATAATCAATGTTGGCAAAGTCTTAGTTGGTCGCCCAGAAAATCTATGACATATTTAAAAAACTCACTGCGTGAAGGATTTTAGAGGTGATAAGCATTATATACTTGGTTGGTACATGTCCCAACTACGGACTGGTGCGTTTGCTGAAGATGTCAGATATGGGAAAGGATAACCTGACATCGTGCGATGGATGGCCTGATTGTTATCAGGAGCGTGACGCTTTCACACCACATTGCAGGACACCATTACCTGAGTGTGTCGTGGCAAGTTATCACCAGGTGCTGGGCGGGCTTGGCCAAGATAGCGCTATCATGCCTGTGTAAGAACTAGGGCTATAAAGACCCAGCGTTGGTCAAAGGAAAGGAGAGAGCATCAACAAGGTTAGCTTTGAGACGACACCGAACATGATCCTAAAATATTATTACGAATTCTATTTATTCAAAATTACTTCCCTTATACAGACATGAGACCACGCTGGATATGCGTGGACATCACTACACACCTGCCGAATACGCAATACAGATGACAGTCAAGCATTTTGGCAACCTACTTTTCCAATTGGCCGAGCACCATATAACCCACACTCACCCTGTGGTTTTCGTTTCTGTCAGTTAGAGAATATCGACTACCTGGTGCTGAGATATCTCAACACCGGCGTTTTACCCGTCACGGAATTATCCGAGGAGTCGTTGTTCGTCAATTGAGTTCAATATTTGTCACTATTGGAGACGGTCTCAGGCACCATTTTGAGTTGAGGAGACTTGAGTCTGCGACATTGGAATTAGCAGCTAGGGAAGTGAGTGCTCTTGCACATGAGCAAGACATTGAGTCTTAGGATAAGCCAAGGAGAGACAGGGATTAGCTAGGCAGCTGTACTTAGGTTCAATCAATATTGTATTGAATATTGGAAACCAAACACCCCCGTAACACTCTGCAATGCCAACTAGAGACTGGCAGAGGACGAGTCCCTCACCATTTGAGCAGATCTTGAGCTGTTAAACGTCTAGACATGAACATAGTTGGCTCAGATCGATGGAGGATTATACGGAAGTCATGGCCAGTTGTTGATCCACAATTCAATGATTAACTAAAGCAGGCAAGGAATGATAAAATTAGAAAAACATGATAATGTCATAATTGAGGGAGCCGGATAAATTGTTCAAGGAATTGACAAACAGGTACCCAATTTCTTGGGGAAACAAACGGAGAATTGATCGATATTATTAGATCATCCCAGATTCATTAGGAAATCACAGGACGCGTTTAAAGTATCGAGAACACCCAATGCTATCCTTACAACCCAAGTCATAGATAGAGATTGGTTTGTTCAAACATTAGTAACACAAAAGACTCAGGAGGACATGCGAAGACAATGGAGGACGCAGGGGCTAGAATCCAGAAAGTCAGTTTGGAATTGACAGTACATATCGAAAAATATACAATATATGGAAGTACGATGAATACACCTTGGACAATAAATGCAGGCCATAGTACTACTCATTCACATAGAAGGACAAGCAGGGAAGAATATCAGTATGATAATCAATCTTCTTTGAGCACCCAGGAGGATGTTAAGCAATACCATGGTCTCAGGGGAGGAGATGGTAGTGAATCGGAAGACAAGAATCCAAATGTTCCTCAGTCGAGTACCCCACGGCCTCCAAATCGTCCTTGACCACTGAACCCTTCCAGACAAACATATCCTCTGGGACCATGGAACCCTCCTGGAACACCTAATCTTTCGGGTCCCCTGGATCCTCCTGCACAACCACATCCCCCAGGTCACCTACCATTGAGAAGAAGAAGAAGGAAGCCTATAGTTTAACCAATTATGTTACACAATCCATGCCCATTTCAGGGAAGCCCATACAAGATTTCGATGCATGGTGGATTCTGGTAAATACCTTCATTGATGGCCAACCAGAAAACATTGATGATTCTGGATGATCTATCAATTGGATACGGGGAATATTGAACAAATATTCAGTATCCTGGAAAGTTCTATGGGAAAGGCAAGTGTTGGACGGAAAATTCCACAGGACTTCTACTCTGTATCGACATTATTTGATACTAAGGTTTGAAGAAGGCCGGAGATGAAGCCTCCACTGATTTGGAGAAAATAAGGTCCAACGGAGACATAAGGGATATGATGGCTAAAATCCTGTTGTATAACGATAACGCTCAGTTAACCAGAACTGGGTTGAACATATGTATCCTAGCTTGCTAACCAGAACACATACTGGGGCAAATGCACATAGTGGGTGAACCAGGAAAAACAGATCAGGAAATGATTAATACCATCTCGCAAGCAGGCAGAACTGATGGAAACTAGGACAAACTGAAAATCAAACTGCGTACACAAACACCTATGGCTCGGGAGAGATTGAAATCGAAGCGGAAGGATAATTTCAGAGTTGAAAAGGACATCGAGTGAGGAAAGTAGGACTAAAAGGAACAAAAGTTCGTGGATGCAAAAGGTGTAGTATCGATGAAAACAGTATCAACAGAGACCGGGTAAATATCGCAACACACGCCGAATACACGAAAAAGCGCAAGATAAAGAATGAGATCAGTGTTGCCAGCTGATCCAAAATGACAACATCTACCAATGGATTTTTATGAACCGGCGAATATGGACTTGAGTACATCAGACTTCTCAAAATCACAGGAATACCGGAGGTTGAGAGCAGGAGCATATGAATTGAATTACGATCTGAAGATTTTTTGTTCAGAAGCATTTGATGGCGAAGCGCTGAAGGATTCGGCGTGAGAAGAAAAATCATCAAATTTTTCAGAATCTGAAACAACTGATGAATACATCAAATTATCCGAAAGAATGCGAAATAAGTGGTTCCACCAAAACAAATTTCTCCTATGAGGATGAGTGGAATGTCGACACTGCTGGCCAGTAAGGAGACGCAATTCAACATAACAAACCTTTCACTTCAAATCAATTTCACCTTCACTGTTGTGAGACATTGTTGTCACCCTCGTGTCCAAAGGATAGCAAAGTATAAACAAAACTCCACCAAGGAGTGGGTACCACACACCAGCGACAAATGGAATTTGGCACTAAATTTTGTTTATCGTATGGCCACCAGAATGGGCGCAAAAGTTTACAAAGTTGCATCAACAAAAACTGTGAAACATCTACTGTATATGTTCGTTTTAGATCACGATGGAAAATGCCGGTCGCTTACTCTATATGCTGGACTTAGTAGTACGTCCTTGGAGATTTCACTAGAAGCCGCCAACGCAGTCTGAATCCCAGTGGTTGAAAGGGAATTACTGGCTAGGCCGGTGGATGTCAGAGGTCGTCAAATACGTACCGCTGGACTTTTACTATACTGCTTGGGATGTCTTTGCAAAATGACAGTACTTTAAACCAAAAACATCATGCTTTCGAAGTGATCAAAACATTGTCTGTATAAGATGTCTTCATTTGAGCATCGAATTGAAACAAATCTAAAGGCAAGGAAATTACAGAATGACGTCTACCACAGTCATTATGATTGGAAATGTGTTTTGGTCGTGGAAAAATTCATCTAGAATACGCCATTATGCATGATATACAAATAGCATCAAGGCCAGTTGCGACAGATTTTGGAGCTGTTCTGATTGATAATCCGGATCCACTTCAAATGTTATCTCCTTAGTCTCATAATTGGTTGCTGTTACTTGAGAAAAATGAATCCGAGAAATTGCCCAATAATACTATATGCACTCATTATTTTGAGCTCACCTCAGCAGAAGGAACGCTGCGCATCGGACCAATTTACCATCTGACTCTTGAGGAAGAGGAACTGCGCATTGAATATCTGGGTACGATTATACAAGAAGGAGAAGTTAGACAATTGTCGAAGTTGCTTGGTAGCCTGACACTGTGTGTACCAAATCCTAATGGAAAATGCTTAAGATTATGCATGAACTATCGACACCTTAAACAAAATACCATAACAGGTAATACACACGTTGCCTATAATGCAGGAATTACAGGATCCATCTAAGGGAGCAAAGTTGATCACCAAAATTGACCTGAAAGAAGGATTTCATCCACTATGAATGGTCTTGGGTCATGGTAGTATACGGCTTTCCGTACAACATGTGGACATTATGAGAATACAATTATGTTTTTCGGCGCAATGAATGCACTAAGCAGCTGTCAAGGAGAGCATAATTGAAGTCTTGGGGCGGTTTTAGGTATGGATGTAGTCATTAATAGTGAAATACACCTTAATCATGATGAAGGCATGGTTGATGTCGCTTATATAGACACCATGATTATTGGAACAAAGGGTTCTTTTGAAAAAAATTAAGGGCAAGCAGGTAACATTCCGGATGTGTTGCTCGTAAAACGAATCGTCAAACAACACAACATGAGAGATTTCGATCAGTGGAAAGCATTGTTGTTGGTAGCTATTGTTTGTGGCCATTCAAGTTGAATGGATATTGGAAAGACTCTTGCCATCATGGTCTGGTATAGACCTGCGAACCAACAAGAAGTGAAACAAAAAGTAGGATTAGGGATTTTATACTCAATGTTTAGTCCAAACTAAACTCAAATAGTTTCAACAATAATCGATCCATGAATAGGTAATGCAAAAGATCATCAATTTGGAGAAGCTCAGGAAGCCGCATTCCTTGTGTTAACAATCCTATTGACCAGAAAGACCAGTGTAAATCTCAACAAATGTTGCAGAGTGTGCGATAGGTGTGGTAATATCTCAGAAATTTGAAGAAGCGTTAATTCATACAGTTGCCTTGCTTTCACAATCCTCATCACGAGCTGAGTTTAATCAGAATATTTTTGATAATGAAATGTTGGCTGCCATATATGCACTTCAGAAGTAGATATATTCGGTGTTGGGCAAAGAGCAAAACACTTCGATACTCTCCGATTATCACTATCTTGCATGTTTTAATATGATAATACTACTTACTTAATTGACGGCAAGCAAGAATGGCAGATATTCATCTGAAATATAACTTCATTATTATTTATCTAATGGGGACTTCAAACAAACAAGCGGACGTACTATCCAGGTGACCCATGTTCACCTTCAGAGAGGAAGGTACAACAGTGGCAATGGAAAACCCAATGCCAGCACCAGATCAATAGTTGGAAATAGGTGCAAGAGATTGATACGATGACAGCGTGGATAACCATGTTTTCGAAGGATTGGATTTGCGCTGCGATTTTCGGATGAGAACAAAGCAATCGTGTGAGATGGCAAAATGGATGACAGATATATTCAGGTATGCAAAGCTGTAACAAAAGGAGAAAATACAGATGGCTGTTATGCTATTCAAGAGGATGTGCTTAAGTGAAAAAGAAGGATATAGATGTACAAAAGATGATGTGAAGAAAGCGGTTGAAGTCAGAACACGATCGGAAGATAGCTGGGCATTTTGGCAGAAATAGAACTCAGGAGTTGATTATTTGGAGCTTTCTCTGGCTGCGGATGCAAGATGATATTGGACTATACAGTAATGAATACAATAATTGCCAAAGAACAATGGCACGAGGATATGCTAAGCACTGATAACTACAGCTTTTCGAGTTGCTGTGCAAACCTTCGACTCATATATCAACCGACTGTATTACACATTGACCACCCTCTGCAGGCTATTGGAATCCACCCGCTGGCGACGCTCGGAGATATATTGCCTCCAGGAGACGAGCAATAGAGTCTCAATGAGTCCAATTAAAAACAAGCCAATGCATGCTCATTTGGGTAAACCAATGTGTGAGCGATGTTGAAGGCTACATCTTTGCAGAACCTTAGAAAGTAAGGCCCGTGTTCTTACATTTTGCACTTCTGGTAGGTTACTGTATCTTGCACTTGATGACCAACTGTCGCATGAGCCTAGGCAGGTGGCAGGCTCCAGATCTTTGCCAGAGTGTCACGAGCTCCCAACGAAACCTAACACGGAGGGCCCTAGCCATTAATGGCGAATTGTACTGTGACGTAGAGCAATAGGAAGAACTATAGGTTGTAGCAATGTGGAAGAACACACATGGTATCCAAGGTGACTTGAGTGGACGCTGAATCCCTGTTGGTATATTGAAGTTGTTTGGAACTGACAACTCAGGGAAACAAACTGCCAATTGAGGTGAAGTCCATTGTGACCGTGATGTGGCCGCAAGATGATCAGATCTGTTCAAGATGCAATAGTATCAACATTCAGATAGATGAGGGACCATGATACGTGTTGAATATCAACAGGGCAATGTCATGTATATGACAATATTGGTAGTCGTCAATCAGTTTACTAAGCTGGCTCATTTCATACTAATGTCCAAAAAGAATTGGCCATCAATAGCGAAGGTGTAACTCGGCAATGTATGGAAGTGTCCCGGGTTGTTGGAAAATGTAGTATCAGTTACCGGTGATACTTTCACCGGTCAATACATTCCAGATCTAGACCATTATCTGGGGTTTAAGTACTCAATCAGCACAGCCTGTCACCGTCAAACCAAGTGACAAACGGAACGCATTAAGGAAGTTAGCAAAGACTACTTTCGACGTCCTTGTAATTATGCACCACATGCTGGGTTGGACATGTTGGCAATTGCTGAGTTTGTATATAACTATTCAAACTATTCAGCAATAAAGATAAAGAGCTTTGATGTGAATTATGGTGATGAACATCGAACCAATAGGCCAATCAGTATTCAGTTCCGGACGATTGCAAATAAAATATATGGATAGTATATGACTGGTATGCACCATACTATGTCGAAGGAGTTGATAATAGCAGAGGAATTGATGGCTATTTATTACCAGAAACAATAAAGGTCTATTGAGGTATTGAAAAAGGGAGAATTAATAATACTCAAAGGAAAAGATCAACGTCAGAAAGGACATTGCAAAAAACATGATCTGAACATGTACAGAGATTTCAAAATCCTATTGACAAGTCATAATAATTGAATCTGTATACTTGAATCACCTGCAACCTGAACAATTCATTCTACATTCAATATTAGCAGGTCAACAAGGTATCGCAGGTTGAATGCAGGTAGAGAGGTCATTCTAATCCAAGCCGATGATCTTGGATGCAGAATGGGAAAAATCATTGCCACCGGACCACCAGATAACAACTCTATGAAGACTGTGTATGTGTCATAGTGGGAACAATGTTCACATTATGAAGATAAATGGGAAACATTTCATAATGTGAATGAGAATGCAAGAGAATGTTTGCATGAGTATTATGCACAGTATGCAAATATGGAAATGGGTAACAGATTTGAAAAGAAAAAGCCAAGATGAAAAGATGCTGAAAGCACGGGAACATGAATGACGCGAAACCACAGAAAAGCATCTGTTGTTACTATCTTATTTGATTCATTTCATTGTGCTATCTGAGTGGTATCTGTTGTTAAGTTCACCTCTTCAGACGGAGCTACCATTGGGTCACTTGTCCTAGATAGGGAAGATGTGATAGGGGTACAACATTATCAACAGTAATGATAAATGATTGAACGAAGCTGGTAGATTTGACAAATCAATGGTGATGATCATATGCAAAACAGGTACCTGCGTATAAGTGAAAACCTTGTCAGTCAAGTACTCGTTTGCATAATTACACTTGGGAGTCGTGTCAATCAATTAGTGATGGGTACGGTCGCAGTATCCCATTCAACCGCTCTGATGCAATTATGCCGCCAGATTTGGGAAGTGAAAGACATTTATCAGTGCATATAATGATTGGCCCCACCAATCAAACCTTGAGTGGCAGGTCACCACATAGTTAAGTTGTGATATTGCAACATTACGTGTGCAGCACACGTTCATACAATATGGAAGTATGCATGATCTGCACACTCATGTGCTAAGCAGTGCGAACTCCCTGCAGCACTCCCAGGTCTATGGATGATCGACACCTGAGAATGCATTGTCTGTGGGATGAATGACATTGGCCGTTGATGAGAGGCCAGATGCAAATTGGCTGGTTTGTTCAAGACCGCATGCATTGCAGTGTCATACTTGTATATCAATACATAGTTGACGTGTCATTATCTATGCTAGAGGGGTATTGTTTGGTCACTAATTTATTCTTTGACCCAATGCTGAATTGCCATAATAGAGGCGCAGCATATTAATATTGAAGAGCGATTATAACATATTGTGATAAGCACTGACAAGACTGAGGTAGTCAGACTTTCTTGCGACTGAACAAATTGGAAGCAAGATGTCAAACTAGAGGATATAAGCTGTTATTATTTTCGTTTGACGTCAAGATCCTGACGATAGCCATATAGGGGATGCAACCTCTGAAACCCAGTCAGGCATGAACACGTTAGCCAAGCGGAACTTGTGGCGATATCGATTGACCACTTCAGGAGTTTCCGAAGATATGCACTGAGGTAATTATCATTCTTTAACGAAACTCCAATTGCAAACTTCATAGAGGTAATCGATAATGTTAATCTCATGTTGCCTCCGACAATAAAATAAACCAAGCACTCCAAAGTCTGATATTGTCAGCAAAGAACACCTTCAAGTATTATGGAGAATTATATCGACCTCTATTCACAATATCATCCTTATTCCACTGACGTTAATACACCTTGTGTGAGCTTGTGCAGACCAATCCATTCTTAGTAATCAGAGGAGATGGTTGACGCAACATTGGGAGATCTAATCTATTACTGAGAAAAAAGGGGATTTACTCACACATCCGAAGTACTTTAATACTTGGCCATTAGTCAAAGTGTTGAATAGGAGGTACAAACTTATATTACTACTGGTTCATGAAAATACCAAGAGTGGTCAGAAGCGCAACCTTGAACTGACGAAGTAGAGGGGTACGCTCGTAATTCGAGATGATTAACAGATTGTGTCTGCGATGATGAGGAGTATTGGACAAGGGGATAGGCAGCTGTATTTAGTCCAATACATGTCATATTGATTATTGGGACATAATATACCCCTGTAACAATATGTAAGGGAATCTTGAACAGTCTAACACACAACTGACTGGAATTTGAATTTTCAATGCAGTATGTTCTGTACATTATTCCAATTTCTGATAATATCATCTATTGTTGATTATTATATCAATACCCATCAGTCTCTATCAGATTTAATTAGTCTGGTTATATCAATCCTAAACAATATTCATTATCCTGATATTATCGAACTCTTTTGATGCAGTGATCCATTAATGACTGCCACGAGCAAAGCAGAAATCGGGCTAATTGAGATTACACTTTGGTTGTGCATTGTAAGATTCATTCGGTCAATGACAACATATGGAAAGCTCCATTCCAGTAATTTAGTATTTAGTATTCATATAATGCCAATATTGAGTAAATTCCCATAGAATTGATTTATATGTATAATATTGGAATAGTGCTAAGGTTAATAGTACTTGTTTACCAAAGTGGAGATAAATTGCCATATATTAATAATTGTAACTTTGACACTATAATAATATCTATAATTGTTTTATTATCCCTTTCCACTTAGATCATCCTCAAATCTTTACCAATACAAGTTTCTTCATATTATTTCAAATCTATAGTTTCTCTTTCATCTGTCATCATGTTCAAATTTGTGTTCTTTTCCCAGCTGACCATATGGCTAAACAAAACCTGCTGTAACATCAACAATACAACATTAATTTCACTAAAGCCAATCCACCAAATAATGTGTTGAATACCATGTAATGTGATAGTTGTAACACCCATGTTGGATTGTACTTTTACTGTACCAGTATATCAGCATTATCCTTACAGCACCAATGCAATATGTGAAGATTTGAGGAATATTTTACAAATTCTTGTATGTATTAAATAAAGTTCCATTTCAATTTCTGATACTTTCAATTCAGTCATGCTTCCTGGCATCACTTCAATATGTTCAGCTTGGACAAAGTGACTCACTGACTTGTCACAAACGTACTCGTTTACCTCTGATCAGTTTGCACTTTCCACTTCATCATATTATCTCTTTCAATTGTAAGTTGCTCTCTTTCATATCACTGACATTCTGTATCTCACAACCCTAACATGCTGGGTCTCACAATTGTAACATAATTGCAATTGGAATATAAAATGACTCAAGTTTTCCCTGTAACATGGGCCGTTTCATATATAGTACATATTTTGTCTTTTCACTATGATTAACTCACATCTATTCAGACAATATTTTTGCTCTGGCTCTTGGAACTTCCACATTCATAATATCGCAATATCTTGCCTTTCTCATAGTTTCACACTTGCCTTTTTGACACATAACTGGAAATTTGGCTCTTAACGCCAGCCAGCAGTAATGGGGTATCAAATAACAGAAGATTGTGCTGGTCAGGTGCGGATTGAATGAAACTGGCTGGTGAGATTGATATTCACCATGTAGATAACTGGTGACATGTAATCTAGTAAGGTGGAGTTGGAGAGAAATAATGGTCAAGTGGAATAGACTTGGAATATGAAAATGAGTATACAAGAAAAGCTTAGCAATGATGTGTATCTGTGGAATGAACATGGTGGTTAATCATGGTAAGGTCACATAACTGTATATGGCTGGATATTAGTGTATATCAGATGATGCTGCTGCATATGTACATATGCTTGTACTATAAAGTTGTTGGTAAGTACAATTATCGCTGCTAAACACAGAGACATCACCAGTTGTCTATACATGATTGCTATTACTCACCACTGCATATGGTTGGTACCATTGGGAAGGACTAAATCGTAACTGCGATGTGAATACTCTCGCGAACCAGGCAAATTGAACAGATAATTTATGTTATGTATACTGCATACTAATAATGAACTGAAAGCATGTCTAAGTATACAGTTGCCGAATAAGTACACTTGGTTATTTCCCACTCAGCAAATCTGGATCGGATCTGGAAACAGCTGAACATTCGACATCGCAGGGTGGTGGGGGTGATAGAGTGTCGCAGGAAATGAGCATGTAGTACCTACTTGAAAAATAATAGCCATTGGGGGTGCAGCAAAGCAGGGTAGTGGACGGTGGCAAATTATAAGTGATACAGGCTGGTGGTGATTCAATGAAATGGTGTAGGAGCTCGGAGCTGTGCATTATCCAAATCTATTGTTGGTAATGAAAGGAAGCCAGACTGGCAATGGTGGTTGATGATTGTAATGTCACTGGAGGTGAATGAGTCAAGCTGGTCTGAATCTGGAGGATGCGAATCCATAATGCATGGCAGGGTGACTTCATGCACCGGGGGGTAGACACTGATGGCAGTTGGATTAGCAATAATGCCTTCTGTGAGTTGAACATAGTGTTCTAAGTAGTGGGAGCATCTGCTTGAGCAAAGAGTGTGGTTAGTGATAGACTGCGGGATGGGAAATGGCAGCTGCTCAGATAGTGAAGTGGGCTGCAGGTAATAGAATCACGCTTGATAAGAGCAGATGAGTGTTGATTGCACCAAGGTGGCTGGAAACAATTGAGTGAAGATGGTTAACTGCTGAGAAAGAAGGATTGAGCACATCTGGCAATGGAGGTGAGTGAGACGATCCAAGCAAACAGTACTTCATGTAGGTCGAGTTAGGCTACTAAATTGCATCAGGGTTATCAAGTGAGAGCAATGTACAAGGTGCCAATGTGATTCTTGACCAACGGGTACAAGTAACCTACCGGTAGCCCATGATTGGGCTACCCAATAGGGTCAGTTAGGTTGCAGACCCATCCCGCAACCTGACCCGCTGACTGTTCATGGGCCAGTTCTAGAGTCTCACCAGTCAATCTGCGCAAGGTGCCGGGTTTCGTGAGACCCACGTGTTCCAATCTCCGGTTCCGTAGTTCAGATTTCACAATGATGGGCAGATTCTGATGTACTTCTGTCAATCGTAAATTATTGCCATTGGAAGCTGATGGTATATGTGTGACCAATTGGCTGCCTGAATGAGCATCACAATCAGACCCACACACTGTACCACATCCTGAACATGAGTGTCAATAATTATGGGTCATGCAACATTGGTGATCTGAGTGGCGTACAATCACAAGCATCCACGAAGCTGTATATGGCAGTTTGTATAGACAGATATGCACAGGATATACCTGCAATATCCACAGGGACATTAACAAGTTCTTTATTTACTGAGCTACCAGTAAGTCTTCTTGAGCCTTTTAGCGTAGAAAAACAATCAAAACAATATGTATAGATCATACAGGTCACATTGTACTGTGATTAACCATAATGGAAGGCCAATAGCCATTGACAGTGGGGTTCATGATGGGGCTGGGAGCATTTCTCTTCCTCTTCTGCCGGGACAGGCAGCCAGTACTGCTTTTCGGACTATGTGCAACCTAACGTGTCCAGGATTTTACAAGATACATGACCAACAATTGTTGACGCTCCATTGACGGTGATTTTCAAGATAGGGCAAGAAGGGTATTGCAATCTGTTTTGCCTGGAATGTGCCCTGTGAATTCTGTATGCCAGTCAGCTACCTATCAGTGGTGAGATTATTCAAAATACATTACCAGATATTGTTGATGCTTCTAGGCTGCTAATTTTCAAGATGATATGGAGAGGGTGTCATAGTGATTGTAGTCAGTACAGCTGGTCAATGCTGGGATTTTGTAAAACCGCAACGTATTCGACATTCAATTACCAGACATTCATGACTTGAAATTGTAGACAGTCCAGGGATACTCATTTTATCACAGCGGTATCGACAATGTTGAATCATTTAATTTGTGTGCTCGAATATTCACATCGTTTTGGCAGACCTTCTTGTGTTTTCACTTAATTTCTCGTTGACTACTAGATTGTTCATTAACAATACTGATAAATATATAATAATACTCGCCTTAATTCTGAGCCTTTCAATTAATACTTGTCATCACTTGCAGGGTGCTCAATATGCTGCTCTGGTCTGGAAAATGCATGTTAGTTTCATTCCCGCACACTAGATAGTGTACTAACCAGTGAATGTTCCTCTATCATTATGCATATCTGGATCAAAACTTTTTTTTTGCTGGCTACCAAGTGCAGACGCATCAAGAGAAAACAATCTGAGCTGGCAAGAGATGCCTGAAAATACATACATCCGGCAGCCAAATTAACAATTAGGAAATGTTCAGCTTCTGAATTATTTCCAGTTGGCATGGAGGGCCTACCTGTCGGAGGGGGGGTGGCAACTGGAGTCAGCTGACTGTGTCAGTCCAATGGAAGTGCAACTGGATATTGGGTTGTTTGCATGTCTGGAGAGTATTTCGGATGACAGTATGGCAAAGAAGACATCAGGTATAGTGAAACAGCGGAACAACATGACAGAGAGCCCGTCATCAACATTCCTGCATATCTTGTGTGGGATCCAAATGTAAATTGGCATAACAACCGTGTCTGGCTCGATGGTCGCTGGAATATGGTGAGATTAAATCATTCCGGACCTCTGGGAGGATCCACCAAGTCGTGTGAATAGTCGAAGTGAAAGACAGAGCCAGTGAGATCAAAACATCCGAAACATGGAGTGTGTAATAGGTTTAATAATGAGATGAGATGCGATGAGAAAATACTGGATGAGATATAAAGTGCGACGCAAACTATCTATACCTGGGTTTAACGAATGCATTCACCCCGTCAGTAGATCCATCTCCACCATGCCTGTATCGCTGTATACCCCCGTCGCCCACTTCTTGTCTATCATCCGTGTATCTCTGTATCCCTGCCGAAGCTTAATACTCTGGGAAGTAGATGGGCAGTGGCTGTCAGAGACTGATTGTCGCAGCACAACTCCTCCCTGGCCTGTTGGGGAAAGTACACCTCTCCTCTTCCGTATAACCGTATACCCAAAAACCAGAAACAACATCAGAATAACATAAATCCAGAGGAAAGACATACACTTAAACCCCGATGAGAACAATGAACTCAAAAGATAACCAAATACTGGAAGAAATGACACCGAAATAGACTAAGCAGTCAACCATAAACATTCAAGCAACCCTTAACCCCAAACAAAAGTACATAAAGACTCTCACTCCTTGTGCACATGCTTTTTCTTGCCACCCTCTGTGTCTGCACATCTTGGGATTTGACTACTTGTGAAATACGAGATGTTGCTGAACCGAGTATTATGTATAACGATCGCCTGACGCATTGCTTACATGTCTGCGGGGATTTGAGCCCAGGCTTCAATGAACATCCCGGTTTCTTCTTTCACAGCTTGCTGGAAGTTGTGTACGGCTTTGTTCCCCAGGTTGCGTTCATGCTGTACCACGATCATCAACTTGTCATACAACTTTGTCATGCAGTCGGGGTTGATGCCTACCCAGCCTAGGCAGCAGGTTACTATTTCTTCATGCTCAGTGTCATCGTCGTCGGAACTACCACTATTGCTGCAGGGGGCAGGCCTGTCTGGTTTTGGGTTTCCCTTCTGCTTACTTCGGGTAGGCTTCTCTGGGGTCGTACATCAGCAAAATGTATTTCAGTCACTGAAAGCCTCCAGGAGTGTCCGAGAGGATGTGGAGTGTAAACCTAGATGCGTCAATTTCCGGAGAGTATCAGACCCTAGGACGGGATTGCTGCCGGCCTTCAGAGTAACTGGGACAGCAGACGACAAGCCTGGGAGCACCTCGGAGCGCTGGCGACAAACCTGGGAGCACCAGCGACATGTCTGGGAGCATCTCCAATCACAGTGGAGCAGTCTGGGAAAAACAACATCTTCTTTGGGAATGCTGCTGGTGCGCCTGGAAATCATAGCTACTGTATTCAGTTTGTATTCTCATCTATGTATCTATGTATCTATATATCTATATAGCTACCCATCTACACACAGTATATCTGGACTTCCTGCAGGCAGTGCTTGAGAGCAATTCGAGGTGGGCCTGAAAATGACGATCGAGTGAACCCAGAGATACACTCCGAGTCCGTGATCGAGCGAGTTTGGAGATGCACTTGGAGGCGATCATCGAGCGAGTTTTGAGGCTGTAATCGCGCGAGGTTAGAGATACAGTTGGAGGCTGTGATCGAGCGAGTTTTGAAATGCACTTGGAGGCCGTTATCGAGGGATTTTGGAGATGCACTGGGAGGCCATGATCGAGTGAACTCAGAGATGCACTTGGAGGCCGTAATCAGGCAAGTTTGGAGATGCACTGGAGGGCCGATATCAAGTTGAACTCAGAGATGCACTTGGAGGCTGCGATCAACCGAGTGTGGAGATGCATTTGGAGGTCAAGATCGAGTAGCTCAGAGATTCACTTGGAGGCTGTGATGGAGCGAGTATGGAGATGCACTTGGAGGCGGTGATCGAGTGAACTGAGGGATGCACTTGGAGGCCGTAATCGAGCGAGTTTGGAGATGCACTTGGAGGCTAAGATCAAGTTGAACTCAGATATGCACTTGGAGGCCGTGATCAAGCGAGTTTGGAGATCCACTTGCAGGCCATCATCGAGCAAGATTGGGGGAGTACTTGGAGGCGGTCGATAGTGGGCGCGCCGGGTGCTGACAATCTATCCATCAGTTAGTTAACTCGCAACTGTGGGAATATGATGAAGTGAGTTTACATTTGAGCTATCATGGAGAGCTGGCTGGTGGCGGTCGATCTTGTAGGGAGGCATGCCGGAATCTGTGGCTACATTCAGGGGTTAACTCGCAATCGTCAGAATGAAGGGAAGATAGAAAATCTTGGTATGATGCAGTACTTGCTGTATGCAGTGCTTGGTGTATGCTTTACTCGGTGTTAACTCATGATCATGGCATGGAGAGATAGAGAGGAATGACTTCAGTTTGTGTTCTGCAATGATTGTTCAGTTGTGGACGAGAAAGAGAGAGATGGGGGATGAAAAGAACAATATGGAGAATACGAGTGGATATGAGAAATCCCGAGTATGACTTGCCTGATTGGGTTGGTGAGACCTCGTCTCAGTGGAATTACACGCCCGATCGGGACTCTTACCTGCTGTATCGGGGATGATGAATTAACTAGCACACGAAATGCTCTGACGTCACAGTTTCTCATGATGATATCCATCGTATCCTCCCAAATCTCTTTTTCCTGTCCTCAATTCTACCATCACCTCAGAACACGAAGTTAAGTGATCCCTATCTATCTCTCCATGCAATGATCATGAGTTAACACCTAGTACTGCATACACCGGGCACTGCATACACCGAGCACTGCATCATCCCAACATCGAATGTCACCGGCTCCTAGCCAGTCTCTAACCTATCGGCAGACCTGATTGTACTCAACTCTCTACATTCCCACGTTTAGCAGTTAGCCAATGAATAGAGTCTCAGCTGCCGTCCCACCTCCCTCCCAATCTACCACCTCCAGATCAACCTCATCCCAGAAGTCCTCCAATCCTAATCGATCATGGCGTCCAAGTGCATCCCCAAACTCGCTCGATCACGGCCTCCAAGTGCATCTCTGAGTTGAACAATGGTGGCCTCCAAATGCATCCCCAAACTCCCTCGATGTCGGCTTCCAATTGCATCTCCAAACTCGCTCGATCGCGGCCTCCAAGTGCATCTCTCAGTCCTTCCCATCAAGCGTCTCCAGGTGCCACTGCAATTACACTCCAGTACCGTCTGCAGCCAGTTTGGCCGTATGTATATATATACAGTGACTTAGATAGATAATACATGCCATATTATTATGTAGCGAATCTTGTGACTGTAACAAACACGAATCTGATACACGAAATGCCTTGTGGTTATGGAACCCTATGAACTATTGCTGTGAGAACACGGCACTAAGTCTGCCGCAGAGCTGCGCAGAGGTCTCAAGCTCCTCTCGAAGCCTCCGCAGACCTGTGCAGAGGTCTCAGCTACTCCAAAATTTTACTATCCTATAAGTCAAATCTCATAGCATCCTGAATGGACCTCCAGAACTGCCGGTGCTTTCAGGAGCACCTGAGAATGCTCTTGCACAGTCTGTGCGCACTTTGCTTCGCTCCAGGGAGGCCTGGGAGCATGTGGATTTACTGGGGAGAACCAGTGAGGTCTACTGGAGTGTCTGGGAGGTTTGCGTGTGGCTTCCGAACCGATTTACATTTTGCTGATGTACCGGCTTCTTTCCCGGCAAGGGCATACAAGGTTGGACCAGCCTGGTACTCGCTAAGAGCAAGAGTGGTCATACCGGCCTCTTTCGCAGTGGGGGCTGGCGGGATAGTACTGACATCTTGCTGTGTCGGACTGTGGGCTCCATCCTCAGATCCCTCCTCAGCCCGGTCCCACAAGAGCCCTCCAATGTCATTTCATCCTTTGCCTTGTCGATTCCCTTCGTTGGGTAAGTTGGCGGTGGGTGTATCTTGCACTTATCGGGGGATGGAGGTGGAACAGAGATCTCATGGTTGGCAGCCGATACAGATGGTGAGATGGTACCGCGTTGATTGGTGTGATTGCTGTCATGCATGCCTGGGTCACTACTAAGTGGCATTACCAACCCCGGTACCATTACAGGCCCATAGCTTTGTGGTTGATTCCATCTTCTAGCTGAGGACAGCAAATATTTAACAACTGTTTGGGTTGCTGGAAGTCTTCTGAAATATACGATTTGTTCGTGTTTGACTTCCAGCATTCCTTGATGTGACAGTTGACATAGGTACAATAGAGGCATCTGTTTACTGAGTCGGGATCACTGGATGATTTGTTGGCGATCCCAGTCATTTTCATATGCTTCGCACTTCCGCTGGACTCACTTCGTTTTTCCTGGAGTTTGGGACAGTGATTCCAAATGTTTCCAAACTTCATTGTTGCCCTTATCTTCCCCTGCTACACTGAGCAATGTTGCTGTATCATTTCACTAACCCTGCTGGTGCAGTGGAGATCCTTTAGGAAGTCATTTTATCGCTTCTGCATTGAGTTCATCCAGTCAATGTTTCACTCGCCGAAAATCTACAACCCAGCGACATGGGCTTTCGTGGCATTGGTAAATCTGTCAAAGAGAATACTAATCTTAGGCAAAAAATTTGGTTGGTTTTGGGCAGCGGGTTTCTGGGCGGCAGTCTGGATGGCTCCTGGTAGTGATCCTACAGGTCCAGTCACGAAGAATTGTCATCAGCGGTGTGACAGCATTACTGAAGATAGGGTGACTGGAGATGAGTCGCAAGCAATACTATTGATATCCGAGGAGGGGATACACGGAGTAACTGTGGAGGTGGTGGCTGCAGTTCTGGTGGTTGTGGTCGTGGTGATCGTGGCTGTAGTGGGGGTGGCCGGGATAGTGGTGGTGGCTGGGGCAGTGCTGACTGCCGCTGGGGTGGAGTCAAAGCTTGTAGTGACAGTGGTAGTTGTTAAGGAAGCTTCAAAATCCATGTCATTGTCGCGAACTGCTCGGATGGCATTGATTTATGTTAACATGATGTCAGTCGTCGGTTATGGTTGTGATGGCTATATTCAACTCAGCCAGTGTGCAGAGAGTGGTGAATGGTACACTTAGTCATTGTAATTCCTTAGGAAGGTAGATTGGGGGTGGGCATATTTTATACCTGGAGGGGTGGTTTGTAACAGATTTTCCATTTTCCAGGGTATATGTAGTTCCCGATTTAGTTAGTATGGAACTCACATATCTCTTCACACCTTCGTCGCGTGTGTCCCATCTCTCTCTCCCTTCATGCTCGCTGGGTTGGTATATCTTCCTAGTCATTCTTGTTGCCAGTGGTGAATTTTCTCTCCATTCATGCAATTGTTGTTGTCTCTCTTGATATGAGGTGATTAGATTGTTGGGGGGGAATGGTAGGAATTTTGAGTATAAGGTGGGTGCAACTCAGCAAACAGGAATACTTCCTCTCCCTCCGTCTCCCAAATTCACGCAATTGTGTGGATTCGGTCTTCTCCCTCCAGTTCACACCTCCACTCAAGTGAGTGGCTTCAACTCTATTGGTCATTGTCCATGCAATGGATCTCCTCCCTTGCCCCATCGTCCCCCCCTTCCTTCTGTGTTTCCAATCATTGTTACAACGGATGGTCTGCCATGACCGGATATGCTACCTAACGCCGATCCACCTGATCCTGACTGCTCACAATATCCATCACCGACACCAACGATTATTTCTCGCAATGTGTCCATGATACTGAATAGATTCATTCTTATTTAATAGATTTCTGGGCTGCGACTGCGTCCACCGCAAATTCCTCAAATTGCTCTGATTCCTCCTTTCATCTGGGGTTGGGGGTAAAAAATTTGTGAGTACCATATACGCCGTCATTGCGAGCGAAGAACTTCTTGTGTTGACTACCATCTATCCGGTCAGTGAGCTCTGCTCCATATACTTCTGGCAGTCGCTAATTCGCTGGAGTGTGGGCAATTTCTGTTAACATGTATTGTCCTCGCCACCTAGCATCCAGTCGGGCACAGTGAGACTGCTCTATCTTGATCCGGTGTACGAGAACCAAGGCATCAATTTCGAGATCTTCCGCTCGGAGGTTGGCTACTTGGCCGATGTAATGTTTGTTGGCATCTATGCACTGAATTTCGTTGTGTATGGCCACATTGATATCGTCTCAGCGTCGTTGCAGCTGTCTTGCTCAACCTGCAATCAATGATGCTGTATAGTCGATTTCATCGATCCAGTTCCCGGGATATTCCACAGTCTGTTCTGTAAATTAATCAGTAAGACTTCATCTGGGCGGTCTTTACGGCGGAATGGTAAATCCCAGGCCGTATGTCGGAAGGTTCTTATGCCGGCCCAAAGCATTGCCCCAAATCGGTCAATCCTCTACGCCTTCGGTTCTGTGGAGCATGGTGTGAGTTTGGATAGTGCCTCTGAAACTGGTCTGTGTCCTCATTCCATTGCTCCATTGGTAGAGGCATTGTAAGCAGTCACATTGATCCTCCAGATATTGTAATGTTTGAGGAGGAGGTTGGTCTATTTCATGATCTCAGTGTAACGGCATTGTCAAGTATTGTGTGGTTAGGGTTGTGGGGTGGTCACGTGACGTGTACAGTGCCGGGTAACCGCTAACTTGATATTGACATTGGGATGGAGACTCAGCTCTGTACCAAATATCTTACCACTTATGTCTATACTTGATATCACTGGCGCCCATCAGCAACAGGATATCATATCATATCCACATAGTGCCGAGTGCCGGCGTATGTAGCCTTACACCAGATTCAGTTTTTCAGAAATTGAATACGTTTCGGTCACGAGATAACATGAATTTACCCCTTAATTGACGTGCCGCCACAGACACCAAATCAACAACTACAGCCATATGCCCTCCATGCCTACAAAAGAATACAGATCAGCCAATTGTGTGTGCCTAACAGGCATGTGAGCATCGAATCCCGCTGAGCATTGTTCAGCCAAATCACGCCTATTCCTAAGGGGCACGTCTTGTTGCTTTCAGAAGACGAAATCAATGATGACAATCCCGTGGGGACTGAAGTTCACTAGGAATGCCGCGATCCTGAAGATGAAGAAGAAGACGAAGATGATTTTACCTTGCCCGAAGGCGAGGATAATCGGATCGAAGACGACATCTTGTAAAAGATCACCGAACATCACCAACAGTAGATGCTTGAACAGATCCAGATGCTACTTAAACTCCTATTAAAACAAAAGCCAAATGCAAGAAGGATTGAAACCTAATACTCACTGAACTCGACCACAGCAGTACAATTGACAGCCTGGAGAACCCCGGAAATCAGTCCACGATATTTAAGATAGTTGACCCCATTTGGTACTGTGGCGGAGCAAATGAGCTGGATAAGTTCCGGCAATCATTACGGTCAAACTTTGCTTGTCATAAGCACCAATCCCCAAAAGGCGATCACAACCAAGTCAAGGATGCAGTATGTTTTTTCGAAACCTGGAATAACCACCCGGACATGACTCAGCAACAGACGGAAAATCTGTACCCAGGCAAGTTGGCTAGCAACCTACTTGAGGGTAAGGGCCCATGTTTAGATGATTTCAAACTATTCTCCAGCGAGCTTCACAAATGGTATCCACACCAAGACAGATAACTTAACTCAGCGACGAATCCCATGTAGAAGTACCAACAACCGCCAAATGAAGCAGTCCTAGTCTACGCCCACCGCTTGAAACCAAACTGAAGGAGAGCCGGCTGGAATCTAATCGCACACGAAGTGGTCCTATTACGACATGGCCTGCACAGGCATGCGCTATATACTTACAACGAAAGTGAGACCGTGAATCTCCAGCGGGAAAGAAAGGTTCGGCACCCCAGACCAACTCTCCCACTGTGTGGCGGCTTCACAGTTCAAACTGGACGACAAGACACCCGGAGGACAACAACACCAAAGGCAAACAGGAGTGTCTCAGAAAGGTGGCGACAAGAAACGTAATTTCCGACCATCAATCTCTGTACCTATGGAAACCACTTCCGGCAATTACAATACTTCCGGCTACTACAATAATTCCAGCACCGGTAACTTAAAAGCTGGGAAAGTCCAATCAGTCCAGTGGTGGCAGCCATCCCAACTTATCACCAGCACCATGGCTCTCAAAGGAAATCTACGAAAGCCGAAAGTCAAATCGGCAATGCACTTGCTGTGGCCCCGGAGACCACATACCCTACCTGAGGACCACATACAACAAGTGAAGCCCTCCTGAACAGAACAACTGTGATCACAGCGGCTATGACAGCAGACAAATCAAGTGCGAAAAGTCATTCGACACAGAGTAGCAAAATATCTAATTTCCCTATATCGAAATCGGACTCGACGGCAGAAGCAGGATGAGATGGAGGCACGATTGGAAAACTTGTGAAACCGAGCGTTATTTGCAACCTTGGATCTGATACAACCGCACCGAATCGCCTTCAAATCAAGAGTCATTCTGGAAGGTCGGGCCTGATGTCAAGGCAATACCGATGCGCCACCGAGAGACCGCATTAGGAGCATATCATGCATGCAGTCCTTGTACGAACCATCCACGGCAACATGCACCCAGTCAAAGCCATAATCGACTCCAGTGCAACGAGGATCTTTATATCTCCGAGCCTACTCAAGAAACTCGAATTGCCCCATGAACCAGCATTCACTTCCACCCAGGGTCTTAATGACCAGGTGATGATGTTTGCAAGGAAGAGCCGAAAGGCAAGTCTCTTGGTTGAGTATTTTGAACACCTTAAACCGGTTGACAAATCAGAGGTTTCAGTCGTCCCAATGAAGCCATACCACCTAGTCCTGGGCTTGCCATGGTTTAAGGCGAGGAACCCGGAAATCGAGTGTACCAAAGGTCGATTGACAGCTCTGCGATTGCAAAATTCAACGCAAAGAGCGGAATTTCGAGAATCAGATCGCACCAGCGCTCTGCCGGAACTCAGCGAGGAAAACACAATTGATCGCCCTCCCACAGATATACAACTACTCGGGGCTACTACATTTGGTCACCTCTCAGCTAGTGAGGAAGAGGTCGAGGCATTCGCTATTCGACTTGGAGAATATGAAGGGTTCCATGGAACATCTCGGGGCGGCAGGGCCGAACGTGAGGGAAACCAGAGGATGATGAATGCGCAAGCAGGAGCATCGGCGGTAGTTGCGGCAGAAGTGTGTCACAGTCACAGCATTGCAATGACTGCTACTGGCTCGCCAAAACACTATGGGAGTAACTATACAACGGGAGTGGCCTATTGCGACGAACCATCTGATCCAGCCAACCCGGGACCCCTGCACATCACCACTCTGCGAAAACACGCAACAATGGAACCAAGCCTAATGAGAATAGAAACAGACCTAGATAATGTGGAGATGGTAACAACAGATGATAGGGGTCGCATCTCAGAACAATACCCAACATTCGTGGAGGTCTTCATGAAGAAAATGACCAGGCAACCCGCACCTTACAGGCAAATTGACCATGCGATCGATCAGGAACCCGACTACAAACTACAATCTTGGCGGATCTACAACCTCCCAGAGTTCGAATTGAAGACGCTTAAGTGCCACATCGAAAACAATCTGGCACACTGCGGTAGGGACCGGTCAGTACCCTTGGCAGTTGTGTCAATCGTGTTTGCCAAGGATCAAGATGATGGACTACAGATGTATGATGACTATCAAGCACTCAACCTATGTACGGTATTGAATAGAGACCCTCTTCCGCAAATCTAAAAACTCATCAACCGAGTGCGCAAAGCACGGATCTTCGATACACTGCACCTCTGTAACGCCTAACACCTGATTCGAATGATAGAAGGCGACAAGTTCAAGACAGTATTCCGAACCAGCTATCGTCAGTTCAAATACAGATTGATGCCTTTTGGGTTGAACAATACACCCGCGATGTTTCTGGCTCACATTGATGAATGTTCACGGCCTGATATTGACTACTTCGCTGGCTGTTACCTTCACGAGATAGTGAAGTACTTGGCCAATGAGCACGAGCACGAAGACCATGTCTGACAAGTGTTGCAATACCTTCCGGAATTCGGACGATAGTGCAAAGCCGAAAAGTGCGAATTCACAGTCCGGGACGTCGGCTTGGTCGGATTTTCAATCAAATGGGATGAAATCCGGATGGACTCAGACCGCATATCCACCATCAGAGACTCGCCGACTTCTGAATCAGTTCAGGATTGGCAAATGCTTCTTGGTTTCACCAACTTCTACCGGAGATTCATCAGGAAATATACAAAGGTGACAGCTCCCATATCAACCTTCCTGAAGACATAAGGCTCATGGAAGTGGGAATGGACTCGGGATGCCATACTCGCATTTCGGAAGATCAATAAGGCCTTTTTTGAAGCAATAATCCACCAGCATTGCAACTCTCAAAAACAGATCATTCTACAAACCGATGAAAGCAGCATCATAATCAGCGGCCTCCTCAATCAGTACGACGGATTTGTGATTCTTTGCCCAGTGAATTGCTACTGCCGAAGGTGGTCTCGTGCCGAACAGAACCACGATTTTTATGATTGGGAGATGTTTGCCATTGTTGCCACAATGAAACAATGGAGTCACTATCTCGAGGGCACCAATCAGAATGTCCTGATCCAGTGCGACCACAAGATTCTCGAGTATTTCCAAACCTACAAAGTGCTCTCCCGAGGACAGGATAGGCGGTTGGAAATCCTATCCTCTTACGACCTTACCATCCAACAGTTAGAAGGTACAAACAACCCAGCAGATGGACCATCAAGAAGACCCATCTATGAGATAGGCCAAGAGAGGCCTAGCTCGCGACTGCTAGCAACCTTGTCAGCTACCGCCGCTGAACTGTACGATGACCGCTTTCCACTGATCTAAACTGCCCACGCTATCGACGTATTGGCTGGCGAGGTGAAACACATGATCGTCGGCACTCCAATCATAGATATCCCAGACCTGCAATGAACTGACGAATTAGAGCAAGAGTCAACCAACGCATGGAAACTCACCTCCGGAGTCCCCGACTCCATAGCAAGGATATATTTACCAAAGGATGATCTACTTTGCAGTAAAGTCATCCGCCTTTTCCTTGAAAACCCAGTATCCGGTTACTTCAGAGCTCTCAAAACCGCTGAGTCAGTGCCTCAGGGATTTGACAGACCAGCAATCGACGACACCGTACAATGATACATCTCCGGATTCTAACTCTGCCACCGAACCACAGCACCACGGCACAGCCATCACGGCACAATCAGGCAACTAAAATCACGGTCAGGGCGTTGGAAAGGAGTCACGATGGACCACGTCACGGACATCCCTGAGTCAACTTCGTCTGGGTACACGACAAGCTTGGTAATCGTTGATCTACTGAAGAAAATGGCGATGTAGCTCCCCAGCAGTAAGGATATAGTCTGACCAGAGCTCACACAGATACTGTTCGATACAAGTGATCTGCAAACACGGCATACGAGACCAAATTGTTACCTGTCGCAGACCGGAGTTTACCAGCCTATTCTTGAATCGAGTCTGCTCTCATCTAAGTATTAACCTCAGGGTATCAACCACCTTCCATCCACAGACCGACGGCCAGACGGAACAGCAAACCCAGACCATGGAACAGTACTTGCGGGCCTCCTCCAACTACGAGCAGGAACACTGGGTAGAATAGCTACCTCTGGCTTATTTTGCTTACAACAATTCAGTCCATCACTCAACGCAGTTGACGCCATTCTGGACCAACTTCCTCTACCACCCGCCAATGCAGTTCAAAGCGACAGTAAGCCGCATCAAATCTGAGGTGTGAAATACCGGCTGACTCAACGGGATCGGGATTGGAAGAGATGAATTGCCTCCTCCGAGAGAGCTTGGTGAAAGCCCAAGAACACCAATCAAAATATGCTGGCGGAAAGGTCGTGACCTTCGAAGTCAGGAACAAAGTGTCGCTCTCGACATGACACTTCTCAACGACTAGACCATGAAACAAGCTCAACTACATGCACACTGGACCGTATACGGTAAGTACGGTCATCAATAGGAATGCTTACAAACTAGACTTGCCGAAAACAATCCGGAATATCAATGTCTTCCACGTGTCGCAGCTACGTCACTACGCACTGCCGATTGTAGGACAACAATGCTCGGAAAACATCCAGTAATTATTGATGATATGAAGGAATGGGAGGTCGAACTGATTCTGGACTCTAAGTAGTGTTATGGACAGCCATACTACCTTATCTAGTAGGCTGGGTCGAACCACACACTGATGAGCTGAAACCCGCTCAAAGAGCTTGAGAATGCTCATGAACTGATCGAAGAGTTCCACTGAGACCATCCAAACAAACCACAGAGGTGAAGCAAGCCGAAACTTGGAAGTGGAGGAATTGACGGAATGGAGATATGGAGGCTTAGGTCATTTGGGCATTTCCTTCTTTCTATTTCGTTTGTTGAAACCTGGTCCAGTACAAATGTCGGCGGCATGGGTTTCGCCACCTCCCGAATCCAGTCAATTGGAGGTGAAGTTTCCCCGTGCAGCGGAAGGTCGCCCTGAATGGTACTGCTCAGTCATCGGACTTTTGAGATCGTACAACAGTGTATGCGCGTTGTTTCCGTGAATTCTACCTGTACTTGGCAACCTGGGAGTTCTGCCCTAAAAGAGGAGGATGCTGTGACTACATTGTCAAGTAATGTGTGGTTAGGGTTGCCGGACTGTCACGGGACCTGTCCAGTGCCGGGTAACCGCCAACATTATATTGACATCGTGACGTAGACCTAGCTGCATACTGACTATCTTAGCAGTGAATTCTACCCTTGATTTCACTTGGGCCTGTGTGCAACTGTATACCATATCATATCCCTATACTGCTGAGCGCCGGCGTACATGCCCTTACTCTCAGCAGCTGAGTCCACTACCAGTCTTCCGACGGTTCTGAACTGACAAAGTCCCTGGTCGTAAATGAAGTCTGCTACCTTGTTCATTGTACTCTGGATTACTGGTCCTGACTCTCCTCACCCACTGAGAAATTCTGTGGCTACCACTAATGGATGATATCCATCCTCCGTTTTCGGCATGTACACAATATCCATCCCTACTCGCTGCCATAGGAGACTTACACTTACGCATTTCTGAGGTTCATCATACTGGAGAGGCGCTCTCATCTCACAGTGCTTGTACATGGTCACCCACTCATCGACGTGAACATCAATTTCTGGCTAGCAATACTAGGTCAATATTTTTCTCAACCATCATTTTTTCCCACCGTGCCCACTGGGTGTGTGTGCAGCATTCATTGCTTTCCTTTTCTGTTCCATGCTCATGAACAGCTTTGCCAGTAGGTTATTGGTTTTTGGCCTCTGGTAGAGTATTCAATTTGACATAAGGTACTTTGTGGCATCCAGTGGAAAGTGATGTATTTTCTTTGCAGTCTTTTCTTCCAGTCATTTCAGATTCCCCAGAAATTCACCTTTCTCCTTCCATCTCCCTTCATATTCCTCCGCCTGTCTTAATCTAACCAATAGTTTCTGTGCAATCCCCCTCCTGTTTCATACTGATCGTCGTTTCACCCATATTCCTTGTATGCTTTCTTCAATTGTTTCCTCTTGATGATTCTCCTCATCTGGATCGGGGCCTCCTTGTCCTTGCGGCTACTGTAAGAGGCCATCAGGACAGCCAGTGAGTCAACCAGAAACATCTTCCACTTCGAAATTAAACAGTTGTATCTGCGTGATTGACCAGGTGACTTGGGCTTCTGGCAGGTCATTGTCGGATCATTCAAGTTGATGTACTAATTTTTTATGATCTGTCTCCATAAGGAATCTGATCCCATTTTCGTAGTTGTGAGCCTTCCTCAGTGCCATCTGCTGCCCCGCGCACTAACAGTTCCCCACTTTATATCTGTTCTCGGCATTGTTGCAGATGCGCGTTGCATATTGTCATGGCTTCCAGTCCACATTGTCGTCTGTCTGCTGCAACTTTGACCCGGACCCCACCAAGATGGCATCAACTCTCAAGACTATGTATCAAGAGCCATTGCTATTACCTAACGTCTGCAATGCAGGAGTGCTGCAGAGAGTGTCTCTGAAGATTGCCTTAACTCTCTTTTGCGTAGTGTCTCACTCACACTCAATATCCTTACATAATATTTGAATCAAAGGGCCTGCAACCATTGCATATGTTGGTATCCATATTCAAAATCTTGTCCAAAATCTCAAACCTGGGCAGCAATCTGTATGGTTCTCGCACCTGGGCCAGTTCCCAACCTTGTCGACATTGGACGCTTGCAGGCACCGTCCTGCTTCCCCACAGACCCAGCTGAGTATTTCAACCCTGCACCTGAACTGGGAAGATTTCTGTCCTGGAATTGTGGCTCCCGCTATCTCCACATCAGGGAGCTCATGATCGATGTTCTGGAGATATTCAATAACAAACCGTCGAACTCCAGGCGGCATCTGCAGCTCCCCTTCTCTTTATCGACTGTTTGGGCATTTCGCTCCGACATGGTCAAGATACAGTTTAGCTCTAGTACCCAGCTGAGCGTGTAGTATTCTCCGAGACACTGTGTCAAATGCTGATACCGAATTCGTAGCATCCGGTACTAGTCTAGTGTAAGGGCACGTACTCCAGCGTTCGGCCTTATAGGCATACGTATGGTAATTATGGTATACGGTTGCAAACGTGGACTCGAGTGATAGTAAATATAGGTGTATAGGTAAGATCATCGCTAGAGATCTAAGTCTCGTGGCGAGCTGACTATATAGAATGGCCGTTACCCGGCCACAGTCACGTGTCGCCGTTACATTATCCCCCTCTTTAGGCGCAGACCTCCTGGGCTGCATAACCGTACAAGAGAAAAGGAAAGGAAAGAAAGCATTATACATTCATGCTGCGTACGTACTCGTACCAAATGATAAGTCCCGCTACCGATTGGGACAGCTCAATGGCGACCTTTCGGCGGATCCGGCACACGGGGAAACTCCACTTCCATTAGAAGGTGGTAAAAACCGGTGCCGACGCCATTTGTACCAGGCCAAGATCCAAAGATGAGAAGAAGAGAAGAGAGAAACAAGAAAACATCCAAAAGTGATTCCGTCCTCCATTATCTCAACTTCCTAACCCATGCTCCAACGACCATCGCTCCCGTAGCTTGTATCTCGGCGTAGGTCTTTGGTGAAATTGTCAGCGCGGTAGAGCTTCCGCTCGTGACTTGTCATCGATGGGAGCTTCCGCTGCCGGCATGGTTCGAAGCCATCAATCGTGTACGTCAATCGCGTCTTATTCGTCGATATCTACCACGTAAGCTTCTCCAAGATGGTTATACTTACCAAGTTCAAGCGTGCCTGCGCTCTCATGAGCCTTCGTGCAGTGCTTCATAGAATATCTCTCAAGCGGTAGTCATCGGTAAGTGGCATTCACTTCCAGATGCTGCTTGACTAGGTAGTCGTCTTTGGAAGTCCGCTTCGGTGACTATCTGGTCGACTTCATGGTTGCGCTCTCGAAAGGAGGCTTCAATAGAATCTTGGTCGACTTGGTAGACTTTG
>Ga0307512_10000813_pt1 | contig 46160 bp, 39 predicted proteins | sample 14_EM_MG_FD_200267 | JGI IMG/M metagenome (GOLD analysis project Ga0307512, IMG submission 200267) | Populus trichocarpa ectomycorrhiza microbial communities from riparian zone in the Pacific Northwest, United States - 14_EM | ecosystem: Host-associated > Plants > Roots > Unclassified | place... | reverse complement strand
TTAGAATCCGATTCGCTGAATTCAGCCGCAGCGGATTCGAGAGTTGAAGTCGCGACGGTTCGAGATACGCTGCGCTCGTCGCCGTCGTCTGAAGAGACTGGAGAAAGGCGATCAAAGTGTGAATAGTGAGGCGTGTTGGTGGTGAGAAAGAGCTGAGAGGTTTAGCAGGAAGTAATGGTGCTTGAGGAAAGCAGGGTTTGGTTTCTTGGCGAATGTTTGGCACTTTACCCCAGCACAAAGAAGCGCCACGTGGGAACGCGACGATCTCGGAAGCATAATCTATTCCCCGAGAACTCTAGCACAAGCCAACTCCAAGCAACATGACCATTGCTTCGCCTAATACCACTTAACGTCCGTCCGAGGTGTACCTCGAAGCAATTCCGATAAACACACGCCAATCCCTAGCTGCCTGACATCAGCAAAATGTATTTTGGTCACTGGGAGCCTCTGGGAGTGTCTGAGAGTTGTCGGACAAGAATCCCAGGGTGGTCAAATCCCAGAGTTTACTGGACCGATGCAGTGGCCTTCAGGTGCACCTGGGAGCACCTGGGAGCGCCGGCGACAAGTCTGGGAGCGCCGACCACAAGCCTGGGAGCACCGGCGACAAGCCTGGGAGCGCCGACCACAAGCCTGGGAGCACGTTGAATCACTGTAGAGCAGTCTGGGAAAAACATCTTCTTTGGGAACGCTGCAGGAGCGCCTGGAAATCATAGCTACTACTTATCGTTCAAAACTAATGTATTCAGTTTGTATTCTCATCTATGTATCTATGTATCTATATGGCTACCCATCTACACACGGTATATCTGGACTGGCTGCAGGCGGTGCTTGAGAGCAATTCGAGGTGCGCCTGAAAATGACAATCGAGTAAACTTAGAGATACACTCCGAGGCCGTGATCGAGCGAGTTTGGAGATGCATTTAGAGGCGGTAATCGAGCGTATTTGGAGATATACTTGGAGGCCGTGATCGAGTGAACTTAGAGATGCACTCCGAGGCTGTGATCGAGCGAGTTTGGAGATGCACTTGGAGGCCGTGATCGTGCGAACTTGGAGGCCGGATCGAGCGAGTTTGGAGATGCACTTGGAGGCCATGATCGAGCGAGATTGGAGGAGTACTTGGAGGCGGTCAATCTGGAGGCGGTAGTTCGGGAGGGAGGCGCGACGGGAGCTGAGACTCTATTCATTGGTTAACTCGTAATTGCGGGAATGTAGAGAATTGGTAAAGTACCGTAACATTTGGGTGTATCCGGTTTATTTATTACGCCGCAGTAGATATATGTAGCCCAGAGGGTAGCATCTTATTGGCCCCAAATTCTTGAAATTCCATAGAAGTCAGCACGGCTGAGAGAGCAGACAAATAAGAGCAATGGATCTGGCGTCTTGCGGCGCTACAATAAACCGGATAAACCGGATAAACCTAGATTTTACGGTACCGTTTATCTGGCTGTATGCAGTTTCTTTGTTCTGAAGTTTACTTTAGGGTATTGAAATTTAGGAGAAAATTTAGTTAGTGCGACTCAACGGTTTACCCTACCTTCAACTTTTATCACACTCCATCACACTCCATCACCCTCGACTCTCTAATCTCAAGCTGTTGCATATATGGTTTACCTCCCTGAGATACGGCTTCTGGGCTCAGCTGGGCTGATGTATAATCTCCTTAAGATGATGGTTGTTGCAGACTCAGCTGGAGATGCCAGCTGAGTGCGCATGCATGCGTACAAAGCATACTCTGAATGCCGTATATAAGATCACGAATGTACCTGTACTTTAGAACATAAGGCTTCTAGCAATCAGTATTTCAACACAAGCTGTTACGAATGTAAAGCAGACGAAGTCTATTCTACTATCTAAGAGAGAAGCTCTGTCTTTATATACATAAAGGCTTAGAACTCTATAGAAGTCTATAGAAGCTCACGATTGCAAATACCAGTAGTAGTAGCGAGTAAAAACTCGTAGATGAGTCTACGACTATGAGTCCGTAGCCTGTGAGTCAATTCGGCGATCTCAGTGTATCGGCGACTTCCTTTCAGGTCATATAGTAACACAAGCAAAAACAAGAGGCAGAATTATTAATATTTTTGCTCTCGCCCATATATCGCGATATCATGAGGTTTCCACCACAGGAGTCACTCCTCCTCCTCCAGCAACCCAACTCCCGCCCATGACACTCACTCCTCCTACTCCTCCTCTATAGACTTAGCTACTCACTTGTAATCAGTTCTACTTTCACTACCCAATTTCCAATTTCACGTGATTAAAGAGCCGCTTCGAACCTTCGATCAAACTTCAGAGCATTTTGCCGAGCGAGAGCGAAGCCTCAGTGTAGTGTTACTGGACGCCAGACCCGTTGACCTTACCCGCCCACTCTGCCAGCCGTACCAGCTCCTTTGCAACTCCCCAGCTCCAGGGCGAATAAAAGACCGCATTGACTCTACGAATAAACCAGGTACGGACAGATAACATGGTAGCCACTTGGACCAGATCATACGGTATTCTCTATGAATCTAGAGTATAGATAACTCCACCAAATGTAGCTGCAGGTTGCATACAAACAAAGAGCAAATGCGGCGAATTTCCTCTCACCGATTAGCTGGTGACTAGAAAACTAACTGGAGAAACACTATCTATTTCTGCGAATGAACACTCTGCTTGAAAACAACTAAAGAAAAGTAGCACCTTCACTGATAGGATTGCAGAAAATCGTACCTAAAGCCTTCGGGTCAGTTAAGTACTCGTCCATTCATGCTAGACGCACACACGCGAATCATTGGGGTTTACTGCTTGGGAGCGGTCATTGGAGACGAGCAGTGCAAGAAGGCATGCTAGATGGGGATATTTAGTTGTAGAGAATTAAAATACTGTCATTATCAACGAAAAATCAAAGAAATCGGCGGGTAGTACAAGAAACACAGAAGATGCTACCCTGAGTTGTCTGCACAGTGTGCTCAAAGAAATAGGCTAGGTTTGACCAGCAGGCGATCGATGATCCAGATGACGAAAAGGTAAAAGGGGCTCAGAAGCACAGTTTGGCATAACTGAAACAATTATAACTGGAATAACAAAAGATGCTTTGGATGGGCAAGTATTCAGAGCTGACGATATCGCGATGCCTGAAGGGGATGTGTAGATATGATAGGGTGGATGGGTTGGATTGGATGTAACGCACAGAAGAACTCCCACATGCACACCTGCCATACTTCCAATTGGAATCTTACCAGGCACATCGAAATGGGTCTCTTGGCCGATAGTTACACATGTGTGAGGCCGCGAAAAGCCCGAAAGACGACTCGACGAATCACGAACACTGCATGAAGTCTCACAAGGTCCTTAACTACTTAAGTAAGTACCTGCACAATGTAACTGGCCTATACCTCACCGTACAGTGGCGATTTCGCTCCGCAATAAAGTCAGGACGAAGTTAGTTCTTTAGTACCATAGTTCTTTAGTCCTTTGAGACGAAATTAGTGCTTCTGAGCGGTTACGGGTTTGGTCCTTTGAATCGCTGCTGCTGGACGCACCGACCAGTAGTGGTGATAGACGGATGATATCATGACATTTATTGATCCATCCGGATAAACCTTATCTACACAACTATACAGCCCAAACCTTATCTCCACTTCAACCAAACGCCCGCCAGTGCACTGCCACCACTACCACCACCATAATTGCTACCCGATCTCACGATATCTTATAACCATCTTATAACCATAATATTGAAATTTTCATCCACCAGTCTTGTAGCAACAATGCAGATTTCTGACTCAGTTTTGCCTACGCTTAGTTTCATGGAATGCAGAGCCACGTGCAAACATTCAAGGTTGGCTCTGCTAGTGATCATTCATAGCTGCGCCAGTGATGGATATGGTGGCGATGGTGATGGTGATGGTACGTACCAGCGACAGTTGAAAATTTAAGCCCAAGTCAACAGGTCAGCAGCGACGTCAGCATAATCCAAGCTAAGTCGGCTGGGCATCACTGTACCTACCTAAATTAAGTCATCTAAACGTAAACTATACTTCCAACGGTATCGCGAGGTGCCTGCACCCGGCCTGTGCTTGGTGCCGCTGCCAGTAGCGTCATTCAAGTTCAGTCGCCACTGTGCTGCCGGACGACCTTATCCTGAGAACACAACTGCGGAACTTCAGAAATGCGGAACCACGGGACTTCAGAACTGCGGAAGTGTCCAAAGGAAAACCTCGCTTGGAAGCACGCATTCTTTTCAAGTTTCATACGGTACTTTATGCAGCTGGGACTTTCCAAACCTCGCCAAATACAACCCGCATTTCATCGCAAGAAGTCGTCATAGTGCTGGGGGAACAGTGTTTCATGGCTTGCCTAAGCCTTGGAAGGATGATGGTTTCTAATGAACAGATTATTAATTCTTCACATTGGCCAAAAGCCACTAAGTCTATTTGAGTGGAAGGCTCAGTGCATTGGCTATAATCGACTAGAGACGATGAGTTAGTGTGCCAGTTTATATGTCCTGTCTTAGTCAATAGACGTGGCGGCCATCATGACCTTTGCGATACGCACCGTTGCATACCCCAGTGAATGGATCAATTTGGTTGTGAGGAGTGCATGGAGTAAAAATGGTGCGTTACATTAAATGGGCGAATTAGTGAGCGTTACATTTGCAGCGATATATTTACAATTTGCTGTCTGCATCATATTTGCATGACGCAACGCCTTGCGAGGATGAATTGAGGGTAGGATCTGGATCAAGGTGTTTTTGGGGCGGTGCCCTCGAGGCGGAGATAGGTTCACACCGATGGTCATGGCTCCATTGCAGCGACCTTTTACGGAGTCGATTAGTGACCATCGGTATCATAATTCAAAAGCGACCGCCAAAGTTCCAAGTTAGCAACCTATTGAGACATAGTTAATAATATCTCAAGCCGCTAACCATATAACTGGCCACCGTATGTCGCAATAGGTAATTTTTGAAGCCATTGACAGCGTGTGGCGAGTGTAACAATTAAGTTCAACCATAACTAACATAGTATAAATACAACTATGCTTCTAGGCCTAGGTATACAATTTCCTTCTCCAATGCTGCTTGATCATAGACCAGATCTAACTCTTGAACTGTAGTCTTAGGCTGTGTGCTACTCAGCGACTCCCACTTCTACGAACCGCTAGAATGAGACGTGTGACAGAACTGCCTTCCCAAGCTCTGTCTCCAGGAATTCTGCTGCTGCTTTCTTTATAAACTAACAAAGTAGCTTCATGTTGAGAGGTCTCGGTTAGTATCTACAAAGGCTTTCCTCAGATGGCAGCATCTGCACTAGTGCTAGTTCTCATCCACAACTGCTCTCAATTGCATGCGATAAGAAAAGAAAGGCTCGGAAAATAGTTGTGCAATAGAGGCACACCATTGTAGTGTTTCGGTAGGTAAGTTTCATCAGGGTCTACGAGGGTTAGTAAATATAAAGCTTGGAGACAATTCACAATATGCCTAGAGTCCTGGATTATTTCGAAGAAACACAGCTATATGGTTAATGGCTTGGGCAGTTGTTAACTAATGTTACAGTAGCTTGAGATATTGTTAGCTTGGAACTTTGGTGGTCGCTCTCGAATTATCATATCGGTGGTCACTAATCGACTCCGTAACCTTTGTCATTGCGGGGTATTGGATTAGTTGCCTACCCAGCTCGGGACTTGCTTTGTTATTTAGTTCTAATTCGCTTGATTTGAATCCAAGTTATTTCTTATAGAATGAGAGAATGAGCTGTGATCACCTATTGTCTGAGCCCAGGCCAGAGTCCGCCTCGACGTTGCCAAATGCTTGGGAACCGTGGTTAGGGCTGTATTGCTGCCCATAAATCACTGACATACGAGAAAGATTAATTATACAAGTTAAAGGACTATTTTAAGTCTACTACCGGTATTGGGTGCCCGAAGGTTCTGCGCAATTGGTGTTTAGCACGAGGCGAGATGTCTCGGGACTGGTGAGCTCTTCAAGGCCATGAGACGAGATATCTTGGGGGACTCAAATCTTCTCGCCGGTTGAGTTGACCATGCTCAGTTTTTGACACAATGAATTGTACCAATAGTGGTGATTGGGATGTTGAAGTCTATCACCAGTCACCAGCGCCCTTCTGAAGTCTGCGGTTCCACGGTATCAAGACCCTTGCTTCGCTTCGGACTGAACTGCACTCGGTGCCCTGAGATGGACTGGGCTAAATACCTAGTTATTATTCACTTGTCATCACCACCCATCTAAACAGATTTGTGGCCACCACCTGAGCGTCGAAGCCGTTGTGGGGAGTACCGTATGGGGAGCTGGGATGTGTTATATGCATGATCTCAGGACAGCTGAAAGTAATATTCGTAAAGCGTGGACAAATCATTTTCAGACGAAGACATAATGTCAGATAAATATTTCCCGCTAGCGCTACTATCCATTTTCAAATCAGAATAGACAAAATCTGTGTCACTAGCTATAGTCTACAGTGCGAGTAGTTGGATAGGTACGCTATAGCTCGAATTGGGTACCTCTGGGTGCTTGATTGGTGTGAGGCGTCACTTTCCGTAGGGTTTTCCGGCTAACTTCAATATCTTGTTTATGTTCCGACCCATACGCCAAATTTTCCTGTTGACCAATAGGTCGACCCATAAGCTAACTCGTCATCTTAGTAAATAGGACAACCGATATGCCAACCGACCGAGGTGCCAAGTAAGAGGTTGGGAAGGTGGGGTGAAGCACTATTTCTGTCAACTTTTGAACTTTTGCATTATCATAACTGTCCTACTTTTTCATCACAGTGACTAACTTGTGGTTCTAACTCTACAAGAAATTATATCAACTACAAAAATGACTTCTTTCGCTCTCATTACCATCCCCACTAGCACCTCAACTAGGTTCACCCCAACTATCTACATCAGCTGCGTCTGGTTCTAGTTATACTGCCTTCTAGATCAATGAAGGATTTTGTAAATACATAGTTTGCTAGGAGTTCCTCGCGAACTTTAAAAGTAATGCAGCAACAAAGACCTCGTTCAGTACTGGAAAAGTTAGCAAGTACAAAAATTAATTGGTTTTTCTGAAGAAGCCGAATGCCCTAAAGGAGCAATGCGAGTCATCCTGTTGGCAAGTAGGTTGACCCATAGGCCAAAGAGTTGCCCGCTTTGCCAATGGGTAGACCAATGGGTTGACTGCTTTGCCTATAGGTCGACCCATTGGCCAACGGGAAAATTTGGTCGGGGACGAAGGGTAGCGGGGGGGGAGCTCCGCCATCTAGCCGGCTCGCCCGGAGGCGGAGGGGTTATTAGGTCCTGTCATACTCTAGTAAGAGTGAATACAGTATGAATAAACAACAACAACAACAACAACGGGAAAATTTGGCGTATGGGTCGGAAATTTTATAAATGAGTGTTTGCTGGCGTTTTGCACCGCCTTGGGCGGCGATGACTGCTTGGGCCTTTGCAAGAGCATGCTTTGTATCCCGGGATATCGCAGGGGACGTAATCCTCGCATTCCTCTCCAGAAACGTCACTAGTTTTAGCTGCAGCTTCGGCGATGCCGGCTGCGAATAAGACCCGGCAAGTATTGTAGAACGAGATCGAAGAGACAATTGACACCATCACCGCTTTCTCAGTGCATTTTGACCAGAAATAGGGACGGTGGGTTGCAGCCATCGTCTCTGTAGCGTAGTAGTAAGTAGTAACTACTTAAGTAGTCTCTGTGCAGCTTTGATCGATCATGTTGTGGAGTTCACCTGAAAGAAGTCGTATCTGTCAAATGACCCCCTCGTAGCCGCACGTGTTCCAAGCAACACTTCCGGCTGCGGCTGTTAGATTCATATACCGTAATTTTCAGAAAAAAACTTGTGAGCAATCGATCTAACGTATATGTCGTCCGCTTTTTCCAGGCGTCTTGATATCGTAATGTGGCTCTGCATGCATGGCTACTTCTGATATAGGTTGCTGTCTAACCTAGGATGATCTAATATTTCTTGTTTTAGTTTAACTCTTACCAGGTGCCGTTTAGGGCTGGGAGGACATATGATATTCCAGACAAAGCTAACAATATTTGAGAATAGAGTCGATGTGTCTTAGAGAGAAGGGTGTCGACTCTAGGCATGCATGGACGTGGGGTGTGTTGCGAAGGTTGCTAACGTAAGCCAATACGAAACGAAGCATATGTGACTACTATACCTTTGAGCACCCTATCGATCGTGTTATTCGGATCATTGAACGGGAAAGAATACCTTATGTATTGGGGCAGGTCAAGAAGGAACGGTGAATATAAGCTGAAGGTGGTTGAACATAACAAAAGCCGTCACAGGAAGCTCAAATATGTGGTGATATCGCATGTATAAGATAATATCATCCCAACCTACATAGTTTTATCGCTAGTATTTATCGCTGACTGTTGGTTTTTCTGTAGTTGGTCCGATGAATTGGGTAACCCTGAAATAATGCACTTCCTAAATACTACTTTGACCATATTCAGCGAATAGTCACTAGAGGTTGAAGATGATGCAATCAAGAATTCTGCAGTTTAGGCGAGCTTATATATGCCGTACGGTACGGCTACCCTTGGTGTGTTATTTAATAGGCAATTCATTTATCGGACTATATGTATTCATTACTTTTTGCAGTAGCGAGATAGATTGCAGGGTATGTATGTAGCGATTCTTATAGCAAATGAGTTCGCGATCGGCGCAAGGATTGGTTTACCCATGTACTACATCATGCTATTATCATGTCTTCTTGGGAATTGTAACATTCATCCTAAGAACTTACTCGCAAAACCCTCCGTGAAAGCTATCGAGTCTCGCTCATATCGCTGCTGAAGGCTATACGGTCTTGGTTTTTCTGCCTTTGATGGATTTCACGATGGCCAAAAAGGATGCAAATCACAGACAATAGGTGGGGACGTCAGCGGTTATGAATAATAGATACATTCTAGATAAATTGTTCACCAATTCCGTCCCCAATCCTCCATACCGCAGGAACAAGGGCGCCCGTGCGGCCTCCTGCTTACCACCAGAATATAAGGAAAGACAAGAAAGTAACATAAACCCCCCGAAAATAAACACCATCTATAGCACTATAACGCCTGGAGGCTTCATTTTCCCCGGTGATTTCATCATACCAACCATAAATTGACACCCCCTTATAATAGGCTTCCGCAATTGTCTCGCAGGCAACTCTCTCGCTATAGTAGTTGCTTGTATCTCCACTAGTATCTGCTTCGTTTTCACCACTATCATCACCTCCACTGCTACTTCCACCGCCTCCACTGCTATCGTAGCCATCTATGAGCAAATTGATAAATGTAAGAATCCCTTCAGCAGTTTCATTGAGGATGCTGGGAAGTGGATTTTTATGGTAGGTATGTGTATTATCTTTGCCGTTACAAACACCATCCATATCGTTTTTGAATTGTTTATTGATTCTTTCGCGGGCGTCCTCGGTGAAGCGTCCTTGACGCTTGTAGTTTCGGGTACCGAAATCGTGTCTTTGGCAGCTCGCCGTAAAATCGAAGCCCAGTGGCTTATCCGCAACCTTAGTGCACCCGTCACTGCTGAAGTCAAGCGTGGAATTCTTTGTCGTCAGTGTCTCCTTCCTCGCTTTCAGAAATGTCGCTATATCAGAACTAAAAATGAGGCGGTCTGTTGTGTCTCTGTCGGTTTCGGCGGCGGCGGTAGTGAAGTTGACTATGGGTAAAAGGAGTATAATGAGCATGGAGGCCCTCGTCATTGTTTTCAGCAGCGTTGCTCGTTTCGGGGTTTACGTTGGGCGTGTTGGATCGATCGAACAGCGAGTGGATGACCTTAGACATAAGATATCCTTTAGCATGAAAGGAACATCAACATATATAGGGGATAGACATCTGGAGATCGTCGGAAGACGGCGGGCTGTGTTGGCTTTAGCGAGGTAATACTCCGGTTTGTGGTTACTGGGTAGGTTTTGCACAGCATGATGAGGTTAATGGGAGAGGAAGGAACCGCTCGCTCAGAGCAAGAAGGTACTTAGGTATGTAGAGAGATAGCTGACTTATCGTCGAGTTTTCCCAGCTCTTTCTTCCGTCTTCTTCTCAGCTCTCGCGCCTCACCCATAGTGTCCCGCGAACCTGGTCTCCAATAAGTGGACAAATGCTTCATAACAAGGCTGGTATATACACATTAGAAGGATGCGTATATTTTAGAAACAGGTAGGGGAGGGATTGTTCAAGGGGAGAGTAGAAGACTCAAGTCACTATTTACCAGCCATTAGCTCGCTCACTAAATTAGCCTACATTTGCGTCCACAGTAGAGGCGCGAACCAGCGGGAGCGGGGGGGGGAGCGGAGGGATGTAACAAATCTACAGGTTTGACGAATTTCGGCCTGTGACTGGTACTTGGCGATGTCAAGGTGGTTTCATCTTGTAACTGCCGAATAACAACAACTTTTGTGTGGCCTCTAATTGAGTATGTTTTAGATTTACTGTGTTCTCAAGAGTTCATGATACTTGACCCCAGACTGTCACATACCTTACCGGCCGAAAGGGAAACCCATCAGTAGGATGTGTACTAGTAAGCTGGGAATTATGGCCGTTCGTAAGTACTTAAGACGTATAGATTATTGGGGAATCTCTTGACTTTTTTCGAGACACGATAAAATTCTTCCATTCATGGGTCCCCTCAAGAGATCACAACAGTTGCAAGGCGCAGTGGTAGCGTGCATAAGTAAGCCTTGTGGCTCAGTCTCTTCGCCATAGTTCATTTTTCATGCGTCTTCTATCAATATGCGTTTACGTGAGTATGTACTTTCCCTTTTGCACAGTATTTACTCGCATGTTCCAGACGACTTTTTACTTCAAGTGATACTAGGGATGGGGTTCAAATATCTCTGGCATTGGGGTCATTTTCTTAATAACGGCGGGTGGATGCTTTATACCAGGTTCCTATAAATATTGGCAACCCTAACCTCATGACGCGGCAAACAACGTCATAATCCTAAAAGTAGGGAAAGACAATAAAATTGAGCTTTTAGCAAAAATAGCAACTCCGTGACTCGGTCTCTAGTTTGATTTGTAAATCTCAGGGACGGAATGAGCATCCCACATCAGAACAAGTAGCGAACTGCCGCATTTGACCTGAGGTTTTGCGATCAAAAGCCACCAGCGGGAGCACAAAAAGCTGAAACGCTCCGCTTGGGTTTCCAATTCAGCACCAACCCAATGGGAGCTGTCATAACAGCCGTCAACTTCGACTCCCTCCGACTCCCTCCGACTTTGGCCAGCTTGATTTCGGGCTGCGTCCCGACTATGGATGACTTAAACTTCTAGGTCGAAGCGGCAAGGCTGTCCAGGCGGAGAGGGCTTATTCCAGACGTTAGAGGAGCAAACTTGCGAGCGAATAAAACTCTTGGAACGAGACTGAAATGCGTCAATTTGTACTGAGCCTAACAAAGTACATTAAATGAAAACCACACAGCTTGCTGAATGTAAGAAATATCATTTTCTCATATCCACCCTGGAAACACGCGTATAACGATATATGAAAATCCCTTCTAGAAAACTGCAAAGTTCGTCCAACTAACCATCCTAAATGCCGAGGCACTTGGGTTCCTCAAAGAAGCAAAGGATTCGCCAACTAAATACAACCTCGCCACGGCGCTTACAACTACGGCGACTACCCAAAAAGCCGTAAATAGCCATTTCCAATGCTTAAGCTGGAAGACCCTCTGCTTAATAACACTATCCTGAGTTAGACAGCTGATACAGGAGACGAAAATACAGCCTAAAACACAGCCTACACATCCTACGGCTGTGGAACATAATGCCGCTAGCCACAGTTCCTTTTCCATCGGAGTAGGGAAATGGCCGGCCACCACTGCCCAAACGTGTAACCCTCCATAAACGAAGTTGGCCACTGACATGATAAGGAATTCCAACCAGTAATGACTAAAGTGACTCCCCAACCGATGGTGTACTTTCCATATGTAATTCGGGAAGTTAAATAAATCCCGAGGTTCTCCTCCGTCAAGTTTCATCAAGGCTAGTTTCGTTTGACCCACACGTTCGGTAAAAAACTCTAAAGGTAGGTGCGAACTGTTTCCCCTTTCGAGTTCAGGAGAATTGTTCTCTTTAAGATTCGGAAATTGCTGAAGGAATTTGCAATCCCTTATGACGTAGGAATCCATCCTATCTGGCGGGCTGCCAGTGTCCTTAAATTCTGCACTGGCCTCTTCACCTTGCGTGTCTCCCTTCTGCGTCTTCACTGTCACATCCGCCCTTGAATCGCGCTTCCTCGGTTTTTTCGGTTTCAGTTCGACAGGGTGTTCAATATCGAAGGGTTTATTGAACCATATCACATAAGTCATTAAGGCGCACACCGCATGTATGACCGTATGCGTTTCCAACAGCAACACACTCAAACCAGCATCGTACCGACAGATAATTTGGATAACCATCTTTATAACCTGAAATACCACCAGACACTTTGCTAGACTGCTTGCTCTGTTCTTGTCGTCTACTCGCATGGCTAGCTCCTCTGCCGTCAGATTCAGGTGTGGGCAGATGGAGTATACACCGTCTAGTGTCAGAGTCTTGAGTCCTTCGTGGTCCCTGATGGCGAAGCCTCCCATCAAAGCAAAATACCCAAGCTGCGGCCTTGTACTCCATTTATCAGCGTCGGGGGTTCCTTTCTGGTCATGTCCGGACCTTCCATGTTCTTTGCCCCTCGAGGCCTGCCCCGGCCCGCTCACCCCCTGACTACGTTCCTGGTCGATCGATTTACATATCCGTGAAGCTATATTTCTTTCGAATAGCGCAAAAATGAGTAAAACTTCGGGGAAAATGATGATGATCACACTCCAACGAGCTTTCCGGAGCCAACGCCTGAGGCTGTCGATGCATTTAGTAATCCGTCCGCCGGATTCCTTTTTCGGTTCGATATTGGCATGAAATGCCGTCCATACGCATAGAAACAAAGTGAAGATGCAATTGAGGAGGATACTGATGGTGCCACGTATTCTTGGCTGACCGATAAAGGAATCCGTGTACGTAATACGGTTGTCCCAAGAGACATTGGTACGTCGAATTGTCATCACGATCTCGCAGGGAGGCCCAGTGATTGAAAGGTTGAGTTGACCGGCGGCAGCATCAAAGACGGGGCTGGAGACCCGAGATTCGTTGGAACTGAATAAGTTGAATATGTATTTGGATTTTTCGGAGGGTGTACGGAACTTTTCCTGCCTAAACTGCATCGGACCAGATTCTATCAGGCTGAAAGCCTGAAACAGTACAAGAATAAAGAAAAGCTTGGAGGGGACCTATAACGATTAGCTGTGCTTGCCGCCTTGATTAAGGAGAAGCTACCATCGCTGGGTCCGGAAAAAAAAGACTCAATATGATAGGTTAGGTCTGTTCGGTATTTTCCTTATCACTAAAAATATCGGCTTCTGAGATCAGGAAGAGAGGATTGGAAACTATTGTCAGATGAAAGCTGCCCTCGTAAACATGCAATTCTCTGGCTTTAAATACCACCAGTACACCCCAATATGTATAGTATGATTCCCCACATGCACGGTGGAGAATCCCTATGATTTGGCGAACTATGGCGGTCACGTCGCAGCTTCAGCTTAGTTTGACGAGGAATGAAGGCTGTCATATTTACCAGTGAGAAGACTCATTGCTCATGTCTTCTGCAGGAGGAGACGATGGTGTCGGGATGTTTTCCCTATACGGTATCCGTATACGTGTGTAAGTATGGAAGGCTGGCAACATTTGCTGCATGTAGGTGTAATTGATAGGCCTTGACGGCGTCACCGAGATAGTGATATCCACAAGGCCGCCAGATTGCTGGCTTTTATTTGCTTTGTTTTAATCATACTTTATTTACTCTATCTAGAGTATGGCAGTGCCCGATTTCCTCCCCTCCCTCTACCTTCTACCCATTTCCAGGTTGCAGGCTCGTAATACCAACTACAGCTGTGGAAGTGGCCTACTAATTGCTGTTCTCCTAGGTGGTGGCGGTGAAAGAGTGTAATGATCGTGAATGGTGACCGTTAGTTGTCTTGTCGGCGGTGCTTGAGAAACGTTATCAGGTCTGGAATGAATGTGCTTACTCCAAAATACCTGCAGAACACCTCTCTCTATGTTACACGTGTGATTTCCAAACGCAAACAAAGCGGCAGAACAATGCTGCCCCATGAGGCAGACCGTCCGTCACACAATCGCTTCTATAGGTGTTATTTAACCAATAGCAGTCAACTTCAAGGATTCATAGGTATTCCATCCGGATCATGTAAGTTTCATTCTATGCAGGTTGCTTGCAAGGCAGCAATGATAACTAGAGGTCGCGGAGCTAGCAGTATCGGGGTGCCACTTGGAGACCGGGCAGGCTATCGTTTTGAAAGGGTGCTGATAGAGGCATGCCGAATAACGTTGTGCGGCGGGATCTCACCTACTCGGACACAATGAAAACACTCTAGTAACTGGAATAGAGTACTTACTCACAGTGGATTTAAATGTTTAATGTAACTTGAGGGTTTCTTATGGCTGCAGCAGTCGCTGTGGTGGCGATTGCTTGAGTGCTCGAATGCGGTCGAGTGCGGAGACGATGTTACACCGTAACCCATTCGACGTAGAAAAAGCATTCATCACTCGCAGTATACCAAGTGAAACAACTATCGAGATCGGTCGTACAACCTACATCCACCTGATTTAAATCGAGCGGCCAAGTTTTTCTTGGGTTTTTAATTGACTCAGTAAACTGTGATTGGGGGGAGGTGGTTTGTCGTGCTGAAGAAAAACATCAGTCGCTATCTACCGCCTTAAGCAGAACATTACCACTTAGCTAACTAACTGAATCCTTCTCATAGGCTCAATTATATCTACTTAGCTCGGTTTCGAAGATGTGTCGAAAGTACTCCAGTAGGTAGCAGGTACTGTGATGGAAGGTGCTGTATTCCGCACTATATGCATGGGAATGAATTGACTACACTCTCTCTGTGATCACGGCTACTGGACGCGCCAGCATGTAGTTAAATGTGCTGTTGCCACCTCCAAGTACAAAGCATACAGTAAGCTTTTGTACCTGGCGCTTGATCATTGTTCGCTCTACTACGTGATGGTGAAGTGTAAGCAGGTAGCCAGACGTGTATTTCGGGTATCCCCAATTGAGCAAATGCGGTCGCAGATGTTGTTGGAAATTTGTCGACCCCCGCGCATGGTAGCCGGCTACAGAATATGTATATAGAGCAAGCAGTAGATAGCAAGAAACATCATCGCTTCTACAGCTATTCAACGCCACCTTTCCTCTTGTTGCCGGGTTTATACGGATGTCACGGTCTGAATCTAGCGCGGAATCATCTCATCTGCAGATGGGGTGTGTTCCGGGTATGTGGCGCTCCATACGCGAATCCTCAGACGGGGTCGGTGCTCTATATCTCCTCATAGCCTACTGTAGTGACTGAGTGAAGTCTAGATATTTAGTAGACATTAACGGGCCCAGTACTGTCTTCTCTCGTACAGTCTCTCATACCCACCAGGGTTCCAAAACTATCTCTCTTACCTAGTCTGTAGGTTTCGAGGAGTTATAAGAGTAAACTGGTGGTAGGCACAGCATCACATAAACTAGACATTAGAACAATTAGTTATTGGCTTCATTGAGAGTTGAGCTCATACTTTCCTAGGTATCATCTGGAGACCTCATTAAGGGAAGCGCCAGCGGGGCCACAGTTTAACAATCTGAAACAAAAGCTTCTGACAGCTTCGGTCAAAAACGATTCCTACTCTAAGTGTAAGCCACGATATCCCTCTTGGCCATCTGCCGATTTCGCGCAAGAAACTGATCATCAGACCATCAAGACATACCGTTCTGTAGCTCTTAGCAAGCGAAATTAAGCACAAGCGCGACGAATATACTAAGTACTGCCACTTTGCTCTCCCCTAGACGAAGGATGTAGTCTTAATTGCGTTATCACGTACGAATTAGAAAACAGCTTGTGAGTAACCAACCTAACCTATTTGTCGTACGCCCTTTCCAGGCGTCATGATATCGTAATGTGGCTGATCCGCATTCATATGTCGATATTTCGCCGAGACATCCTTCGCACTTCACAACCCCACTTCTGAGGATACACGACCCCGAGCGTTCCCCTTCTTGCGATTCTACGTATTGCATATAATTTGACATAACCTCTCAGCTGCGATGAAATGAGATCGTTGACACAGCTGCACCTTCCTCGAAGTGCAGTAAAGCAACATCTGCGGTATTCTCGCATGCACCAAAACGTTGACCAGGGCAGTCACCCTGCTATTCAGCCGCCAGTACCCACAACGCTCAGTCGCAACTTGCGCGACAGCGTCTCCGACGACAACGGCCCCCATGTCCAACCGGCAGCGCCTAGCCCAGCCCCAGCGTCTGACAAGCAAAGCGAAGCGAAAGAAACAGGCGAGCGGGATCCTTTCTCCATCACCCGACCATTTTCCCTGTCACCGAGTTCAACGCCAAAGTGCCGACCGTCAAATACGACAATAACATCGAAGAGTACTGCACATGCTAGAATTTTACGGCTACCCGTGGGATTATAGGCTTGCCCTCCCATGAGCTGGTCAAGCGCGGCCTACCCTCGCAAGTACGTTACTTCTGTTCGCGCCTGCCAGTCCGGTTCGACCCGGCAGAAAATTCTTTGGGCGCCGTGGGAATCTGGAAAGGGGCAGGAGGGCAATATAAAGACGAGATGTGGGTTGGATGGAAGACATGTCGAGATTTGTTTGCTCTAAGTGTGATGGGGGATTTGCATTCTGAAGAGGATCTAGAGGAGCACGAAAACACCATACATCTGTCACTAATTGACGTTTCAGCCAAAATTTGAGACAGGAGGAGAAAGATATATAGCAGACAAGAAAGGAAGAGAAAGTACTATCAGACATTAGAAGAGCGCATCTACGAGGAACAGAAAACCAAAACATACTGTGCATCAATAAGCAGATATTGCTATTTCTTGCGATCCTTTAATGTACAATGCAAAGGCACAACGTTTCGATTTATGGTGAACAGAGGTCTTCCCTAAGAAATTATCTCGCGTCACTTTAGCCTTCATCGTGGATTGGCGGCAAAAGATTATACAGACGACGAATTCATTGGACAGCTCATTGATATCGGAAAAGATATGAAGATTTTATACGAGAGGAAGAGGGCTTCCGAAGAATGGACCAGGCCCAATCGCGTGGTTCGTATGGTGGGATAGCGGCACATTGAGTCGGAGGAGACCTCTCCGGGGCACAGGACCTGAAGCCCATCAGAATAACGCAAAAGTGACTACCTTCTTCATAAATACTAGAGAGACTCTTTGAGGATTGAGCGGATAGTGAGGATGTTCATCTGCGTTACGAGCCAACGCTAGAGCTTTATAAGGTCATTTTAGGATTTGATCTCAGGAACGTCGTCTCTCAAATGGTCTTCGAGGAAGCCTGAAACTTCACCCTTTCCACCACATCCCACATCGAATATATCACGCAATCATAAAGTCCACACCCAAACCCAGGAGTTCATGAATTCATGTTGGTACATTTATCTCATTCCCATCCCTTGAAGATGTGATCTCCAGAGCCGTACTTTTTAATATAGCCATCAGAACACCGGTTTAGAAAAAGCGAGACAAAAGCCGTAACAAAAAACAAATCCCATAATTTTTCCCCAAGCCGAAAAAAATACACTCAGAGACGACGACCACGACGACCACCCTTTCTGCGGGTGCTGTCGGAGGGTGTAGGGGTGACATCCTCAATACGTCCAATCTTCATTCCGGAACGAGCGAGGGCACGGAGAGCAGACTGGGCACCGGGGCCGGGGGTCTTGGTGCCATTACCTGGCGATACACGTCAGTTTCCACGGCGGGATAGAGGGAGGGGGTACGAACCTCCAGTAGCACGGATCTTGATGTGGAGAGCAGTGATGCCAACCTCCTTGCAGCGGGCGGCAACGTCCTGGGCAGCCAACATAGCGGCGTAAGGGGAAGACTCGTCACGGTCGGCCTTGACCTTCATTCCTCCGGTAACACGGGTAATGGTTTCCCGACCACTGGAAGGGATCACAGAAGCGTCAGCCTCTACCCCTTATAAAGCATAAGACTTGCAATAAAGCAAGAATATGATTGAAGCCCTCAGATCCCAAACAATCGTTGGTTCGTCGGTGGTGGTAGCGTGTGGTAACTTACGAAAGATCGGTAACGTGGACGAAGGTATCGTTGAACGAGGCAAAGATACGAGCGACACCGAAGACAAGCTCGCCTAAATCCCCAAATCAGCATCCACGCCCAAATGTATATCGAATATCATCGACATTCGGGGGGGATTGTACGCACCCTCCCGAATCTGAGGTCCGAGGGAGATGTTCTCCTCCTTGCGTTCAACCTTCTTTCCCTTGGGTGCCATTTCGAGATGTTATTGCCGGTTGGATTCGGGTGGGAATATGGGCGTTCGATTTGGCGGCTGACTGGGTGTTGCTGTTGTCGATGCTAGATTTACCAAAGTGCCATCTTGGGGAGTTGCTGTTCTGGCTGGGCTTGGCGGGGGTGTTGTGTGCCCTGAAAGTTTTAGCGACAAGCAGTCACAGACTCATTCAACCACAAACCTTAGTGTCCACCATTACTACTACAACGCGGCGCCAAAACTACTAAGTCATGCCAGATCACCCGACGGTAGGAATATCACTCGGGACAATGGTCGAGGGTTTAAGCAATAGGACCTCCTGTGCAAGCTTGGATGGTTTAAAACGAACCTTGCAAGAACCAAAGACCATAAGTTAGTCTCCACAGGGTAAAGTGATTGTATTCAGAAGGGGATCATAAAAGTCCAGACCAGCCGATTCCAACTTCGAACCCTTCCACCCATCACAGTCCTGTAATCGAGACGCCACTACTCATACACAGTCAACAATAACCCGCCCATCATGACCCATCACAAAACTCTGCCGGTAACCCAGGCCTCCCTCTTCTTCCGCGTCTCTTTGTAACAGGCGGAAGGAAGATATGAATATGCTCCGGCTCTCCTCCCTTCGGTTTCCCAGGCACACGGATCGTATATGTAAACGTTTCCTCGCGGTACCTCCACTTTTCCTCCCCGTCGCCAGAAGGCGAAGGTGGCGGGGACGGCGGTGGTAGTAGTGGATCTGTAACAACTCCATTCTCTTCCGCCACGGCCGCCGGCAGCCGCAGCCCAAAAAAGACTTCTCCGCATCTGCGTGCCGCGCATGTTCATATCTTTCTACCTCCTCCGGTGTAGCGCCAGGCCACGACTCAGGAGATGGCTCATGGACACTTGGCATACGTTCGAGGCCATCATGGTCGCTAGAAAGCGAGAAGGTTACCGATTTCTGGCGTTCTCTGCGCGGGCGGGTCGGGATGTCCTCTGGCGCAAGCCTGGGAGTCTGAGTAGCAGTGTGAATATCCTCATGATCCCCCAACTCTCTCTCACTCGGCCCCATCCCCCTCCGCTCTCCCCCCTCCCCCTCCTCCGCAGAAGTCTCCCCACTACTACTCGGATACACTGAATTAATCGCACTCGCATCGGGCGTGGGCATACCCGTAAAAACATTCGAATGCTTCGGCAACTTATCCCCTCGTGCCCTGGCCTTCACCCTCAGTCTACCCTCCTCACCCTTATCTTTCTTACATCCAGGAATCTTCTTCAAAACCTTTGCCAGTCCCCTCCGTGTAACCTCCGGTTTCGGATTTCTCGGGTCCAAATCGAATACCTTTGCGACACCGCTGTTGGAGAGGATACCATCTAGACCTGGTATTAGAATTGGCTCTAGTGGGGGCTTCTTGACGGTCGGCTTGAAGGCGGAGAGGAATTTTGTGTTGTAGCTGGATGAAGCTGAAGAGAGAGTGCGAGATAGTGATTTGTGTGTTGATGACGTTGAGAGGGTGAGTGATGGTGTTGGTGATGATTTATTTCTGCTGGTCATTATCGGTGACTTTGAATAGAAATGTGAATGGAATAGTTGCTTTTCGAAGGGGGGTTACAGTGGGAGGAGATGTAGGATGATGTTTACAGAAGGTACTTAGAAGCAAGGGTTAGGGATTATTTGTCTTCGTAGCTAACCATCAAATGGTCATATTCATCTCTTTAAGGAGTTCTGTTGGTTGAAAATACTATGAAGCAGTAATCTGGAGTTACAAAAGTAATCAATCATACAGAGACACACGGGCATACACAGACACAGTATATACTCGCTGTAACACCAACTCAATTTCTTCCACCATAACAAAAATGACTTCCTAGAAACTAGGCAGCAATCATCTGCTGAACATGTGGGTACACAACTACCATCCTAGGAGACGTTAAATCGTCGAAATACACGGGAACGAGGGGTAATGCTTACCTCTGATACAAGTCGGGGTGATCTCTTCTCATTACGTCTGGATCATGTGCCTATATCCTTTATCAGTCTCCAACCTTCGATAACCAGTATGTCGTACATACCATAGACGTGAAGATAGTGGCAATGCCGGACTTGATAGGGACTAAGAAAATGTTCGCAATTTGCAACCCAGTCAAAAAAGCAAAAGCTACAACCACGACCGTGAATCGTCCGCCTTCGTTATACAACGGATTAGTAAACTCTAGATAGAGCCATGCTAGTAGAGCGCAAGTATAGCCAACAAAGACTGCCCCGGCTGTGAGGACGGGATCGATCTGTAAACATTGTAAGCGTACTATCATGATCACCAGAGATCCGGAAAACCGACAAGACAGTCATTGATTAGAGCATCCAATCCGCGATCTTTCATCATGGTCCAAGTAGCCTTGGCAGCTGGGATATATGCATCCCCGTAGAGTGCAATGTACGAATACGCATAGTGCTGTTATTGTTAGTGCTTTTGTCAAATATCAATCTATCAAGACCAACTTACGTTAAAGTATTCAATTAGCCACAGTATGAAGCTCAGAATGCAATTCGCAATAGCCCAGAGACAACACGCAATAAGGTTGCCCTCTATCGCTTCATCTTGCTGGGCAATCGAAGCCGCTTGTTTGAGAAGCTGGATGATTGAGACGATAAGAGACCCGAAACAAATAGACCCGAATGAGTATGTCATCGCCCTCTTGAACGCTCCAAGTGTAGGGTGTGATGGCATCCGAGAGCGTGCGCAGAAGTACCTAGACGGGTTCAATATCATGCTCCATGAAGTAAGGCAGTAAACTTCACCATGATCCATAGACCCCAGAAACGCTCACGTGCATAACGTTCTTGATAACTTCGCTGAGCCAATAGAACGAAAACACCACAAATACCAACAGTCCAATGAGTTTTCCAGAAGAGCATGAACCTCCATTGACCTGGCAAGCCGGATTATCGGGACTAGGAGAGTACTTGATGTAAACAGCAACAAAAGTAACTCCAAACCAAGCTCCGGCGCATAGGGCGACAAGGCCACCAATAGCAGAGACCATGAACACATGTCCAAAATGCTTGGCGACATCGATTGCAGTCTGAAGCATCAAGACGGAGAACGGAATGCGAGAGCGCCATGACCAAAAGCAGATGGCATAAAAGATGGCGAATAAGAGGAATACAATCGCGGCAGAGTAGTAAGAGCGAGAGAAATAATACATGGCGGTCCCAATGCCGAGTACAATACTGCGCCCATATTAGTTACATTTCCAAGAGAAAGCCCAAGAAAGACCCACTTCAAAAACGCGGTGATGTAAATAAGTTTCTTTGTAAACATCCTCGCAACCCAAAAGTATACACCCGAAGTCACAAAAGCCACTGCCAGTACAAACGCGAAAAGAATAATGGTATTCGTAGAGAGCTTCCCTTCTGTCAGCCTCGCCAGCAACCAAGACCGACAGACATACCCACCCCAAACGTGTTGCTCCTGTCGTAGATACCATTGCCATTGGTTCTCTTGGTAGCTCTGTACGCATTTAACGAGATGCCGCTCACCACAACCAACCCGCAGAAGTCGACGAGGAATAATATCGCCGCCCAAAGATCATTGTACTTTGGCTTTGCAACCGTAAACTTCTGCTCGAAGGTATATGATGGGGGTGGCTCATTGGGGTATTTGGGACCGTCCGAATAGGCTGGTTGTTGCTGATTATAATTTACTGGAGGTGGCTGTTGGGAGCTTGCACCTTCATTGTAGGACCCATACGTAGGTTGAGGGTGTGAGTGGTAGCCACCGCTCTCCTGCTTTGGTGGTGGAGGATGTGATGGTGGAGGATAGTAGTTATTCGCCATAGATGCGTGCCTTTGGATGTGAGAAGCTGTCTTCGAGAAGGAACTCTTTTATCGCCGTCCAGGTGGTCTTAAGAGGAGTCGTATTTATAAAGGTAGAGCATTAAGTAGGTGTAGAGATACTTCTTATCTAGTGCTAATCCAATACCAAACTGACTTCCAAGCATAATGACGACAACACTTGCGGCCTTGTCGATCCATGCTTGAACCAACATATCCCAGGTACCAATGTTCACAGCGTTCACGACGCCTACTCTATATTGTCTATTGGATAGACCCTATCACCTAGTCATTTATCCATAACTCACATTTTCTCTATGTCCGCTTTTAACTGAACGTCTCCCCAACGAAAGTCAATTTGTCATAGCCCAGCTTAGCCCAGCTTAGCCCAGCCTTCCCCCGGCTGCTAAGAAGGCTGGGCGCTAAACAAAGCTTGGCTACATGCACATGTTTTCTTTGGACCAAGTACCTAGGTATCACTTGGACAAACATAGAACGATCAAAGCCTTCCCAAAGACCAATGCTTCATATTGTTGCTATGGCAAATGCATATCTAAAATAAAAATTCCTATATAAAGACGACAGGAAGAAACTCTGAACCCTGCAAACAAAACAATGAGAAACCAAATCTCGCCATATAATCCAAACAAAAATACCGCTTTTCCACATTCCCATTTACCAGTCAGTAATCTCCTTCTCGACTCCGCGATTTGTTGTGGGAACCTTTGCAGCCTCCACCTTGACGGGTCCAGGCCGGTGCTTCTTCAGGTAACCCGACCCATCCAACCAAGGCCACTCTTTCGACCTCCGCGCCTCGAACGTCTTAATCTTATCCTCCATCTGCATCGTCAATCCAATATCATCCAGACCGTTGACAAGGCAGTGCTTGCGGAACTCGTCAACCTCGAACTTGGCAAGCTCTGCGCCGTTCTCGTCCTTGATAACTTGGTTCACGAGGTCAATTTCGATTTCCTTGCCAGCTTCTGCTTCCTTGGCAATGGCTTCGAGGGCAGCATTGTCGGTAATGGGAATGGGCAACATTCCGTTCTTGAAGGTGTTGTTGAAGAAGATATCGGCGAACGATGGGGCGATGATGCACTTGATGCCAAAATCGAGCAACGCCCATGGAGCATGCTCACGACTTGAGCCGCACCCGAAGTTGGGACCTGTGACAACGAGGACTTTGGATCTCCGGTAGGGTTCCTTGTTGAGAACAAAGTCAGGGTTCTCGGTTCCGTCAGGGTTGAATCGGAGAGCCCAGAAAAGGGCAGTGCCGAGGCCAGTGCGCTTGATGGTCTTGAGGAACTGTTTGGGGATAATGGCATCTGTGTCGATGTTTGCAATTGACATGTGAGCAGCAATACCCTTCAAGGTAGTAAACGGAGGAAGCCCTGCAGATACACCAGCAGAATGAGGGGTGGAGACGTTTGTGGCCTCCTCATCAGTTGGGATATCATCAAGTTTGTCCAAATCGTCATCGTCGATGGCTTCGGGGTGCTCAGCCTGCACTGCAATCTTGGGAGAGCCGTGTTCCTTCTCGGCCTGAGTAAAGTCTCGTACGTCTGCAAGCTTTCCAACAATGGCGGCAGCTGCAGCCATAGCCGGAGACATGAGGTGGGTGCGTCCGCCGGCACCTTGCCGTCCCTCGAAGTTTCGGTTCGAAGTAGATGCGCAACGTTCTTGGGGTGACAGGATATCGGGGTTCATTCCCAAGCACATGGAACATCCAGCCTCACGCCACTCAAAACCAGCTTCTTCAAAGATGGCACTGAGGCCCTCACGCTCGGCCTGCTTCTTCACTAATCCGGAACCTGGGACCACCATTGCGCGCATGATATTGGGAGCGATTTTCCTGTCCTTCACGACTTTGGCGGCAGCACGTAAGTCTTCAATGCGGGAGTTTGTGCAAGAACCAATGAAGACCTTGTCGACAGTGATATCTTTCATAGGAGTGTTGGCTTCAAGACCCATGTATTCGAGAGAACGGATGACACCAGCCTTGCGAACGGGATCGGAGAAGTCTGCCGGATCCGGGACCTTTCCGTTGATAGGAACAACATCCTGAGGCGAAGTACCCCATGAAACGGTCGGTATTACGTCCTTGGCATCAATGAAGACTTCGGAATCCCAGTGAGCCCCCTCGTCAGACTTCAACGTCCTCCAGTACTTGACAGCATGGTGCCACTCTTCTGAGTCATACTTCGGGGCCAATGGCTTGCCCTTGAGGTATTCAAAAGTGGTATCGTCGGGTGCAATGAGACCAGCCCGGGCACCACCCTCGATGGCCATGTTGCAAATGGACATGCGAGCTTCAATGCTAAGGGATCGGATTGTTGATCCGCAAAACTCAATGACACTTCCAGTACCTCCTGCAGTTCCAATCTTGCCAATAATGTGAAGGACCACGTCCTTGCTGGTAACACCGGGCAACAACGGTCCGTCAACCTGAACCTTCATGTTCTTCGATTTCGTGTTGATCAAGGTTTGGGTGGCCAAAACGTGCTCGACTTCACTCGTTCCAATTCCAAAGGCAAGAGCTCCAAATGCGCCGTGGGTGGAGGTGTGAGAGTCACCACAAACAACAGTGGTTCCGGGAAGAGTGAAACCCTGCTCTGGACCGACAACGTGCACAATTCCCTGCCGTTTGTCGGCCATACCAAAGTATGTCAATTTGAAGGCCTTGACATTGTCCTCGAGGGTTACACATTGCGTTCGCGAGTCGGCTTCCTCGATGAATGTCTCTGCGTTCTTGTAGGTAGCCCGGCTGTGGGTGGGAATATTCTGCGATGAAGTCAGATACTGCGCAGTCCATACAGTCATCATCGGGAGTAAGTTACGTGGTCGACAGTGGCCAGAGTGCAGTCTGGTCTTCGCACGGTTCTGCTGGCATTTCTCAGGCCCTCGAAAGCTTGTGGCGAGGTAACTTCGTGAACCAGATGTCTGCACTATGGTTTCAGCAATTGTTTCGCAGATTGTCTCAAAGGTAGTTAGGCGGAAGGGGCGAACCGGTCAATGTAGATGGTATGGCCGTCGACAACATGATCCGCATAGATTTTGTCGTACAAGGTGGAGGGGGATTTCTCGACGGAAGGCATGGTTGTGGTGACGATGGCGAATATGTTTGGGAGGGGATGTAACACCAAGAGAGAGGGGTGGGGGAGAGGGGATGTGGAGAGCTTCTTTTGATTCTGAGAGGAGGCAACTGCAGGATTTAAAACAGCTGTGCTCGTGAACCCAGAGCAAGATCTTTTTCCGTCTTCCCCGTTTTCACTCTCTCGCACTTTCTCTTGCCTCAAAGGGGCTACCGAGTCACGGAGTTTACAGAACAGTTGATTGGACGTGCCCCGCTATAGCCCCCCCTACTGCTCTCCGGCCCTTACACAAAGGTTTTTACCTAACCCTATGCGGTTAGCTATTGTGCTTCCCCCGCCTCCACACCAAACATCCGACATCCCACTTCCCTCTCCACTCGAAGCTCTAGCCAACGCGCCCTAGAGTACTAAGCAGGTGCTTTAGCAATACGCCGCGCGCGAGCGATTCAGTCACGTCTGCAGCTCCATCTTTCGCCCGAGATCCTAGACACGAAAGTAAATCGATGAACAGCATGGATATTTCCGACGATGAGCCTCCCACTTTGGTCGAGGTTGACGACCCTGAAGCAGCTGGCGTCGATGACGATCTCTCGATTTCCGATGCAAAGGTCCCAATCACCATTGTTACTGGATATCTCGGCGCTGGGAGTGAGACACCACTGAATTGAAGCCAGCTTCTTGCGCCCATCAATCATCTGACCTCAGTTTCAGAAACCACACTCATGAACTACATACTCCAAGAGCAGCACTCAAAGCGAATAGCTGTGATTTTGAATGGCTTGTCTCCCTACACGCACCCCTTGCTGAACAAGCTCCCCGTATGGCGGTTACCTCGATAATATATCGCTAACGCGCGTTTGAATTGCACAACATTAGAATTCGGAGATTGTAAGTGTTCGACAAACCGTTTGCGCAACAGCAGCGGCTTCGGAGGCGGGGGTGGAGTGGTGTCGACTGACGTACTATAGCTTCGGACATAGAGAAGTCATTGACTGTTCAGCAAGAAGGTCAACAGGTCGAGGAATGGCTTGAACTAGCGAATGGATGTGAGTCACTTAACGGTGTATCGCTGAAGAACGAACATGCTGAGATGGCGAAGGCATTTGCTGTACTGTCAAGTACAGAATCCCAATCACCTCCAACGTTCAATTGTCTCTGTGGCTTACCACGCTGAAACGAAAATAGAGATTCGGGTGTTACTGCCATCGAGAACTTAATGGAACGTCGAGGGAAATTTGATTACATATTGCTCGAAACTACCGGTTTGGCGGATCCTGGAAATATTGCGCCTCTGTTCTGGTTAGACGAAAGTTTAGGATCATCGATTTTCCTGGATGGCATTGTGACGCTGGTCGATGCTTCAAATATAATCCGCTCCCTTGATGACAGAACGCCTCTTCAGTCGGGAGATTCGGAAGCTAAGGCTCGCCCCGAGGAGGGCCTTACCACGGCTCATCTGCAGATATCGCATGCGGATGTTGTTGTCATTAATAAGCAAGACCTTGTTACGGCAGATGAGATGGAAGCGGTCAAGAAAAGGATCGAATCGATAAATGGTGTTGCAAGAATTGTTGTGACTGAAAAAGGACGGGTTGAAAACCTTGAGAGTTGGCTCTTGGATCAAAAAGCCTATGAGAAGGTTGAGGATCTCAAAGTTACCGAGAAGAGCGCCTTGGATCCGGTAAGTCACTTATCTACCAGGGTGCACCATGCTTATGCTTATTCTTGCAGACCATCACGACGGTATCTATATCGTTACCGCCATTGGACGAGAAGCAGTTAGATCGACTGGATGCGTGGTTCAGAAGTGTGCTGTGGGAAGTCGAAGTGCCGTGTCCAGAAGCCGACTATGGAACGATAGACGTTCACCGATTGAAGGGAAGATCAATCCGAGACGACGGAAAGACATTCCTCATCCAGGGTGTCAGAGAAGTATATGAGATCTTTGAAGACCCCAGCAATCGCTCGGAGACTCTGGTTGGTAAACTGGTTTTGATTGGGCGAGGACTGAGAGGGGTCGATCTGAAAGATAGCATCGAGTGGTATGTGTTAAAAGGAGACGACCACTGATAACCCCGAATTTTGTATGCCAACGAAATTCGATGCTCGATCATTTCGGCTTCCGCCTCGATTAAGAGTTAATGAGTTGTGATTGCTGTTGTGACACCAACCGAACCACATGTGTGTCTTCTGAAGGAGAAAAACAGTGTTAGACAAGGTAGCACAACTAACTATATGTGTTTGTAGTGGAGCAAACGTAGAACCCCGCGGAGCTCATCGTATTCATCAGCCCTCTATTACTTCCAATCCCTGGCAAATGGCATCGCATCTTCTGTGAAAACATATCGAATAAGAAATGAGCAAGAATTAAAAGATTTGATCCCACGGCTCCTGGATCTTTGATCTTGTATATGAATGCGTCGAATGTTTGCTGAATAGGGTGTGCTTTGTATGTATTTGCAAGGAGAATCGCGATGCTTTGAGTGTTTAGTGGCACATACGTGACAGTTCGAGAGTCAGCCACTTCATCTCGAAACTTGAATCGCGAACGATCCACTGGCGGGTCTGGCGGCTACGATAAATGACAGATGATATACAGTGATTCACGAAATCCATCCGCACTGAGCGAGCAACATGACAGAAACGCCAGGCGACACACCATCAGACGATTAGCAGTTCGCCTGAAGAAAGATTGTCGTGGAGGGATGTTTCACGCACACTTGTTCTTGTTCCGACTGCACGTGGGTGGGTTCGTAGTCATGCGGCAGGGAAGTGCTTGTGCCATGCTGTTAACCGATGGCACTTCAAATCCAGGTCCGAGAGAGAGTTCCGGTAGATGGGTTCAGTTTTGCGAGGTACTTTGGAGAGCGACTGGTAAACGTCTCCGCATCTGCATCGCCCCTCGGTGATGATGGTTTTCTATTTTACTTACATCTTAGTATTTGCATCGGTATCGCATTTAGAGAGTACAACAGAACTTGACTCGCCAACTCACACCTTTTTTTGATATCCCAGGCCCCCCAATCATTGCCCATCGAGATCGTCGGCGCGGGTTTCTTGGACTATTGACAGGCCTCTGTTTGGACCCACGATTTTGGAAGACAGCTGCCTTTGTCTCCGCCCGGCCCCGTCTCTGCCGCCTCGTACAGTTGCTTGTGGGTTTCCTTGCGTCGCTAGGTTCCGGTGCCTGTCTGAGAAGATACCCCCTACACCTGCACTTGCATTTCTACGCCTAGTTTGCGTTCCCTCGGCATTCGTTACGTGCGTCACCAGCTGTCCCTCGCTCTCTCTCTCTCTGCCGATTCCTGCGCAAGCCTGCTGCCGGGAAAGAGATTTGCTTGCTGGTTCGGTTATTACTGCCCCAGACTCACAGCCAGTACGCCCCCGCTGTTTGTCCGCCATTTTCCAGATACCAGGTACGTTGCACTCTCCATCGCTGTCTTCGTCGTCGTCACAGTGTAGTGGCGGCTAGTGTCTAACCCCCTCAGCCGCATACCCTGTTCAACTTCGTCAACCGCTCTCTCGACTCCCCTCTTCTCGCCTCACCTAACCCCATCTTCCTTGCCTTTCCAGCTTCTGCAAAGCTTTCCACGCCCTAATCGCTATCACAATCTACATATCAGATCCACACCAATATACCCACCCGCACCCATCGGTAAACTTTCTCCCCTGGAAATCCAATGGTGCCTAACCCAAATCCATACTAATCTCCGGCTACAACGAGCAGATCCCACACCCATCATTATCCCTCATCGCAAACCCACAATCCATAAGTGCATACTACACACCGAATAAAGCGGAAGTTGCGCCCCCATTACCCACTTCCTACCAGCAAAGGGACGGATTCACTTTACCATCTGCAACCTACTTCGATCCATCAGGATGAACGGCATCGAAGACGATGTTCGGTCGGTATCTTCCGACAACGACAACGAACGCGTACGCGAGAAACTAAAAAAAACAACAATTGCGCCTTCATCCCGACCAGGATCCGGGGCAAAGAGGGCCGACGAACAGGAAGACGAGGTTATGGCTTCCACACCCTCTCCTACTGCTACGGCGGTGGGGGGAACGGTTGCAACAGAGGATCGACAGCGGGTCACAAGGAAGCGGAGCCATGATGAGAGTGATGAGGACCAGGAGGAGGTCGGAAACGGAAGAAGGCGACTAAAAGCACATGAACGGAAAAGAAGCAGGGATATTTCAGAGGAAGATATGATGCGGGCGGGATCAGGTCTCGAACGAGTCAAGACTCCTCCCACTCACCCGGAGGAGGAAACGGGGGGTATTTCCGAGAGGGTGTCGAGTCCAAGGGGTGGGCTGGAGAGGAAAAGGAGCCTTGGAAAGCTGGACAAGGAAGGAGAGAATGAAGACCAAAAATCGAAAATTTCAAAAACCGAGGAGGAACGACGGAAGAAGGGGGAGTCCGAGGTCGCTGATGATAAGATGCCAGAAACGGGGAAGGAAAAGGAGGAGAAGGCCGGGACGAAGGTAAGCTGTTTGCCATTCCGTTTGTACAGATTTATGCACGCTAACGATGCTACGTTTGTGTGCAGCTGCCCGACAATAGCGGTTTCGCAAACGCCTCTATTAAATCTCCATTTGCCGCTGCTGCTGGCTCCGGTATTAACCTCTTCGGATCTAACACAAGCTCGTCGAATCTATTCGCAAGCTCAAAGTTTGGTGCACTCTCGGGATCCGCGGCTTCTCCGTTCGGAACGCTGGGGACAAAGTCGGGCTCTCAGAGTCCCTTTGGAGCATTCGGAGCGAAAGCTTCAACGTCGGGGTTCGGCTCCGGTTCTGCTTTTGGGTCTTCATCTGGTAGCTCTGCGTTTGGTGGCTCCGTGTTTGGATCTGGGTCAGCTGTGAAATCCCAGCCAGCAAAGAAACCATTCGGAGCACCTGATGAGGAAGAAAAGAGTGATGACGAGGAGGACGGTTCCTCGGATGACGGCGAGGATAAGAAGGACAAAGAGGCAAAGGAAGAGGACGGCGGCGCCAAATCACTGGGGCTTAAGGAGCAGGAAGGTAGGTTCATACCACTCTCCACAGAAGACCTCGGATGGCTTGCACTTCGGCTTCTCATCTGATCGGGCATTGACGAATCTTCCTACAGTGATGACTGGCGAGGAGGATGAAACTACAATCTTCAAATGCAATGCCAAGGTCTATTTCTTCGACGCCGATACCAAAGTATGGAAGGAGCGTGGTCGGGGTACGCTCAAGGTCAATCGAACAACTCCTTCGGTGAGCGATTTCGGCCTAGCTAGCGACGACGAAGGAGACAGTAGGGAGGCAGTCAAGAAGAGCGCACGATTGATCATGCGGACCGATGGAACATTCGTCGTCATTCTCAACACGCCAATCTTCAAGGACATGAAAATTGGAGACGAACCAACGTCAAATGTGGTAAACTTTCTGGTACATGAATCAGGAAAGCTTGTGAATATTTCAATCAAGGTACGGCAATCAATCAGACTAATCTTACGTTACTGACACCTGGGCAGGTCGGAAAGGCCGCGATGGCAAAGGAACTGTACAAGCATATTGCGAGTTTAAAGAAGGAAATCTCGAGCTAGACTTTTTTTGTCTTCTGTTTGTTTTTTTCTCCTACCATTTTTCTATTACGTTTCAATATTATTTCTAGTTCTTATATGTTGGGGGGAGGGATTATCCGTTGTTTGCAATACGAGTGTTACTCTCTCTCTCTCTCTCTCTCTCCTTTTCTCTCAGTATGTATGGATGTACGGATGGGTGGATTGCACGGGGGAGGGGTCGAGGGAGATAGGAAAAAATCAGTCTTATTCCACTACGGGGCGTTACTTTACGGTAAAATGGTGTTTCTATACTCTTTTCTTTCTCTTTTTCTGTCTCTTTTACTGTGTTGGCAGGCAACATGGCTTTCCACCTTTTTATAAAGATTGGGTAAACTTCTGTTACTTAAATACTTATACCTCTCCGGGGCGGGCTTTTTTTGCTGTTTTATCGTTCCTTTACTCACCCCCCTCCCCCAAGTACTTTTTGTTTGAGTTAATGGTTTGAATTTGGATTTTTGAGAAAGTGGCATAGGTACCTACAGTATGTAGGTAAAGTGAGATATGTAGCCCCTCTGTTTTTTTGTTAATACGAATTCGCAGTTTGTAGTCGTTAGGATGGAGTTGGGGGTATCTTTTGAAGATGAAACCTTGAGTTTCTGTGCTGTTGTGCGCCATTGAGTCTTGAGTCTATCCCAAGTGATAGGTGGTGATCGCACCCACTTCCACCATTACCCAATCCTTATTCTATTGATGGTGTTCTACCAAGTGGGAACGGGGGTATAGGATATGAGTATGGATTTCCGTCATCATTTTTACTATGTACTCTACCCCGCCGTCTCCAAAACCCCCAGAAAGTGGTGAGTGCCCCTACCCTCCCAAAGACATACGTATGATACAAGAAATAAAAGCCCTTTGGTAAAATACACATAAGGAGAGCAATATGATACAACTGCCCGCACATACACACGAACTCCGCACCCAAAACCGAAAAAACATACTACTCCCCCCCGCCCCCCGTCCGGCATTTCTGCTTTTACTTATCTATCCCCACCCGGTCTGTCTAGAAGAAAACCTACCACCACGCCTAGCCATTAATTCGACTTCCTCTTTCCCTCCGTGTCATTTCCTTGCTGGTCATGGTGCGTCAATTTATCCCAGATACGCTTTAGCAGGCTGTGGTGGCTTTCGTCCGAGGTCGACGAGGATTGATGTGTTGCATCATCTGACCTCTGTGCTCCCTCGTTCGTAAACCGGCTTACATTCATGATGCGCTTCGCAGATTTGTCCTTGAATTCGTCGGCGAGAAGCTCAAGGAGTGTGCGTTGCGAGGGTGTGAGTGATCTGTTGGAGAATGTCAGCAATGCGTTCCTCTTAACCCCCCCCCCCAACTCTGCTTCACCCCCCGTGGTACTTACTTTGGCATGTTGACTTTAAACTCAATCTTTAAATCACCCGCCGCGCCTCTGCGTGCGCCTATCTTCTTCATTCCCATCCCCGACATAACGATCCTATCACCCGTATTTGTGCCAGTAGGAACACGCAGATCTACCTCTCCATCCAGCGTTGGGATCTTGACGACTCCCCCCAGCAGCGCCGTAGTCAATGGTATAATGCTTGTGTACAGGATATCCTCGCCCTTTCTACCAAACTTTGGATGCGGCTCCACAGAGATATGGACGAAGAGGTCGCCGCGCTTTGTTTTCGGGGGAGTGCCGCTTTCGGATGCTGCTGAGCTGGATGGTGGAGCGTCTCCCTCATCCGAGACACGCAATCTCATTCCGTCATCCACGCCGGCGGGTATGTCTATGCTCACCGTGCGGGTCTCCTTGGTGACACCATGACCGTGACAGGTAGTACACTCGCTCCCGACGGGGGTTATGAGACCGTTTCCACCACATGATTCGCAGGTTGCCGCCATCTGAAAGCCGCCGCGCATAAAGTGGACCCTTGTTCCGGTTCCGCCGCAGCGTCCACATGCCTTTTTAGAAGTTCCTGGCTTCATCCCCGAGCCGCTGCAGGTATTGCACGAGAGTAGTGCCTTGAAGCGCATTTCCTTTGTTGCGCCCTTTGCCGCGTCCATGAAGCTGATGGTGGTCTCCACGTTGATATCCTCACCCACCAATACTTCCGACGCAAATGGGCTCTTCCCCCTACTGCCCCTCCGTCCTCCATTCCCAGTGGCCGCGTTGAATAGATCCTCGAATGAGAACTCGGCACCAAACGGGCCACCTCCGAAACCAGAGAATCCGCCTGCACCCCCGAAGCCTGAGAATGGTCCGCCAGTACCACCAGGATGGAATCCCCCCGCTTGCCCACTGGGATCGAACGCCGCCTCACCAAACTGGTCGAATTGCTGCTTCTTTTCTGGATCGGACAGGATCTCGTAGGCAGATTGGACTTCTTGGAATTTCTCGCGTGCGTTGGGTTCTTTGGAAGAGTCCGGGTGGAACTTTTTGGCGGCGGCGTAGTAGGCTTTTTTGATTTCAGATGAGGAGGAAGATTTGTCGATGCCAAGGACGGTGTAGGGGTTCTTCACGCTGGCGGCGAATGAGGGAGAGGCGTGGAAAGTCTGCAGAGGTTAGTGATAATGCTCACCGGGAGTCCGGTGAGGATTGAAGGGGTTGCTCACCCGTCGCTGCTCTGAGAATCTGGTGCTGCGGTCATTCTGTATAGGGGCGTAGAGGCATCGGTATTGTTGCCCAAGCTGAGGGCGCAGTGCGCGGACGGTTCGTGGAAATGTTGAGAATATAAAGCTCATCGTTCTTCGTTTGTTCGTTTCGTTTCGTTTCGTTTCCCTTCCCTCCGCAAACACCAAGTCGAAATGTCGTTGATTGTATCACAATTGGTAGCTGCACAGTTTGAAGCAGGGTGAAGCAGGGTAGGTATGAAGATGGGAATTGGACGTTATGAGTGGAGATGTGAAGGGGCGTGGAAGCCAAAAGATGTTCGTGTCCATCCAAAAATTTGACGTCCCTGTGGCTGAGTCACCCCATTCCTGATTGGCTATCCGGTGTCGCACGACCCAAGCGCATCGAAGTTTCTGGAGTGGTCCGACGCACCCTAACCTCCGATCCATCAACCACCATCGTTGTCTGAGTGCACTAGCTACAGTTTCACCTGCCCAGCAAGTACGTAACGCAGCCATGGCAAAAGAAGAAACCCCAATCCTCCCCCAAGCTGCTGCATTCCTCGTAATCTCCTACCTCGTCTACCGCATCTTCTTCACCAGTTCCCCCTCCAACAGCCCCAGCTCGCCCACACGAAGCGCGCGAAGGCCCGACCCTGCGCGGCTGCGGCAGCAGGTCGAGGCGGTCCATGGAATGTTCCCGCAGTTCTCGCAGGCAGCGGTCGAGGCGGAGCTGATACGGAACGGAGGCAGCATTGAGGTGGCGACGGAGCGGATACTGAGTACCGGATTTCTGCCGGAGGTAAGCTGTATCCCCTTCCCAATATGGACAGCGATACTAACGCGGGTAAAAGCCGCCACAGCCGACAACTTCAAGACCGGCCACGGAAGCGCCATCGCGCCGTCCTGCCCCACCGGCAAATTCTCGCCCTAGACAGACAGGACAGGCAGGCCCTTCATCCTCCAGTTCGCAGGTGTCATCGCAGTATCCAGATCTCATTACGCGTTACAATCTGCACAGCCGATTGGCAGAGAAGGTGGCCGAGGAAGCAGCGTTGGGCACTCCGGGGAGCGGCTCGGCGAAGGGGAAGGCACCGGCGAGCAAACATGACCGACAGTTTGCACACAAGGCGAAGCGGGATGAGATGATACTTGCGGCAAGATGTAGGGTGGAGAAGATGATTGCCAATGAGAGGAGTTGAAGAGTATAGAAGAATACAAGGCCCGAAGGAGGTTGGGCAGGGTGTTGTAATGATAATGGCTGGTGTATTAACTGACACACAACCCAATTTGATTGCTTTCGGCTTTTGCTTTTTTTCTTGGAACGCGGAATACTTTACGGGACGGCGGCAATGGGTATTGTTTTTTTATTGCAAAAGCTGTGGTGGATATCCTCTTACCATGATTGCTTCTGTATGAGTTTCGTTAGTTGGGAATGTTGCGTTTCATTCAGCGAGGGAAACATATGTACCCGAGCATGACACCTCTCTAGAGATGGAGTCTTCATTCAGCTACTTGTTATAATTGGAGCCAAACTCCTTGTAATGGCCTACTGGTATGTGGGTATGATGGCCCTCATGCAGCGGCGACTAGGTAAATATGTAAGTGATCATCAAACCCTCTTGCCAGGTACTGTCGGCAGAAGTTCAGATAATAAATAATGAACACAGTGGTCTACAATGTATCACTCGTAGGCTTAATCTAGTGTGATGTCACATCGCCCCGCGCCAAAAGTTGCGAATACCACTGCCCCACAATACATCACTCGCCACAGCGACAACACTCCAGATGCCGCCTCCTCCAAAACTCCTCTTCTTCTCCAAATTCCCCGTCACATCACAAGTCTTCCACCGCACTACCCTCTCCTTCGCAATCGTGAACCTCAAGCCGCTTCTCCCCGGCCACGTCCTGGTATGCCCGCAGCGTATAGTCCCACGCTTCCACGACCTCCGCGTCGACGAGGTCACAGATCTGTTCCTGGCAGTACAGAAAATTGGCGCTGTCATCGAAAAGGTCTACAAAGCCGAGGGCATCAACATCGCGATACAGGATGGCGCGGCAGCGGGCCAATCGTAGTTACTTCCAACACCACAGCATACAACAGGGTTAACTAATCGCGTATAGAGTACCACATGTGCACGCCCATATCATCCCTCGACACACAGCAGATCTTCCGGAAGACGAGATTTATAGATTACTAGAGAGCGACGATGCGGATCTGGCGCGGGCGCATGGACAGAGGGTGGAAGTCGATACGCCAAGTACTGAGCAGCTTGCGCGGGGGCTAGGGAAGGAGGAACTGGAACTGGCCGATGACACACTGAAGAAGGAGCTGTTGAAGAAGAAGACAAAGGGTTTTGTTCCGGCGCCGGATGTGGAGAGGGTTCCCAGGAGTGAGGGGGAGATGAGGGAAGAGGCGGAGTGGCTAGCAAGAAAGATTGCGGAGCTGGAGACGTGATACCGCGGGCTTTCGGGAGCTGGTTATTTGTAGCTCTGGAGTTCTATACCACCCCGGTATTAGCTAGACCGGACTGCTGCTTTCTCAGAAGCCATTGAGTTGTAGATTGTTTAATGCCAGCTACTATTCCCTAGAGATAGGTATAAAATGAGGTTACGGAAGAAGCCGAGATAATGACGCGCCTACTTTTGGCACCCCACTTTACCCCACCAACTCCATCACCACCACGATCCTCACCACTGTCCTCACTACAAAAATGCAAATCTACTACTACACCGAATCCTCCGTCTGTCCACCTCTCGCCCCCTCATACCCCACTAACGAACCTAGGACGACCAACGCGCCCCGCACCTCGGCGCCCCGCTGACCCAGGCCGACCTCGAACCCCTAGGCGTAGTCGCTTACCATTTCCCAGACCTAGCCCAGGTGGACGAACTCGCCTCCTCGCGCTCCTACAAGAACCGCGATGAGATCACATGTTCTCCAGCGGCAATGGGGGACATGTACGAGGAGAAAGTGCAGATGTTCTTCCAGGAGCATCTACACGAGGACGAAGAGATCCGGTATATCCGCGATGGCCGGGGGTACTTTGATATCCGCGGTGCGGATGAGCGGTGGATCCGATGTGCGCTTGAGAAGGGGGATTTGATTATTCTTCCCGCGGGGATTTGGCATCGGTTTACGACTGATGAGGGGAATGTGAGTTAGCCAAGCAGAGTGAGAAAGGAGGTCATGACTGATGATGATGATGGGAGTAGTATGTCAGGGCTATGCGGTTGTTTAAGGATGAGCCAAAGTGGACGCCGTTGAATCGCGTGCCGGAGCTGGAGGAGAATAAGTTTAGGAAGGAGTATGTGAATGCTGTTGCTGCGGCTACAGGGGCGATTTCGTTGTAGATGTGATACCGTGAAGGAGTAGGGATTGGGATGGGAGCGGAAAAGCAATGACTTATGGAATGAGATTCGCATTGATTCTTTGGATGGAAGCTTCGGTTGTCCCCAGGTATTCAGGACTGCAGTACCATCGAGTGAGCACCAGTATTATCCCCATGTATAGTAATCTCGTAGCGGGATCTAAGTGCGGCAATACGAAATCTCTACACTAAATGTCGAGAAAATCTGCCTCAAGTAGAGATGACATTTAGCAACATATCTCAAATCCTAAAGGCCTAAGTCTTCCTATTTTCGGGAGTTGATATTGCTCAAGGTTGTGCCTCGCCATAAGATCTAACTTCTACGTCACCCTATAAGACTCGTCCAATAGTCGGCACGGGCAACCCCATTCCCATACGATCCAATATCACATGCGCAAGATTCCAACAGCGCCCACCCACGGGATATCCCCCAACAGAGCCACCCAAGCCGATGCCATTAAAGAACTAAATCCTATAATAGAATTCACTCCTCCCTCAATCCACTGCTTTTCGATGGGAACCCAGTGATCGGGGTCATATTCTAGGTTTAACACTAAATCTTGCTCTAAAGTGAACCGGCGCAATGGCCGTAAACTTGTTGAGCTCATATACTATTCTGGTCCTTTTTGTTTGTTCGGGTCCAGAAGTTTCCAGTCCACGACGAAGGTTACATCAAGCGCCGAGTCATAGAGGGGCTAGGAGACAAAGGTGACGTAGTCTTGCGGGGGGACATTGTTGTGCATCTAAAGAATAAGGGCAAAAGAACCTATCTACATGACAGGTCCCTAAGGTTTCTATCGCTCGTCCAAGGTAACAGAGACGGCAGGAATTCGGCCGGGCTTCTACACAAGTACGTCACGAAAATGGCCCCTTACCATTGTGGATTTCGGCAGTGTTCGTTGGACAAGTGTATGGGTAAACTCTTGCAGGGTATCGAGGAATATTGGTTTGGATATGTATGAAGATGTTTTTTTCCCAGTAGTCTACAGTCATAAAACAAGGATATACTTATGTACAAAACCCCCATGAGTTGTTGACTCTATCATCGTCAAGATTGATCACTGCTTCAAATCCTTTTTGTCCTTCTCCGCCGTATCTAAAGGTACAGTAGGATGCTTCAAGATCTTGACCGCGTCCTTCGAGAAAACATAGCTCAACCCACTCCACACCGTTGTAGTAGCAACTGTATACCTACTCATCATCAGCACCATATCCTCACCTCACCCGTATCCAACAAGACTTACTGCATAGCCTGCAACGCGGCTTCCCAATCCGTGCTCGCCCCCATCAACGGATTCGCCATGCACGCGCCAATCAATGCCAGCTGCAGCGCAGTATTGAGCTTACTAATAGTCGTGGGATGCACTTCCGCGCTGGGCAGCGAGAAATCCCAATATCTCGCCATTGTCTTTGGCGGGGGCAGTGATATCCACCGGAAATAGATAGCCGAGATAGCGAGCGCTACGTCTCGGCCCAGTATTATCGCGGCGATCCAGACCGGCAGCACCCCCTTCGCTGCAAGACAGATCGTCAGGATCGTCATCAGTGTTTTGTCGGCCATAGGATCGATGACGCTGCCGACGACGGTCTGAAGATTCCATCGGCGCGCGATGTAGCCATCCACTAGGTCTGTGATTCCCGCCAGCGCGAACAGTGACAGCGCCGCGGTGTGGTAGTCGTGAAGGATTAGGTAGCCGATCACCGGGGAGGCAAGGAGACGGCCAAATGTTAGTGCGTTAGGGAGATTGTAGATGTTTTCGTGTGGGGTTATCGGGAGGATCTTGGACTTGAGAGATTTGATGTTCCGGATCGTTTGCTTGGTAGGGGAGAGGTGGCCTCCGCCGCTGTCGCAGTTAGCCCTCCGCATTGTGTCTGCGGGACCGCCGAGGAGTAGCACCTTTTGCGCTCGCCGCCATCATCGCTGAGATTGGACGATGTCTGGAATAACGCACGCTGTGCATTTGTCCTGGTTGCTGTGATGATGGCGTTGGTGGTCCTAAAACAACGGCATCACCCTCCCGCCCCGTCAGAGACGTCTCGTTCTGTATCTTGAATCCTGCAGGCATTCTGATGTCGGGGAGAGGAGGGAAGAAGGTTCTGGTCGCCTCCTCACCATTTCTTCTGCAGAGCCTTCAGCGCAAACCCCCGTGAACTTCCTGCAGCTCTGAATTCGCAGGCCAACGGACAGCGCCGGGCAGTGTCCGCGGCAGTGGCGGGGTTGCGTGTGGTCGGTATATGTCCGAAGCGGCCGGAGAATACGCGAGGAGTAAGAAAACTCCGGATGCTTGCAGAGGCCATGACGGTGATGATGATGGTGATGGTGATGGTAATGATGGTAATGGTGACGGTGTAACAATGGTAGGTGGAAGTAGTAGTTAAGACAACGTTGTCTTCGGCGAAGGTATAGGATGCAGTTACGTGCCGGTGACCGACATCAAATCAAGCTTTTTGCACCAAGGCGAGGTTCCACCAACAAACGGCCCGAAAAGAACAGCCAGAATAGAAACATGCAGTTGGCCATTTTTGATTGGTTTGGCCCCTCGAACCCCTGACAAGACAGGGAAAACAGGCCACCCAAGAAGGGCATGGAGCAAAAAAACGTTGTTGGTAACCCTTTTCCATGAAGGCCAACTTCTTCAACATCACTTCATCTAAACCTCTCAAATTTCATCTCGTCGAGTTACTACCACCACACCAACAACCCCTGCTTTATGGTAAAAACTGAACAACACGCTCTAGTAAAACTTCATCTCGATCCGAAGCAATGTCAGATAGGATTCCAACTAAAAGGGGGAGCATTTCACAGGGCGTTAATGAAACGCCATCTGGATATCTTGAAGTAGGCACGCTGCAAGGCACATTGTTTTTATGCAATCATTATGGATATACCCAATCCAACATACATTACAGAGAATTTTAGAGAAACTGACAACTGAGTACTTTGTACACTATCCAGCAAGTCTATCGAAGCTATCTTTGAGAATGAAACGCAATAACGAAAGGGAAGGCAAGAACATTTAAAGCGACTGACAAAGGAAATCTTTTTCCTAACAAATGAGAGTGTCGAACGACCCTTGGCCATCTGAGACTAAAAGAAGCGTCCGCCAATACTCATACGCAAAGAAATCTTTTAAACCCATACAAAGGAAGAATGAACCATCAGACAATCATTGTAAGCGTGAAGAGAAATAGCTAGGAGAAATGCGGTATTAGACTGGCCTGTGGTTGATGCTAATCCCAATAGATACAAACATCCCATTGTTATGCTGTGAAATCCGAATCTTCATACAATTCTACTCCCAACCTTTCAAACAAGCACCACGGAACCTCGCACATACCGCTCCTGGAAATTAAGAAATACCCCCTACCAGAGGGTCTACCAAGGTCAAAACCCGAAGACACAACCTGATGTCTTTATGTCGACCATGCGCTGAAGGATTCATCTGGAAAGCAAGACACTCCCGGTCTTTGAGGGTCGTCCGCATTGTCGGATTGATGCGGCCGAGTAGCCGGAGGATAGGCATTGAGGCCAGAAGATTTTTCTGCGACACTCAGAGACAGGGGATGCTCCATGTATCGAACTGTTGGCATAGGCAGGGGCCCACTTGCGTAGGACGACGGGTCGGTCGTCCCAAAGTGGGTACCAGAAGCGAAGGAAGCAGATCCAGAACGACCTTGCGACATTCCAGCACCACCGTTTCCTCCCAAGTTCGGATTCAAAATGCTGTCGGTAGAATACGAACGAGAATATTGTGGAAAGTCTCCGCTGTAGCTACGTGGGACCTCCCGTAACTGAAGGTCATCGGCTGTTCGTCCACTATTACTACTCGTCATAAAGTGATGGTAACTGCCTCGGGTACCGGAGATCTCGTATTGGAGTTGACCACCTGTACTGTATTCCCTTCCGCTGTAGCCAGAAGATGGGGTGTAGCTGCCTGCGTATGAATGCTGCGGGTGACCATATTCGGGATCTCTGTAGCTGGGCTGAAGGCCAGGACTAGATGGCGGTGACGCAGAATTGGTGCTGGTGTTGGTGTTGCTCAAGTCTGTTCCGTTCGGGTCGACCGCTACACGAAAGTTTTGACCCGTAATGAGCTCTTCTATGAGCTGCATCTGAGCGTACGGGCTTTGATGTGACGGCTGCTGGAGTTCGCCACTGATTGCGTCTCGTAGGGTGTAGTAAGACACGAGATGATAAACCTGATCATTGACCTTCACGCTAATTGTCTTCTTGACTAAACCTTCCTTCTTGAAATCATAGGAGTCAATAAGAGAACCAATCAGAGATCTCTCTTGATCCTTGCTGATGTTGAGTACTGGCAGGTCGTCATCGGTGGCATCATAGCCTCCTTCATCGTCGTCGGATCGCTTCTTCTTCGCAGCTCTTTTCTTCTCTCCCGGCGGGAATCCTTTGTTGAGCTCGCGGTAGATGAGGAAGTTCCCCATTATTCGACTTGGACTCCACGTAACACCATCAGTCCAGCGTTTGATGGAAGAACCATGCTCGCAGTAGATGAACACGTTTCCGGAAGCGATAGAGTATGCACGTTCTTTGTCATGTGGACGGCGGGTAATCATAGGGATCCGTCCAGTGATTGCGGCGGTGAACAGAAGAAGTGCATCTCTGCTGGTCAACACGATCCCTGAATACGATGGCTGAATCTGTGTAGCAGACATGATGTAGGATCCAGCGGTGAATGTAACGGTGAGAAGTTTGTAGTAAGCAGAGTTGAGTTCGGTACCTGCTTGAAGTCAGATTCCATGCACACGACAACATCATCACCACCTTCAAATAAAATGGTAGAGGCACCAACCTTAGGAGGAAGATTCAGACGATACTTCTGGCTCTGGCTTTGAAAGGATAGACACAGGGTTTTGGGGTAATGGTGAGTGGGGACGAGTGAAGTTGAGTTGAGTTGAAAGTGGAGCTGGGGCCTTGTTGCTTAAAACTGGCGGTGGGGTGAGTGAATTCGGGATTATGGTGAACTGGTCCGGGTCTGTTTTTCAGGATCAGAACTCAAAACCAGATGTATGCGGGAGCACGAGAGAATTCTCAGGAAAGAGAAGGAACAAGAGACAGAAGACATGCAAACGAAACGAGTTGACCCGAATCCGACACAACAGCACAACACACAACACACAGATACACCCGAGGAATTGCAACAGACAGAACACAAGCAGAACAAAGTGAAGTGGGTAGGGACATACCTGCGACGATAGAGAAACAAACAAGCTGCCGAAGCCTGAGTTTCTCTTGAGTGAGTTTCTTCCTCGCAGTTAAATAAGATGTGGATCCTTCAAGCCTCGCAGTGCTGTTGGGAACGGCTTCCCACTATCGACATCCAACAAGTCAATTTCCCAATGGACAGCTCTCCGATGTCGTGGCCTACCTACGTAGAGGTACTTTTAGCTTTTGGAAAGCCTGGTTCAAAATGTCTTCGCTTGTGAACGAAAGACTTGGTTGCCGACGCTCTCTCGCGGCTTGAGGCGAGTGTCTAGTGGTTAGTCGGCCTGCTCCTCGCCCCGATTGCCTTTGAGCTCGACTAAGATCAGAGTCTAAACACAATGCCAGTGGCGATCCTTGTTCTAGTCCTGAGTCGCTGATACGTTGATATGCTAGGTGGGTAGTCTTGCAAAGTAATGCTGGGTCAACAATCCCCTCGACTCCTCAATATACTAAAAATGCACTTCGAATTCCGAGACCGTGTCACTATCAGACATGAATGCGCCGAGTTCGTCAGAAGAAAGATCCATCAAGGAAGATGACGAATATAAAGAAAGGAAGTGCACATTTCCCGAAGCTAAGAACAAAGCTGATATAAAATAAACAAAGAACTCACGGGGAACACCAAGAATGTCGTCTCCCCTACAGAGAACTAATTATAGAGTCCAAATTACGCTTTTCACCTTTTGGTGAGGGAATCTCTCAGTGTCGTCCACAAGTCGTTGAGCTGGAACCTCTCTAAATGTTCGACGGATCGGTATAGACTGCCGACACTAGGGAGATGCTGAACTGCTTGGGAGAATAGCAATATGCTATTTTTATCGGTGTCTAATAGATCGCTGCATGGAAGTCAGCTAAATGCCCTGTCAAAACCTTCATATGCACCGATCCTGTGATTCGAGACAGAGGTTATCTAAGTTATCTAGGTTATCAACCTTCTTTCGAAGACCCTATAAACCGCTCAACTCTTTCTGTTGTACTGCGTACTTGGAGAGCCTTGTGAAATTAACCTTTTCCAGCTCGCAATTCTGTTTGGAAGCAAAAGAGACTGCTACCTTTTCTTGGCTTGGGAGTTTAGCTTAGGATCGGATTTGCTGGGGTGGTTCTGTGGTAATATTTCGGTATCGACTATTGGTCCCTTCGGTAATGTAGCGATGTCAGGATTTATGATTGTGGAGTAAGAGTTGCAGTTGACCGCTTTGACATAATCGTTCAGGGTCAAATGGTGGCTTTGAGGTAAACTTTGAATGACAGCTGGGTTGAAAGTCGAGATGCAGAAGGGTTTGAATTGGGAAAGCTGATTCCACCGGCAAATATAGCTGCAGAAATACGAAACGAAAAAACAGGCGTACCGGACTTAATAAAACCACTGGTTCGTAAAATGGCGAGTCCGGAATATCTCAGGTACAAAGGATGGATGCGAAGAGCGAAGAGCACTAGTCCGTCAACTGTCAGGGCCGAGATCGTTCGGACGATGAGGTGTGTACAAGAACAATTTGAGGCCTTCTCTCTGGGAAATGATATACGGAGACAGGCAGACATAAGAACACTCAGGAACGCAGACAGCCTATGATAGAGAGTAAGTATTTTGAGGTGCAACAATCTACTATACTGCCACCATGGCCGACAGCATTCATGCAGGTAGCCACCCCACTGGCAGTGACATATTGACATCTCTCCAGGAAATTTGTCTGCCAATTGACTCGAGAACGCACGGACACTGGCACAGCTCGTGCCTCGTTGTCTATTCTATTTACCAGCAAGTTGTGCGTTGAATGTTCGAGCTATTTTGAGTGGTGTTTTTGGCATGTGTGTTGTGAACGCTCAGAGAGTACCTACGCTCGCATGACACGATAGACATCTGTCCCCGGCCAACAAGTCGAAATGTCGGGCCGTCGGTGAATTCGGTGGTCGCCATCATCATTACCATCGTCACCGTTGAGAAAACTCGAGCTTCAAACCTCAGATCTTAAAAAAAAAAGAAATTATGTATGCATGGCGACCAAAAAAGTAATCATGCGAACCCGTTAACGCGCACGGAGCATGCGATTTGACGACATGAATATTGGGGGTAGGATTCCAATTGCCCAACCAACAGCCCGCCCTGGAAGAATTTGTCGAGGTATCCATCATACGTGGATGGGCATGCAGTTCCAAACTCAAGGAAAACGCGTAATTGGATTAACCCTCCTTCATCCAACTCATGATCAAGAACCCGGAGGTAAGGAGCAACTTTTTATTGGCCATCGTGGCAGGCAAGGGATTTCCATCTCCTTTTAATTGCACATATCGAGATACAAATTCCACATCCCCGGCGATCCTCTCTCTTCCTCACATATGTACTACGACTCTGAGCTTTCTTTCTGTGCGTTTGGCAGAGGTAGTAAGTAGTGACGTGGGGGGAAGAGAGGTGTGCATTGGCGTGGGTCCCCGACTGCTAACATCTGCCTCAGGATAGATTACTCCAAAGTTGTGCGTGTCGCTCTCGGAAAAGCAGAAATGCGATTTCCGAACCACTACCCCTAGGGACTCGAGCGACGGAATGTATATGCTGGTGTAAAAATACATCCGTTAGAAATCATCAGAACAAAACGGTCAAACAACAACGCTTCGAATCCACTAGCCGCGTCAGAATGCAACTTATCCATTGGATCGTTTCCTTTCGATTCTGAAGTTGGCCAGTTTGGACAATTCGGCGAGAGTCTTTGAGCGCGACCGCCGCAACCAACTACCTATTGTCATGGGAGAGTCCTGACTGGATTAGTCGCTAAGCAGGGTGCACAAGCTGCTTCGGCCTACCTATCGGGTTCGAACATATGGTAAGGCGACGCATAGCTCGATATCGATGAATTGGGCTCTTCAATTGCAGCACCAAGTGCCTTCTTCAGAATGCTCATAGTGCCACGCCAATCACACGAACCCGACTGGGATGATGACTCGGGGAATGACGATCTTTTTGTGTTCCTGGGCGAGACTCGCAGATCATCACGGTACCCCTTCACCACAACCACCTATCACTATCCACGATGTCCCTTATCGCAACGGGCCTTGAGCTCGGACTAGTGAAGGAATGCCAAGAATTATTGCCAGTAGCAGTTAGAATGGGGCAAACCGAGTCTGAATTTGGAAAGGCATAAACCCGATCTGGAGTTACATTTACAGGACACGTCCCTAGATGAGACCACACGTACATACGAAGGAAACAGGACCTGCATCTGTATCAGTCTTGTTCTACGTTATACAGACTCCTTCGTCCGGTCTCCATGTAGTAAATGAGACATGGCGGAAGGAGAAGTTCTCTTATTGTTTGCTAACTATATCTCTAGTTTCTTTGAGAGCCAACTCGGAGGCAATCGTGGCTACCGTTTCCGACATCCCCTAATTGAGGCTAACAACATACCGACCGGTAGACAGAAAGCATTGTGGGCAAACTTCTGCTTAGGATGATGTCAATAAACAGGATACACTGGGCACAAGTACTACACTCCATGCTCAAGACGGACAAAGTACGTCTACGCGCTACGATAATCACAACATCTTCGCCCTCTTTTCTTATTGTCAAACACACTGGATCGAGTGCCTGGTGACTTGGGGGAAGGAAGGGTGTGTTCCGGTTCGGCGATTGATAATGTACCTTTTCCGCGGGAGAGGGCATGTTGTTGCGTTAAAAGAGGATAATTTGTTTTGATTCGAGGCCTAGAAATTCTCAATGAGTCAGTTTATTGATACCTACTTTAAGAAAAGAGGTGGGTATAGTTCAAAGCAGAAAAACTCCTCTCATTCCGTCATATCCTTTCCTTGTTGACAAGACGGACAGACAGCCGGGTCTCGTACGATCGCTCGTGAAAGACACCAATCCTTTGTGACACAACTTCCTCCAGTTCCAGCGCACGGCTGCACACAGTACCAAGACCCTGAGCAGAGGTGGAAGCCAGTTACATAAACATTCAACATTCCGCAACGATTTCCTCTTCGGTGCTCTCGCCCTTGTACTCCCCTATCGCAATTTTCTCAGACGCTAGATCCTCTAAAACATTCAATATCTGCTTTGTCCACGTCGAAAAGATCGCAGAGTCGAGATTGAAATCGATTTGGTTTCTACAGATGTGTCGTCTT
>Ga0307512_10000812_pt1 | contig 46171 bp, 39 predicted proteins | sample 14_EM_MG_FD_200267 | JGI IMG/M metagenome (GOLD analysis project Ga0307512, IMG submission 200267) | Populus trichocarpa ectomycorrhiza microbial communities from riparian zone in the Pacific Northwest, United States - 14_EM | ecosystem: Host-associated > Plants > Roots > Unclassified | place... | reverse complement strand
GCACTTCACCTAAAACTGTGTTGTGGCACCCTCACTTTTACCATTTCGTTGTGGTTTGCCAGAAAAGGAGCGTCCGATCCTCTACCCCCAAAGACACGAGTACTACTCCGCCACCTGTAGTTCAGGCTTTATTGGGTTTTCATATTTAGTAACATAATTACTACACTTTTCCGAACAAAGTTCATAGGTACAAAAATATATGCATAATATCATTCCTGCGAATTATATAAATATGTTATGTCGAAGGAATTAATTCTATTAGTAGATTCGTGGTGGACATCGCAACCGATTTTTTCTTTCTTACTTAGCGCGTGCGAGCAATGAGAACCTATTGGCTTTTTCGATTTGAACATAGGCGAGCGCTCTCATGAGCTAAAACTTCTCAGCTGGAGGGATGGAGCGGGCACAGAGGCTGACTCAGGTGCGGGGAGCGGCGGCAGCGGGCATATATCTCTTCGTTTTCTTTTCTTTTCTTTTCTGTTCTGGTCTTTCTTTTAGTTTTTCATTTGTCAGCGGGGATGAAGGGTAGCGGAGGGGAGCTCCGCCATCTAGCCGGCTAGCCCGGAGGCGGAGGGGATATCAGGTCCTGTCATACTCTATTAAGAGTGCATACAGTATGAATAAACAACAACAACAACAACAACAACAAACTTCTCAGCTTGAGCGCGCGTTTGTGTCTTTACTGAAACGAGTGGGTACGGTTGAACGGCTAACGCCGAGCCGTATCAGCCTGTAATCAATAATTGCAGCAACAGAGAAAAAGTACACAACCCACAAAAGCCATTCAAGCACTTGTCCACATAAATTAAATCCCAAAATTCATTTAAATTAGTTTTACGGAGTACAAGAGCGAAAAGGAAATATTTGATGCAAAATCTTGTGCAATAACTTTGGCAACCTATTTTCATTTTAAATGACTACCCCACAATTCTTTTGACCTTGTGCTTTTGACTTTATCGTCTGTTACTGTTGTGGGTTTTTTATGGGCTGTGTAGAGTAGATAAAGGACAAGGTTGATGCGGTTCGGCATCAACCATACCCCTGCGACGCAGCTGTAGTGGCGTAATCTCTCACACATAGCTGGCTATACGGATGAGAAGGGGAAGCGGGCACTATTAACTCTGTAGATTGAATGCAGTAGATTTAAACAAACAAAAGTTACAGTGACGGAGACGGAAATATTTGCAACTGGGTTTGGAGTATATGTAACAACATAGAGTGCGCGTTGAACTATTCTTATATGTTGTTTACATTGGGAGATAATTTAATGATGGCGCGTGGGAACCTACAAGGGATCTATGCAAAAACCTCGAATCGCTCATTAAGGCGTGCAAACGGAACTGTCACCAGCTCCAAACATGTCTTGTGGGCGAGAAAGGATTTGGGCAATTATTGCTACGTTTAGTATTGATACGCCATATCATTTTCGGGTAGATGAGGATTGATAAGATAAGCTAGTGATACACAGTGCATCACACGAAAGCTTCCAATCTTCAATCCCAGCAAACTAGTCGAACTATAAGGTCGTACCTGTGCTCTAACACCTAATTCATTAGGTTGAAGATACATATCGCATCATAACAGTCCGCTCTTGGCAGTACCCAACAGATGGATCAGGGGCGGCGTGAATTAGGAACTGAGACAGATTACGTTGATGGTGATCCCCTTCATCTTGAACTTATTTCCCGAATACCAATCATGCTGCAATTACGTACATGTCGAGTCAACCTGATGAAATGGTGATATCAGGATGTAACGCAAAGATAGATTATTGATTACTGATGTAACACAAAGAAGGCTGCCAGGGAGTGACAAACTACTTGAGCAGAAAATAACGCTCTTCATCTCAGAACCCCACGTACCAGAACTAGACACCAACAGCGCCATAATCTGGCCAAACCTACCACAGGTTGGGTTTGTGGACTTTGTTCTGCGATCCCGCCCCCCGACCTGACGGTCTCTCGGTAGTCTCCGATCCTGCGGATGACTCCCTGTGTCAGCAAGGCTCCAATCCAATTTAAAACCACTCCATTAACGCAAAGAACTCAATAAAGGGCTAAGGTGCCGACACTCTAGTAACCCCCCAAACATCCTACGCTTCCTCGCTTGGTCGAGGCTGCTGGCGGCGAAGTTTGTTATAGTAACGGTAGCGTCCGAGTAATAGCTTCCTTAGTTGGCGAAGGCAGGAACGCTGGCCAAAAATACAGCCGTTGATCCAGAAAGGCTACTTTGCTGTCGCGACCTTGAACACAGATTGTGCGAGAACCCGCTTTGACTTCATGAAAGATAGGCAGGGGGTGGCGCAAAACGACAGCCTGAATGGCCGCACCTGGTAGCATTACTCTGCTAGGGGTTCCCGTTCGTATTGATACATAGAATGCCTAAGAATTTTAGAACTGAGTATTGGCTAATAGCCTGCCACTGCAAGGCACATTGTAACGACTTTTGCTTGTTCTCGAAAATTACTAACTGTCACCACAGCAAATAAGGTCAGCAGAATCAAGTACCGAATCCGGAGATGAAACTATAAATCATAGAGCAATTTTGTTGAAATATAGCTTTGAAAAGACTTTCTTTTGAAAACGATGGTAATGCTAGTTGATAGTATTTTCTGGTGTCGAATTAAAGCCGTTGAAAGTTGTAGCACTAATCTTTAGACATTCGTTAGGCCAATAGATGCTGGGAACTGAATCAAACTGAATTGAAAAGTTGTACATTTGTCGAGTTGTTGGCCCAATACCCGTATCGAAAATTGTGTTACCAAGACCAGGGGTTCCATTCCCACCCCTTTCGAAAAATTTTGATACTCGTCTACCGTAACGGATGTAATCAGACCCAGAACCATCAATTCCACACGACCAACGAGGACTGTTCCCGCCATCATATGTTGAAAATCTGAAACTAACCGCCACGATGGCGAGTGCCGTTCCTTAAATAATTCCTCAGTCGTTCACATTTTGCCGTCCAAAGAAAATGCTGAACTTTGCAAGAAAAGGGGAGGCGGTTCCAGTAAACAAGCCAAGCAATGTCCACCCAGTAGAACACTTCCGCAACCTCAAATTCCATCTAGTTCGATCATGGAGTATAAAACCCCTGAGCTCCAACTCTTCTGAAGTCTCTGATCTCACTCTCAAGCTCCTCTTCATTCAACCAAACATTATCAGCAGAATTTCTTCACCGTACACGCATACCCACCAACTAGCGTCACCGCATTACTAATTCCACCACAACGTACTAAGGTTTTGTCGTCCGCTCCAACCGTTCATCGACCCGCCGCGTTTTGCGTTTCCAAGACATCTCACCCCCAAGTCGGCCTAACCTCGCTTCATTTTCATACCAACCAGCTGGCAGTTCGTCCGATCTTCATTGTTGCACTTCGAGGTATCCAACAACACTCCAATCCCATGGGCACCTATGCATATGTTGATGATATGTAGAGCTGAATTCTCTTTCTTCCTTGCCATCCAAGTGACAGCCCTCCCATTATCCTCCTCATCGGTTACGTTCCCGGTTCGACGTCACTAGGAACGATACAGTGCCGAAGCACAACTAGCTTTAATCGTACCAGAACGCCTCTACCGACCACAGCAATCATGAGCCAGTACGTTGAACCACCTCTGCAATCAGGTGCGGTAAAGAAGTTGACATGTGATATGTAGCTCGGGACTCGACACCAAGTCCACTACGGAGCCAAAGGGCAGAATCGTTCCGCAGGCAAGGACCTCCGTGGAAGGATGGAAGAAACTCACCTATGTTCCTGGCTGCGAAAGCGAGGGCAACAGCCGCCGCTCCATCAACTTGGACGTTGTACTTGAGAACGTCAAAAATTTGTTGCCAGAAGCCCCTGCTTCTGATCCTGCTTCGACACCGACACCCCCTTATCTGGACCCATCCGTACGATCACTACTTCGTGAGAATGGATCTTCATGATTTCGATGATTGGAGGGTAGGAAGAGGTACGTTAGCGCCTGAACTATCACCGCTGGGTGCTAACTGTGGGTAGATATGTTGAAACCCATTGCTGTTCTTATCGTAGCCACCTTTTATTGCATCTGCTTATCCGTTCGGTCAAGCTGGTGCTGCTATCGCTAAGTATACATGAGTGTTGCCACAGCGACTTCTATGAGATCCAGGATAATTTTTAATTGTATTAAGACTGCGATGTAGTCTAATGATATGCGTATGCATGCGATTTCTTCTTTCGCGGGTTTATTCGATATCTTGGGATTTTGGTTTCATGTGGTTGTCGAGTTGGATGTCCCAAATTAGGCGGGAATAGTACCATATTCGACCTTAGACACTCTCTCATTTACTTGGTTAGCATTTGCTGTTGGCAAGGAAGACTTCCAGTTGTCGCACTGTTTCAACTCTCCTAATTTTGCTCTTATCAACCTTCTCTTGGCGTGGCGCTGCCTCACTTTGCGTGACGCTGAAGTTTTGCTCGTCTCCAAAATTGGAAAGTTTGAGCCGCAACTTAGATTCAAACCCCTGACAAATCCAAATGCAGCATTGAATTTCTTAACAGTGAACCGTCTTTAAAACAGATTAGGTTCTGTTGCAGTCGTTCCTATATAGAGCTATTAATGCCATTAGTACAGAATAAATAGGTTCTACGGGAGGTCCTCAAACCTCTCCTCATAGTACACGTACCTATCATTATGAAAATAAATTCACATCCGGCGGAGAAGCTCGAACCGAGGAGCGGGTGAGATCGGCGCCCCTGCCTAGGCACCCGGCGTATTCCGTCACTGTGCAGGATGCATCGATATTCGCTACCAATGAGCATCGCCGTCGAGGCTAACGAGACAATAAGGCTATATCGTCGCTGCGAAGATTATGATTGGAACAAGCACCCCGCTCTGTCCTTTTAAGTATTAGATCCACCTGGTCCTCGTTTGAACATTCACAAATCCATACCACGTCTCCCGACAAAAACGGAGCCACTGCGTTTGTCAATGATATCCGTTTGCATGTGAGGGACGTCCGAGGCTTCCGACGGAACGCCATGCGGGACGCCAAGTCTCTGCATGCATGACAACGAACGGCACCAAATACAACTAGAACATTCGATTTCGAGATATCGTGTGGATTGGGGCGGGACACAGCTAGGCCGAGTGACAAACGAGGACTCCCATAGCCACTTCATAATCGTGGGGACAAATGAGGTCTGATATATTTTGGCCGATTGATTAATCCCCAGTCGGCGATGCAGACATAGATTCGCCACGATGGCGATTTAGGGGTAGTCGGAGAAGACCGAGATCAAACCTTCGTAGAGCAAACGATTGTAATCTGCCGTATGTAGGTGATTGCAACTCTGCTGCGGAAAGCGCCGATGATGCTTGGGCTAATTGGTTTTCTTTGTTTGTTCGTCTTAGGTATCAGGAGCAAGGGAATAATATCTGCCGATGCGATGTCAGTCGGTAATGCTTGAATCGCTCGGTAACAGGGAGCATTAGGGATCCGTTGTAATCACCCACCGCAGGAGCTAAGTCGTTGAGTTATCCGGGACTATGGAGCGTGCGCTTTACCACCAAGCCAGCGGTGGTGACAGGCGCACTACCGGAAGGAACGATAGGTATGCCTCAGGTGGAATACGTCACAACTTTAAACTGAAATAGACCTGCCTTTAGTGGTATTGCAGAGGCATAGTGGCAGGGAGGCAGGATTCTGTCTATTTCTGAAACCAATCCGGAAACATGTTGGGCATCTCGGATACCAGCGCAGTGGTTCAGAATTCCCAAATCAAGGCAGTCATCGGGAACGTTCGGACAGCGATCTTGATGGCGTCGTGCTTCTCCTGCACCAGGTAGATCTATATTGCCACAATTATCAGCCATACCACCTCGCTCGAAATGTAGGGCACTAGTACTCTATTCCACCTTGACAGCACCCGGTGGCGTCCGCTGGCGCTGACCAAACGTGCTGAACATGCAGCCGGAATGCTATTGGACCTGTCCAATGGCCGCCGGCACTATTGAGTCAGCTGCCAGATGCGATGACTCTGTCGTATCTTGCGAGTAATAGTTGCGAGAAGGGAATCGACTAAGAGTTGCGATGAACGGAAGAGCACGATACTGCAACTATCGACGCAGATATGGCGCAGCCGTTGTGTCTTTTAACCTCTGGGAACTGTGAATATAACGCTGTTACTATAATTTCACGTGCATACGGAGTGCACATTAGGAAGTTAGGGGCATCAGCGACATACCACACAGTCATCGACGTCAACTCGCTTAACTTATTTTCTGGAATCCCCTATCGGCAATAGCCCGTCTACAAATGCCTAAATAGTCCTGCTGGTGCTGGCGGTATTTAGAACTGGTGTTAACTGTTGACCAAAGTGGGTTATTCTTCCAAATTATCGCGCCGGGTTCCCAGTCTTGGGTCGTATTAAACTGCTCCTCAAATGTAGTCGGCTTTTGGATGGCGAATCCTTTATAATCCTGTCTAGAGCGTCTCGGTGCCAGCGATATGGGTATGTGTTCGCAGTGGTCTCCATAACGGTGAGGCATTAGGAGATGCAGATTGCGGTGCTTCGCTGGATAAAAGTAGTGGGTGGTCGCGGTGCTGCAGTCTTTCAAGGGGAAACGTGTAGCAGTTAGGATATCTCGGGGAAGAACTGACGATCATGTCATTTGAGGTGGCTCGAACTCGTCTGGTGGTTTCCCGTCGGTGGGGATTCAAAAGCTCGTACGGTTAACTGCTGGTAGGATAGAATTTTTGACGGGAACCGCGCCCGTGGTGATAGAAGGGGAATGAACAAAGGCATGGTGGTGTGAGAAGACTGACGGTATTTTTTGAAATCCTCCTCCTCGCCTGCTGGAACGACAATGACTCTGAAGCTGAGGCATTATAGTAGTGGCTGGTATGGATAGGTGCTTGGTGAGGTAGAGCTAGAGGTGAGTAACATCTAAGTAGGAGGAATAGTTCAGTAGGAGCCGAAAGGGTGGAGGATGGTTAGCTAATAGCTCGTAGTGCTCCCAGTCTTCGACTAGTAACACAGACCCATTCCAATCACCCCCTGGTGTAGCAACAAAATTGGCGGCAAGGCTTGCACTCATTCCATTGCCCAGCACTGAAGTCAGGCCCATACCTTGGTATTGGGTATCTTCGTCTTGGCAACTGATTGAATACTCGCACCGAGCACAATTTGGTTCCAAAATGAGTTCTCAATGCGAATCGGGGGCGGGAGGTAGGGTTGGAGCTACTCGTATTAGAACCCGGTTTCTGACTCTTGCCCAGTAGGTCAAATTATCTTTACTATTTACTGCGGTTGAAAACTCGCATTGCAGTTGAATTACAATGGGTTTATCTCACTGATATAGTGATATGATGCATCGTTTACCTCAAGGCACGGGCCTAACCAACATCGTCTCTCCCAGAAACAACTGGTTCCTCATGACTTCAAATCAACGCTCAGCTGGCTTCAGCATGTCCAACCGAGAACCTCCTAATATAGAAGTGTCTCAGCACTAGTAGGTCAACTATGCTATAGCACGTAATCTAAGGGCTTTCGAAGTGGTGCAAGAAAGCTAATTCAGCACCATGCATCGACTGAACAAACAACAAAAGACGGGATGGGACGGGAGAACTATCAAGTTTAAAACATCTCGTGTAGAGAGTTGGGAATTGTGACACAAGGTTGGCTTGTTATGTATGTATCACAAGCTACTCAGCTCCTCTCTGACCCACGTTCATAACATGTTAAGCATACTCCCATAAACTCTCAAATCAATGGCAGCTGCAGTGTCAGTGTTACTACCAAGTGTCCAACTCTATCATTATCGGTACGCAAAATGTCGACTGAATAGCAACCAGATATGCACTGACTGAAACACCCCGTCCGATCCCTGACCTATCAGTATTTGCTAATCGAACCAATGACCGTTTTGATGTGTCGTCGTCGATTATGACTCATTCAACCATTGCGTCGTCAGAATGTAGTATCCACTGATTGGGAGTGCGCTGATATGAAGGCCATTAGGCCAATTTCCTTTGTCAGAGCCATAACCGCGCCTAGATTGGTTTATCAAATACCAACCAGCTACATTGGGTATTGGTTGTAAACTCAGGAAAACTCTAAGCGTTGAGAACAGGGAGTGCAGCGTTCCAACTTCTACACCAATGCGCAGTTTCGCAGGGGAATGTTGGTGGTGCAACATTTCCCCGAGCATTCGCCGGTGGGTGTGCGCAAACGCACACATCAGTGTTCAGGGGTCTGCGGTGCATACAGCGGTGAAAATTGTCGTGGCTTGCGGTGTGGCTGTATGTGGTGTGGCTGTTGACGAATCCAGGGACCCGAGGGATCATCATGACGCAACGTTCCAATTCTTATTCTCTTCCTTTCAGGTATCCTTTCCTTTCGGGTATATTGTGAATCAAAGAGCAACATCGGAAGTCCAATCAAAGTCTTTGCCACACGAACATCTTTTACTTAGGTATGAATTAAAGGATACTGAGCGTGCAGGGGATTGGGATGCCTGAAGACTAAATATAGTTATGCAAGAAATAACCTATGCAACGCAAGTAACGGCATAGTATAATACTACTGCTTCGTGGAAGCCGATCCCATGCTTTGTTGCTTGTACTTTTATAGCCCAGTTATAAGAATTAAAATGTATACGACTTTTGAACATCATCCAGGCCGCGCCTCCACAGGGTCCCCTCCCAACTCATGAAACATGTTCCCTCCCAACTCATGACGCCAACTCGAACCCTGCCAATTATCAGCCGGCGGCTGCTGCTGGCCACCCTCTTGTTGCTTCCGTAGCTCGGCCACCACAATCTTCTTCGCGTATGTTTTAAGTAAAAAACCGCCCGAGCTACCGGCAACCCCGCTCCAATCAACGCGCCTACAACAGCTCCAGCTACCAACCCAGCACTGGCTTTCTGATCGCCAGGGATACAGCAGTAGATTCGCTTAGTCGCAGGGTTGAACATGCACCCACCCCAGGTGGCACCATTAGAATCGCTACCTATCCGGGTCAATTGCGCGGATGGAACGTGATAGGTAACGACGCACAGTTCTGTGAATCCCCGTTAATCCGACAGAAATCGTCGTGTTCAGGTCGCACCCAGAATGGGATTTGTTGTGCCAGGGCGATGGAAAGCAATATGGCGGTGGCAAAGAGAGCGTACATCTTGCGGAGGGATGGTAGAAGCATTGAACGACGAAGTTCTAAGTACTAGGGTGTTCCTCAAATGGGGCTCTACACGAATGCCAACAGAAAACCTCCTGTGTCTTGGTACAACTTAGTCTTGGAGCCCATTCTACCACCGAGCGTTGCTCATGACTTGATGCGCCAAAAAAAGGGCTTGGCTACGTGTGTCCATTTCGCTGCAGCCTCTAAACTTAGGCTACCGTATTAGCTCTTTATACTACACCCTGGGTAGTGGAGCTGGTACCAGCTTAGTGATTAAGCGCATGAAAGACAGTTTTCTGCCCGTACCTACGAGCGATCACTACGTCGTCATCACTACCACCCTTCCCCTCTTCTTTTCAAGCCATCAACAACCTCACGAGTTTCAGCTTTAAACCTCTCGCAATGGACGGCGGACGAGCCACTTACCACGGTCCTGTCGTTCTCCGTGTCACCAGTCCGCGTGTGAGCGTCTTTCAGCAACAGCCGATTTCCTAAGCCCCCGTTTCGCCAACTTCCGCGACTATCACATACCGTTCATTCACGAACGCATCGCGCAACATCGCCAGGACACACTCCCCTATTTCGGCGAGACCTTATTCGTCGGTGGCGACGATAACAAGCGACCAAACTGTTAGTCCAATGGTTACCGTCAAATACACCAGTGTGGGATGATTAGAATGACACAAGCGTAAGCTTGCGAACAGTTCGAAATAGTGCAAATCTCGCGACCTGTCTAACCCATCAACTCCCGACTGACTCGCATACAGCTACCAGACGTAACTGACTTGTGGCATTCCACCTCCCTCGAATTAATCTGCGACGACAACGATGTTCAGCTTGCAAGTGGAGGGTGCGACGGCTGGACATGCCTGAACCCTTATCTATGCGTGAAACTAGGGTTCGATTACCGTCAGAACAAAGAGAACGCCCTACGGGAGAGCAAGATGGGAGGAAGGCTAAGTGATGTAGCTGAAAAGGGTTTGCTGAGGGTGCCTCTACTGTGCTGGTGTCTTTAGGGGAAGCTAGTACGGGGGTATGTTACTGTTGATACATCAGCTCATTCGCTACAAGTTTGCAACACAGTGGTCACAATACCATCTCCATGATTGAGGACGGGGGAGCTGTCGATATTTGCTAGTTCTAGAACCTGAGCGTTTGTGGTTGGCGAGCTTTTTCGGATGGTATTATGGGACGTGTCTTATCATTGTTCAGCCTGAGTAGATACCTAAAGTTTGTCTTTTATACCTTCATTGAGGTACGGTGGTGTCCTTTACCATATACTGCGCAAGGAACATCCATGAGTGAAGAAAAAAGTGATTCTAGATGTTGTAACCATAAAGTGAAAAGCACAGTGCGCGGAGCGGTAGTTTGACATTTAGGTTGGTGCAGAGATTCCACACTCCAATTATAGTTAATAGCTCGAGACGTTGCCTATCAAAGCCTAAATTTGTCAAATATACGGTAGCCTGGACGATGACTTCAGTACGGATTAGTTCGGCGAAAGTGTCCATATTGTGAATAGAGGCTAGTAGGAGTGGCCGCCAAGTTCTTGGGTAGCGTGCGGCTTGTTTGTGCGGCTCTGTTATTCGGACCCAGCGCTTGTCTTTTGCCACCATCTCAACACTTCCATACTCCTCTACCGCAACACCGTTACTTCTGCACCCGCCCAGTTCTCCTTTCGGTACACCACGGGCGACCTACCTTACGATTATTTACGTGTCGATTTACGATCGCAGCTTTGACGAGCCTTCCGAGAGCTTCAGCTCTCCCGCCTACGATTCACGGTCGCAACCGACTCTGCTTCAGCCGCACTCACACTCGATACAACCTCTCGAACCTAACACTACTTCAGGCGCATCCAACACCGTTCTCGGAATCTACGACGGCACGGTGTTACCGACATGCCGAATTATCCCATGCAACCACGCCGGAAGCGGAAGTCTTCGCACTGCAGAGGATCCTGCTCTCGCTTAGGCTTCTCCGCCCTGTCGACGTGTTCGATTCCACCTCGGTATTCCTATCCCTCCCTGCGACCACCGATCACCCTATCTGCCCTTCCATCGACGAATACACCTTTGCCCCCTTCCAACGGCGCTCTACCGGCTCTTCCGCGCCAAATCCTCTGCCTCAATAGCGAATCCCTAATGTCGCAAGCCGCTTCCGCACGCGACGTTACTTACCGCATCACTGGCTGCGGGGGTGTACACAACCGCGCACTTAATCCCGTTATGCAGCTCCGTTAGTTCTTCGCCAACACCATGCGGCAATAAACCGCCGCGTTGGATCCCTTCCGATCCCAAATACCTCATCGACGACCCGCAGAACGAGTCCATGCGTCTTCAAATGTGCCCCGGCTACGGATGTGTGTGTAAGGAGGAAATATTGCAGTTCATCTCAGTTCCTGTGGCAGGTTCGCATGGGTCTGCTTGCTTGGTGCTTATTCCATACCATCGACGACTTTATAGTTACTACGGGGCGCGTATTTGACTAGCAACTGGGTATCGCAAGAACGGGGCTAATAACGTGAAAGGATCACAGGGGCGCTATCGTGGCGAACTGCGGCTCAGACAACCGCGAATGAGAATGCGGGCAAGCAGCGGAGAACTGGGCGGCGCGGTTCTGGACCAGCCAGGCAGCGCATAGGTCGACGGCGCTTCATCGGAGGGATGCGTATACACCGGCTCGTGATTCGATTACGAATAATGATGATTCTGTATACTTCGATGGTAGTCGCGATAGCCAGAATAATGGTATATGCCACCACGCCGAGCCCCCAGCACCGCCAGCTGATCTGATAGCATCCGTGACCGAGAATTGAGATGGTGGCAAAGAGAAACTAGATAGAATTTTGGTAGCGGCCTGGGCTTGTTTTGTATCTCTTTTTATGTACAATAACCCTCCGGGAAAGCCTTTACGCAGCATAATCCTTTCACTAATGTTGCGTACCCATCAATTAAACCAACAGCCAAATTATGGACATTTCGATATTGAACTCTTCTTATCTCTTCACCGCTTAGGTGCCAGGAGCATATGGTGATCTATAGTGACGCTTGTGAGAAAAAAATGAGTAGTCATGCGAAGTTGTATGCGAAACCATTAAATTTAGTGACTTTAGGCCATTCTCCTTAGGTAGGTGAATATCTACTTACATATCTGTAATATTATGTGTATTGATTGCAAAAAAGGAGAGTATCCAATCAATCCACACTAATCCTTGCCCCCACAATGCCGCTTCAATTCAATAGGCGTGCATGTTGATTGATTGAAGTTGGTCCGGGATCTGCACCTGCTTTGTTAATTTTAATCATACTGTATTCCTTCTATCCCTGCACGTAGCTTCAGTGAATGCGAGTATTTACGAAAATTCTATACCTTCAGCCAGAGCAATACCCGATTCAGGGCAACGATATGCTAGACCGAAAGCTGCCTACCCGCTTTACGACATTGAATTTCAAGACTACAAACCGACTGAGCCTAATAGACTTTACACTTCAAGCTGAGCCGAGGAAAAAGGAAGCCACTAATATTGACCCAACGACGTGAAGGGATCAGCCGTGTGCAGTGTGGGAACAACTAGTATATTGAGCCGATCACAAGCTGCCGGATAACAGGTGATGGATCCTCCTCCTTTGGCTGTGGTAATAAGCTCGTCTCACTGTATAAACCCTACGTGCCTACAGGAAACATACATTCCCACAGCCGGTAATATCGGCTAAGGCCCTACAGTCGCCCCAATCAGGCCGGGGGGTCTAGCTATGACCTATAATACCCGGGCAATCCAACGATAACTCAGCAGTAGTAAGCCGACACCCGGACGGTTAAGAACCCTTGTATTCATTCAGCCCTAACAGCCCCGTCTATGATTTAATTAGTAATGTAGAGTACAAGCCATTGAGGTTGGGACGTCAGCAGTCAGCAGGGGGTGTCTGCCCCATTTTTTAAGGGTATTGGTCGGCGTCAGGAACCTATTGTCCCATTAATATATCCGCTCAGCACTAGTTACAGAATTCGGATAAGGTGGAAAGTGGCCGGGCTACGGCCACAATATGATTTTTTTGTACTGTGGCCTCCCAAAGATCCGGTAGATGAGCCAAATCTACCCCCAGGGTTCCTATCTAACTATCTAGAAGTTGTCAGATACGGCTGTCCCATTCAAAATCTCGCGTCAGCACTCAGCCCCGTCCCAACCTCAATGATTTGTACAGTATAGTAGTGCTATTCGATAATTCAATCCCGTGCTTTCAACCACTGTTGACGCTTAGATTTCTAGGCCATGTACCGTCACTCACAGACTCGGGCTTCTCAAGCCGAGAACTACGGAGACTCGCGGTATGTTGTCATTTAGCCAACCTTTCTTATGTGCAACACTACTAAGGTCTTTCATTCCTCACCGATTAGAAGCTGCCAGCTTCTGTCATCACGAGACTTCCGGCTCCTGGATCCACATTCCAATAGTTTTCGCGGTGATATACTTAAACACAGTTAGAGTTTTGGGAACGAATAGCACATCATTTTATACCACGCTGCAGCTATTATAACCCGTTGTCAGAAGCATCATGTACTTCTATTAGAGAGTAAAATGTTAGGTATATTGTAATCAGTTATTATGTCCGTCACAAGTACCACCACTGAGTTTAACGCAGACTTCATTGATGTGCATCGTTATCTTACCATATGCCCGCGTTCCATCAACCAAATAACCATCCTTGCCAACTGTGCCAGTTTTACTCCAGTTAAGAGGCTTCTTAGACGAAAATGCTCTCCAAGGTGTGAAAAATAGCATGTGGTTAACAAACTCGGCTATCTGCGACGGCTATTAGTCAAGCCCTAATTGTGACCAAATTAAATATTGCGACTGCCTTTTGCGTGGCTCCAGGGATTGTTAATATCTGTGTTCCACCTCTTGTATCATACTCACCACGCCCTGGAGATCATTTAATATGTAAGAAGCGTATTAATCAGAGTGACGTTGCCAAATCCCCCGATTACACACTCCAAAGACAACCCCATGACAACTTCACAGATTTTATTCCAATAATACACTTGTTACACACCAAGTTCTTACCAGATGTTCCCATTATATTCAGACAGCTAACGCTTGGATTGGATTCATTGCCGCATAGCGATTCGCAGTTTTACATGTCTTTTCTTCTACTGACAACCGATATATCTAGTCGCAACTTATTCCAGTCCCGCAACAAGATCTTCATGATCTTGGCACTCCCCATCAAAATAGAGTCGTTGGTCCCAACTTGAGATTGTGCCAAAGCCGAGATTCGCAAAATGTTGCAGATTTTGTTGATACGTCACTTCGCGATAATCTGATTGGTGGTCTCCACTTGGGACCAATCTCAAGTTGGGAACACAGACTCTTTGCGAAAACCCCAGTTTTGCAGTGTGTTCTCAACAACTAATGAACTAGACACCATCAGAAATTTATCATAGCTTTTCCATATGCCAAATGAGGCATATACTAAGTCTTATCTATATATCCCTAACTTGATGTTGTTCAAAACCTAATACAAGTTAGCATTCACACCAAATCACTCATTATCGGTCAATTTGTATGTAGGCTAGACCTTTTGTTATCCCCTACACGCTCGTTTTCTTCAGATAGGTTGCAGTTACTATTTAGGCAATTTTGAAATGGCTATCAGCCGCAGTGGCCAATAATATGGTCGCTTTTGCCACTTTTCTCTGACTCATAGACATATGCTGTTATCTAAACGGGAAATGCAACCTATCTGAAGAAAACGAGCCTGTAGGGGATAGCAGCAACTATCATCTACTCAATGTCCACTAGAACTCTACCAATTCTAGTGCGAAAATTCTGAAACGTTGAAGAGTATATCTTATGGTCCTTTTGAGGCTCTAGCAATCCTGGTTTTTTGTCAGAAGGAGCTTTTCTGCGTGGGTGAATGGAACTACAAAGCAAGTAAAAATTTACAATCCCAACCGATCACATTTTCAATGCCAGCTGCGACTCAATAACAAACAATTTATTGAGCACACTGAGAAATCGTAATATAAAATAATTAAAAGTAGTCCTGGATGGAACAAAATTAATAAAGTTCTACCCTCAATTGTTAATTTAATTTCTTAATTTCTAAACGACTTTATAAAACATTGTTAAATTAACGTAACTGCTAAGTTGTTGAGTCACACATTAATACATGATAGTCTGTCTACTCAATAATCACAAAGACTGTTAAACTGTCTCAAAAATCCACCTGGAAATTCTTATAAAGTAGAAACATTATGTTTTAATTACTGCGCTACTCGCAGAAAATGTGTTGGTGGTTCACTTGAAAAGAAGTTCCACTATTTTCAATTATCTACGGTAGCGGTATGGCAGAGCCTCCGCTAGCATTGTAAACTTTATCCCCCAACAGCAGAAATAGCTTCTTTAATAACTATCATTTTACTTCTACAGCTTCTGGTAAGCAGAATCACTCAATGCCTATAAGAATGAAGTCTGCTATTTTTTACCATTGCTCTAAACTCGCAGTTCTAGAAATATTGCTTTCATTGGCGGCAACACGAAAACTTTTGCTACGGGACTGTACTACTAAGAAGCGTCAAAGGTGATTTAAATGAGTTTTTTTGTAGACTATACTGGCCGATTATGCAATTGAATTATTTCTGATTATGATGAGGAAAACGACAACCAGAGTAGTGATTGGGTGAGGGAAGTATAGTGTGCGGCGACTGTGTCTAACTACGTGATTCGCGAATTCGTAAAACTTCAGCTGTCGTTCTAAGAGAGCAATGGGGTGGTCGCCAAAGTGTAATTAAGAAGGAATCAGTAAATCCTCAGTCATGTATGAATACTGCTGCAATATTTGAGCTAAATTCCAATACTAGCTCTTTGTTATAAATGTGCCAACGAGCAAGTCCCCAGTGGGAGCTCTCCTCCAACTCACCCAAAGTCGCCGCAAGACAAATTACCCGAGTCCGCACTACCGTGATTACATTCGACAAATTACCCTAGTCCGCACTACCGTGATTAAATTCGACAATACCGTCGTAGCAATACCTTTACATACAGAATAGTGTTTGGTCCATGGTGGTGACACTATGCCGGCAGTCTATATCGTAAGCACTGAGGAGACCCTCACACTGACTTTTCCCTAACTGGTGCTGACTTAACTAAAATACCAAAAAAAGCCATTTCCAGTTAGCAAGTGTTAAACGCGATACATCATACATCATTAAGTTCGCCAAATGTCAGCTTCGAAGCGGCCAGGCACTTTGATTAATGGAGTAGGACAAATTAAGCTTACAGAACTGGTGGGATGCCATAATTATCCTGATGAAAACTACCTCATTATGTCTGACTAGAGTATGTTGACAAAGGCGGAGCATAGATCAAGAAAAACTATCTTCAAGAAGTTACTTGTCGGTATGTTGAACGAGCGCAACCTGCACATATTCAGGGTACAAGGGTACATAGCAGGGGATCACGGCAAAAGACTGCCTAGCTTTTTTCCCCCGTCCTACGAAAAATGCTAAAATCCTTTCTTTGCAAGACAAAAGCAAATAGTTTTCTTCGAAAACCCTAAATAGGCATCTCTAATGACCCCGTACCATTTCTGATATTCCTGTCGGCTGTTGTGATGGAGGTGTAGAATTTCTCCGTTTGTGCTCTGCGTGTCTCAAGCCCAATAAGTGCGGTGCATTGTTCGATTCAGAAGCCGTGTCTCGGATGTTCGGCAACTACTATTGATATGCTTGCTAGCTGCAGCCTGCAGGAAAAGCTTCTTTGTACACCCGTTGACGTAGCTATTAGTCAACACTTCGGTTTTATCAATATTTACGCGGGTTGCCCACTCGGCAGTTCTGAATGTGAGAAAGCAAGCTTCGGGATATCAGAAGAAATATTTGTTGTGAGTAATCTGTAGAACTTGCTCTGCAGAATGGTGTAACTGTAACTCCTAGAGCACAGGTTGTAGCAAGGTATCGGCTTAGTCCCTGGAAGTGCTGTGAGGGTAGGGTGTACTCGTCATCTTGGTACAGGGAGTCGGTTGAGGGAATAGGCTCATGTCTAGTGTACTACACCCCCCTCTTGTTGGAACGTAGGGCTTCACGTGCCAATTATGTGTGGCTTGGCGTGGATACCGCTATGACCTAGGATACAAGTGAGAATCAAGCCTAGAATCTGAGCAACGAGAAATTCACCAGCTAGCAGGAGTTTTTTGATTGTGTAGCAAAGTTGAAGTAACTGACTAGCAAATCGCAGAAAGGCAGCACATAGTGTGTGGCTTCCGACCATCCTGCGGAGCCAATAATGTTCTTATAGGTGAAAGACAAAGTCTGTTAATCTAGCGGTCTACAACAAGAATTAGGATTATCGCAGCACATCAGAGATTGTCTGTGGAAGTAGTGTCTCCGGCGAAACTGTTGCATATATATAGACCTAATACGAGCTGATCGTATCTGGGGCTGATGGTACGGGACGAGGCACACTTTTCTCTCATATAACTCGCGTCTTTCTCCTTCTCTCTTCTTTCTGTATCTAAGTCTATTCATACGGCTCTCCCCTTCACTATTTCAACAGAAGCATCAGAGCGTGATATTCCATGAGTGAAGTTTAGCGACGACTCGGAACGATCCGGCGGTTCCTGTCCTAGTGGAGGCGCTTAAAGTGGGGCTACTTGAAAATCCGACGAGTAATCTCGGAGAGGCTTTACTTTTGACGGGTGAGGATTCGGTGACACTAAAGTTAGTAAGCGACGTGCGGGTGCTTGTGTGCTTAGCGAAACTTTACCTACGATTCAATAGAAATATGCGTAGGTGACATTACCACTTACCGAGCAACAAAAGTTCATGGAGGTCTAGAGAGAAAGTGTCAAGAAATGCACATACGAATATGCCATCGAATGCACTTAGTTGTGTGTCGAGCACACTTGGCGGGCGATCCGAGGTGGATAAGCCAATCGCGCTTGTCAGTATATTTGAGACTTATAAAAACACCTGGAAGACGATGAAAGTTCATCGCTCTAAACTTCCAAGTGGGAATGGATGATACACGGAATTCACATTTCGAAAACCCTAGCCTCCCTGTAATGAAGTACCGATTCTTCAGTACTTAGACCTGGGATACCCAATAGCCTAGTTATGCCATTTCCTGGGTGAAAATTGAACCTTACTGCCAAATAACCACACTTTACCATAGAATTACCATTGGACGGTCGGCAGGAGTAATCGGAAAGTTGATAGGCGATTTCGTCCACGCTGGGTCAGTAAGCGGCTAACTGTAACCCACAGGACTGCTAAGATATTAGGTATCAGTAGTAGTCTGTTCTCTAATATTTGGTGTATAGTCTATAGGACTGGTTTAAGTACAGATATCACATGGTCTTGGGTTAAGTTAGTAGCCGCTAGCGTATGCATTCTTTATAGACTGCGTGTCGTCTTAGTCACACTTAGATTAGTTCACATGCAATCAACGAAAACGTACAAAATTAATTCAACATAAGGTGTCCGCAACGCCAGTATTGCTATCTACAGCTGTGAGGTACGGTGTTGAATTTCCTGTTGCATGAATAGTCTCAGTCCTCGTATGGCCGGAGATTAGTCTCGTATGGCCGCAGATTGCTGTTGGGCTGATGGCATTCAGCCGGATGCGTACGCACGCATTCACACTCGTATGACCATGTATATATGGACTTGTGGCCCTCTTAGATAATACACAATCAAGCTTCTCCATCTCTACTTTCAACTTATCTGTTGAAAGTGTATACTAATTGCTCTATCTCGAAGAGGGCCAAAGGCCGTATATGTACAATCTACCATATGCGTACGCGTATGCACTATCTGACATGAGACGCATCATCCTGGCCCTGATGCATATCCTCATACAGTCACCATATTCATATAAGTCTTCATTCTCATACAAGACTTCATTCTCATATAAGACTTCAGACCATGCTGAGACTCACATGTAACAATATCCATGGTAACGCTGTGCGAGTGCAATTTTATGTCTAGGTCTTTAGAAATATGGACCACTTCATCTTATATAAATCTTGCCACATAAAGCTGCGTACGGCCATATCTTTGGTAGAAAGAATGTACACGGCTCGCATGTTGTAGGCGATGCGAATGCCAAGCCCAAATGATGTAGTTTTGGAACCCATTGAGAAACATCGAACCAAAACAAGACCACGGACTCTGGGAATTTTACATAATTCAACTGTAATGTTACTGGCTCCTCACTATCTTTATCTGGCCCTAAGTTATTTTATGAAAGGGTTGTGGTGTGATAAAAACATAACACCAAAATGAGACTTTAGCATGTGCATCAGTGTAGGAACGTGCTCCCTACAGAACACCTCGCCGGTGACTGTACGCCGACGTGCAGCCTTGCTACCTTATCGGCCCAATACGACTACGATCTGCTACACCACATTGCAGAACACCTCATCTACATCTGCCAATCAAGTGAAGCCATTAGTCGATGATGGGGCGACACCATTCCAAAACTTCGCCTGATGCTGTGCTACAATGAGAAAGTGAGGCTACAATTACAGCCCTGCTCTACGGGATCGCCAGAAAATTCCACCATTCTTCGCTTCCATACTTTGTCACGCACTTCACAGCAACGTCGCCACTGCTACAGACTGATCTGCATACCACCAGAATGGCGGCTATCAGTAACACCGATTCTTTGGCAAGAGTCTATCGGGAAGCATTCCAGCGTTACAAAAACCTACACGACGATGGAAAGCTGAGCGACGAGCACTTTGAACTCATCAAAGGACAAAACACTATCGAGGAAGTGCTATATGCAGTCGGGAAAGCTAAGACACAGAACAAATCTGAGCGGAAAGCTGTGCATCGTGTGCTTCGTAAAACCTCCAAGAATTTAGTCGGCAAGCTGTCCCGGTTTGAGAGCGTAGTAACCACAGCTATTCAATCTAGTATGTCGCTATCGCGTTCAGATGATTGCGCACAGACTGACTTTCAAAGATCCGGATGTATCCGCTCTTGTATGGGGCGGCGTCAGGTTTATTCTAATGGTAGCAAAAGCCATTGCCCTCCTTGACACTCGAGTGATTCCGAAAACTAAGCTGTTTGTACGTAGATCGCGCGCGACATATTTGAGACTTACAAATCTGTATGCGATCTCGTACTGAAGATCACATGTGCTCTGGAACGGTTTCACGACTACGCGGAAATTTATCCAGATAGGATTAATATGCTTCTGGAGCAAAGACTTGTCCGGTACGTCAATCACAGTTTAAATTATAATTCGCTGTTGATGGGGTTTGGACAGTGGAGGTTGCATTCTAACCACATTTGTTTGCATAGTTTTTACGACAGCATCCTAGCATTCTGCATTCAAGCCACGACGTTCTATCTTCAGCGGAGCTTTAGTAATTTTCCATTGGTCTTGGAATAGAGAAGGTGGCTGACTGTTTATAGGAAGAGTCATTTCGTCACTACGAAAGTCCGTTAGTGAAGAGTTTTCAAAGCTCTCGACCAAACTTGACAGCTATGCTGAGGAGATACACAAAGCAGCAGAAACAGAGCATATGCGAAAAACCAGTCAAGGTAAGCAAATTGTAGCACACTTAACGAGATTTCAAAGCTAAAGTCACGCCAGTGTTTGCCCAGTTGATTGGTGCTGCTGCTCCTCCAGCTTCGAAAGCTCCCTCGCTATTTAGCTACAGTGAATCGGCCGTCCATTACTGGACAGTTCCTTATGGTCGGAATAGATTGTTTACGGGGCGAAAAAATACTGTTCTACAGATAGAGAAGCTGGCGGGCGACACTGGTCATCGACGGATTGCACTATATGGGTTGGGAGGAGTTGGGTATGAGTGAATTCCTTGCTAGTTGACTATTGGTTATAGTTTCTCACCTACCTACGCTAGGAAAACACAGATTGCACTCGAATGCGCGTACCGCAGACAAGGCCAGCACAATATCTTCTGGGTACATGCCAGTGGACGTTCCAAGTTCAGCCAGGACTTTAGAAAGATCGCTGATGTCGGACTGCGTGGTCAAAATTCGGATACAAAAGAAGAGCAAATTCTGGGGAGAGCCAAACAATGGCTGGAAAGCACCGAAAGTGGCGAGTGGATTCTCTTCCTGGACAACGCCGATGATTTGTCAGATTTCGCCGGAAACCACAGTGACATTTCACAGTTCATTCCGCAGGGGCCTAAAGGAACTATCATAGTTACTACGAGATCTCGCCAAGTTGCCAGCAGATTGAATTGCGAGGCAATCCCAATTACAGCAATGGATGTTGACGAGGCTGTGCAGCTTTTTGCTCAGCGCTGCCCTCAATATAAATCGGCTAAAGATGTGGAAGCGGTTTCGACGCTGCTCGAGTCGCTGGACTACCTTCCATTGGCTGTTGTCGGTGCTACATCATTCATAGTCGAGATGGATACATCGCCGTCGGAGTATCTCGAACTTCTTAACTCCACAAAACAAACACGGCAACGGCTTCTCTCGACTGAATTCAACGACATCCACAGAGAGGTCTCGGAAGGCAGTGGAGGTGATATGACAGAAAGCGTTTTAAGTACATATTTTATCACCTTCAAGCAGATCGAAAGACAGTTGCCATTAGCTGCGGATATACTTCGGCTTAGTGCATTTCTAGATCGGCAAGGTATACCGGAAGAACTGCTCGCCAAGAGTGAGTTAGATGGTATCAGCGATAAGGTTCTCATTAGGAAGGCCATCGGAAAGCTCGTTGATTTCTCATTGATAACCAGAGCCGAAGGCGGAGAAATATTTGCACTTCATCGTTTAGTACACCTATCTATCGAAAAGTATCTCTCACTGGAAGAAACGAAGGGCTGGCGATTGAAAGCACTGGAACTCGTTTCCCGAGAATTTCCACAGAATGCCGAATATGATAACAGACATATATGTGCGAGCTACTTTCCGCACGCTCTTGCTGTTACGCACAACTGTGACGACCCTATATCAGCCTCCCTTCTTGGCAGGATGGGATGGCATCTCAAACTTGAAGGTGATTACAAGAATGCAGAACTATATTGTCGACGTTCTGTTGCTCTTCGAGAAACAGTCGATAAAAATTGTCACGACACCTTAAAAAGCCTTAACGACTTGGCTGTGGTGCTAAAGAACCAGGGACGGTGCAAGGAAGCTGAGCCGTTGTATCGCAGGGTACTAAAAGTTTACGAGACAGCGCTAGGACCGAACCACCTCTACACTTTGACCAGCGTCAACAACTTTGCTAGTGCACTAGAGAACCAGGGGAAGTACGAAGAAGCTGAACAGATGTATCGACGGGCCCTCGAAGGGCGAGAGAGCGAGTTGGGACCAAACCACCCCGATACTTTGACCAGTGGGAGTGGCGTGGCGCTAGTGTTGAAGAGGCAGGGGAAGTCTGATCAAGCTGAACCAATGTATCGACGGGCCCTGGAAGGGTATGAGAAGCAGTTCGGACCGGACCACCCTTACACTTTGAGCAGCATCAACAACTTGGCTAGTGTACAGCAGGACCAAGGAAGGTACGAGGAAGCTCAGATGCTGTATATACGGGCACTCGAAGGGCGAGAGAGGGTGCTCGGACCGAACCACTCCGACACTTTGACCAGTATCAGCGGCGTGGCGCTAGTGCTAGAGAGGCAAGGGAAGTATGATCAAGCTGAACAGATGTATCGACAGGCCCTCGAAGGGCGAGAAAGGGTGTTGGGACTGAACCACCCTGACACTTTGACCAGTGTCAGCGGTGTGGCGCTAGGGTTGATGAGGCATGAGAAGTACGAGTTAGCTGAGCCAATGTATCGACGGGCCCTGGAGGGGTACCTGAAGGACTTGGGGCCGGATCATCCTTACTCTTTGACTAGTATGTGGTGTATGGCGGATCTCTACAAGCGACAAAGACGGTTTACGGAAGCAAATGACGTATATGAGCGAGCATCCACAGGGTTTATCAAGGCGCTCGGAAACCAGCATCCTCACACTGTGAATTGTCTAAGGCAGTGGCATGAGATGGTCGGAGAACTCGAAGCCTCTGGAGATATCGCAGCGGACTCAGAAGACAGGTGTGACTACTGAAGATATGGATCGCTAGGTTATTTGTGTTATCAGTTCCAGCTTTTCATTTCGTTCGTTATGTCCTAGGTTAGTTGCATTGTTTTGGTTGAAGTTTTTGTGGTGCGTGTAATCGTGGTGCGCCGGTTTTTCGAAAGTTACGTTACATTTTGTAGCTAGTCCTTGATGAACAGGTTAACATTGCTGGAAGTATATAGGTAGTCTTCCTAGAAAACATGTTCCAGTCGGTTCACGGAGTGTACACATTCTGTGAGCTGACCGGTTACTTCCCAAGGTGTACCGCTCACTGAATGCCTTGTACACATATATGCGCACGCCTCTACGCGTACTCAGCGTTTGAAAGCGAACGTTGATTACATACTTCATTGCCATGGCCGCTATGATAGAGCACAGAGCACAAATAGTGGCGCATCTGCAGCTCCATCCGGCACTTCCAATCTTGCATGGCATACAACAAGGCATAACCCCAAACGCCGTTGAGCAAATACGCAAGGTAATTCACCAGAGCTCGACAATGTTCCCAACAGGCCCGATCATCCTGTAGTTGGGCCTGTGGCCAGCAGACACGCCAGCTAAAGCCGCTTAAATTTGGAAACTGCAAGCCAGGCCAATGAATTGAAAGCCGGGGAATAACTGTGAGTGATTGGTGAACTGTGGGGTTTTTATAGCTCGTGCATGAATGGCCTAATCCCTGCAAAAACCTCGTATGGTTGGCACTGAAGATTTTCAGCGCTTGGGCCATTTCAATTGAACAAGAGTTTTCAGTGGAGCAAAACCACATTTTCTAGCTGCAAAATCTGTCATGGTGGTTGCATATCAAAGCCACTAGAATGCTGTAAACCCGGGAACGAGAGGATGCTATGTCTACAGCGCAAACTTATGTGAAAGAGATGGAGCGCGTGTTGGCTGAATTGTATCAGGAATCCATGGCGAAGGAAAAGTAGAGCCTTGAAAGGATTGGTCGACGTACTACTGGTTGTTTAAATATGAAAATTTACTCTAGATAACAGTTACCAGTAGATTCCTGCCGTTAAGTCGCGGATGTTTTCAAAAAAGGTTTACCAGAAATCTACGACCATATGCGCTAGGTATTATATATACTCAGACGTATAACCTGCCAAATGTTACTATAAGGCCAAGAATGAGGCCTAGAAATATCTCTCAGGGTTGTTCCGAATTGCTAATGCATACATACACGATTTCTCACTCTTGCCACCCGCACTCTGTCGCCGCTCCTATCGCTAATCTATCGGTCTCTAGTGGGTTCTCTAGAATCTTATTGTGTATAAGGCATAGATTTTATCTAGATAGGTCAAGAGACTTCATCAGAATCGCACAATTCAACAGCAGGCCCTCCAGCTCGTCGAGTGATGCAGTCATGATCGAGTGATCGACATATGACAACACACAAGTGACCCCAACATCTGTAGACGCTCAGAATTGTCGCTACAGGTCTGCAGCTACACACGTACGCACGAGACGGCTGGGGACGAAGTAGTACCGTCCTCAGGTGTCATCTATGACATCCATTGATATTTTTCAGTGTATATAAAATTATATAAAACTCGTTACAATTATCATGACCTTGAAGCAAGATCCTTCAGCATCTGCTCCAGCCCGTTTATACTTATCTTTTACCTCCACTCACCCTCAAGAATAGAAGCATGATTGATACACAATCTAGGGACTATGTTTAGACGCATTCATTTATGCCCTTTACTGCGCGCTCTCAGGGGTCGATTTGGTTTATTCTAAATATAAATTCTAACTGCCGGATGACCACCGGGGACGGTGGATGACTACTGGGATGGGGATTTCACCGTCCCCGGCAGATACCGACCGTCCTGCCGTCATTAATATTTTAAGACGGGACGGACCGTTGTAGTACCGTCCCGTCCGTCCTGGCCTCATATCGGACGGTACCACCATCCCCGACCGTCGGACAGGACGGTTGAGAACACTGGTTTGTGGAGTTTGACCTGAACTGAATGCAATGGCTAGGTCCGCGCTGTAAGGGGGTCGGATATGTTCTTTAAAGGTACCGAAAAAGGTCAAACAGTGCATTCTCCTACAACAAAAAAGGCACCCAATTGCAAGAATTAGGTTTAGCGTTCTTTTATATGACAATAAAAACACTAAATATAGCACTAGGGATGGAATTACGTAGAGCTTTCATAAGGTGCCATACAGTGCCTTCTACTTCTACCGTGCCATTTCTCCGTGCCATTCTCTTCACGTAGTTCCTGTTGACACGTATGCATAGCGGTGGTAGTGCAATTCGTCGATCGCCCCGTGTGTCTCTATGTCAAAAAATCAAGCGAAAGAGAGAGGCAGAAACTCATGGAGATATGATAATCAATCACATGATCTCGACAAAAGTCCTCCACTACGTCAACATTTCCTCCCCGCAGGCCCGTGTCTTTCAGTGCCCTTTTCGTACCCTTCCCATGGGAGGTGTATTAAATCAGTAAAGACTCGCACTCCAAATGGCATAACTAAAGCCAGTAGTGGGAGCACCAACCCCTCTGCACCCCTCAACGCACCTATCATAGCACTCTCGCTACGGCTAGTACCCTCTTAGCAACTATTGCCCGCTACCCTCTACTCTCTCCTTAATATCTTCTGTGTTAGTGCCGTCTAGGGTGGCGTGGGTATGAGGCGGTTGTGATGTGGTGGTGGTTGTGGCGGTAATTTGGCGTATAGATTGTGTGCCCAGAGGTGGTAGCCACGTGTATTGTAAGAGGATGGAAGGTGGGCAGCTGATCTAAGTACTTTTCACTTATCATTTGTATAAGAAAAGGTACAAATAGCACATTTATATAGACGCATTCACGAACTTTCACTCGCCACCCGCCACTGTGAGCTCCATTCTCTCTCTCCGTGGGATCTCCAGACTCTTTATGTATATAAGGGCATAGGTTTTGCTGTAGGTAGTTCGCTAGACTTTCTCTCTTCACTGTATCATAGAATCTACGCACACGGTTCTCCCCTTCCACATCGTAACACACTCCATCATGGTAGCATCACTCGGCAAGCCCCTGGCACCGGCTGTTATGTATTTATAATCTGAGAATTATGCTGCATACCTCATACAAGTTCAATATAACCGGAGCTGATGGTAGGGCATATAAGTTTCCTGTGTATATCACAAGTCTCTCTCCTTCTCTCTTCTCTCTATACCTTACTCTAAAGGAGTCGGAAATGTGCTTCTTTAAAGGCACCGGAAAAGGTATAGAACAGTGCCTTTTCCTACACAAAAAATAAAAAGCACTTAAGTGCAAGAATTGGGTTAGGGTTCTTCTGTATGGCCGTAAAAAGCACCGCGGAAATGGCACTGAAATAGAACTACCGAATGCTTTTCTAAGGGTGCATTTTTTCTCCGTGCCTTTTCTCCCCGAGCGTGCCTTCCCCCTGTGTCTTGTCTCCCTGTGCCTTTTCTCCTCTGGGCCTTTTCTCCCCTGTGCAGTGTCTCCCGTGCCATTTCTCCCCCGTGCCGTTTCTCCCCCGTGCCCTTACCCGCACCTGTTCTTTGTGCCTTTCCGTGTCTTTCACCTTCAAGTTCTGAAATTAGTAATGGCCCTCGTCACTTAGAGCCGGTGACTAAAGACACTAACTACTAGTGGGAGCACTGACTCTTCTGCCCTCCAACGCGCTCAGCATCTTAACCTCGCCATTGCGAGTTCCCGCCTTGTAGATTTTGCCCGCTGGTCCCGACTCTGTCACTGATGTCTCCAATGTCGGTGCAGTCTAGGGTGCCGTGGTAATGGTAGCGGCAACGGCGTGGTGGCGGTAGTGGTGGTGATTCAGCAGACAGATAGTGCAGGTTTGTGGCTACCCTTTAGTTGATGATAGGTACAGTACACACAAAAGAGGCACAAATAAGGCACTGCTAGTGGGGCTCTGGGTCTAGAAAATGCACAATTTCAAAAGGATGGGAGTAGAAAGTCATGGAATTAAGGCACTTTGGTGGGTACCCAACTTTTTCAAAAGTCACAAGCCGCAAGGGTACGCAATAAAAGGCATTAGGACATTCAAAAGGCAAGAAAATGAGTTCCAGCATCACCTGGTGCCTTTTTTACCATACAGCCGGTTCCTTTATATTTTTCGTTTGTATGAGGAAATCGCACGAAAAGCACATTTCCGACTCCTTTAGAATTAGTCTATATTCGTAAGTGATTATCTCCTTCATAATCGCAACACCAGTAGTCCCGAAATCCAACAATTTCTAGGATGATGGGCCACAGATGACACAGGGCGAGGTCACTCCCGAACCGGACGGACTTTTTCCACCCTGCAACTGACAAAGCTCACTCAAGCCAGCCGGGGATGTAGGCAAATGCAGTAAGGCATTACTCTTCCTCTGAGAGGAGGAAGTGGCACCGAGACAGTTATCACACTCATGCAGGAGGTTCTCCACTACTAGTAGTTCTTGATACCCTGAATGGGCTGCACTGAAGACTGAGTCCGGAGGCGGTGATGCTGAAGGGAGTGGTACTGTGCGTACTCATAGTGCTCTTTTGATTATGTGCGGGGGTTGGATATGGAGTAGTCGGAAGGTATAGAATTTCTTGTTGCGTCGGCTGCTAATACGAGGAGTGAGAATTCTGCATTCCACTCATCAATAGTGGGGTCTTAAGGCAATTGACTTGGTGCTCTGTATTAGAAGAGAGCGTTGTCAAACAAACTTTGTAGCTGTGCAGAATGTGTAGGCCGAAGGATAGCAAACCAAATTTATAAATGCTTCGAGGCCGCACACTGGGTGCTGTCAGAAGGAAACAAGGTCGTCGGTTGAAGGACGGTTCATGAATTCCAAAGACGTCAACGTTAGGCTATCAAACGTAGAAAGAACTCTGTTGTCAATTCAGATAGCTATGGCCGTGGTATTGACGATGACGTTAATTAACTCAATTCGGCGGAGATTAAAGCCTCCGACTGCGGTTAACCCCTGCTTCTTTTTGGTCATGATGGAAGGGGAACAGACGACCGAACGCGTTTAACGCTGAAAACACAGTCTTACTACCAATCTGGAAGTAACGGAATGAGTATCGGAGGTCCATCTATGAGAGCTTGCCCCTCGCTGCGTTCTTGCCCCACGTATGGTAATCCAACCTTCCGCACATACACGTGAGATCATTATTCATTTACCTGATGTATGTATACAGAACTCCTGCGTTTCACTTTGCGGATTTCCAACATTACCTATATTTGTGGCTCATCTGCGCTTCATTTCTTCCCCTACCACGCTCACTGGACCTCCAGAGACGTCCATACATTGAATAGTCAAAGTGGTGGTGACGGTGATGGTGATGATGGCGAAGATTTAAGATGGGGAAATTTTCACGTTTGCTCAGTGGCATCGCGCATACCATTTAGGTTACAGACCATTGTTCAACGATGAGGGGGGTATTAGGTCCTGTCATACTCTAATTAGAGTGCATACAGTATGAATAAACAACAACAACAACGATAAATCCGTTGTCGCTTATCATTCCGTCCCGGTATATCCCTGTACGATCTCGGATGTCGGCTCGAAACGCTTCCAAAAGTTCGGGCATGGGCGTTGGTGCCAAGTCTCCTCCCGAGACATCATTAGAGATCTCAGATAAGCGAAACTTTATCGTTGCGTCATTAGCTCTACAGACAGTTTGACAACAAGCGTTATACATAGAGCAGCTTCGACCAGATAAGAGTCTATTTCAGGTCACCTCGTGATACTGTATCTCTATGCTGCTATTATGAAGGTGAACTACCTTTTTCATTTCTTCATCTGAATACTACTCTCATTTTAAGCCTTTTTTCTCTGCATCATACTCTGAACACCAATTAGCAGTGCATAAATCACAACTGAAACAAAATTACAAACTATCTAAGCAACACATTTTCTAGGTAAAATGAAGTACCTTTTGAATCTGCAGGAAATATGGGTCGACTACACACCCTAAGACAGCACAGTGATCTTTGTGTGCATGAGAATCTGGGTGATACCAAAGCTATATATGCCTGAACTCAATAAGACCGGAGACTCTAGAATTAAAATTTTATCAACCAAACAATGAACTGCTCACATCATGGTGCACAGAACAAATGGGTATCTATATCATCCAATGGATGAAGAGCTAATCAATATGGTCATGGATATGATGATGGAGATGTGTCAGATGGTGTAGATGATATATAGTACTTGTTACTGTGGTCTGGACATCTGCGGTTAGCCGACAATGACTGTCCTGTGTTTTTGAAGTACATTTTATCATGAGTGGGTCATCGTCTGGGTGCAAAAGATGTTAGCCAGTTGTAACGGCGACACTTGAGCCGATGTCAGGTAAGCGCCACTCTATATAGCTCGCTGCTGCAACACTCAGCTCGGTATGGAATACCTTACGACTATACTCTCCATATATACTCACTCATTCTCATGTTCAACAGTTTGCCATATCATACATCTGTGGTCAGGTGTAGGCATATGTGCCTTAACACTATATTCCATTTTCAGATATTGGATACATTTCACTCACGAGGATACAGGAATTTCACCCCTATAGTCGAAGCACGACACAATAGAGAGGAACTGAACTGCTTGGATGGCAATTCTACTGTCAATCGTCTGATATACCTTCTAAGAATGCTGCCAGAGGTCAATAGCACTTATTCAAGTATAACAGTGAAAGTCGGAAGAGATCTATTAGAATCTCCAAAGAAGTTTGCAATGAATAAGTATAGCAAGTATAACGAAATCAAGAAGTGTTAAAGGGGCAACAACATACTGAGAAAGTGATTTCGAGGATGATAAATTGTAGTATTTCGTATCAATGTCTGAGCAAGTCTAGAGAACTGTTCCCTAACTGGAGGGACAGTATCTATATATACAATAATAAATGGGTGATTGTCCGTGACCACGGTTGCAGATCATTAACCAAACCAGCATGAGAAATAATCTGCAACTGGACAAAAATACATCGGAACTGTAAAGAATATAACAGAACTATCTAGGCACGTTCTTGAAAGATAAGCGCTGACACATCCCTATTCCAATAGAACCAAAAAGATGGTTCTAGACAAGTACTAACCGGAACTTTTTATACACCGAACCATAAAAAGATAACAAAAGTATTAAAAGTTATTAACACACCACAGTATTCTTATCCGTAAAGTACCAACTGATTGTAAGGAGAATAATTAAGAGATAACAATATTAGTGAAGAGAAATGTAGATACTTCCGTATTTTCAATACCTCTTTTCACTTTCATCCAAATATTGTTCCGCATTAGTGGTCATTAACATATCTCGTTATTCCGTGTGCCCATATATCTGGTACATATTCTTCCATGGGTACATACATAACAGATACATTTCCTTGTTCGATTTGATCTCGAGCAGAGTGATATGCCACATTGATATGGTTTGATTGGTTGTTAAGCTTGTGATTATATGCCACTTCTATCGCAGCATTACTGTTGCAAAAGAGAGCCATTGGAATATCTTTTTTTCATAACTCCTGAACACCACACTGTAGCCAGAGATGATGTTTTGTCATCATAGCAAGTGCCATATACTGAGCCTCGCAGGTAGAGGTAGCAATGGACTGCTGTTTCCAACATCTCCTGGAGATAGTCGTGTTTCCAAGTTGAAACATATAGTGAGAAAAATTCCTTCTGGTATCGAGGCAATTGCCATAAAATGCATGCATACACACAGTCAATTTGAGTTGAATATTTCAAGGATAGACCAGGTTTCGGTTCTTAAGTTTCTTGGAGATATGGTAACACTCGTTTTGCTGCAGTGAAAGGCTTGGTGGAGGGAGAGGAATTGAATCGAGAGAGGTGAGTGATCGCATACAATAGATCACATCTTGTGCCAGTAACTAAATACAGGAAAGATCTGATTATTTGTTGATATGCCATTGCATCGGTACGCTCGTCTTTGTGGTTGATAGCCTTCAACTGATGGTTTGAGTCGATAGGTGTCGAGACGGGCTTGCAATGTTGCATTGAAAAACGGTTTAGAATTTTATCACTGAATGTTGTCAGGGAAAGAGTAATTCCATCGTTGGTGAACATTATTTGGATTCCTAGAAGCCAATTAAGCTCACCCAGGTTGTAGACTTTAAACTCAATCTTCAACACGTTAATGTTTTGCTCGTTCAGTTCTCCAGTAGCTCGAAATAGTGTAATGTTGTCCACATATGGAGCCAAAAAGAGATCTCCTGATTCGTGAACAAGAACACAGAGATCCCAAGCAGTGATAGCAAATCTGAAAGCTTCTAGGTATTCCACTAACCAGTAGTACCATTCCCTTGGGGATTGCTTCAATCCATAGATACACCTCTTCAACTTTGCCACCAACCCATCTAAGTGGCTGCCTTCCGGAAGATCCATAGAGATTTCTTCACTCGGAATCCAATACAGAAATGCAGTTTCGATGTTCAGTTGTCGAGCTCGCCATTATTTGAATGCCGATATTGCTAGTAAAAGCCAAAGTGAATGGTAACGAACAACAGGAGTGAATATTTCATTGTAATCCTCGCCTAGGATTTGTGAAAATTGTTTGCCAACTAACCGTGCTTTATATCGTTCGACTTCTCCTTGAGCATTACTTTAGCTTCATATACTCATCTGCTAGCCACAATCTTTCTTCCCTTTGGTTTTGGGATAACATCACAAACATCATTTTCCTTTAATGACTTTAGTTCATCATCCATAGCCTGTTTCCAATCTGACTATTGCTGCAATGCTTTGGCCTGTCCGTAAGACTTGGATTCTTCCACCACAAGTACACCTAAATTCGCCCACTGACTTCCTTCGAGTCCTTACAGTTGTAACTCCAGAGATGGAGATCAAGGAGGTCCATCACGCATAGTGGGATCGAGATTATCATTTTCGAAGCCATATCGTTCAGGCAGATTAAGCACTATCCCGGCATGAGTGATGACCTGACCAAATGGAATTCGTCAAGGCGTCATAGGCATTGGAGAAAGCGAAGAAGACTATCCCAATGGAAGTTGACATTGTGAGTTGGATTGCCGATGTTCAGGTTGTAGAAAGTAGTCTGCCAAGACAACTGTTCGCATGGTTTGGTCAAACTCCTCGATTCATTGTTCTTCGTTTCGTTCTTCAGGTAGGGCTTCTCTATAGGTTATATTATTGGCATAGTAAACCCAGTAGTGAGCATCAAGATATCTGTCTCCTTGTCCTTTCTTAAAGTCATCATCAATCGAGTACTAGTTGAATTCCCATTATCGGTTGATCAGTAGTGTCTTGAGGGGTCTCATCCATCCATTTACACCACATACTACCCAATGTTTTACCGTTATTAGTACAGGTATACTCAATGGATGTTGATGGGGTATTGCTTTGGAGGGGTGTCAAAAACTGGTTAATGGGACTGTATCTTGTTGGCGTAGGCCCTTCTGTCGCAAGAGGGGGGAGGAAAATATCCACTGACACTATGATCTTATCAGTATCATGTAGGAATACTCAATAATGATGATGGATATTGGTGTATCCGGTAAAAATAGCCGTTTGTGCCCCAGTAGATATCTTCCTTCCATCTGTCTTTTCTGATACGGTACATGGATATATCATTCCCTTCGGAAAGGTTGAAGTTGCTGGATCGATGGCTTGTTGCCATAAAGTGCCTCATAAGCAGTTAGATCATTTAGTGCCGAATGAGATTGTCAATTTTTAATATATACTGAGGTTAACACAGCTGCAGCCTATGATTTTGTATGATAGGTTGGTGCACTTTCGAGCATCGCTCTAAGTAACTCTTCTATTGTATGATTAGGTCTTCCTCCAACTCCATGTGACTCAGGAGAATACGGAGGCGAAAACTCGTGTATAATTCCCCTAGATTCAAAGAACCCATTCATGTCCTTGGTAACATACTCACCTCCATTATCTGTTCGAAATGCTGCAGGGGTGTTGTGGTTTTGAAGTTTGATTGCTGCACCAAAATTTTGATAATTTTATAAGTCTCTGGTTTATGTTTGATAAATTGATCCCATGCAACCCTTGTAGCATCATCGATTAGAGTAATGTAATACAGGGAATTACCATATGACGGAACCGGACCGGGTCTACTCAAATGGTAATGAACAGGTTACAGTTTCTTTCTATTCTTCTTTGATGTAGACATTTGAGGCAGCTGAGTCATTCTTCTTTTAACGCTTAAGGAGTGAATGTAATTTGTAGGGCCTTTGGGTATGTCGGCATCAGAATATAACAGTAGCAATTCATCCATTGTCGATGGTGCTGGATGTCCGAGAGCCTCATGCCAAAAGTCATAAGTAATATGGGCCGAATGTGATATCTCATGAAATTTAAACAAATTTCTTTCAAAAACAGCTTCAAAAACAATTTTTGTTCCCTTGTTAATTGCAATATAGTCCCCCTCGCCATACACTAGATATCCTTTTTCCCGCAACTTCCTCCATGAAATCAAAGGATGTGACAAATCAGCAAAGTTCAAAACATTCAGAACACAACAAGATGAAATCGATCCATCGTACAGAACAGAGTCCATTATTTGATCTCCCTTGCCCACGATTTCCAGGATCTTTTGTGAACAGGATTTTACAAATCTGGAAAACTTCGAGCAATTGAGGAGTCATTCTGCATAAGGGGTAATGTGTAAGGTACAGGCCGTTTCAAAGTCGAAGGATATCTTTCTTACCCTAGTTTCTGTGGTAACATTTGCTTCCTCAGCGTTTTCCTTTTGTTCTTTTTTCTGCTCTCCCTGATTCATCTTTTGTAGACGAAAACATTCATTCCAGATATATCCTTTGAAGTTCCCAGGATCATGTTTCTTTCACCAGGTGCAACCGGTCGATGAGAAGGAGGAGGAGGAGAATGTATTGGTATTTCCCGATTTTGCCTGTTTCTTCCCCTTGTTCTTATTTCCCAATGGCTTAGAAACAAAGAGCGCACAATTGTTTTCATTTTTGGAAGTATCGATATCCATCAATCGTTGCTCAACATCAGTGTACAAAAGACTACCTTTTGTTGTAAGATTATCATTAATAGTTTTATGGTGTTTAGCCAAGAAACCCAACAAAAAATCTCTGTTGGCCTTATATTCATTAAGTAATATAGCGAAAGATTTTCGGTACGAATTGGAGGAGGCTTTTGAGAGTTTTGCAAGGTTGAGCCACTGGGACTCAAATTTGGATATAAACCCTGGCAAGTCAGAGCCAGAGTACTGTATAGGAAGAGTGACCAGATTCATTATCTGGGAGACTAAAGCGAAAGCTGAATCTCTATAATATTCAGTACAAAGCCATGTCCACATCAGGTGACGGTCCTCAAGTTCGACAATTTTCGCAAAAATGTCTTATGCGACAACAAGTATCAAGATTGTTGAGGCGGAATGTTCAAGATGCTCGAATGATTCTCGTTCTGTTCGATCAGCATCATCAGCTCAAGACACACCATCCACTGCTACCTCATATGCCTGAATGCCTCTCAAGATGTTTGTCAGTGAGGCACTCCATATCACATAATTATCCTATGCTGTAAGCTTTCCTATACTATCGAGGGTATCATTGACCAGTGTTTTCTTGTCAACGCGTGCCGTGAAAAAGAATATAGGATTTTTTGAAGAGGATGCTTCTGGCCCCATTAATAAAAGAGGACAAGATCTTGGTGGAGGTTCAGGTGCTGTAGTGGATTGGGGTACTTCTGGATATTCGACAGGAACAGAGTATGCGTCAAAGAAATTCTGTGATAAAGGAGGAGATTCAGGATTTGAACTGGTATCACGCATCCGGGCTGATGACCCATTCATTCACAACAGCGAAAGTCCGAAGAGATATAATAGAATCTGAAAAGAAAAATGCGATGACCAAGTATAGCAAGTATAACAAACTCAAGAACCCTTCAAAAGGCAGTCATATACTGAGAAAGTGATTTCGAGGAGGATATATTGTATTATTACATCTTAATATCTGAGCAAGTGTAAAGAACTGTTCTCGAACCGGAGAAACAGTGTCTATATATACAATATGAAACGGATTATTGTCCATGACCACGATCGCGGATCAATAACCAAAACAGAAAGAGGAAAACTCTGCAACTGTACAAAAATACATGCGAACTTCAAAGAATATAACATAACAATCTAGGAGTGTTCTTTAAAGATAAGCGCTGATAAATCCTTATCCTAACAGAACCAAAAAGAAGGTTCTAGACAAGTTCCAACTGGAACTTCCTACAGACCAAACAATAAAATGATAACCCAAGTATCAAAAGTTAACACACCACATTATTCTTATCCGTAGAGTACCATCTTATCGTAAGGACAATACTTAAGAAAGTACAATACTAGTAAAGAGAAATGTAGATACTCGCATATTTTCAATAGCGCTTGGGTAGTATATATTTGAGCACAGAAATATAGGATTTCCTCTTGGCCAACTAAACTTTGCGTTCACCTGATGAACCTCCATACGTCCGGAGGATCAGATCCATGATGAGAATGATCACCAAGACAAAGTAAACAGTGCTGACATACAACATGACCTGAGTGACGGTGTCGGCGCTATCCAGAGCGATGTTCTGGGCAACAACACGAGTGAGCCCGAGCCGACTATTCAATCTGAGCCAGCGTCCATGAGAAAGATGATGGAGGAACAACAAGAAATGTTCAACATTGCCATTGAACTGAATACTCAACTAAGCATGCTAAATGACGGACTGATGAAGGCCCACAGTGATTACAGTAGAGAGTCTATTCGGCCAGAAGCAACGACAACAAAAATATTCAAATGACCTCTTCAGAATAGTACTGTGGGGGAGCAAAGAAGCTTGATAACCTCCAAGACGCGTGACAATCTAACTTCCTAACCCATGCACACCGGTTCCAGAACGGAGATCCTAACAATGTCAAATACACAGAGATCCTTCTGAGCACATGCAGCAATCACGAGAACCCGGCTCAGAGACAGACACAGACGACCAATCCGGTAGAGTGGCTTCGAGACCTACGCAGAGACTGAGATCCCTCTATGGAAGAGTTTGAGGCCTTCTCACAAGAAATGCAAAAGGTGTATGGCGACAAGGACTGAAAACTCAATGTGGAAATGAGGCAAATAACCATCTTCCCCCATGGAGCGAATGAACAGGTGAGAGTCTACGCCAATGCAATCGAAGCAAATTGGAGAGGAGCAGGATGGCTCCCACAGGATAACAAGAACCTTTATGAGATCGCTTGGAGTGGACTAAGCCCAGGACGCATGTCCAAGAAAGCGCCATTGAACCCAAAGAATGGAAATTTTGACAGTATGGAAGACCTTTTCAACCGTGCCGCCGATTCAGAAGTCAAGCCAGACAGCAAAATGCCCCAACTGCAGCAGCCCCATCAACAGTAAAAGCAGTCAGGAGAATCATCTCTACACGGCGGGTGAAATTGCAACTTGCGACCATCCAGATCTGAGCTGGCTGAAGCACCAAAGCCCAACAAGTGAAACTGCGACAATGATGACAACCTCACTCCTGTGCCTTGCATCATGCCAATGTTCTATTAACCTCAGAAGTTGGAAGGAAAATGGATACACTGCGGGTCACCCAAATACAAAACATTCCACTCAATGAAATATACATGTGCCAACTTCCCAGAAAACTGTGCTCCTTCAGGAGACAGAAAACCATTCAAACTCCAATGCTCCTTTGACAGTAAGCAACCAAAAAACTAGCCTACCTCTCTCGGTACCTAGCTCAGCAGAAGAGGATGCACCAATTGGAGCTTCAAATGCAGTCATTATGTACAAGTGGATTGACGGCAACATTGGAGGAAATTCAACCGCATCTAGTTTCATTTAGGGTGAGGGTTGTCATGAAGAATCCGTAAGATCTCATGTCAAGTCAATCCAGGTGTGGAATTGCAAGACCGGATTCATCGCACATTGTCCAAGAAATCCAGATAAATGATAAACTCAGGGAATTGCAACAAATACAAACACTCATTGACTGCGGCACTCCATGCATATTCATGTCTCCAGAACATCCCAATAGACTCACACTACCCAACGAAGCACCGCAAATGACGACGGATGGTCTTGACGGTTTGGTCCTCGTGGTAATGAGGTAGAGCTGCAAGATGGCGATGACCGTCTAATATGTGGATCACTTAGCCCCGGTCCGCAAACTGCAGGTGATACTCGTCTGATTGAAGGCATAACGATGCAGTACTGGGATCACTATAGTTCAGAACCCAATAGCCGGAGATGAATGGGGCTACCGGTTAATTAACTTCCTTAAGAACCACAAGTGGCCACAGGGTGGCATGCAGATCAGATATGATAGTAGAGTGGTACAACGGTCGGGATGACGAAAGTACTAATGTACAACTGCCTGACATTGGCAGGAGTACGGCGACGATTTACTCGACATCAGAGAACCCTGTCGACCCAGATGGAAAACGAAGGGAGAGCGGTGAGGACAGTCCGACTGCAGATATTGAAATGCTTGAAGCAACCACATTCTATGATATCTTAATTAGCGATGACATCATCAAGACATTAGCCCTACGAATCTGGGAATGCAGTTGACTGCTGGGAGCGACTATGGTGGTAACCACTTTGAAAAATCTAGGCAAGATTGAGACTAATAACCCAAAGCAATGAACAAATGACCAGGGAGCCATGGCAGTAGTCGCAGGGGAAGACCGTCGTCGGATCCTTAAACGACAGCTACCGGTTCACCAAGTCACAATGGGACTTGTGGAGTAGTGGCATTTGGCTCTTTCCTAGGCGAACCGCTTGACCTGCAATCCCTAGGTCTTGCATCCCCATTATCCCGAATTCCAGGATGGAGATGAAGGGTAATTCACAGATGCCAGAACCGGTACTGTACCTACTGATGATGGACGTTATATCCTCGTGAGATACAAGGACTATGTGGATGTATTCAGCAAAGATATGGCAGAGACCCTTGCACCACACCGGCCAATTGACCACCTGATTGGTCTGGAATCAGCCTTGGATTTACCATCTGGCCGAATCTATTACCTTTCGGAAGTTGGTTTCAAAACTCTCAAGGCGTTCATCGCAACATCCCACCGAATGGATTGATCAAGTGATCCTCACCGCCTGTGGCAGCACCGATCATATTTGCGAAAAAGACGGACGGTAGCTCAACACTGTGTCAGGACAACCGAGCTCTCAACAGAGCCGTGGTGACAAAACCATATCCTCTCCTACCAATCTAAGAGATGGTCTGCAGGTTGCACAGAGCTCGGATAATAAGTACACTGGACATTTAGAATACCTGTCATCTCATCTCCCTTCAGGAAGGCGACGAGTACAAAACCACGTTTCGCACCTGGTCAGGGTAATTACAATACTAAGTCATGCCGATTGGGTTAACAAATGCACTATGTACATTGCAAGCCTATCCTGATGACTGTTCACAGACTTTTGTTGATGACATTGCTGTGTGCTACCTCGATGACATACTGATATACTGGACCAATCAGAAGGAACATCATGAAGAGTTACGAAAAGTGCTGGAATGACTATCAGAATTTGGCCTATACACCAAAGCCAAGAAGTGCAATCTTTGAGTGTCAGATGCTGGCTTCCTCAGATTTGTCATAAGCCTCAATCAGATTGGCATGGAATGGGACCAGATGACAACAATCACGGATTGGCCAACGCCAGAGTCCATTCAGGACATGGAAGTGCTTCTTGGATTGACGAATAACTACCCGCAGTTTATCATGAAATATGGACAGATAACAACACCGATTCTAGACCTGCCGAAGAAAGCAAAGAATTCCAGGACGCCTAAACAGCTCAAATGGAAATGGGCATGGGATGCCAAACTTGCATTTCGGAAGTTGAAACATGCCTTCACCAATACACTCATTCTCAACCATTTCGACTGGGCCAAGCCGATTACTCAGCAGACCGATGCAAGTGGCTTTGCCAAAGCCAGAATTCTCAACCAGAATGTTGGTTTCGGGATTCAAAGTCCATTCAACTTCTACTCTCAAAAATGTTGCGGTGCCGAACAGAACTACGACACGTATGATCGGGATCTCTTCCCTAACCTGGGAACTATGACACAGTGGCAGGACTACCTCAAGTGAGCGAAGAATCATGTCCTCATAATAGTCAACCATAAGAACCTCGAGTACTTCCAAACGTCAACAGTGCTCTCCCGGCGTCAGGCATGATGGGTGGAGATCCTCCCTTTCTATGACTGCATATTCAACCACCTGGAAGGCAAGAAGCACCCAGCGGAGAGTCCATTGAGAGAATCCGAGAATGAGATCGGTTATGAGAATATGACGGTAAGGCATCTAGCCACCTTAGCAGCGACCACCATCACCAAATCATATGGTGACCTTCTACTAGATATCAATGCAGCCCAGGAGTCTGACTTTGTAGCCACAACAATACAACCAACCTTGGTCGACGTTTCAATTGCAGATGAGAGTCAATGCAGATCAATCAATGATTCTCTAACCTAACAGAGGAGAATATATGTGCCAACAGCACTCAGCAGTAGAGTGACCAGCCTATTCCACGACAACTACGAATCCGGTCACTTCGGAGCCTTGAAGACTGCCCAGCTCGTATCATGACATTTCTATTGGCCTGAGAAGGAGTTGGAGATGGGGAAGTAAGTTGCCGGCTCTGAGTTGTGCCACCGAAACAAAGCACCACCTCACGCACACTATGAACTCAACAGGCCACTGTCACAGCCATGTCATCCCTGGGAGGACCTTACCACGGATTTCGTTACCTCCTTACTAGAGTAAATAGGACTGGAAACACCAGGATCTTGGGAATCGTTGACGGTTTTACTAACATCGTAACCTACCTCCCCAGCAGAGAGTACATTGACTCCCCGGAGCTACCAGGAAGGTTTTTCAAACATGTGATATGCCAACACAGTATACCAGACAATGTCACCACCGATCACAGCAAACAGTTTACCTGGTGTATTTGGAACAGAGTTAGATTTGACCTCAGAATCATTTACCGACTGTCAACGGCGTTAAACCCGCAGACGGACAGTCAAGGTGAGCGGCAGAAACAAACGATGGAACAGTACCTCCAAGCCGGCTGCTACTATGAGGAAGACAACTGGGTGGAATTGTTACTCCTGGCGGAATCTGCGTACAACCACTCCATCCAGAATTCCAAGCTGAACACACCAATCTGGGCGAACTACAAATACCATCCTACGATGCAATTGAAGTCTCTAAAGGACACCGGTTCCAGATCACAGGTGCGGGCAGACTTGTGGATGGCAGGCTTGGAAGAGACTCACCGAATTCTCCCAGAACACATAATTCAGGCGCAGGAGTGACACAATGTACACTGGTCAGAAGAAGAAGACTTTAGTTGTTGGAGACACAGTATGGGTACCGACCAGGAACTTGAAAACATCCAGGCCTTCAAAGAAGCTCAATTACATTCGCCCAGCACCGTATACTGTAAGTAAGATCAATAAGAAGACTGCTCACAAACTATAGTGGCCGAGTACAATGCAGAAGCACAATGCTTCCCATGTATTGCTTCTCGATCGTTATACGCCGCCAGTCATAAGTCAACCATCTTCAGAACGACACAAGGCGATTATCAGGGAAGAAGAGAAATGAGAAGTTGACCACACACTCGACTCTAGGCAGTGCTATCGGAAGCTGCATTATCTCACACAATCGGCCGCCTCCAACCGCTCACACACGAGCTGGGACCCGGCGGTACACCTTGAAAACACTCACGATCTGCTTGACAACTTTCCCGAGGGCAACCGGAGCGGCCACAGGAGTGGAGGTATTGAATTCGGGGGTGGAGGTATGGAGTACACCTAAGCAGTTTGGACAGTCCATGTACTCACTTGTTTCTTCATTCTCTTCTCTTCTCTTTGATTGGATCTCGGCCCAGAATGAATAGCGTTGGAATGGGTTTTGCCATTTCCCAATGAAGGTAGAGTTTCCCCGTGCCACGCTTCCGCCAACTGGTTGCCATTGAGCAGACTCGATCAGATGTGGGACTTAAGGGTTTGTAAGATTGTGTACGTATAGTGATTGTTTCATTCATTGTTCCCTGTTCTTCTATTGTGTTGTACACCGGCTTTGGCAGCCTAGGAGATCTGCACCTAGAGAGGGGGATAATGTATCGGGGACATGTGACCGGAGGCGGGGTATGGGATACTGTATGCAGGTCGCTGCTGCGACAGGTAGAGTGGTATTGAATATTTTACGACTATACTTTCCATATATACTCACTCGATCTCGTGTGCAAGCATATTACCATATCATACCTCTGCAGTCAAGCGTTGGCGTACATGCCATTACATCAGTATCCATTGGCTGGTAGATTTCCCAGAAACAGGCACACTTTTGTGTAGGCTGTGTCTGATTACTTATAACAGCACAGTGACACACTTATACCCGCTTCTAGAACATTATGAATTGAAAGATAAATATTAGATGCTTCTCTTTGTGAATTCTTGTGGAAGTGGGACAAGTTCTGTGGTGCTGAGTGGCATATATGTAGCAGTACTTTGGAGATTTTAAGAGTACCATCCTCCAGCCCAGCAGCCACCACCTTCCGACATCCCATCTACCACACCACAACAACCATGAGCTGAGGAGCCCTCTGACCTCAGAATCGTAATATCAACTACCTACCCCCCCCCACTCATTCTCTCATCTGCACCATCCTCACCAAGAAATGGAAAAAAACAAACTGCCAAGCATTGCATCATGAATGAGCTGTATGGTCCAATGCGCAGCACCTCCTGATGAACCGACGCCTCCACACACCACCTCACCACTAGCTTTTGCCAAGCTGTGAGTCGTTCACCAACCACAAGCTTACCCATAATCTCCCTACAGCAATACCATGCCCATCAGCAATAACACCAGTCTCCACTGGAAACACCCGGGTGTTCCACATGGCTCTGACGGCTCTGACGGAACCTCGGACCCTCTGACGGAGATTTACACGCTTCCGAGTTTACGGGACTCATGTAGTGGCCTGCAGGTGCACCTCGGAGCACCTGAGCGCACGTTGGCTCACTGTAGAGCAGTCTGGGAAAAACTTCTTCTTTGGGAATGCGGCTGGTGTGGCTGGAAATCATAGCTACTACTTATCGTTCAACAATTTTCAAAACTTATGCATCCAGTTTGTACTTTTCTCTATGTATCTATGTATCTATATAGCTAACTATCTTCACACGGTATATCTGGACTGGCAGCAAGCGGAGATTGTCAGGAATTCGAGGTGCGCATGAAGATGAGGATTGAGTCATCTTCCACCTGCGTTGCCCCTGTATCTCCGTACACCTGCCGGCGCTCCTTAACGATCCACTGGGAGGCCATGATCGAGCGAGTTTGGACATGCACTTTGAGGCAGAGATTAAGTGAACTCAGAGATGCACTGCGAGCTGTGATCACGCGAGGTTAGATTTGCACTTGCAGCAGGCTATGATCGAGGGAGATTAGAGGACTACTTAGAGGTGGTCGATCTAGAGGCAGTCGTTGGGAGGCCTGCCCGGTGCTGAGACTCTATTCATCGGTTAGTTCACCTGAAACTGTGGGAATGAGACGAGGTGACTTTACCTTTGAGGCTCGTATAGAGAACTTGCTGGTCGCAGTCTATCTGTAGCGAGGTACACTGGAAGCTGAAGCTACATTCGGGGGTCAACTCCAAATTGGGACAATGCAGGGACTACAGACAATCTTAGATCTATGCTATACTCGGCATATGCTGCACTCGGTGTTAACTCATGATGATGGCACGGAGAGATAGAAAGGGATGACTTCACTTTGTGTTCTTGCAATGATGGTAGAGCTGTGGATGAGAAAGAGAGAGATGGGGGATGAAGATGAGAACGATATGGAGGATATGAGCGGACCTGAGAAATCAGGGGTACGACTGGGATGATCATGTTTGGACGACCTCGTTTTGGGGTCATTCCCCACCAGATTGGTACTTGTACCTGCCGTATAGGGGAAGGTAATTTGACTTGCACATCAAATTGTCTGAGTCGCAGTTTGTGATGATGATTTTTCGTTGATCCTCACGGCCGGGTAGTATGAAATCTTCTCAACTTCTTCCTACACTCCTCGAGCTTGATGTAGCAGGAACACGAGGTGAGTTTTTCGCAGTGTCACGCATTGCATTGCACTCCTGATGCAAGCGTGTACCAAATGAACTGATTCCGACTTATGGTCACAGTTGACCACAATGCCAGAGTGTGTGATTATAATAGGTGACTGACAGAGGGAGAAGATATGGCGAAACTGCGATTGTAGGGCGATATGCAACGGGATGTGTGGTATTGTAGCTGGGCACTAAGTCATCTGCCATAGCGGCTGCTCCAACGGCTCTGATGGAGTGCATCTACTCTGATGCAGCCATTCAGCCCGGACAGAAATGTTTTTTGCTGATGCCCAGAGTTGGGCATGATTCTACAACCCTGATGGCTACAGTGGGTCCTTCCACTACCCAAACCGCATCTTCTCCCTGCAGTCTATTGTGGGGGATGATTGAAGAAGACAGTATCTGGGAGTGTTACTACAGGGGTTTTCTGTACTCTGCCAACACCAGTACGATAGCGACAATACAGTTATGTACTTGATCTTTATTCTTGCTATTTGAATTGAGAAGCCTCGGACTGAGAAGACGGGGAAATCCAAAGGCGTAATGCCACGGCCGGAAGCCAAAAAGATAACCAGCTTCCAGGGTTGCAAATCCCAACATCAACAACAAACGGAGTCCGTAAAGGTTCACACTCACAGGGACAAATTTTTGAACATGTCGCTAGAACTGGCCCTGGAGATAACTGGGACAGCTTACGCACAACTCATGGCAGGACAAATCGCAAAACTCTGCTTGAAAATTGACAATCTGTCGATAGAAGTGTTGACACTCAAAAAAACTGTCACGAGTCCATTGGAGGAAATCGAAAAGTTTGGAAAAGTTAGGGAGTCAACGCCAGACCCAGAAATGCAGCCACCAACAATTCCAACTATACCAAAAGACAATTTTACAATAGAGCCAAAGAGACCATCAGCAGTATGAAAGTGAGTTGGAACGGAGTGGGGCAAAGATCTATTTTAAAGAAATTTGGCCCAGCGGGTTGAATGGGACGATACGATGTCTATGAGTATCGACAAATTGGAGGTGGAACCAGGGTGACAGGACAATGAACTGAGCTTAATATACCTACCATTTTGCATAATGTTGTCCATATTTGCCAGAGCTTTGGCAATGGCAGTAGGGCAGGGGAATCACAGGGAAAAAAATAACAGGGGAGAACATCAGGAGAATGAATGAAATCCCTGACAACAGAATGATAGAGGTAAGTCGAGAGGGTCGTGTTATTAAGTGACCAAACTGAAAGACATAATACCTCGCAGAAAGGAGGCCAATTAGAGGGGCAGAAGATGACCTGGTGGGAGGGATGGACAACAACTGGGGATGGAGTAGGCACCCCAGGCAGGAGAAACAGACGAGGATGATCAACATTGACGAAGTCTGGTCGTTACAAGATTTAATGATTACCGCACAGTTACTCATGTGTATAATTGCTGTGGTGGAAGATATGAGAGTTCCCAACCCCAAAATGGTTAGCTGAGCAGGGCTCAACTCTATGGGACAGGTGGAGGAAATGTGTCGCAGTGTAGATTGCGCCGAGTAAGATTTGATGATCCTGCAGGACAAATGTGTTTTTATGAGTTTCCTTTGTTGTATTTTGCTTTTTAGTGTGGATGATGTTTTTGGGGGTGGGCTTGGTGGGTCAGTGGCCTCGTGCCCTACATTGAGCAGTGGGAAGTAGGAGGAATGACTTTGCATAGGAGATAGGTAAGTAGAATAGTGGCCTTGTGCCCTCCGTCGACAGAAGACCCCGCAAGTTTCAGCAATATACGGTTGAATATCCCATGAACAATTTGAGGTTGAACACTTAGGTAATCACACTGGGCCCCCCCCTTACTGGGGTCAATGCAATGACATTACAAATAAAGAAACAAACCACCTCCTGACTACTACCACCACCGTCAGTGGTACAACACCATCCTGTCAATCTACCTAATTTGTCTTGAGCAATTACTGAAGCTCCACCTGCAATGGTCAATCTTGAGGATAATTAAAGCTCTTCAAATGAATGATACATCGGCCCAGCTGGGTTGATCACAGCCAATCACTGGGCAAAGCAGTATAAGCAAACTCTTAAAAAACAAATTCAAAATTTGCCAGATCTTCATGAGCTTCTCACATTGAGCCCTTTATAATCTGTTGTGCCTTCTCTAGAGAAATGGAATCTATTGCCCCGCTCATTCTCCAAGCTGGATGCTATCACTCCCATCCAAATCTTCACGTTGTTTCTTTCCAACTCCATTCTAGGACAGCATGTAACGAACTCCAGTTCCAATACTTAGCAGCGGCTTCTTGGGCCAGACAAGAAGTGGTAGCTATTCTGGCAGCCAGTTATAGCTCAGGAACTTTGTCTCTGGCTGGCCATGCATATACAGATGGGTCATATTGGAGTTTCTTCTGAGAGGTACTGGATGAAGAATGCAGGTTACCTTTCCAAGGATGGATTATCACCAGCAGCCTATTTTGCCAAGACTTGCTTGCGGGAAATCCACTATGGTGGGAGAATACAAATCTCACCACAACTGCCACTGAATTAGGCAGAGGAGTGAGCGATACTGGGTTTACGTACATACAGGGATGGTGGTAATGGAGATGGACTGAGAGACAGAGACATACAGAGAAATAGGGGTAACAGAGACAGACTAACCAACGGAGAGTATCTATTTGGGACACCCCGCAGTAGATAGCATCTATCTCATCCTATGATGGTAGAATCAATACACACACTATTATTCCCAACTGTTGGTCTCACTTGCGCATTCGGAGATCTGATGGATCCACGCCATTGCATTGATCCCCATGGAAAGGTATTGTCATATCTTCTCACCCTCTTCCAATACTTCTAGTGTTAGCAACTGGTCCAAA
>Ga0307512_10000810_pt1 | contig 46208 bp, 51 predicted proteins | sample 14_EM_MG_FD_200267 | JGI IMG/M metagenome (GOLD analysis project Ga0307512, IMG submission 200267) | Populus trichocarpa ectomycorrhiza microbial communities from riparian zone in the Pacific Northwest, United States - 14_EM | ecosystem: Host-associated > Plants > Roots > Unclassified | place... | reverse complement strand
GCTTTGCAAAGTGCTCTCAGACTCTGCAAGAGCATTCCCACGTGCTCCTGAAAGCACCTGCAGTGATGGAAGTGCTTTCAGGATGCTACAAGATTTGACTATTAGGATAGTCAAATTGTGGAGCTGCTGAGACCACTGCGCAGGTCTGCTGGAGACTTTGAGCACAGCTCAGACCTCTGCACAAGCTCTGCGGGAGACTTGGTGCCATATTCTCACACCAGTGGTTCTTAGGGTCCCATAACCGCAAGGCATTTCATCAATCATATTGATCTTTGTTACAGTCACAAGATTCACTACGTCATAGTATGGCATGTATTATCAAAGTCTCTCTATATAGATGCAAACAGAGATACAGGGATAACGCAGATGGACTCAGCGACAGGCAGTATATATTTGGCAGACCCCGGGGAAGATAGACATCATCTCATGATACGAAATACACACTCTATCTTTCCCAGCTTCTGGTTTTATGCCTTCTTGCCGAGCTTTTGAAGATCCACACAATTTTTGTGGATCTTCACGCACTCTTGCAAAGCATTCATTGATCCACGCAAATTGTGAGGTTCATCATGGCCAGGTATTCCTTCATATCCTCTCACCCTCTGTCTACGCTCCTCGAGCTAGAACCGCTCATTCCCACAAATTCTCCCTTCAGATTCAATGCATGGTGCAACGGAGTGGTGATGATGGGCTGTCTGCCTTCTAGTGCCACCGTCTCCCCACACCCTGATCAATTGAACTTAGAGACGCACTCCGAGGCCGTGATTGAGCGAGTTGGGACATACGCTTGGAGGCTGTGATCGAGCGAGTTTGAAGATGCACTTGGAGGCTGTGATCGTGGGAAGTTGGAGGACATAATTGTGCGAGTTTAGAGATACACCTGGGGACTGAGATCAAGCGAGTTTGGAGATGCACTTGGAGGCCATGATAGAGTGAGTTCAGAGATACACTTGGAGGCTGGGATCGAGCGAGTTTGGAGATGCACAATGTGGCCGTAATCGAGCAAGTTTGGAGATGCCGTTGGAGGCGATGATCTAGCGAGTTTGGAGATGCACTTGGAGGCCGTGATCGAGCGAGTTTAGAGATGCACTTCGAGGCCATGATAGTGCAAACTTAGAGGCCGTAATGATGCTGGTTATGAGTTATACTTGGAGGCTGTGATCGAGTGAGTTTGGAGATGTACTTGGGTACCATGATCGAGCGAGATTTGAGGAGTACTTGGAGGCAGTCAATCTGGAGGCGGTAGTTCGGGAGGGAGGCGTGACTGGAGCTGAGACTCTATTCATTGGTTAACTCGGAATTGTTGAAATGTAGAGCATTGAGTACAACATGGTATGCCGAGAGATGAGAGACTGGCTGGGAGAGGGAGACAGTCGATCTTAGGATGATGCAAGTAAGCAGCATATGGAGTACTCAGTGTGTGCTGTACTCAGTGTATGCTGTACTAGGTGTATGCTGTACTCGGTGTTAACTCATGGTCATGGCATGGAGTGATAGAGAGCAATGAGTTAACATCGTGTTCTTAGGTGATGGTAGAGTGGAGGACGAGATAGAGAGCGATGAGAGGGTATCGGGGAAATCATCATGAGCACCCGGGACTTAAAAGAATATCAAGAGCAAGTCAATTTACCATCCCCGAATACTGGTAGCAACAGTTCCAACCCGCTAGAATGGTTACCGGTAAGGAGTGGAACCGGAACCGAACCGTTGGAACAGGTCTTCCCGCACGAAAACCCGGACCGTTCCAATCGGGCCGGCTCTACCACCAAACACATCGCAATTCAAGTGCACCTTTTTGGCTCCAATTAGGTATCTTAGTTGTGATTGTATCGTGTCATATTCATTATGTAGATTGCGCCAGTGTTAGCAAGGGGTCCGGGTAACCCACCAGAGGTCCGGTTTTGGACCGCAAAAACAGGTCGGTTCGGTTCCAGACCCGGTCAAAATCCTGCTCGCAGACTCATGGCGGGCCAAACCCAGGCCTGTACCCGTCAATAAGCGGGTTTTGCCGGGTTTGGCAAGACCTGTCGGTTCCAATCTCCGGTTCAGCAATTCGCGTTTCACATTTCTGGTCCTATTCAGATATGCTACTGTTGATCGGATAATATTGACATTTCTATGTCACAGTCCATTTCGATGAATTGGCTGCCTTAATTGTCAATGCGAAAAGACACACGCACCCTACGACATCCTGAAAATGAGCATCAACAAAGCGTCAACGATGGTTGGTCATGTATCTTGGGTAATCTGCAGGTGTGACAGGTCAAATACAGTCATAAACAAAGTATTGGCCGCCTTTGTTGCAAAAAAAGCAACCAAAACACTCCCTACCCCTTCTTGAAAATGAGTGTCAATGGGGTGTCAACGATTTTGGGTCTTGCATCTTCGGTAATATATGTGGTGCTTGATCACAAGCATCCATAAACAAGGACATGGCAGCCCTTATGGGCATATATGTAAGGAACATTCCAGCCACATCCTCCGGGACAGTAACAACTCATTTTATTTACAGCGCAACCACTAAGTATTCATGAGCCTTGTAGCATACCAAATCAGTCAAAACCATGTACATGGACAATAACGGCCACATCGCACTGTAATCAACCATAATGGAAGGCCAACAATCGTTGACGCTCATTTTCATAATGGGGCAGGGATCATTTCACTTCCTCTTTTTGCCTATAAAGGCAGCCAATACTTAGTTTATGACTATGTGCAACATATTGCCCTGCAGATTACCCAAGATACATGACCAAGAATTGTTGTCGCTCCGTTGACGCTCATTTTCATGATGGGGCAGGGAGCGTTTCACTTCCTCATTTGCCTATACAGGCAGCCAATCCTTCATTTATGACTATTTGCAACCTATCGCCCCCCAGATTACCCAAGATACATGACCAAGAATCGTTGACGCTCCGTTGACGCTCATTTGCATGATGGGGCACGGAGCGTTTCGAGTTCTCTGTTGCCTATAAAGGCAGCCAATACTTCATTTATGACAATTTGTAACCTATCGGCCCCCAGATTACCCAAGATACATGACCAAGAATCGTTGACGCTCCGTTGATGCTCATTTTGCCACGGTTGTATCCACAATATGCACTCTTTTGATTTGGCATAGTCTATCATTCACGTTGATTTGGCAGCCTTTCTAGTGTTTTCATTTACTTTCTTCTTGATCACTACATTGTTCTTCAATAATACATATGAATATATCCTTTAAAATATACTTTGCAGTATCCGCAAATTCAGGATAATAATACTCTCCAATATGCCGTGCCATTCGATCAATGCTATTCATCACTGCCAGGTTCGCTCAATAGGCTGCTCTGGTCTTCAAAATGAATGTTAGCTGCATTACCACACAGCAGATAGTGTACTAACCGGTGGATGTTCCTTCATCAGGCAGCATATCTGGATCAAAATCTGTATCGTGCATGCTATCCTGGGCAGAAGTATCAAGGGTAATAGATGTAGCACAAGAAAGAGATGTATGTGAATCGGCATATCCGGCCGCCAAATTGATGATTCGAGTGTTTGAGCCCTGGGAGTGTCACCGGTCCAGGTGGGTGGTGTTCTGGGCAGAGGTGGCATCGGCTGTGCAGTCGCCTCTGGAGTCAGCTGTGGAGTTCGCTGTCTGCGTCGGTTGGGCTGAGGTGGATGTGTGCCTTTCCGTCTCCAGTGTGTCTGCAGATTTTTTTGCGGTGCCATTTTGGCAAGGAGGGCATCCGGGCATGTGGTTTCGACGAAGCATAGCCGGGTGTCTCTCTATCGCAGCCTTCACCTTCTCATGCCCAGCCAACTCAACACCCCGCTCCTTCTCTTCTCGGACCTCAGCGCGAGGTTTCTTGATGAGATATTGCGTTTCCTCTACTGCGGCACGCAAAAACCCTTCTTTGGCCATTTTGGCCATTTTCAAGCCCAGGCGCACATCAGTCTGTTCCAGCTGTACACGACCTCCCTGCCTTGCCATCGTCGCAGACATGTTGAACACCTACAAGAAATTTGTTGCTGCTTCAAACAATGAGATGCGGCTATTACATCAACTATATATGCTTCCGTAGGCTCCTCCAAGGTGATCAAAGCCTGTTTCGTCCTCTCTTGGGGATGCTTCTCAGGAAATTCGTCCGCCACAATCCCAGAGCTTGCAACATTATGATGTTCGATTTCGCGGACTGTGCAGACAAATACCCTGGTCGACCATGGATGCTTTCCGTCACTGCCAGCCATGAATTGGTCACCTAGCTCTCGGAGTACAACCACTGTGTGGTTTACTGTTAATTGATTGCCGTTGACCCTGGTATGGATATTCTCACATCCAACTGCATGCTGCTTCTTATTCATGCTGCTTCCAGTCTTACGTACCATTTTTAACTGTGCATACTGGGTCATATTTCTGCTGACTTCATAGGCAGCGTCACGGTTGACTAACTGGTGTCTGCATTCTTGCTGTGTGCCGATAAGTGACGTATTTGACGAAGAGCCTGCCAATCGGCTGGATTTAGATCCGATCAGACCTGGCTGAGGTGGTTGTGAATCCATCATTTGCTGGTGTGGAATAGGAGAGGAAGATGATAACGAAAAGAAGTGGGAAGTCCTGAGGATTATATAGTTAGCTTCATGTCAGAATGGAATAATTAGCTGCCAAAATGTTCATTATACTCAAGATGAATTCTGCTGCGTATAGCTGCAAGTTGCAGGGGCTTCCCACAGCCCCGCAATGTGCAATATCTCAGTCCATTGTTGTGTGTTTGTCAACAGGGATAAATTGTGGTGTACGACAGCCAAAATGGCATGAGTGTCAGCTATAAATAGGACAATGTTCGAGGGAAAGGATGTCTGCCAATGTTTGTCTCACAGAATCCCCAGGATATTACATGAACCTGACGCTAACAATCAAGTCATGTTGTACGGTTAGCCTAACCAATCCCAGTTTATTGACAGTCAAAATGGAGGTTTTTCATTTTTCTAGATGAGTAAACGTACTAACCTTGACATAAAAGACACAGCTTGCCTCTATATTGTCCATATCTTGCAACATCCAACATCTCACCCAACAACAAACTCAACGAAAACTACAATGGTCCAGACTCTGAAAAAGAATGTTTCGCTATTTCCGGCAGGCATATACGGCAAATCAACAAGGCGGTCTACCCAACAACGTCATAAACCAACTGAAGGCAAGAGCGGCTTGGAGGCAAAAAGAGTCGGAGTCCTTGGGGCATTGCATAGCTTGAGATCCAAAAAGAAGCTTGCGGCGGAGAATCAAAGAGAAATGCACTTCCTAACCAATAAAGAGAAAGACAAATGGATTGAGGATTATATGGAGAGTGAAACTGCTACGGCAAGAATCTGAGTCGAAGACGCAGAGGCAGCGGTTCAGCAGAAGCAGGAAGATATGAAGCATGCTGAAATCGCGGGATTGACAAACAGGGAGCCCTAAAAGTCTTTTGAGGAGATGATGGTTTCTATTGGTGACAGTCAGAGTGATCTTGCAAGTTCTGACGATGGGGAGGATGGGGAAGATGAGGATGATGGAGACACAGAGCAGGGCAAGCTGAGAGATGATGACAAACCCGGCTGGGTGATGGGCACAATCATCAAAATGGTACAGCAGTGCATGGAGAGGTTTCGGCAGAAGCAGATGAAGCTTGACGAATTGACACAACTGGGATGGGAGGATACAGCCGACTACTTCCGTGACAGAGATAAGAAGTACTGCACATCCGAATTGAGGTTTCCAGCCATCGTTCAACCCCAAACGGATAATGACCCTGAGGCACCTGCACCAACAACATTTGGAGAGCTTATAGAGTGTCCTGAGATTGTCCCCAGAATATTGCCCACGCCTCAAAGGACCTTTCGATGAGAAAGTAGTCATATTAGGATAGGTTCAGTGAAGCTGTGGTCGAACACGAGCATATCCGGTCTTGAGCCCGCCGCAGTGCGCGATCCTGCACCTTTGCTGAAAGTGAAGCCTGTTGAACCAGTATGCTTTTACCACTGCATACAGCCTCCACCTAATCACCGTATAGATTTCGGACGAAGACGAAGACATGGTGATGGCTCCTGTGTCAGCGGAGGAATAGATAGGCAAAGTGTAATTTTTGATGTTATATCTTGGAGAAAAGCAACTTGTTTACCAATTTTGCTCTGTGTCAGCTTTTTCTTGATTTCAGTGACCAAATTGTGAGACATGATAATTCTTCTGTGCATGTGCAAGGGTCGAACGCACCATGTGAAAGTTGTAGAATCCAAATCACGAGGAAAAACAGCCAAAACGTTCCATTTCTATTTGCAAGTGACTGTTAAGTGACTAAGCAAAAGCTATATTAGTGATGAAATATACTAACAAAATTCAAGTGAGTGATGTCATACGTGTCACAGAAAGAGGGGTCAGTGCTCATGACGAATCTGGCTGAACGACGACCATCATGCTTCATTGATCCATGTATCCAACCGCATGATTCTCTGCACAGACCTCATGCACTTGGTGGAGATGTTTGGTATTGCTTATGGTGCGTCATGGAAATTGAGGAGAAGGAGCTGGATAGGGAAAAGTGAGGAAGTTGAGCTATATTTAGCAACACTTAGTGAAATGATCAACATGCCGTAAATTGCCGGCCAGAAGTGCAGGAATGTGCTGGGGCCACATCATCTCTCACTCAGATAGAGTTGGTAGCAGTTGATCAGAAATTGAAAGGTAACAAAACTCCTGGATGCAAACCATAATACTAACAAACGCAATATTGGATGTCAATAATGTGTATATGATTCATTGCATACAATTATTGTGTGTACAAAGGCTGTTTCTATGTGATTCATGTGAGCATCAACAGAGTGTCAACGATTTTGAGTCTTACACATTTGGCATTCAATGGGCGGCATTGTCACATACTGCGAAAGTGAATTCATTGGTGGGTGTTATAGCGAAAAACGGAAATGACAAGCTCGTTGCCACATCGTAAAAATGAGTGTCAATGATTTTTGCCATTTCGTCGTGGGAAATCCAGAGGGCTACTCGGTGACATTAACTCATAATCAAACTATCGGCCGCCTTTTGAGGCAACCATGGTTATGGCAACATCACCTGTATGTCCTCAACATGAGTGTAAACGGAGCGTCAACGACTGTTGGCCTTGCATCATAGAAAATGCATGGGCTGTGGCGCAACGGTAAGCCATAATCATACTATCAGCAGTCTGTCTAGGCGAAAATTGTTGCGACAACATCGCTAGTATGTCCTAACAATGAGCGTCAATGGAGCATCAATGACTTTTGGCTTTGCATCATAGAGACTGCAAGGGCTGTACAGCAGCTTTGATCCATAATCGAACTATCGGCAGCCTTTCAAGGCAAACATGGTTGTGACAACATCGCTACTATGTCCTAAAATTGAGCGTCTATGGAGCGTCAACAACTTTTGGCCATGCATCTGGGAAATTCCAATGGCAGCGAGGCGACATTAAGCCATGATCATACTGTCAGCCGTCTTTCTAAGCGAAAAACGTTGCGACAACATCACTACTATGACCTAACAATGAGTATCAACGGACCGTCAACAATGTTTGGCCTTGCATCATGGAAACTGCACATGCAGTGCGGCGACATTAAGCCTTTCTTGAAATATTGGTCGCCTTTCCAGGTGAAAATGATTGCCACAACAACGCAACTATGCCCTCAGAATGAGCGTCAATGGAGCATCAACGACCTCTGGCCTTGCATGTTGGACAATGCATGGGCTGTATGGTGACATTAACCCATAATCGATCTAGCGGCCGCCATTCAAGGAGAAAATGAGTTCGTCATCGTCGTCCCTATGCCCTAAAAATGAGCGTCAATGGAGCGTCAATGATTTCAGGCCTTGCATCTTGGAAAATCAAGGGCTATGCGATGACGTTGATCCATCATCGAACTATCGGCGCCCTTTCTAGGCACAATACTCACGACAGGACCGTTACCATGTCTCAAAATGAGCGTCAACAGAGTAGTGATAGCAACGGTTCCGGGTTACCCCGCTGCGGTCCGGGTTTGGAACCGGACCGGATGGTCCAGTCCAGTTTGTTATCCGGAAAACAGGGGTACATGCCGGGTTCGGGGACGTGTTCGAACCGGACCGCGGTTCCATTTTACAGTTCCTACCACTTTGGCTCCAATTAAATATTTGAGTTCTGATCGTATCATAACATGATCAGTACGTAAATTGTGCAGCATTAGTCGCTCTTTCACCTCCCGCTTTCAGATTTGCAATCCGACTGATATTCGTTGAGTGGCTGTGAAATAAAAGCTGAATTTAAGCGAAATTGCCGGGTTTTCGATCGCGACTCAACGAATACTTGTCAGATCGCAAATCTGAAAGCGGGAGGTCAAAGAGCGACTAAAACTCCACAATCTACGTATTGAACATGTTGTGATACGTTCAGAACTCAAATACTTAATTCGAGCAAGAAATGTTGACTTTTGAGGAGCGGGTTTTGTGTGGAAACCCGTTGCAACGGTTCGGTTCCGGGTTAGAACCAGACCCGGAACCGACCCGGGATTTTGGACCCATTGCTAACACTTCAACAGAGTGTCAACAGAGCTTCAACAGAGCGTCAACAGAGTATCAACGATTTTTGATGTTGCATCTTGGATAATCTAATGGCAATGGAATGCAGATAACCCACAATGAAACCATCGGCAGCCTGTATTGGCAAAAATGCTAGTGACGATATCTCGTCCGCCTCCTACCATTGAGTGCCCACAGAGCGTCAACAGTATTTGTGGAGGCTCAGAACCCAACACAGCAATGAACAACATTGTGCTGTTCCTAAATCGAGTTTTACGCGGTCAGTCTTTGCAATCTGACCTTGTATACAACTTCACAAACATGCATGCAATGTCTCACAGATCAGATTTTTTTGCTTGTAGCTGTACAGTCAATATTTACAAACCCCCTTTCTGCTTTCTGTATCTTCACTTTCGGCCGTGTTTGGAGTCAGATTACCCAGATTTCTAATTCCTACCGCCATGTCAGATTCAAAATCTTTCAATAGCTCATTGCTCGAGGTTGTCATCTCTTCCAAAGATGAACGTGTCTTTATTCGTGATTTGAGCAACCTTACTTTACAAATCACCTTCGATGCTCTGAGGGCTTCAATGAATGTACGCTCAAAGCGGCCTATTGCCTGGAATGATGCTAGACATGTGCCTTTGTGGCAATTCTGTTTACACTGCGGAATTGAGAAGACCGGCAGCCCTGGCATCATATGTATTGTTTGTCATCAAGTTCTTCGCCATCCATCAGAACATGGGACCAGCTCAATGGGGACACTCTTGCTGGCAAAAGCTCACATCACAAAGTTGAAGGAATTAACAGAGTCAAGGGTTACTGAATTGACTAGTTCGATGGCCGATGAAACAGTTTTGGCCATTCTGACCAGGCAAGGAAGTGGAGGAATAACAGTAGTAAGTCCAGAGTCAAAAATTATTTGACGTCCAGGTTATTCCATATTGACCGAAATGACAGACACAATGTTCCAAACTGGTGGCTAAGGACTTTGAAACTTCCGAATTTCACCGAGACAAGTGGAATCGCTACATAATGTTAGATTTCATTTTGCCTCATAATCCATGCAACGCAATATCGAATGTCGAGCGGCGATGGTCATATATGCCATTACACAATGACCTAGTGCTGCCGTCCGCTACGACCCTTAGCAACATTTGCCCCGGAGACTATTGACTGACCGTGGATGCAATTAAGAAGCAGTTACCATCACGAAATCCAGTTATTTCAGCTTTGGACAGATGGACATCAACCAACAAACTAGCCATAACGTTGGTCATTGCTTCCGATATGGATCGAACTTGGGTATTGCATGAAGTGTAACTCGCATTCGATGAGGTGGATTGCCTATTCCTTCCCAATTTCGAAATCTACTTAAGGATGATAGGTCAATGGCCACTATACTAGAGCAAGGCTAGCCGTACATTTGAAGGACGTGTTGATCATATTGAACTTACCGACGGCCGTTTGCTAGCTATTAGAACTGATAATTCATCCTCAAATCACTCGATGACACTCGAGCTGCAATCAACACTTGAGGCCTCTGGAATCGCGTGGCCTGCATTGAGGAACCAAATACCATGCATGGCGCACGTCATACAGCTGGCTTTAGGTGCATTCACGAGGAGTCTCAGTGTAAATGGCCGCACCAAGTCTTGGGAAGCCCATGAGTGCGATCAACAGATTGGAGACAATGAAAGCACAGACATCGGGAAGAGTCAAAGACTTCGCAAAGAGGCCAATGCTAGAATCAACAAGGTGTCGGCCATGAGACCAGGTTTACCAAAGATCAATGAGAAAGTACATATTTCATGATATTTTGAAAGTCCTGAAACTGAGCTTCATTTAGCAGAGAATGCTTGTGGTATTGATTACGCTGAGACCTGGTCACTGAAACAAGTTTATTGACTGTCAAAAAGCCAAAGTCCGCATTGCAGTACTTCCGATTATGGATATGAAGACACGTTGGAAGGCAACACTGGAGTGGCTTGAGCTCCCCTACCAATTACGGGAATTCACAAGCGAGTGGCTCCAAAATCCAAAATGCACTGATTACTGGCCACTCTTCACAACTCAAGATGAAAGGACCATTGTGAAGTATGTGATGGAAGTATTGAGACCATTTTGATATTGGACCCTGTGGATATCGAAGAGGCATACAGTCACATTGCATCACGTTGTCACAGGGTACAATGACATGTTCGTTCATACGGACGGCGTGATGTGAGCTTTGGCTAAAAAGAACACTCCATCGAAGGAACACTTGATCTTCGCTGTGACGTTAGCTCGACCAAGGATGTCCTAATACTACGCTGAAGTGACTTCAACGACAGGCATGCTTCTCATGTCTGCACATATCCTCAATCCTTTCCGGAAGGTGCGATCATTTAGAACGTGGGACAATGGCATGGATATTAATCCTGAGGATGATACATCCTATATTACCCAATACCAAGAGGCCGCTTTGAAGTTCATGGAGAATAAATACTGTGCCAAGTAACACTGTGTGCTAGTCAACAAACCCAAAAGCTTACCGAGCAGCAAACTCGTCCCCTCTGCAACGGCTGCTGGATCCTGTCAATCATCCTTTGATCCACGTGATTTGTCCAGCAATGCTGAAGAATACTTAATGCCTAACAATGTGGCCAAGATGACCCCCGAACAAAGCGATTGGGCAGCCCGCTGATTGACCGCTGCCAAGCTCTATTTGAATTCCTCGCCTGAAGCGCGAAAGAACTGGGGGCAAATTATTCCAAATTTCTATAATTACCACGGTGACCCAATGGAGTTTAGCAGTACATTGTGGTTACCAGACATCGCCAACTAGTGGCGCTAACAAGAGGAAATGCACTCCAAGTACGCCGATCACTCCAATGTGGCATGCGATATAATCTCTATCATACCATATGGTGTCGGAGTGTAGGCCAGGTTTTCGCCTGGGCGAGATGTTATTGGCTGGAGGCAGTCAAAAACCACAGGCGGGACTCTTCGCCAAAACTTGTTGTAAGGCAGTTTGCTCAAGCCAATAAGGGGCTTATGCCAGGCGATTACCCATTATCAGATACGACGAACACAGCAAACGACTTGGAAATAAAGAAAGAGGTGGAAGAAATGAAATTGCACAGAATGGCCAAGGTTCACAACTCATTGGAGATGTGGCAGGGCAGCCAGAACCTATGTGCTACCCAGAAAGAATCTCGTGCTCAGAAGACATTGATGACAGCCGTCGGATACATTTCAGACATGGAAGAGATCTTCAAAGCCTCCTGGTCACTCTTTCGACATGATGGTGCGGCTGCATATAACTTGTCCGAAATATCACCTTTGCCACCAGCTTTGTTTGCAAAGGACCTCCCTGGAGGACGAACACAAATCTTAAATGTCCACCAATTCCAGAGATTCAACCGTCATCCAGTCGAAAGTGACGAGGATAGCGCACCTGAAAGCATTTCGGACACCAAGAATTTGCTCAACTGGAATGGCGACTTCCAGAATCCAAATCACAGCAAAGATGAGTGCGCGGCAGACAATGAATCTGATATAGAGCACAACAATGGCGTCGAGGATCCGGAACGCCCAGAGCTGCAGGATGTGTGAGCTGCCCCAAATGTTCCCGGATTGGTTCGGCCAACACGGATGTCCAAGAGACAGGCTGCAAAAGTGTTAGTGATCGTCAATGCAATACAAACGACGAGAAATAGAGGAGTGAAGAAAATGTACGAAAGAATGTGTCAATGGTTCACCAGCTTCTTTATGTAGTTTGCCCAATAGTTTCAGTTAGAGATATATTATGGGCGAATGGTGAGAAGTAGCTTGTGAATATCGGTTGATAAACACATGTATCGCAGGCACAATGAATCTTTTGGCGAGATACATCATTTTGAGTCGTGTGAGAGTAAACAGTGCAAGAATATTACGCTGCTTGGCTTCACCACAGGGCCGAGTCTCAATCGGACGAAGAGACAACCAATAAGGTCAGATCGTGATGAAAACCATTATCGATGGCCGCAGATGTTTAATGGACAGTACATAAAAATGAGCGACAAAGCAGCGTCAACGATTTGTGGTCTTGTAAGTATGGGATTTCGCCAGTGACTTGGTCATTGTTATTCATTACGGATGTATTGGCAGCTTTCATAGGCGAAAGAGATAGCAACATGGTTACCACCCCATTCTTAGAATGAGTGTCAATGGAGCATCAACGATTGTTAGCTATGCATCTCGGGTAATTTATATTCCAATTCATTTCAGACATCCATTCATCAGATATTGGTAGCTTTTACTGGGAAATACAGCAGCGACATGCTCTCTGCTGCATCCTCAAAATGAGTGTCAACGGAGCGTCAACAGTTTTAGGTCTTGCATACTTCGTAATCAAGGCATCCCGCGGAACTTCGCGCGCACAACAGTATTGTTGACCGCCTTGATAGGCAAAAATACCATAAATCAAAGGTGAAACACAGATACCAAATTAGTCGATATTGCATTCTGCACAACATGCAAAAGCGCATCATTGGTTGCTGAAAACGCGATTCTGATATGATACTATTAACAAACTGCATATGCAAGAGCCTGATATGAATCTATAGCTGGACCCCCAGGGTGACCCACTGACAACCAGCCAAATTCAGACGGGTTGAGAGTGTACCATCGAACCGTACCAGAGTGAACCATTTCGGTTTCTTGACAACCCGGACTACGGATCTGGCAACGGTTCGGTTTGGACCCAGACCCGGACCCAAAGTGACTCTCCTGAACCATTGATAACTCTAGATATTTCTGTTGTAGCTGCTCTGTTGCCTCCAGCTGTCAAATTGGCGATCGGACCAATATTCGGTGAGTCGCTATCAAAAACCTGCTAATTTCGCCTAAAATTTGGCGTTATGTCACAGCAATTCAACCAATTTTGATCCAATTGCAAATCTAACAGCGGGAGGTGAACCACCGGCTAAAACTGCACAATCTACATACTGATCATGTAACAATAAGATAAGAACTCGAATACTTAATCGGAGCCAACATTGCGGGAACCGTACTATGGAACTGCAGTCCAGGTAACAACCCGGCGCTAGTTACCCTGGTCAGCTCGCTTGTTGGTTTCTAACCTGGACCAGGGCCTTTGGGTCGATTCCAACCCAGACCTGAGCCAGGTAACCCGGAACCGGAGCTGACACTATCCCCGATACTGCAGGTATGAGACCTGATCCAGAGTGTAATTACACCGATCTGAGGTCATCCCTGCCCAATCAGGCAAGGCATACCCCTGATTTCTCGTAACTGCTCGTATCCTCCACATTGTTCTCATCTTCATTCCCAATCTCTCTCTTTCTTGTGCACAACTGTACCATCATCACAGAACACAAAGTTGAGTCATCCCTCTCTATCTCTCAATGTCATGATCATGAATTGACACCGAGTACAGCACACACTGAGTACAGCAAACACTGGGTACAGCATACACCGAGTACAGCATACACTGTGTATAGCATCCACCCAAGATTGTTTCTCTTTCCTTCATTCTCATAATTATGAGTTGACCCCTGAATAATGCTTCAGGGTATGGCGTGCCTCCCAACACGATCGACCGCCATCAGCCAGGTATCCATGAGAGCTCAAAGGTGAAGTCTCCTTGTCACATTCCCAAGGTTGCGAGTCAACTAACAGATGAAATGAGTCACAGCACCCGGCGCGCCGTCCATCAACCACTTCCAAGTACTCGTCCAAACTGGCGTGATTGCGGCCTCCAAGTTCGCATGATCATTGCTTACAAGTGCATCCTCAATCTCGCACGATTACGGCCTCCACGTTTGCACAATCAAGTCCTCAAATTGCATATCTCCAAACTGGCACGATCACGACCTCCAAGTGCATCTCCAAACTCCCTCGATCACAGCCTCCAAGTGTATCTCCAAACGTACTCAATTACGGCCACCGAGTTCGCACGATCATGGCCTCCTAGTGCAACTACAAACTCGCTCAATCACGATCTTGGAGCACATCTCTAAGTTCACTCGATCACGGCCTCCAAGTGTATGTCCAATTGTGCTCAATTACCATCTCCAAGTTTATATCCAAACCGGTTCGAACGCGGCCTCGTAGTGTATCTCTAGGTTCACTCGATCGTCATGTTCAGGCACACCTCAAATTGCTCTCAAGCACCGCCTGCAGTCAGTCCAGATATATCATATGTAGATGAGTAGCTATATAGATACATAGATACGTCAATCAGAATACAAAGTGAATACATGAGTTTTAAAATTGTTGAACGATAAGTAGTAGTTATGAATTCCAGGCACACTTGCAGCTTTTCCAAAGAAGATGTTGTTTTTCCAACACTGCTCTACTGTGATTCGAGGTGCTCCCAGACTTGTCACCGGCACTCCGAGGCTTGTTGTTGTCACGGCTCGAGCTGTGAGTGATGGATTAATGGGTACTTAGGAATGGTGCCAGGTAAATGGAAGGATTTGGTGTTATGGAAAGGCAGAGAGGTGGGTGGAGGTGGAGATGGCGTAGAAATGTTTAAAAATGGTAGCGGTATAATATGTTATGATAAGGAAGTGGTCTGAGGTGTTGCAACATCGGATGTTGTGGCGTGGTTTCTATTGATAAGAGTTCTGTTGATGGTGTGTACGATCATGGTTGGATATCCGGATGGTACATCGGAGCATGGGGAATGATTCGAGGGTGGCAGATGAAGTGTATATAAAGAGAGGTTGTTTGGTGTTGGATGGTTTCCTTGTCTTCCCTCTTTACTTCTTCTCTTCTATAGCAAAGCAAGCACGATGTTAATCCAGCCTTGATTCTTGTTCTGTCCTGATTCCCTCGATATGAACTTCGAGGCGTCCTGTCCCAATTACAATATCACGTTACTGTTACCAATATCACATACGCCCGACCCTGCCCGTTACACTAGAACAAGTCCCACATAACTTACCTGATATTGAATGTACTGTCAATATTGCTTGACCCCTTGTGTTGATCTTGTTTGGTACTACTGCAAAGTTACCGACAGTTATATCTCCATTTGCTACCAGTATAGCCATGACCTTACAACTTTGGATGTGCCCGCATCCTTCAAACAGTTGTAATTATTGTTCCGAACCTTGCTCTGTTCCTCGTTGGGTATATTTAGGACCCAACCATCTGTGGATTTAGGTCTGTGACGATCGCGTTGATGAGTTACGACGACTTACCGGATTTGATATCCATCAATACCCATATCGATCCCCATATTCAGATGCAAAAGTATGACAGTGATTGTACCTCCCAAACGAATTGGTTTAATCTTGCTGGAACTTGTTCTTCCCTTTCTGAACCTGAACATTTGAACGCTTTCGAGAGTATCGAAGAATTGTTGAATACTGAGGTAGACGACCTCACTTTGCCTGCTTACTTTTGGGAACAGTCAGACGTTCCCTCTCCTTGGAATATTTATTGGACAGAAGCCGCCGTGTACAGAGGAGGCTTGGAACTTGACGATCCTGTGTTTTGAAATAGTTGGACTAAGTATTGGGGAGCCCATGCTTGGTTTAACTGTCATCCAGAGGAACCTTGCGAGTGCAAAGGATATAACTGTTTAGGAACGCATTCGACCGAAGGACACGCACCAGGAGCAGCAGCATCAACAAACCCTGCGCCGGTGCCTCTGATTGTTATCGAACCCCTGACTCTGACTCCTTCCGAATTCGATGCATATAATTGTCACTAGTAGATGTGCTTGATTCATTGCGATGTCACGATTGGAACAGCACGATCGGGTGTCTCTGGTGTCCACGGATGACCAGGCTATCATAGGAGAAATCGTAAACAGAAACCTGATAGAGATCGACTTCGCTGAGAGACAGGCCATACTGGAAGAAGCACAGGATGTGCTGAGGAGGGTGGCACAGTATACCGAACCCGCGGCCATGGTACAGAGGGTGTGTGACAACCGGGCACAGTTAATCGCATTACAGAATCAGATTACGGACCTGCAAACACAACAGTTCCTGCCTCCGGATTGCGATCATTTGACATTCGAGCAACAGCTGGAGACATTGAGGCAGGAGTTGGAAGAAGCCAGGAGGACCCCGAGAACGGTGGGAACAGACCAGGACCTACGACACGAACTGGACGATATGACACGAGACGCCAGACAATTGGGAGATGAAGTCCGACCATCGACGACACAGTTAGCCAACGCGCTATCCTTAGCGGCAATGGTAGCCCTGACTCCACTCCAGCAATCCGAAGACCGACGACAGAAGTTTGCCGACTCCCTGGACTTTTCAGGATCCGATCGAACTCAGTTGAGAGGCTGGATTGCTCAACTCCGGATGGTCATACGATGCAAGCCTGCCAGTTTCCCCGACAAACAGTCGAAGATGCGGTACGCATTCTACGGCCTGAGGGGAGTAGCTTTAGGCCAGATTTCGCCACACGTCCGGGAGGACAGGGAGATCGGGCTGGAAGACCTACCACCTTGTATACGACTCCTGGAAGCAGCTTTTGGGGACCCCGACCGAGTAGCCACCGCCGAACAGAAAATGCCGGAGATTAAACAAAAGACCCGCGAGTTCTCTCTGTACTATGCTGAGTTCCAAGTTATTGCTGAGGATCTAGATTGGGATCCTTCGTCCTTGCGGAATGCCCTACGGATGGGGTGGTCCGAAGAGATGAAGGACTCCTTTATGTATAGCGATATGCCAGAAAGACTTCCTGCGTTTGTAACGGTTTGTCAAAAGCGGCACAATTAGATCCGACAACGACGTGCGGAAAAGGCGGCACAAAACAAGGGTGGAGGGACAGGTGTTGCCTCTTCCCCCAAACTGCCGGCACCTCCTAAGGATCCCACGGGAGCCCCCGCCGGAACAGTAGCTGGATATACGGGACCGGCACCTATGGATCTCAGCCCAGGCAGAAGGAAGATTCCTGCGGAGGAAAGGGCGAAGAGATACACGGATGGAAGATGTGTATACTGTGGAGGGTTCAACGACATGGCTGCGGAGTGTGTGGCAAGGAAGAAGGTTCAGACGTTTAAGGCAGCTGGAGCGGACGGAAAGGAAGTAGGAACTGGGGCAGGTTCCAAGGAATTGGGAAAAGAGCAAGTCAATGGAGGAAGGATGGCTCTTCAGTTGACGGAAAAAGTTTTGTTTTAAATGCTTTGAAATGTGTTGGAATTTCGCAATTATCAGTTAGCAAGGTGGAGGTATTGGAAGGATCAATGGAAGGGAAACATTTAGTTATAACCTGCACATTGACCGTGAATGACCAAGAGATACCCACACATGCGCTGATCGATTGCGGAGCTACAGGCATTGCATTTATGGATCAAGATTTCGCTCGCCATCATCAAATACCACTTCAAGAATTGAAAGAACAACGGCAGGTCGAGGTTATCGATGGGAGACCTATAGAATCAGGAGGTATTACGCTCATTGCTAAAGTCGGAATGAGGATTCAGGATCATGAGGAACAATTACCCATGTTTGTTACGAAGTTAGGGTATTATCTGATTGTCCTCGGAATCCCCTGGTTACACTTGCATGAGGTTCCAGTACGGTTTGCATCTAATACCGTTACTTTCGAGTTCCAATATTGCACGACACATTGCCACGCTGAACTCATTACGGTACAAGGAGCAACAGAGGAACCTCCGGAACCAGTTTACTTGCAGAAAGAAGGAGTATTCTAGCCACAGATACATCCACAACAACCATTCCGAGGAAATACTGTTCTGCTTTATGGGTCGTCATTCTTTCAAACAGTTCAGAAAGGGAAGCTTAAGGTGTTTAAGCCATCCCTTTACAATATTGATAAGGCCATTGAAGCAAAGAATCTTAAGGAATGACACTTGGAAGAAATCGTCCCGGAAGTTTCTACCCTTGTTTAATAAGGTTTTAGCTGATCGCCTTCCACCACATCAACCAGGTATTGATCATGAAGTATGCCTGAAGGAAGGGGAAACACCAACGTGGGGACCCCTTTTTTCAATGCCAAGGGCCAAATTAGTAGTCCTCAAAGAATGGTTAGAGGAGAATATGTCAAAGGGATTTATTCGTCAATCATCATCACGCTTTGTGACATCGGTTCTTGTTTCAAAGAAACCAGATGGAGGGCTTCGATTTTGCATCGATTATAGAGATATTATCATTGAAACTATTAAGAATCTACATCCCCTCCCCTTGATACAAGAGACTTTGAATTTACTTCGGAAATCAAAGGATTATACAAAACTTGATGTCCATGGAGCTTATAATCTGTTACGGGTTGAGGAGGGAGATGAACATAAGTTAGCCTTCCGGACGAGATATGGATTGTTTGAACCGACAGCTATGCAATTCGGGACAACAAATGCCACTGCGGACTTCCAAGGATATATTAATATTACTATTGGGGAAGCTTTGAGTGATTATGCATCAGCGTATTTGGATGATATATTAATATATAGCGATTCGGAGGATGAGCATGCAGGACATGTGAAGTGGGTTATGCAACGTCTCCTGGAAGCAGGCTTATACTTAAAGCCGGTAAAATGTGAGTTTCATAAAGACACTGTACGGTATATGGGTTTGATTATATCAACGTCTGGGATATCAATGGATGAGGATAAGGTTGAAACCGTGCAGAATTGGAGTCGAGAAAAGAAGACAAAGAACGGCAGGCTGAATAATCTTTTCGAAGTACAACAGTTTCTTGGGTTTTGCAATTATTATCGACAATTTATCCCTAAGTATTCTGAGACAGCAGAACCGTTGACAGGGCTAACCAAGAAGGATGAACCAGTTGTGTGGGAGGCAGAACAACAGTTAGCCTTCGAAACAATGGTTGCCGCTTTTACAGCAGCTGCAGTACTTCGACATTTCGATCATGATAGAGAGGTGATCATCAAGACAGACACCTCGGATTATGTATCTGCAGGCGTCCTATCTCAATTTGATGATGATGGAGTGCTACACCCAGTAGCTTATTTCTCGAAGAAATATTCCCCAGCCAAAGGCAATTATCAAGGCACTCGAGGAATGGAGTCCAGAGTGTGAAGGGGGTGCATATCCCCTTCAGTTGATAACTGACCATAAAAACCTCGAGTATTTTATGACAAAGAAGCTCATGAATTGACGACGGGCGCTGTTGTCAGAGTTCGTGACCAGATTTGATTACGAGATTGTTCACCGACCAGGCAAATTGAAAGGGAAAGCAGATACTTTAACGACCAGGCCGGGAGACCTACCTGACGGGGGGATGAAAGATTAAGAAATATGGAATGGGTGGTTCTAAAGCCGCAGAACCTACAGGAACAATTGCGTTTGTTGGCGGACAGCCCACCCGCCCAGGGCCGTCCCTCTATCTCCAATGATATGACATAAGCATATGAAATTGACCCGCTACCAGGAAGAATATTGGAAGCAATTTGGACAAAGACTGGGTTACAGGAGATTACCATTGCGGAGTGCACAGATGATGGGGGATGAGTAAGGTATAGCGGGAATTTATATGTACCAGATGACGATGAGTTACACCTATGCATTATACAGGAATATCATGATACAGCTTTAGCAGGACATCCTCGACAAGCAAAAACGTTCGATCTGGTTGACCGAGAGTATTATTGGAAGGAAATGCGTAAGGATGCTGATGGGTATGTTTGGAATTGCCATAATTGCCAGTGGTCCCGAAGTTCCCAACACTCCACTTTTGGGGTTTTGGTACCTTTGCCTGTACCAGATAAACCATGCGAAGATATTTCGATAAATTTTGTTGTGGGGTTACCAGAATGTGAAGGGTTTGATGCAATATGGGTAGTAGTGGATCGGCTTTCAAAGATGTGACATTTCATCCATTGCCATACGACTATAGATGCTTTGGGGTTGGCGCAGCTGTTTTGGTGGGAAGTGGTATGTCTCCATGGACTTCCGTTAACCATTGTTTCCGATCGAGGTCCGCAGTTTGCGTCTACTTTCTGGCAACAGGTGTGTGGTCGGTTGGGGATTGACCGAAGGATGTCAACAGCTTTTCACCCGCAGACAGATGGACAAACAGAATGAATGAATGCCAGTATGGAAAAGTATCTTCGGGTGTTTGTGAATCATCAACAGGACGATTGGGTTAAGTGGCTTTCGTTGGCAGAGTTCGCCACAAATAATGGAGTATCTGAGACAACTAAGTGTACCCTACTTTATGTGGTTCAGGGTATGAACCCCCAGATGTCATTTGTGGGAAAACCAACCAAGGAGCAGAATCAACGACGTGTGAGTGCCGATATTGTCCAGGCAATAATGCAACAAATTCATGAGCATCTCCAAGGGGAAATGAGACAGAGCCAAGCGGAACAAGAGGAGGGAGCAAATCGTGGACGAACTCCAGCTGCGAATGTTCGGGAGGGCTCCCAAGTGTTGCTGGATGCCAGACATATACGAAATACAAGGCCTACATGGAAATTGGATCGGAAGTGGTTGGTCCAGTTTAGCGTCGTTCACCAAATATCCCCATATGCATATGAACTTGAGCTACCTGCATCAATACAAATTTATTGAGTACAACCTATTTCCCTTTCGGATCCGGTGGTGAATGATGCTCTGGGAGGACAATGAGTTAAACCACCACCTCCGGTGGAAGTTGATGGTGAGGAAGAGTATCAGGTCTCGGGTGTTGAGGATAGTCGGATGTACCGGAGTCGGTTATAGTATCTTATAAGGTGGACCAGATATAATTCCTTGACGTGGGAACCTGCGAGGTTTGTGGACGGGCTACAAGCAGTGGATGAGTTCCATCAGCGTTATCCTATGAAGCCAGGGCCTTTGGAGAATGTTTTCGGAGGACCTCAAACCTTGGAGGGGGATACTGTCACGGCTCGAGCTGCGAGAGATGGATTATTGGGTACTTATGAATGGTGCTGGGTGAATGGAAGGATTTGGTGTTACAGAATGGCAGAGACGTGGGTGGATGTGGAGATGGCGTAGGAATGTTTAAAGATGGTGGCGGTATGATATGTTATGATAAGGAAGTGGTCTGAGGTGTTGCGACATCAGATGTTGTGGCGTGGTTTGTATTGATAAGAGTTGTGTTGGTGGTGTGTAAGATCATGGTTGGATATTCGGATGGTACATCGGAGCATGGGGAATGATTCAAGGGTGGCAGATGAAGTGTATATAAAGAGAGGTTGTTTGGTGTCGGATGGTTTCCTTTTCTTCCCTCTTTACTCCTTCTCTTGTATAGCAAAGCAAGCAGTACTTTGACCCAGCCTTGATTCTTGTTATGTCCTGATTCCCTTGATATGAACTTCGACACGTCTTGTCCCGATTACGATATCACATTACTGTTACCAATATCACCTATGCCCGACCCTGCCTGTTACAGTTGTTGGCACACCTAGACTTGTCGCTGGCACTCCCAGGTGTTCCCAGGCGCACCCAAATTTCTCTCCGGCACTCCGAGGTGTTCCCAAACTTATCACAATCACTCCCATGGTACTCCTGTACAAGTCATCAGTGATCTCAGTTACTTTGAAGGCTGGCCGGAATGCCCTCCTAGGGTCTGATACTCTCCTGAAATTGGCGCATTTAAGTTTACACACCACATCCTCTCAGACACTGCTGGAGGCTCCCAGTGACTAAAATCCATTTTGCTGATGTTGTGTGTCCCACAGAGCTGCACCTTATGTTAATCCTTCCTTTCTCTCCACATAAGTAAGAGTATGTGAACTTGGAAAATAGATGGTAGGCTGATATATAAGTGTACATTATACTGTAGTTGTAGATTTAGATATACTGTAGCTATAGTTTTGTTCAATACAGCAGTGGTAGATTTACTGATAACATAACTGTTGGTTTATTTAAAAGTAGACTTGCAGAAATTATGGCTGGTAGCCATGAACAGGCAGTAATAATGGTGTTAAATTTTTTGTATATTTATGTGTGACTTGCTATAATAGCAGGCAGAAATGATCTTTGGTGGTTTAGGGTTCTTGAGGCTCTTGACCATGAGATATAAATGGAGTATTGATGGTAAATATTGTAGTGGTCACCAGGCTTATAACCTGTTGAAAGTATAAATAGAGAAGCTTGATTGTACTATCGAAGAAGACCACAAGGCCATATATATACGGTTATACAAGTGCGAATGCATATGTACTGCTCTATGTATAGATCTGGCTGAATGCCATCAGCTCAACAGCAATCTCCTAGTCTCCCATACAGGCCATCAGCTCCAGCCATACGAAGGCTGAGATCTATTTGTGCAACATTCTATTCCAGTCAGTAAAGTGGTTAATTAGGTTGTAAGGGACATTAAATGACTTGCAGACTAGTGCGTGGGGCACCTTATCTGTAATGGTATATAATTGCCAGGCTAAACCCCGGCACTAGTCAATACGATATTCAACTGGATATCTGAAGAATTTTGGCCCAAGTCAGTGAATTTCTATGCCCTAAAATCCCCACAGATTTCCTTTCTGCCACTGGTTGATAGGTACCTTTACAAGATACCGCTCGTAGACCAACCCGTCCTTAAGCTCGGACGACCGACGAAAACTCTGGGAACAAGAGTAGGGCAAAGCCTGTCGTACGCCGAGATCTCTATCACATCACATCACGCTCATCGTAAGATTCGTAAGTAAGAGTTACCAGAAAATGCAAGCATCCATACTCACATTTGTATTACCAGCTTCCTTGGCTTATTGGTGGCGTCGTTGAATACACATGTTTCCATCCATACCCAATAAACCCAAAAGCACAACCACCTCCCTACACAGCACGGGCCAGCACACATCCATTTGGGCAACCTCCTCGAGTCGAAATGCACCATTAGGGCTGACAGGATCGTACGACTTGACGTTCAGCTCAGACAAATCGGAGACGAAAGCATGCGGGACGGCCTGACACTGGCATGCATGCATGCGGGGTAAGAATTCGGGTAGGGCTACAATTCCATATGCTAGGTTTCGAGACAAAACCGGGTCCATTGGTTCCGAGTGCCGGCTACAATCCGGGGGAGATATGTGATTGACAGTAGATGGTCTTGACTCGGAAGGAGAGTGCTGTCTTACCACAATTGCTGCCTTAGGCTATCTGGGGGATAAAACACCAGAGAAGCATATTCCTCCGTGCTGTCTCTCTATCATAAGGTTTAACGAATAGAGAACACGCCTGCCCTGCTCTATGGAGATATACTCGTTGATCGTTTGACTGACCAAAAACCGGTCAACAATATCAGTCGATTTCGAGCACTCGGCGCACGAGACGGACGGCCTGACACCACTAGCTGCAGGTAGGGCTATCACACAAACCCATACAAAGGGCGCTGGATCTTCGAGACAAAGTAATACTGGGATATTGGAACAGCAACCCCCGAGCGCCGCCTCCTCGCCGTGACATCAGTATCAGGTGAGGGCTAGGGAATGGGGAATGGCGGTGCAATATCTGGGGAAGGTTACACCGACAAGATGGTCCGATACGTCGATGTCGATCCATGGGCTAGTTCCCGAATTGAGTTCGCCACCTGTCAACGGGGATTCGCAACCCAACTGCCGCAACACGATCATGAGTGATTTCAGGGATATATCTCCGATCGGAGTGGAGCTGGGGCGATAATAAAGACAAGCTCGGCATGTACTCCGGTTTCTACATTCCGGCCGAAAAACACATTCAAGGATAAGTGAATTCACCCCACAAACCACCAGCAAAACCCCGTAAAACAAACACAAAATATATTACACAGTACTAAGTTACGTTTTCCGATCAATAAGTAGGTAGTCTTCATATACATATAAAGCTCTTATCTATTCCCTAGAATACACCTCTCCCACAACATCCATAATACACCCACGGACAGAATGTTAAAGGAAGAATAATGAAAGAAAGAGACAATAAGCAAAAGTATGATATGTACGCCGGGTATTATCAATACCAACCCATCCAACGTACCAACAAAGAAACTCCAAATGAATGACAGCTGTGCGGTCGAGGCAAAGCTAAGTCTATAAACAAACCCCAAAGACAATGCTGCTCCATCAAGCAAAAAGACCCCAGAATCCGGAAAACCTCCTTGCGCCCATCGTCTAAACCTAACCCACCGTGGACGCCAAAAAAACACAAATCATAAAACCATCGTTAATAAGCCCATCTTCTCCTTCTGCCCACTTGCAACTAACTGGTTGCAACAATCGCTTCTTGATGTTCTGAAATAACTTCTTCGTACTCGGGAAGCCTTGGAAGCTTGACATCTTCAGCGAGCTCCTTTCCTTTCCCCTTCCCCCTTGCCATCCCGGATCCACAACCACTCGTCCCAGCACTAATATCACTCCCAAGCTCTGGAACCATTTGCTTCGAGTCGTACAGTAGTCTAAAACGTTGCCCCCTCTCCACAACAAAGTTACTCTGGCGTGGTGCATCTGCAAACAGTTCTGCCATACATCTCCGTGCTAACCGCATATTGGCCTCCGGACTAAGTGCATGACGAGGGGCCCATTTCCCATCCTGGTCGAGTTCCTCCTCCTCAGATTCAGCAGCTCGGCGCGATGATACTGTCCGAAATACTGGGTGCATGCCCGGCGTTGCGACTGTAAGGATATCAGAGGGGTTAGAAATAGATTCCTGGTTGGAGAGTCCCGACTCTTCCCCGGTGGTTCCCGGTTCATCCCGCTCCGGACTTTGAAGATGGGGAAAATGCTCCTGTGTAACTTCCTGTCCGACATCTACAACCAGTGCAGGTATGACACGTCGCCTGCGCCTTCGAGGGAGGGTTTGATACCGAGGCAGTGATCGCTCGTCTAGAGGCGGAGATAAGTCCACTGCTGCGGATAACACTTCGAGCCACTCTACGAAGGTTTCCAGTGTGGGACATGAGAGGAGGAACTGTTCCGTTTGAACTCGTAATCGAATGACGAAAGTCTTCCTACGCACCTACTGTTAGCTTCCGCAGAATACGGCCGGAAGGAGCGGGTAAAACTTTTTGTAATCGGTCGCAGCTCCAACTTGGGCAAGCTGCAGCGTATAACTCTCTAGCAGTGTACCAGGTAGCCAACCTGTCGGCCGTGAGGTATCTGCTTTCATTGCAGTGGTGGGAAATGGTATCTTCTTTGCCTTGTGGATATCAAGCTTCGTCCCGTGAAGCACTAGGTAACATTTACTCCAATTTCTCTTACGAGCTCGCTCGAAAGGATTCCGTTTCTCCATCTTTCTGTTGAGCACAGCTTCCTTATGAAGTGAGCAGGTATATTTTGGTAACTCTTCTCTCCCTTCCTCCTCTCGTGGTAATATCTTGAACCGGGATGGTGGCAGTCTATCGTGACCATCGTAGGCGGGAGGTGACGTTGGTATTGCGGGTGTAGATGCGTTTGGAAATGCGTTGTAATAACCAGATGATATCGGATAGACGTCTGTTGTGCTCCTTCGTAATGGATGTGATTGTGGTAGTAACACCGATATCCGAGATTCTGACCTGTCTTCGTTCGTCTGGCGACCAGAAGACAAACTCCCCACCGAAAACTGGCCCATAGATGTTGGCCGAACCATCGGGAAAGAGTTTTGAAGCCGTTCCCACCAGAGCCCCAAGACCCGGTCGAAGTAGAGAAGTCGAGCCCAGAGTGGGACAAGAGCCCAAGAAAGAACGAAAGAAAACAAAGAACCGAATGAATGAATAGATGAATGATTATCCAGAATGGGCGAGCGAAAATAATATCCCCTTATTCTGCACTGTAATGTCAAGTGTAAATTGCAGTACTGCGAGTGAAACAGACGAGGATCTCCTAAACAAATAAAAATGTGAACCCTCCACTTATGAATGGATCCGTGGGAGATGGGAGGTATACGTATGTAGCGGACCCAGTAACTGGTACCACTCAGTCGTGAGAAGATCTGGGCTGGTAATGATGCTTCTGCAGGGTTTCGGCGAGACGTGGTTGTTTATGATGCGGTATTTGAAGAGTGCAAGGCTGCAATATTCCCAGTCTTTTTTATATTATAACGGACAAACTGGGAAGCGCACTGACGTGGTTGAGGACGGGCCGATCAAGCGCGTAGTACGTTTTGGGAAGAGCTTTTGTTCCTGAATCTCGATACTTAAATGGGTTTGCTTGTTGACAGGCGTCGAGATGGTGCAATGGTAATACTTGGTTGCTGTATCCAAAACCCCATCCGGACAATGACGAGAGTCTGAGTAGTCGAGAACGAACGAACTCACAGCATTCAAGAGAAAGGTTCTAGAAGATAAGAATAAGATGGGGGGGAAGTGATGAAAAGAAGAAAGAGTCGAATTACTGCTGCCACCACATCGATCCGCTGTCGTGGTGAGACATACGTTCTTTGCGTTGTTGATTTTTGTCTGATGCGCTGGGTTCGGCGAGAAAAAGTGAGAGAAGAGAGAGACCAGGCTGCAGAAGCGTGGCTGCTCTTCCTACAACTTCAGACATACCTTTTACAGACAATGGGGTGTTAAGTATCCTTTTCGTTTTCCTTTTTCCCACTGCTGAGCTGAGGACATCTGGAACTAACTGTGCACCTGTGGGCCCATCACCAATCACTCCGCCGAGCAGACACTGACACTGACACTGGATTGGACGACAAGCCGACGGCAGTATTGGACCATGCGTCCAGCTGAACGAATTACCCGCGATAAACAAAAAGTTGCCAAACGACATGTGCGCCATGCGCAAGGGCGAGACGTGGTGGGGAGTGGGATGCTGCAGAATGTGGCTACATGTATGGTACAGTACGGCAGTGCAACCCTACACCAACTTATTAGTAGCGGGTATGTCTACAAAAGTGGTATCATCATCGGCTGGAGCAGAACAAGAGTGTGGGGGATATGCGCTCAGTAGTCACTTCACTTTCAGCTTCGCATCTGTGGTTCGGAGTTGTGTGATATCGCAACATTAACAGCGGTTTTGAGACCTGACTAGATCCCTCTTCCCATCCCATCTGTCATGCAAAGTACTTTCGGACCGCTTCTCACCCTGCGAGATGCCTGTCGAATAAACGAAGCGAAGCAAAGCAATGCTGGGGTCGGTGGTACTACTAGGGTGTTTCGCAGCACTCCTCTATATATTTCTAAGCAGACATATCACACTTTGCGGGGTTTACCCCGTGTCCTGGACTCTCAGAGTTTGCGTGCAATCGCATCATCTGAATCAGATAGTCAGAGCCGAGAAACCCAATCTGCAGTCATTCGGCCAAGTATCAGCCACGGACTACCAGCTCTTTGTTCTTACTAGGTAGAAAAGTCCTCTGCAGGCACCAACAAAACTGGCGAAGAGAGACTGTCGGGGCCGGATACAGATCCATACCGTACTGTACTTTCAGCCCCTGCCCTGGCCTTTAAGGCTGTTGCCTTTCACCAAGCAATATCCCGGGATCGATCTATCAACATAGAGATCTCACCTCCGGACTTCTAGTGCATCCGTTCCGGTATTTACGTTTTTGAAGGAAACCCTCGTTTGAACACTCTTACAACTGCTATTGATAGCCACGGATTCCGGTCCTCCCGATTCGGGCTTTTGTTCCGCAGCGCGGACGGAGAATACGCCCGGACCTGGGCCTTCTTCCTCACACCAGTCACTCGGAGAATTCAGTTTGCGATGTGTTACATATCCTGTGGCAAGTGACTCAGAGTGGCGAGTGGCGAAGCATCAAAGTTTTCTCTCATAATTCTCTGTATATAAATCGAGTCTTTCTCCTTCTCTCCTTCTCTTCACTGTATCATAGAATCAACACACGGTTCTCCCCTAAGTACTATAGTAACACGATGACTTCGATATCGATTTATACACCCTCATCAGTGATAATCTTCTCCAGTATCTCAGCTTCAAACACTTCCTCCTCCACCGCCTCCTCCAATATCTCCCTGGACTCCTGATCCAGCAAGCCCGTCAGCGCTGCCACCTCCCCATTCTCAAACCTTAGCGCAGCCTCTTTAACCTCACCCTCCTTTTTCACCTCCGCATCCTCCAATCTCATCGCACCCCTATAAAATACACCCGCGTTTTTTCGCAGTAACTCACGCACCTGCTCCGTTCTCGCTGCACACTCGATGCGACTACGCACTAACTCCATGTCACCCCTTGCCAAGTATATCCTCGCCTTTGTTGGCTCGAGTTTAGCGGCTTCCCCAAGAGCTTGCGACGCGAAGGCATAGTGCTTCCATGCCAGTTCCGGGATCGTCGAGGCGAGTGATACGTGCGCATCTGATTTCGCGCATAATGCGTCAGCGGAGGCAGAGAAAGACCATTCGGTCGGGTTAAACGATGCGGAGATTGCTGCTTCCCATGCGTTAGGGTCGGGAGAGGAGGTGCGGAAAAGGGATTCGGCAATGGCACATTTTGTGATTGCGGCGGTGAGGATGCAATCGGTTTGGCGATCGGGGAGGGAAGTGGAAAGCGGGGCTAGCTTTGAGAAGAGAAGGGATTCGACCGTGTGAATGAGGGGCTGCGGCGATGGGTGGATTGGGAGCAGGACGCTCAAGGTGGACAGGAGCTCTAGCAGAGTATCGAGGATGGTGGAGGGTGTGATCGAAGCTTGGATTACTGCGTACCCTTCGTCCTCATCTACATTGGCCATTACCTCGGGAGCTTCAGACAATGACACCCCACCAGACTCCGTATCTATTTCCTCCTCGTCTGTCGGCAGCGCAGTGTAGGACGCATATATCGCCTGCTGCCTCTCGAAACAATCATTGAACATTTCGCACGCCGTATTCAGGTGCTGAATCGCCAACTCCTTATCCGCATCCCTCTCGTTCAGTATCGCATCTGCGAGCGAGCTATAAACCTGTGCAGTATTACTACCCCCAAACCAATTAGCCCTTTCTCCCAAGTACACGCATCGGAGACATACAACAGCGCATCCTCATTCCCCTTATCAAGCACCAAACACTCCCGATGACTCTGCAACGCCCTCTCCAGCAGTGCGCGTAGCTCTCGACACGGCACCAGTTCTCGCTCCTGCGAGACTTTGAATTCCAGTCGCGCCTTGTTGTACGCCGCGTCGAACGAGCGCGGGTTGAGCTTTAGGCTGGATTGGTACGCTTCGACGGCGCGTTGGTAGAAGCGCCCTGCCTGCGGTTGTCAATGGATGGGCACGCAGGGATGTATGTGGACCGAACCTTGGGCTTATCGCCGGGACGCCAGCGGTCGCCGGATTCTTCGTATTCGATTCCGGCTGGAGGAGGATTAGCATGGAGGGGCACAGGTGAGGTGAGAGTGGTACCGGAGAGGAAGTCACTCGCGGTTTCGGGAAGCTGTTTGGGACAATTGTTTAGCATGACTTTGAGAGAGCTACGAGAATGCCCTACCTTCTTGTTCTTTTTGGAATTTGTGTGGAAGCGTCGACGCTGAGCTAGTGGCATTGTGAATTGTTTTAGGGGTCTAATTCAGCTATAGTTCCACAATCCAGCCAGGTTAAAAAGACTCAATTCATGATAGAGCTTGGCAGGGTAATGATGGTTCCGATGAGGTTCTTTGTCACCGCTTAGCTGCATGTATGTGCGGGGAGCATCTATTACTGAGCTCGAGTAGTAGCGAAGCTGAATTTTGCAACTCCCACTCTACGTTGAACACCACGTGTGAAAGATGACCCATAGACCCATATCATTGGCTTCAATTCATCTGCTAAACCATATCCTAACCTTAATGTGAACCAAAGAAAAATCGAACAAGCAAAAAAAAACGCCTTATATCCCGACTGCCCTTTACTTCCCTAAACTCTCCTTCATAAACTGCACCATCGCAAGCCACTTCTCGGCCTCCATCTTCTGCTTCTGTGCCTCATTGCGCCACATTTCCTTTTCCTTCCGTTCCTCTTCCAATTCCTCTTCCAACTCCTTCATCCGGTCCTGTCTCTTTTGCCGGTACCTCCGCGCCGCCGCCGTGTTGCGCTTCCTCCGAACATCTTTATCATCGTCGTCGCTCAGGATCTCGGTGGGTACGAGTTCCTTCGGACGCGGTGACTGGAGATCGGAAGCTTTCCGTTTTCGGCGGATGTAAGACGTGGTGGTACTGCTTGCTGGTGTGGGAAACACATCGGTGGGGGAACCGTCAAGAGGTAGGAAGAGTGGAAGTCGTAGGTTGGAATCGGTCGGTGCGGGTAATGGTGCGACGTTGGGTGGCGTGGCGCCGCAAGACACTGGAGTCAAGCCTTCTTGTATGTTAGCATGGGGAGGACTTGCAACAGATGAAGTATGAAGGTACCTGGAAGATCATGGCTTCGGCCGGACGACGGTGAAAACTTGCCAGGAGATGGCTCCTCGGAGCCCGAAGCATCCGGAGAAGGAGCCTGTTGTATAGGAATTATAGAAGTAGACGTTGGTAGAAGTTCTTCAATCAAGGTTGTGGTGAAGTCGAAGTAGTCTGGATCTAGAGCGGTAGTTGTGATGGTGGTGTTGAGGGATGATGATGAGGAGACGGGGTCAGAGTTAAATAACGATTCCTCTAGTTCCGAGTTGTCGAAAAGAGGGAAATCGAGTCCAAAGAATGAGTTATCCGGGTGAAAATCGTCGAAGGGTTGCGCAGAATCATGTGGTGTATTTGAGAGTTCGTCGTACTGATTAAAGTACGTACGAGCACTGAGGAACGGTGTTCCCACGGACGGCGAGGTCTAGTTGAATTTATCGGTCAGTGGGTAATTCGATGGGCAGGATCGTGTTTATTAAGGAGCGGAGAAACTCACTAAACATTTCGCTGGTTTTGGTTGATTGGTGATCGCTGCGGGCGATGAACTCACAGGAAATGTGGGGGCTCGCGGAGTAGGGATTCTCCTCCGCGATCAGGCGTAAGGGTGCTTGTGAAGCTGGTGGTGGCACTGATTGCCGGTGCAATGTTTTCTTAATGATGCTGGAGAAAAAAGAGGAGCTAGGAGGGGACGAACACCGACGTTATAAAGAGTCGAAATGAGCCAGAATGGGTGCTCTGACCGGGGGGATTCCTTGGCATTTCATCAGGTTGTATCAATGATGAGTCGACATGACATGAAGAGAAAGCTTATGGTCGCACCAACAAAAGATGCTTTGTAATTGGGCGGCCTGAATGTAATCATACAGGATGTATGTAAGCGAGTATGGCACTGCCTAACGGGGCGGAGCAATTGCTGAAAGGCTCATTTTTTGCTCCCAGATCTCGGGCGGAAAGAAGTGGTTGGCCACTGTGTGCAGCAGGCTGCAGCTCTGCACAATTGTTGGTATCACGCTCATAGCCATACTGGATGCCAAGAGAGCCAGAATCAGACGCCCAGGAAGCCAGTTTCGGATACTTTTCCATCAAAACCCATACGGATGATTATTTTCCACTCGCCTTGGCATCCTTAAACTTATTCCTTTCGCTCTCACACTGGCGCTGGTCACTCAATTTCACGCATGCATCATCGCTGATCACTCAAGCCTCAGCAATATCTGTTGTTGAAATGTGGAAGGGGAGAACCGTGTGAATAGACTTAAGGTACAGAGACTGGAGAGCAGGAGAAAGACTCGAGATATATACAAGGTAGTTGGGTGCCTTATGCCCTACCGGCCGTGTGCCTTGACATCAGCTCAACTGAAGCTCAGCTCGGTCAGGTTCATGCAACATCTGTCCTGGTGTCTCCCCAAGAGAAGTAAACTTAGGAGTAATGCCCAATTTCCTGGAAGGTACCTTCCATACAACCGATATGTCCTTTTGCGTCCAATTGCTTTTCAACTACACCTTCAAAACCGGCTAAAGTAATCAGAATTGGCGTTTAGAAGTGACTGTTCAGACTCCAGAGACCTTTGACAACGGCCTACGAGTGATCTATCATACCGCACCCAAGTTATAGTTCTAAAGTACAATCAGGAAAATAAGTCATACATGTCTGACCGAAACTACCTACGTAACTCAATAAATCAGTAGTATAGAGGTCAAACCCATCAGTGCACTCACTACCTACCGTCGATTATCTGCTACTGCTCAATGTGCTTCCTCTGTAATTGGTGTATCCGGGCCTCCAGGAACGCTCTCGTGAAGTGTACAGTCTTCGCGACGGAGCGACTAGGATTGAACGTTGCTAAAAGACTGGCTCATCCAGAAATCAGTGCACACAGACCAGCAGAGATAGTACCATTTCGATATGCAGTAGTTGGTTGATCATGGCGGCCTTGGTAACATACTGGGTACTTCATATCACCCACTTGCATGACTTAATTTTCGCGATTATCTCTCCTTCAATATTGGGTATTACTTCAACTAGACCCAAGTGTATTGAAAAACTATTTTCGGCTTTTCATGCAACAGACCCCCGAAGACAAATGCCGACAAAACTTCAACCTTCTCACTACTAAGGAAGTTCTCTCCACACTGTCGTCATGGTGATCTATGTGTCCGCTGTGCTGAATCTCTCTATTGACCTAAATTCACTGACTATCTCTAAGTCTAATTGACACGTACACAAGAACTAAAGTGCACGCAGCTCCATCGCGAAACCCTAAACCAACCCACGTGATAACCATACTCAAACCAGTCCCACAATCCACAGGGCTAAAACCTTTATTCCCCAGAAAAGCCGCTCGCGATCGTACCGTCCGCGGCTAAATGTCACATCTACTATCATGAACCTTCATTCGTCTGCCTTCTCAGCGTTGTCCTTTTATGTTTCCAGTAGCTAGTGTTTTATTTCAGGAGATTTTCCAACTCTACAACCAAGCAATATTTTTCAACTCTGAGAGCGTAGAATCATTCTCCAATGAGTGTTTGCATTCTGCAGGCGGTTTTTATTGGTGATGGCGATCCCTTTTAACTATTTTACACTAAGTTTGTATCTAGAAAATTGGGAAATGGCTACGGCCCTAGGATCCATGGCCAGAATGAAAGTTATCATTCGTTAATTCGCACCGAGAGTGTGTAAGGGCTGCTTAACTAAGGCGTTAACTGACTGCCCTAGAGCCGGGTCTCAAACAGCCAGCCAAATATTGTGTAATTTACTTCAGGTCGGGTGTATCTGCAGCATGTCGCAAGATCTTCCGAGTCAGTTGCCTGTCCGCTTGCACGTTAACTCTAGAACCAATGTTGCGCTGAATGGCGACAAGGTATGATTTGGAACCTTGTCCACTAGAGCCAAACGTTAGTTATACTTCCAGGTGTCGACTAACCTGTAGATAGAGTGAGTATTCCTAGTTTATACATACTACGTGATTGTGTTGGACGACATCAGTTTGTAGGGCTTCAAATAGGTCTAAATACAAGCGTTCGGGTGGGAAGGTGTTAATAGGGATGCAGGAGGAAGAGCTCTTGCGTCGGCAGAATTCCTCGTAACCTTTAAGCTAAGTATTGCTCTAAGCGTTTTTAGGGTGAGGGGTTGTAAATTAACTAAAGGTGTTTAACATAAATCCTTAGAAGGGAGAAGGCCGGGTAATTGTAAATAGATCTCGCATTTGATGGGAGCTGGTAACCTTGTGCCTGAAGTGCATCAGCAAAATATATTTCCATCCAGGCGGAATGGCTCCGGCGGGGTGGACGCACTCCGTCAGAGCCGTCAGAGACACCCCGGTGGCGCATTACTCCGTGCCCGGCGTCAATTCAACACGTTGCGTTCTATATCGCCCTATGATCGCTGTTTCACCGTTTCTTCTCGTTCTGTCGGTCTCCTATTTTAAACGATCACTCTGGCGTTGTGGCCAACTGTGACCATACATCTGAATGGGTTCATTGGGTATGCGCTTGCATCGGGATTGCAATGCGATGGGTGACGCTGCGAAAATCTCTCCTCGTGTTCCTTCTACCTGCGTGCAAAATGCAATTCTGTCTTTACCAATTATACGGGATTGCAAGGCGATGGGTGACGCTGCGAAAATCTCTCCTCGCATTCCTTCTACCTACGCGCAAAATGCAATTCTCTCTTTACAAATTATACACATCATTCCAAGTCGCCAGATCTATGTGGCTATTGACAATCCATCGCTCGTTCCGTCCATCTCCTGTCTTACTACTAGTAGCTATCTCTGGAATGATGTGCACACAGCCGACAATATTTCCCACACTGAAAACTGGCAAAGCAACGGCTGCTGGTGCTTTTCTCACTTGTATAAATTTTGAGACGGGATTCAAGTTACCCGAGTTTTCAGGTATTGTGGTGAGCACCAGTGCTAACCAGTACTCAACGAAAGCTCCTTCCTTGTTTAGGAGTCTGATTTTGAATAGTCGTTGCAATTGCCACAGGAGAGGCCCATTCAGCGAGCCATAACACCTCCCCTGGAGTTGCTTTACCCATACCCAGTCGTTCCGTCGAGCCCCTCTGCGCCAGCTCTGGCTTCCTGTGCATCGACACATCTGAGATATGCGTTCACCATCTAAACCCTCAACTTGAACCTTAATACCATGGTAAATGCAGAGCTCCATTGCGTGCGGTTGTTCATCCGATATATACGTCTTGTTACGACTCTTATGCTTGATAAACTCCCGCGTGCCGCTGTATATTGCCACGCTGTGCGTTGCGTCTTCTGTATTGTCGAGTAATGCTCTGAAGTCTTTGATCATAGCGTCAGGATGCTTTCCATCACAGCAGTTTTGGGGTCCCATGAATTTGGGCGTCACATATGACTGGGAGCCCAGGGGGGCAGCCATATCAGCATCTGAAGGGAAGACTTCGCACCCGGCAGTGCTGTTCTCCCGACACTGAGCAAGGGTTTGGAGATTGAGCTCTCTGATTTCGAAGCAGAGAATGCGACGCTTAAAGGTGATTACTTGCGGCAGGTAGTTGAGATTGTGATTGGAGGTGTTCCAACCATCCTTGAGGTTCGTTCTATGTGCTTGTTCATGTCTCTCAGCAGAATACTGTTGCAAGGCTCCGTATCGATGAATCTGTTCGACCCAATGAGACATCAAGTGGATCATCCGAAAGTTTAAGTTGGCATCCAACTCCTTGGAAACATCTATCTCGTGGCTGATATAATCCTGCGAGGCATTTATTTCACCCCGCTTCTAGGACGGCATCCAAGTTTCAGCATTTGTTTCCTCGTCTACCTTTCGCTTCTTCATGGGTTCCGTTCTCAGGGCATTGGCTTTGGTGTTCGCCTTTTTGCCGGCTCGCCCGAGTAAGGAAACATCTTTGAAGGTGTGAAAACGATGCAAGGCATCCACCATGTAGCTCGACGTTGCATCATCGTGAGATTTATATCGAGCATACATATAGAATTCCAAAAATGCCCATGTGCACTCAATTGCGCGACTGAATACAGGACGCTGAGCGGGGCTTCCACCTCGTAGAGACTGGGATACAACCCCAAGCAGGTACTGGCTCATTTCCTTCATCTCCTTCCCATTCCATTGAGAAACCTTGTCATGTGACTTATTTTTCGGTGTGAGGTCGTGGTAAGCAGGCACGGATAACCAGATTGCATTGTACTTGTCAAGCTGTTCATGAGTCTTGATGAAGTGGAAAATCCACTTCTGCAGGTGGTCAAGCATGCCGGTCTACATTGTATGCAGGAGGTCGGGCTTCGGGAGGTCACTCACGATACAGGGAATATGTCGAAACACGTTGAATCCTCGGTGGACATGGCGCGACGAGAGTTTGGCATCGGCTGCCTTGGTGTTGGCATCGCTGAGCATTCTATATAGGTTGTGATCCCGCTGGGGGTGTTGCTTGTCAGAAGGGACATAATCTCCAAGTGCGTTCTTTGGACACTCGCACCAAAATCAGACATGCCGCTCAAGATGATGTAGGTCACTATACTCAGGGCAATCTGCAAGCCATGCTGCTAAAACCGGTTTGCAACACCTGAAGTTGCCATCTGCACAGAGAATATTGTAATACCTGTTTTCGGCATTGGGATTTTGTTTAAAGGTGAGAGGCTGGAGTACCCGCCAGAGTACTTCGTTCAGCACCTCTCGGTTTGTTTGCCGCTGCTCATCCAGCCGCTTCTGAGGAATATTGCAGTGCTTGATTGGAATCGGCAGGAGAGCAACCATTACGACAGTGTGCGTTGAGGGCATGTGGCCGATCTTCGAAGATAGATTGCCAATTGTCATATATACAGGCCACTTTAGCTTGTTGCCAGCAAAATTCAAGAGATGTGTTCCGTCGGACATGAAGATCAAGGGAACCAGTGTATTCCCCAGTCTGAGCGTTGCCTTAACCTCGATTAGCACGTTATTATCCTCGAGTATCACTGCTTACCTGTGTCTCCCACCACCAGTCCGGAGTGTGCATTTTAGTATAGACGCGTTTCGGTGGCGTATCGCTGTTAAAGCAATGCTGAGGGGCGTAAATGAGATGCTCGGCGTAGGCTGGCTGTCGCATCAACCATGTCATGCTGTCATGATGTGTCGACTCCAGTAACTGTTAGGCCGGTGGTGATGGTCAGTCCATCTCACATCCTCGAGAGTGTGTAGTTCCCACTCCCCGAGAGCCTGATCATCTGGCATGCTAGCCACGAGTTTCTGGATGCTATCCCTGTTTTTGATGCTTGGGACATGCAGAGCGGTGTTTTCTTCCTTCAGCAGGTTGTCATAGTACGTCTTCATACCCTTCTTCTTGATCCCACACTGGATATATTTGTACTCTTCACGCGTCCCAAACAGGTAGTAGGGATTGTTCTGTAGGTTCATCTCAAGGCAACCCTTAGCATCGCGTTCCCATGGCTCAGCAATGTAATCGCTCAGTGGTGCTCTAGCGCCGGGGTATGATTCCATCCACGGCTGAGAAGGTGGCGGTGGTTGAGACTCCAAGTCTGCGATGTTTTCAACGTGTTCGAGGTAGGGAAATGAGTCCAAGTCTTCGACTGAATCTTTGTTAGCGTTGAATTCACGACGCTGAGCGGGTTCAACGCGTCGGGGCGCGCCGCGAACAGTCAGATTCTTTGCAACTTGAAGGTGTTCAGGATGGTGTAGTTTGATATGTTTAAGTCGCCAGCTGTCTGAGGTGAACTTCTTTTGGCATGAAAATTTGGGGCAACGGAATGGGGTCTTCCCTGGCATTGTCGACGACACGGGAGGAGTGGAGTATTCACTGTAGAATGGGACGAAAGTTGGAGCTGGGCCTGAGCAGTCTGGTGTGGGTATAAGCTCACGATACTTGAGAGATTTGTTGAGCCTCAACACCATCACCCCAGGAGTTGCAAAAACACTGCATGCGCGATGTCCCATAATACTATGAATAAATGAAAAATAAACCCTGAGCAATCCAAAAACCTCGCGACATGTGGAATAATCAATGCCTGAGATAAAGAGATTAGAACAAAGAAAATGAACAAGCCCACAACCCTAACCCAAAGGAACGAAACACCTCCACGCGTGCCTTAATCAGTGCCTGAGATGAATAGATTACAGCAAAGGAAACTCACAAGACAAGAACCCGACTCTAACCCAAAAGCACGCCTCCTCTGCAACATGAGGATTGGTTCACTCCTCGCCTACCGAGCCATCCGGGCACACCTCGGGGAGAGGGACATCAGGGAGAGGGACATCGGGGAGAGGGACATCGGGGAGAGGGACATCGGGGAGAGGGACATCGGGGTGAGGGACATCGGGGAGAGAGACATCCAAGAGAGGGACATCCGGGAGAGGGACATCCGGGAGAGGGACATCCGGGAGAGGGACATCCGGGAGAGGGACATCTGGGAGAGGGACATCCGGGAGAGGGACATCTGGGAGAGGGACATCCAGGAGAGGGACATCCAGGAGAGGGACATCTGGGAGAGGGACATCTGGGAGAAGGATATCCGGGAGAGGGACATCCGGGAGAGGGACATCCGGGAGAGGGACATCCGGGAGAGGGACATCCGGGAGAGGGACATCCGGGAGAGGGACATCCGGGAGAGGGACATCTGGGAGAGGGACATCCAGGAGAGGGACATCTGGGAGAGGGACATCGGGGAGACTGTCGCCACCTTCCGAGTCGCCGAGTAGCTGCTGCCCCACATCGATATCCGAGGTGTTTCCGGCTGCATCAGCTTCTCACAGAGTTGACGCCCCAAAAACTCCAGCCCACAGAGGGTATGAGTCTCCGGAGTTCGTGGTTGTGGGGGAGGCTCCGAGGTTTGTGGCCGTGGGGCAGCCACCGGAGGTTGTGCCCATGGGGTATGCTCGCGCATCTCCTGGCCTTGCTCAGGTAGCACAGTTGGCTCATTGTCTACCATGGTATCAGCATCGTCAGCTGATGTATTTACCATCTCTCCCTGGCCAATCATCCAAGGTTCTTTGCCATCATCCTCATCCTTATCCTCCTCCTCATCCTCATCCTCCTCCTCCACCTCCTCATCATCTTCCTTCACTTCATCTTCCTCCTCTTCATCTTCCTCCTCATCATCGTCACCATCCCTTTCCATATCCACATCGCCGTCTAAATCAATGCCGTCCGGTGAGTCCACATCATCATCCATGTGCATATCGACATCCGAATCATGTTCCGAGTCATATTCGCCGTCCAACTTCTCGGTAAAGTTGGTATCATCATCTGAGGAAATTGACATGGTGGGCGATGCTTCTGGCTCTAAATATACCCACTCTAGTTAGCCCTCTGTGTCCGAATCTGCCTCATACCTTTCCTTCTGCAACTGCAAAGCAACGGCACGAGAGATATCATCTCCCCATGGGGTTTGTTAAACAATACCTTTCCCTTTACCGTTTCCCTCCCCCTACCCCTACCTTTTCCCCTTCCTGTCCTTTGTTCCCTTCCCTTTCACTGTCCCTTTATCACCGCCCTGCGTGTCCTCCTCACCCTCGCCATAGTCATTGTCATTGCCATTGCCAGGACGGCTCCTTCCACCGCTCGGCGCTCCGGGATCCGCCCAGTTCTCATCATCAACATCCTCATCGATTATCTCATCCCAATTCAGTGGTCTACCGGCCAGGAAGTTGCCTGGCTTGTACTGCCGGCAGCTTGGTGGGTCAATCTTTGACCTGGGATCATCGCTACCATACAAAGAGAAACGCTCGCCAGTGCGTTTAACCTTCCCCGAGCTGGTGGTCTGCAGATTGGAGCGATCGACTTGATCCCTGAAGGCACGGGGGTTGTCCCACCTCCAATTGTTCATTTGATGGTGGGTTTTGCCAAACATTTGCCCAATATATGAGCGGAACGCTGCCCACCACTCCCGGAAAGGTGAACTCCTGCTCCTGCGGTGGGGCCACATCAGCTGGAATAGTGAAAAGAGGCGAGTTGTGACTGGATCAAGAAAGAATACATCATAAAAGAGGTCCCAGGCCCTCTCATCCTTAACGCCAAAATCATTGCATATGCGTATGAGTCCACAGATGTGTTCCGGGATGAATCCCATTATACCGTCCCGATCCAATGACAGGCGTCGATTTATAACCGATGTCGGCATTTTTGCCCTAGCAGATGCCTTCCCCTTCCCTTTGCAGCTGCCCTTTGGTGCCAACGCTGCGAGTTGAAAACGAGTCTACATCCGAGGCGTTAGCATCATGATACAGTTGAATGTAGCGGAACGAAGCCCAGTATGAATGTACAAAGTTGGGTAGGTTATCGGGTGTATTTGGGAACGAGAGGCGTCGTTTTGTGCATGTCACGTGATGTCGAGATAGTTGAGGATGCTGGCGGTGTGTTTAATTGCTGGCGGTGTGTTTAATTGCTGGCGGTGCGTTTAATTGCTGGCGGTGTGTTTAATACGGGAGGAAAAGAGAATCGAGGTGTAGGCGGGAAGAAGGGATATATATACTCGAGTTCCTGTTATTTGGTACATATCCTGCGTTTTGTTGGTTAATGAACGCAAAACGGCCCAGCCTTCATCATGCACAACCACCAGGCACCTCATGAATGAGGAGCCTGCAGACAAGATGAAGTACACGCAGTGAGGACAGTTTGCAACGGTGCGCGTTGCATTGGCATCACATACCACTTGTGCCGCTCAGACCTCGTGCATCTCGGAGCAAACTGAGTAGTTCTCACATTGTCCCAACTGTGCAACCATCCAACATGGCTACCATCGCCAAGCAGTGCAATAAGCACACGCAACTGAGGTCATAGGATAGAGAATACATCGTTGTTCGCATTGTGAAGCTTTTAGCTGTGCCAAAGGGGGATTTCCACCGGGAAGCTGAAGATATACACAATCAATTGTTCGAAGTATTGTGCCAAGAACAAGTGCAATACGATGATAATCGCGCCAAGATGGCATAAACACCCTTCAAGCGGTGCAAATAGACCTTCAGACAGTGCTGCAACAGTGAATATCAATGCTCAGTTTAATCTGAGTTTAATCTGATGGCAGTTAACCCCATAATGGAATGATTTTGAAGGGATCTCGTCCCCGAGTATTGTCAGGGTTTAGAGTCTAGCGCGGTCTACACTGCACCTCCCTTTTATGTGGAATCCATCCATGGTCGCTCAAATGGGAGTCAACCTCGCCTGCCGTTGCATATGCATGCAGAGGATAATATTCCTTCCTTCTTAACATCGAACATCTATATCGGAATATGCCTGCCCAAAGGCCTCACTCTGACACGACTCCAGTCCTACGAAATGTTTGAAGTCTTGCTAATCGTCGGAATCAACAAAGTGTGGGCCTTCAGGGAATTCTCAACTTTCGCTTGCTACAAGAGGCGATTCTGTACCGGCTGGCGAGAGGGATTCCTCTCAAGGAGGGAGTTCCGTACCCTCTACAATCCAAGGTCAGAACTCCACCCCCTCATCTTCGCTGAACAATTCTCGCGTTGGAAATATCACTCAATGCATGACTTCCACCCCGTCCGCTACACAGCGATGGTCAATAATTACACCAACCTCCACACCGGGTACAAGCAGTCGTAACACACCAGCTCCCAGCGGAACACTATAGACAGACTCAACACGCCGCATTGTATCCAGCCTCGCATCCGGGATTGCAAGCACTCCCACTCCTCTCAGTGGTCTTGAAAACCTGCCTACCCCCATCCCGAATCCAGAAGCCCACGCAATCATTACAAATCCACTGCGAATGCGAGCTACCGAAAGCAATCAGAGATAGAGGCAGTGGCAACTGGAACCGCAGGCAGTGTCTACACCTCGATCAATGGTCTCCGGCAGTCGCAGCATCCATCAATTTGGTCACTCTGACATGACTCGTCATGTATTTGCAACGGGCAGACTCCTGGAGCTCTACATGTGGAACAGACGGCTGTTTATGAGTGCAAGCGACTTGGAGATGGTAAGTTATGCAACGCGACGCATTGCGAAAGCATTAGCTGAAGCCCCACACTGGTAGATAATGGAGACGTACTGGAACACTGCAATGCAGCAAAACAACATTTGGTCCATAGCATTCGAGGCACGCACGAAAGAGATCTTGACAGAGGTATGCTGAATCAACGGCCCATGGTGGATATTGCATGCTCAAACCGGTACCAGGTTCGCACACAAGTCAATAAGGTTAAATCCCATTTCATTCAATCAGCAAGGGACAACATTGCAGAGCTTTATGATCTCCACCGCTTGGAATCCGCCGCAGAGCATTTGGAATTCATTGATTCCCTTCTGGCCGACAATAAGAATCTTTTTCGGGTAGCAGAGCGTGTGGAAGGTGGAGTAGACGGTCCAAATCCAACGCGGAGAGAGTCGAAAGCTGATAACGAAAGGCTAGTGTCCACTTCGCGTCCTGGCGGAAGCAATCCCGCGGTTTATCTATATCAAATTTCATCGTCAGGCTAATAACCGCAGTAAGTATGCTGATGGATTTTATAAATCCATGATTAACAACAAGGACGGTCATATACCCTCGCCACTGATCATGTTTACATGCACCGCATTGCGCCATGCTCTCCTGGAGTGGCAAAAGAACAAAGGTGTTCATCCGAAAGCTTCCAAGTCAAGACTGAAAGCGGACAGACCTGATCGCTCGAACTACTTCAACCACAAGAACGATGGTGGTAAGATTGCATCCTGCTGCGCTGTAACGGGTCGCAAGTTGTTAATCTCGCCTGGCGTTGCAGACATGTATTCGTTCTTCATGAATACCTGGAACACACTTCCGGAGAGCTACCAACAGAGGGTGTATAACAACACTTTTGCTACCATCAAGCGTCAGATCCAACAGGCGGAGAACCCAACGCCTGCCGTGGTGATCAGCGTGGAAGCAGCGCATGTTGAGAATGCTATTCTTCTCGATTATTGGGCCTCCAAGGTGGCGCTTGAGGAGCCCGAGATCGGAAGCACTGACCCAAACATTCCGATAGACAACAATTGCACAGATGACTAACTTCATTTCGGGATGCCAGGGGGCTTCAGGGATCACGAAGTTGAAGGTGATGAAAGCGACGATCGTGATGCCATCGCCACCGCCAGCCGGCGACGACAGCCCACGACGGAACTCTAGAGGTTTGACCTGGGAACCAGTGATGTCGACAGGTATAACGGCGAGGATGGCGACGGGTATGAGGGCGAGGATTGTGATGGGTATGAGAGCGAGGATGGCGACGATGCGGATGCGGATGAGGAGGAAGAAGCATTGCAAGCTGATGATGGATCAACGCAGAATGTGGAGGACTCAGGGCATACTACTAGAGAGTATGAAGATTGGACTGTATATTTCAGACCTGTAAAATACGATAATGGCGAAGCAAATGCAACCGCAAGCGAGGTATTTGAAGCGAAGACTGTATTGCAATAGGTGACAAAATCTCAAAGCTAAGCATATATGAGGCAAGTGTGGCATCCGATATATAGCAATAGCGGAGAGGTAAAACATCGCTATCGGCCAAAGAAAGGCATAAACATCGCCAGGCGTTGTGTGAATGGCTACAGCATAACTGCAGCCCCTGCGAAGAGCGTAACACCCGTGTCGTTCTGATGGTGCATATACCAGGCGCAAAGTAATGGAGGTGAGTATGCAACGCGACCTGTCGCCTGGGCAATGGGAAGCGTGTGATTCCCTGTCAGAGGGTACGAGGTTTCGTCAGAGCCGTCAGAGCCTTCCGGAACACCTGGGAGTTTCAGACGGACACTACGGTTGTTGGTGATGCTGTGTGAGAGGCCTTGGTAGTCACAGTTGGAAATATGGAAGTAGTTACATTTTTCTCAGCATTTACATAGTATCATTGTAATTCTCCTTACTATTGGTGCTGATGGGTGTCCTAGAATAATGTGGTGTAATAAAACTTTATATATCTTTTATATTAATCTATTGAGAAAGTTTCAGTTAGACCTTGTGTAGAATATCTGCTAATGTATTTCTGTTACCGGGAGCCTCTGGGAGTATTTCAGAGTTGTCAGACCAGAATCCCAAAGTGGTCAAATCTCAGAGTTGACTGGTCATATGCACTGGCCTTTAGCTGTATCTGGGAGTGCTAGCAATATAATCTTGAAGTTGACTGAGACTGATGCAGTGGCCTTCAGGTGGACTTGGGAGTACTGGCAACATAATCCCAGAGTTGACCGGAACCAATGCAGTGGCATACTGATGCATCTGGAATCACGGGAAACACATCTGCGAGGATAAAAGAGGATGAGAGAATTTCAGGAGCACCTAGGAATGCAGAAAACCAGTATGTGAGGACTATTGAGTACAGGTGACAAGCTTGGAAGTACATCCAATTACTGCCTGGGCACCTGGAAATCGACATGACTATTTATTGTTGCATGATTTCAAACTTACAAATTTAGTTTGTATTTTCATCCAGAAATAAATATATCTATGTATCTATATATCTATCAATTGATACTGGGGCTATGTGGACTGGCTGCAGGTAGTAGTTGAATACAATTAGAGGTGGGCCTGGAGATGAAGACCAAGAAAGATTGGAGATGCACATGGTGTGGAGAAAATGAAAGGATGTACGTGAGGAGTGGCACTGCAGAACGTACAGGCCAGAAAGGAAAACGTGCATATCCATACAATTGAGTTGATTGGTGGGAAGATAGACATCACACCCTTAGAAAAAGAATAGACTATTGTCACTTCATAGTACTACATTGGTAGCGATATTTTCAGACTGGCTTCTCCTGCATCTTAAGTGTGCCCAAGCCCAATTTCGATTTCTGGAACAGAAGTTATAATGATTGAAGCCGACTTTCCACATGTGAAAAGAATATAGTTCGCCCCAATGATACACCATGATGGCTAAAATGATACCAGCCGTCATGTACCTCAACCCAGCTGGTGGTCATAGACATGAAGTTTCACAAGTGGCAAGTGCATTGAATGCTTTCTAGGCTAGCTGCGTCTGCTCAGATGAGCAGCCAGTGGGGTTCTGTATCCCTGCTCAATGGACTGATGATGACTGGGCCAGTTGGAAAGAGACCATCAATCGCCTGATGGTGGTTGCAGGGATGGATATATTTGACCAGGTCACCAATTGGTTCCATGTGGTTGAACATGAGTCATGTGAACAACTCAAAGATCAAATCTGAATGTGCGAAGATGCCAAAGGGCAATGGGATGCAACCACGGAATAAGTTGTCCACTAGACAAGAAACTGGATGACAATGAGTGATCCCTTGAGGTGAAACAGATGGAGTGTGACAGATCAGCGCAACAAGCCTCCGATCTGAGGGAGGTAGCTGCGCCACCCCTGGTCATCGATGCGATCCCAAATGAGATGGTGCAGCTGAAACATGTGGACACCGCCAAGAACACACTCATCTATATCAGCAAAATGTACCATGGTCTGGACACCTTCATCAGCAAAAAACATTTCCGTCCGGGCGGAATGGCTCCGTCAGAGTGGACGCGCTCCGTCAGAGCCGTCAGAGACACCCCGGTGGCGGATTACTCCGTGCCCGGCGTTAAGACCACGCGTCGCGTCACATATCGCCCTCCAATCGCCATTTCGCCGTTTCTTCTCGCTCTGTCAGTCTCCTATTTTAAACAAACACTCTGGCGTTGTGGCCAACTGTGACCATACGTCGCAATGGGTTCATTGGGTACACGCTTGCACCGGGATTGCAATGCAATTGGTGACGCTGCGAAAATCTCTCCTCGCGTTCCTTCTACATTAAGCTCGAGGAGCGTAGGAAGGTGAGAAGACATGATACTACCCGGCCGTGAGGATCCACACAATTGCGTGGATCCATGCAATCTCGGACAGAGCGAGTGATACCGAAAGTTGGGAATGATAGAGTGTGAATTTTCATTGTATGATAAGAGGAGATGGAAATGAGATGATGTCTATCTACTCCGGGGTCTGCCGAATATATACTCCCCGTCACTCTGTCCACCTCTGTTACCCCTGTATCTCCGTACAACCACCGTTGCTCCTTGAAGATGTACTTGATCGAGCGTGTTTGAGATGCACTTGGAGACAGAGATCGAATGAACTCAGAGATGCACTTGGAGGCCGGGATCGAGTGAGTTTGGAGATGCACTTGGAGGCCATGATCGTGCGAACTTGCAGGCCGTAATCGAGCGAGTTTGGAGATACACTTGGAGGCCGTGATCGAGCGAGTTTGGAGATGCACTTGGAGGCCGAGATCGAGTGAACTCAGAAGATGCACTTGGAGGCCGTGATCGATCGAGTTTGGAGATGCACTCTGAGGCTGTGACCGAGCGAGTTTGGAGATGCACTTGCAGGCTATGATCGAGCGAGATTGGAGGAGTACTTGGAGGCAGTCGATTTGGAGGGAGGCGCGACAGCAGACTGTCGATCTTGGGATGATGCTGTACTTGGTGTATGCTGTACTCTGTGTTAACTCATGATCATGGCATGGAGAGATAGAGAGGGATGACTTAACTTCGTGTTCTTAGGTGATGGTAGAGTTGAGCACAAGAAAGAGAGAGATCAGAGGAGATGGGGGAAATCATCATGAGAAACTGGGAC
>Ga0307512_10000809_pt1 | contig 46232 bp, 60 predicted proteins | sample 14_EM_MG_FD_200267 | JGI IMG/M metagenome (GOLD analysis project Ga0307512, IMG submission 200267) | Populus trichocarpa ectomycorrhiza microbial communities from riparian zone in the Pacific Northwest, United States - 14_EM | ecosystem: Host-associated > Plants > Roots > Unclassified | place... | reverse complement strand
AGTTGCTGTTTTAGGACACAAAAAGAAAAACATGGTTGGCACACAAACAGATGAACAGTAAATGTTGCGCACCATCTTTTGTCGCTTTCACGTTATGGTCAATGTCGCAGGTGACCTTCAAGTTTCTCGCCACTGTCATCGAGATTTCTTCTTTTGTTAACGTATCCAACCGTTCAAGTGCATCTTCAACATCCCTTCTTCCCGCCAACTTCTTCAGAAACTTTTCTTTTTCATGGTCAACCAGAAAAGGCCACACTGAATGGATGGACTCACTCATTCGCCTTTCCGTCATCGCCTTAGTCGAAAGTGCAAGGATGCAAAGTAGTTGTCCCATGATTTTTACCCAGTAACTCCGTCAATTCAATCGTGAGGGGCATCCCACTGTAAACATTCAAACGTTGGAGGAAGAAGTGAATGCGTTCGAAGAGGTGCAAGATCTTGTCGTGGCTTGCCGCAACATCCCTCACCGCCTGACAACTCAATGTCACACAGATGCTCGTCAAGGAACTCGGAAAGAGACTCACCCCGAGGAGAACACCGATGCCAGTGAAAATCGTCTTTGCAGGCGAGAATGGCTGAAATAGAGTCGTCGGAGAGCAGTTATACGGAATGCGTGAGGATGCTAACCAGTCCGATTCCTTCTCCTAGGGTTGCAGAAGACACAAACAGGATATGGACTATCGGATCGAGCCATGTCATCAACTTCTCATCGCCCTTGCGAAATCTGCTGAAAGCGTGCGCCTGCGTCCGAAGTACGTTCGAGATGTCCTCGGGACTATGGCAGGTATTAAGCTGCGCGGCAAGGGGATGGGTGTCGAGACGATTTCCAGTCACGGTTCTCTACTCGATTGAGGCAACGTTAAATATTGCGGTAAAGTTATCGGTGGAAGGGCCAGCTGTCTGATTGGTTGAGGACATTTGGATGACAGCGGGAAATCGGGAGGACACAGGTCGTGGATGAAGGTGTACCGAGGGGTGGGGTACACAGGGAAACAATTCCAAGGAAACATCAGCTGTCCTGTGCCCTGGTATCGTCAGGTGACTTTGTGATTAAGCCCGATATGGAGAGTAGAGGCGCCGAGTTTGACATCCACACCAGATTGTGTGGAACTGGGCAAGTCTGGGGCGTTAGTCCCACCGGTAGTAACACGCATCACCGCTTCGCCCGATTTGCCGTTGCGTCCTGCGGGTTGAGCTCTGCTCTCCCTGCCACATCTGGCAGAAGGACCATTCTTGTTTTACCAAGGCACACACTACAAGCGAAGTTTTGATGACTTGGCTACAAGGTATCACTCCAGTAACAGTCCCATCATTTATTGACCTAGATTAGATCTGGCGCGGTGCCGAAGGAAAGTGGGTGGAAACGTATACGTGGCGGCCACCCGGAATCAATTGCGGGATAGGCACAGATACTCACCATCGCGGTATATTGGGGACCACAATCCAGCACCGCAGGCCCATATGAACAGGTCGAAAGAATTCGAGACAAAAGCACTCGTAATCTTCTCACACATCCATTGCCACCTTCCAGTTCATCGGCCAGCGTCGCACCCTCCTCTTTTCGTCGCTCTGCAAGGGCCGCAAGGCTCAGGCAAGACGTCCCTCGCGGAGCGTGTGAAAGAGATGCTCGCCGATAATAACGAAGGTCACACACCCTACCATCTGGCCACGCTTTCGATCGATGACCTCTACCTTCCTCATACCCAACTGAAGGCTCTCGCCGCTGCGCACCCAGATAATCCGCTTCTCCGCGGACGCGGCCTCCCAGGCACTCACGATATCTCCCTCGGTCTCTCCGTTCTTAACTCCCTGAAGGAAATAAATCGCCCGGGATCGGGCGAGGTACGCATCCCTCGCTTTGATAAAAGTGTGTTCAACGGTGAGGGCGATCGTCTCCCCGAGTCCGAGTGGACACCTGTCAAGGGACCGCTGGACGTGGTTCTTCTGGAAGGCTGGTGCGTGGGATTCTATCCGCAGTCGCGCCAACACATCGAGGAGCGCACGAATCAAGTGCCAATCGGGTTGGATGGAATGTTCGACATCTCCGCTTACTCTCTGGAACATGTACTCGATGTGAACGAGCGACTTGCTGAATATGTCAAGTGGTGGGAGCTCTTCGACGCTTGTCTCCAGGTATGGAACCGTGGCTTTTCACTATTTCCTTCCTGAATGGTTACACCATATTTGGCGTTATGGTGTCGCTAGATTTCCCCCCAACCCACTTCTCCATATGTACATATATATAAATGGCGGTTGCAACAGGAACATGAAATGAAGGCCAAGAGAGACGGCCAAGGTATGACGGATGAGCAAGTCAAGAAGTATGCACAACTTTCAGTCTGGATCTCGCCCTTAACATGTCGTTTCTAACGTCTCGTGTATAGATTTGTCGATCGATACATCCCGGGTTACCACTTCTTCGGTCGAGGTGTAGACATGGGCGGATTCGATCAACGAACAGGGTCGCATACTATTCCACCATGGTTGCAAGACGAGCTCCAACCGCCAAGTTGTAAGAACCCGCCGGCGAGATGCCTCCGTATGATCATCGATGAGAACCGCAATTTGACAAAGGTAGAGTACTGTAGGCGCCAGTGATACCGTAAATAATTGCAAGGTTTCTGTGTCAAGGTGGCCAAAGAGAATGCCACCTTTCCGTAGGTTGAACAATGTACTAGTTAGTGTACGCATATAAAATAAGTGTCCTTGTGTACCGTGGCCATGTATTCTATCTTGTTTCGTTGAACTATCATCTAATCTGAGAATTCTTAGTGAGCGAAGGCTGGGAAATGGGAAAGGCACTGAGAGAGACATGAAATTACGTGAAACACTGATGAAACCAGGTGACGTGATCGGATCAAACCCCGGGAAAAACGGGCCGGTGACACTCTTTCAAACGACCACCGACCTCGACCCTCATCGACCATAATTCGTGTCATGCCCAAGGGATTGCGCCTCAAGAGGACACCAGCCGAACAAGCAGAACATGACTTGAAAAAGGCACGTAGAGCTGCCAAGAAAGCCGCTTCCAGGCCGTACCTTGCGAGGGACGTGGACTCCAATTTAAACGGCCGTCCGTTTGACTCGGACTCCCCCGTTCTCGACCCTGGGCCATCCACCTCCCGTCACGAACCCCACACTGTGCCTGTGGCCCATGACAGCTTTCAGGAGAAGTTGTGGGATGCGCTCGGGGATGATGACAGGCTCGACTCTATGGAGGCCCGATTGAATGAATACGCACACATCCCGCGGCGGTGGCGGGGCGTCGGATCGCAGGCACATTATCAATACACTATGGATGGCGGCCCTGTGGATGACCCGGCGCTCATGAATGACGATGAGTATGCCGAGTGGGTGCGGGTAGGGATGTGGAGGTACGTCTTTCACTTACTACCTAAAGATAACCTCATGAGACCTTCCCCCTTGGTAGGAAGCGCAATGCCGCGGCGCATCACGAGCAACAGCGGCAAAAGGCCGCTCATGCGGCGGCTCAGGCTGAGGCAGCGCGGATCCTCAGAGAAAAAGAGGATACACGACGGCGCAAACGTGATGAACAACAGCGTAGGCGGCGTGTAGAGGCCAGAGAGGCTTATCAACGCCGTTGGATCGACCTGCTCGACTCTAAACGTGGATCCGCAGATCTCGGTTTCGGAGATATACCATGGCCGGTGGGCAGTGGAGCGCCGGATATCTCACAGTTGACGGCTGAGGCAATGTCTGCTTTCCTTTTCATCCCAGAGAAAGAGCTTGAGGAGCAGGGAGTCGATGATGTTGGGAGGGCGAGGCTGCGCAAGGAGGAACTTAGAGTGACGATGCTACGTTTCCACCCAGATAAATTTGAAGGTCGGATCATACCACGGGTTAAACTTGGAGAAAGGGCGGCCGTGCGAGACGGCGCCAATGCCGTGACAAGGGCAGTGACCGCGCTGATGGATGAGGTGAAGTAGAAATTTTACTGTATCGATAAATCATTCATATCATTTTACGATTCGTGGCGTGGCGTGTTGTCCTGTAACCAATCATTCATGCCAGCAAAGGCACACACCGTGCCGTTCGGCGAGGCTGGGCGAGGCTCGCATGTGGAGCATCGTGTCGTATTACATAATCGAAGCATCTTTGTGAGAAAAAAAAGAAGGAACAAAAAGCAAAAAGCTGATAGAGCGCAGCGCGTCTGCCGTTTGAGGACCCTCGTTGTAATCCGGTCTTTGTCCGTCGTATATCGTCCCTCGCCCGACTTTCCCTTCTCTTGCCATTATCTCCCCTCCCTCTCCCATCACCTCTCTCTTTGTCCAACACTCTCCCTCCCCTCGTTACCCTTGATACCTCGCCTCGTGCTCTACACAGCATAGAGGCGTCTGGACACGTACCATGACGAATATCACTAACGTCTTTACCGAAAATGCCGACTCGCGGTCGCTGGCGCCTGCTGCTGTTGGTTCCCAGGTTGGGTTGATGATCGTTGTCTCCGTACGTCCACCAATATCTTTGTGTTCAATGTCATCTTGCCCACATTATATCTTCCTTCAAACAGACGATCACTATCCTGTTATTCAACGTCCTTCGTCCGAACAATAAGGTGAGCAGTTTTACCGTGTTGTCCATACACGTCTCATAACAGCGTTCGCGTCAGATCGTTTACGAACCTAAAGTGAAATACCATGTCGGCGACAAGAAGCCTCCACGGATATCGTCGGGCGTACTGGGATGGATATCCCCACTGCTTCATACAAAAGAGCCCGAGCTTGTCGAGAAGATTGGCCTCGATGCTGCGGTCTTTCTTCGTTTCCTCCGAATGATGCGAACCATCTTCTCCTTGGTGGCGTTGGTGACTTGCCTCGTCCTTATCCCTATCAACGTTTCATACAATCTCAAATTCGTTGACTCGGGCGCGCGCGATCCCCTCTCAATGCTGACTATCCGTGACGTAGGAGGAAATTACCTTTGGGCTCATGTCGGCATGGTTTATGTTGTCACTGCCATTGTCATAGTCTCCGTTTGGTTCCACTGGTCAGCTATGGTCCGCCTTCGTACACAGTTCTTCCGTTCCCCGGAATACCACCTCTCCTTCTACGCCCGCACCCTAACCGTCAGGCGTGTCCCGAAGAAGCTTCAGTCTGATCAAGGCATCAAGACCATTTTCGATTCCGTCCAGGTTCCATACCCTACCACCGCCGTGCATATTGGGCGACGTGTCGGAAACCTCCCCCATTTAATTGAGACTCATAACAATACCGTTCGTCAGTTTGAACAGGTATTGGTGCGATACTTGAAGGGTGGCAAGATCGGAAAGAAGCGACCTACTATTCGCCTTGGCGGCTTCCTTGGAATGGGTGGCCAGGTGAGAGACGCGATCGACTATTACACGTGCGTGCTTTAGCAACGTTCACATATCTTGGAGACTTATCACATGGCGATGAGAACAGTGAAAAGCTTAAGCGGACCGAACAAGCCGTCGAGGCTTACAGAGCCCAGATTGATAGTCGCAAGCCAGAGAATTATGGCTTTGCGTCCATGGCGGCTGTTCCATATGCCCACATTGTTGCCCAGCTCTTAGAACATAAGCACCCGAAAGGTACCGAGATTACCCTTGCCCCCAATCCTAAGGACATCGTGAGCAGAATTATACCTACCTTTAATATGCTATGCTCATCGTTATCTGCATAGATATGGGAAAACTTAAACAGGTCATCGGCCGAGCTTATACGAAGGAAGACAACGGGCTGGTTCCTACTCATCATAATCGCCTTCCTCAACACCGTTCCTCTCTTCGTGCTTTCCATTCTCGCCAACTTGTCCTCGGTGCGTATCGTGCCTCCTTCATTCTGATTTTCCCGCTTATCCTGCACGCAAAGATTGCCAGTTTTGTCCCGTTCCTCGAAAACTGGGCTCAAAGTTCCCCGGCCTCCTTCAACATCGTTTCTGGTGTACTCCCGCCTGCCGTGTCTGCCTTTTTCGGTTTCTTCCTGCCCATCATGATGCGCTGGCTCTCTCGATACCAGGGTGCTTTGACGCAATCCCGTTTAGACCGTGCAGTTGTCGCACGCTATTTTGCATTCTTGGTGATCTCACAGCTGATCATATTCACCCTCATCGGTGTTGGCTTTAGTGCGTGTTGAATGATTTTTGTTTGAGGAAGTAGATGCTGAAGCTGGCCGTAGACTCTGTGACGCAAATAATCAAGCAGATCGGACAGCACAAAAGTTTCAAAGAAATCCTGAAAAATATTGACAGTATGACCGGTTGAAATCGTTCCAACTGTTTGGGTGCTCATGATTTTCCTGTAGAACTTCCTTCGACAATCAATCAGACGTATATTAATCAGGCTTCTTTTTGGCTGACGTTTTTCCCGTATGCATTCCCTTTTCCGTGTGACCCCAAACGATACTGAGAAGAAATATTAGTTTACGTGGTTTCCTCGCCATCTTTGATCTTGCGCAGATCCTCAACCTTGTGTGGATATGGTTCAAGACACGGTACGTGGACGTCAAATCCCTTGTGTTTTGTTGGTTCACATAGCGTTGCCGCGATTAGCATACTCGGACGCACGCCTAGGGATTATCGAGAGTTCACGCAACCACCTGAGTTCGAATACGCAATTTACTAGTGCGTATTCTTCCGATATTGCGATTTTTTGCTCGTTCTGACTCCTTGCTTATATCAAGCTGTCTTATTGTACGCAATGTTCTCACTTTGCGCTTCTCCCTGTTCTGATGCCTTGGATAGCTGTTTATGGGGACTATTGGTCTTGTGTTTGCCCCCCTAGCTCCTCTGGTTGCCCTCGGCGCCGCCGTCGTTATGTGGATTAATTCTTGGGTTTACAAGTATCAGTTAATGTTTTGTTACGTGACCAAAGTTGAGAGTGGAGGCGTAAGTCTTGCGTCCCGTCATCATTATTCAAGCTAACCCCTTCTAGCGCCTCTGGAACCCAGTTATCAATCGCCTCCTTGTCTCGTTAATGTTGATGCACGCACTTATGTTGCTGAGTGCGTGATGGTTGTCATTTCGCTCTGACGATTGTTCTCACAGTTATCTCACTAGCGATTGGCCTACAGTATGGGTGGAAGTCATTCGCATGGGTTGCTGACATCCCGCCCTTCGTCATCGTGATACTATTCAAAGTCTACATCAACCGTGTCTTCGCTCGTCCGTTCAGGTACTATGTCCCAACGGAGGCTGAGCTTCGCAATGCTCAGGTCCACTCCACGCGTAACGACATTAAGGGAAACCGCCTCGAGAGGCGCTTTGGCCATCCGGCGTTGCATGCTAAACTTTTCACTCCCATGCTGCATGCCAACATGATGCCCCTCCTTGCCCAAGTATACAGTGGACGGATAGAGACCGAACAGACCAAGTTGAGAGAGTATGGCGAACAACAGACAGACGCGCGTGTACTCCCAGGTGGCATTCGAATCGCTGGTATTGATCAGAGCGACCTCGAATACGACCCTACCCTATACCAGCGCGACCGTGGCGAACTCGACTGGGATCAACGATCTATCGCGACAGCGTTGGACTCAACGTCAGGTTTCCCCACAGGAGGACGGAATTCCCCTGCGCCTTCACTCCCTGGATACGGCCGATACCTTCGTCAAGGAACCAGTCTGGGCAGCGAGATTGAGCTCACACGGTTCGACCCGGACCAGCAACCACTGCTCCCTCCGACGCTTGTTCCTGGCCCTGCGCAAAGTTCACACTCATTACCCGGTTACTCCTCACCACAACCGCCATACGCGCCCCCAGGAACAGGACAGTATCCACCACCACCTGGAATCGCGTATCATGGACGAGGGCCTAGCAACGATGGATACCGCGAAGCACCTACGCACCGACCGTTCTCTAATCGAGAGTCATCAGGATATGCCTATAACTCAGGACGTGATTCCCCGGGGGCGAACGCGGCTGGCCGGGGCGCATACCGCCGATAGCGGTTGACGCTGTGCAAAACAAAATACCGGACCTGTATACCTTACTTTTACCCTTTAATGTGTGCCCTATGGTTTGTGTTTGCGGCACGCCCCTAACGACTATGTTTCCCCTCATGCGAAATCTCCCCACCAATATTTTCTCATTATTTGCTTATTGTCACTCCCTGTAGTTGCCAAACACCGTAACTTTATCACTCACGGACATTTGACTTTCGTCATTTCTGGACTTTTTACACGACATCATCCTCTCATTTTTTGATGGACTCAAATATTCATTTGGATTGGATTGCGCGCATACGCTGGGTTATCGGGGATTGTTACTGTATCGCATAGGCTGTGGCGCTGCGCTGCAGGGCAATTATTGCCTCGTAAATAGACATACTCATTTCGGTAATTTTGTCGTTGTGTGAAGATGAATTAACACAATTCTGCGCTGCCATCTTCTCACCATCTATATGGAGAGAATCGAATACTAAATGCATCCGTATCTTCGAGCAATGGGGTGAAGTAATGCTTAATTATATGAATACTCATGATATGTGACAAGCGGGGCTCACGCCACGAGAGGAGAGCGGAAGGAGTGGAGGGATGAGGAGGGAAACAAGAGGCGATCAATAGTTGCCACCAACGAGTCGCCAGAGTCGCTCGCGAATCGTCCGCTCCTTCACGTGTCGCTCGCTCTCCTCTTCGTCGACCCCCTTCGCCTCAGTCGGTGGCGGCGGTTGGGACACCTCGATGGGTGAGGGGAGGGGCGTCCGCGCATTCTGGCGTGCGAGATGCAGGATTCGCTCCCGGCGGGACATTTTATGACCTACCGTCTCCGATGCTGCCGCTGCCGCTGCTTCGGAGGGTTTTTCCGCCGTGCTGCTAGTTGTTGCGCTGGGAGCCGTGGGCGTCGCAGGGTTGTCATCGATAATATGTGAATCTACCGCCTCGGCGATGTGGGCGGGATCGAGGGGTGTTGGCGCAGGTGCACCTTTTGGAATAGAGGTGAGCGCAGGCGTGGGTCGTCGTGCACCACCAGGGGTGATGGGCACCCAGTCACGAGGCGGCGGGACGTTCTGCTGCTCCGTTTGGGCCCCGGAAGCTGAAACTGGTTCTGATTCTGGTCCCGTCCCCGCGTCAATGGGCTCTTGGGATGGTGGCACTCCCGCTGTGGTGGCGAGCTCGTCGTTACCACTGCGTGCGGAAGACGACGACGACGACGGTGCCGGATTTGGCGCGAGTTCCCGCCACTTTTCGCGCGCGCGGAGGAGATTCGGGGTATGTGGACCGCGCGCAGATTCGGGAGAGAAGCCGTCGAAGGCGAGCCAAGCGGTGGCGAAGTGGGGCAGTTGATTTTCCTTCGGGAGGGATGCTGAGATGTGCCGTTTGCGTTTATGGACCTCACCGGGACCACGGTCTGTGTTGTCAAATTCCATGCACAAGGGGAGGAGCCATGGAAGAGGCGATCATCATTATTGTTAATTCCGAATGTGAGGGTATATGGTAGAAGAGAAGGGACGTACAGGCCCACTCGACCTGGACGTCAAGAGTTTTGTAGCCTGGGGTTACGTCGCTGCCATCTTCGGACGCTTCAGCCTCGGATGGGGTTGGCGATGACTCGCGAAGCGCAGCATTGTTTTCGTTCGCGGACAGCCCCAGTCCTCGCATCATTTCTTCGACGCCGACATTCCCATCGCCGCGAGGCAGGTCTGCGACTTGGACGCTAAACTGCGCAGATTTCTCTGGAAGGCACTTGCGCACGTCCGGGTTGTCAAACACGAGCCAAAAATACGGCTGGAAGAGGTTGACGCTGTCTGTGTCCTGCGCGCGTCAAAAATATAGTCAGCGAACCGTCGACGGACTAGCGCGAGGCGAGAAGGGGATGTTGTTATTAGAGATGGGGACGAACTCTAGGAAAGATGGCCTCCTTCGCGGGGCCGTACTTGTCCTGCACCGCCCGGGCTATTGCCAGGCCCTCCGCGGAGGAGCGTATCCCGTTCCACGGATACACGAACATGCATTCTACGCTGGAGTTTGCGTGGCGCGTCCATTGTTGTCGTCGCGTATCGACCGTGCTGTTGGGCGCGGTGCTGCCGTCGAGACATTCGGTAGTCGTGGTAGCATTGGGAGAGCCAGCATTTTGTGCTGCTGCGAAGAGGGCGCGTGTGTGAGGAGAAAGTCGGGGAGCCGCTCTCGTGGACCTTGAGAGGGCCAGCATCGATGAGCTGAACTTGAGTGAAGAAAGTGGGGACGGACAGACGGCAAGCAAGCGGCAAGACACAGGGCAATTATTCATGCTGGCAAACGGGCCGGATCAAGCCGCAGCCCCCAGCCTGCAGTTGCCCTTGCTCGCATCTTCTCATGTCCAATCTTGACGAGTTCATCACGCACAAACTGCCTTTACCAGAGCCCCTTGCAACATCCGCTGAAATTCAAGATCGCCAATCGACCTTTTTTGCCTATATATTCAAGGCATCTACCCCCAAACAGGCCCGTGATGCTCACTCACATGTCCGTCGCGTCATCCACGCAAAGCGCCCCGCCACACATGAGATAATGGCTTGGCGCTGTATGGTATTGAAAGACGGTCGAACTGGGCTAAGGGGGGACGACGACTTTAAGGTTGAAGAAGGCAGCGAAGATGACGGGGAGCAGTGGGCTGGCGGTCACGTATTGAAAGTCATGCGCTCAGAAGCAATCATGGATGCCGTGGTCATCGTCAGTCGTTGGTAAGAGATCAAGTTAACGAAAGCCCTCGGGCACAAAGAGATTTCTGACCCCTCACATTTCGCGTTCAAGGTATGGCGGGATCATGTTGGGACCCGTACGATTCACTCACATTCAGGACTGCGCGCGGGAAGTGTGCAAGACCTTTAGAGTGGAAGACGAAATGCAAGACTGCGTCTCTACGCTGCAGAGTCTCGACGACATTCTCGCAGATCTGCGCGGTGAGCTCGCGAAGATCAAAGACGAGCGATCACAGTCGGAAGCAAGATCGCGCGATCCTACGAAGGACTACTCCGCTCTAAAGAAGAGCTTGGACATACCCAAGGCAAGACGACAAATTTCGGCACGAGAGAGGGCCATCGACAGTGTCAAGAAGCTCATCAACGAGCAGCGAGAAGCATCTTCGTCTGCCCTTGCCCCTGGTGAGCGTTTTTCACAGCATTGCATCAGCGCCGTCGAAGGTTGCTGATTCGTGCTTGGGTAGTTACCTGATGTATACTCAGCGTTTGCGATATTTCAAGTTCTCAACTTTCCTGCTGTGACAATAGCTGAACATACTGTAATTGATATTTGGCACCGTCACTTGAGTTCCCTGGACCTTGACTCGGGGCTATAATAGACTAGCTGGATGCCAACCAACATCACATACTTCGTGATTACTATTGACCCACCTAGTCTCCACGTTGTATCAGGTGGGCTCCTGGTTCCAAAGGATAGCTTCGTTGATGCAATTAGGCTGACATTTGCCTCCATTTTCCAGCCTCCCCCTGTGCCGTGAGGCGATTACTCTATGTCCGTCTGCGAATACATATCCCAGACAGGGTAATTAGTTAAGCAGAAAGATTGTTTTTCCCCTCTAGAGATCTATTCCTTCAACTCGTCCCAAAATTCACCGAGTGCACCAAGATAAGGTTAACGCATGATTGCACACATTGGACCAATCTCACCTGGCAACATTCCTTGCCTTCACACCATGCCTCGTTTTATTGCTCTTTGGCTTGAGCGAAAGCGCACTTGAAGCCAAGTTTCTAAGTGCTTAACTAAGTGTCTAGCATCTACCGGTGCTGCTCTGTTAACGGACATGGCTGACGCTAGGAACGCGTCGGTCTCCAAGTCCTGTTCAAGATTATCAAGTGACCACTTTTACCGGTCGAGGCGTTCAGGATGCCTTCCTCGCTACGGTTATGATGAGATAATGCTTGCCTGTTGCACCTCATGCCTGTGGAGTTGACCTCATTATCGTGCGTCTAGCTCAGGTGGGACTGAGGTAGGATTTCCTCCTAGTTATATTCATCGGTGTGGATTATCACAATATCCATGGATTTCTAAGTTCTCTGGTGCCTTCCTAATTAATTCCCAACTGCAGGACCGATGACCGGCAGTATGTTTTGTCTGTCTCACACTCCTTCAAAGCCACCCACCAAACCAATCGACCAACGGTCTTGTCGTTAAATAATTGAATATTTGCTAGACTATCCCGGCTCGTATATGCTATCCAGTTGACGGTATGCTGAACGTCCAGGCACTATCATGGTTGGATGTAAACGTTTAGAACCCCAACTTCAATGGTTTAACATCTGAGTTTCTTTTTGGCCGAACATTTCGGGTCGTCAGCGAAGGAATCATCGATGTTGGCAATCTGCGCTCCGAACTTCGTGTGCTCGTCTCGCACTCAGGCCTGTTTCCATAACGAGACTGAGAGGGGTGTGATTTTCCTAGCTGATATGGCTCACTCCGCCTGGTTTGCCTCGGAGATGCGCACCATTTTCACCGAGCTAGAGACGTTACTCTGGGCCTTTGTGTGCTCCGACATTTTCGTCTCCCAGAAAGTCTATGATATAGGGTCACGAGTGATGACCCTTTTGGCATCACTAGCTCGTAGACTTGGCTTTGTTCATTGCTTCCGTTGTCAGATGGCTCATTGATCGTCATAGATACACTGTTCTGAACTTCGCATCTCGTTACCGTTACCTCGTCCGCCGTTTTCGCGATCTCGACAAATCTTGACCCCGTATATTACATCGCGTTAATTTCGTGGTTCTTCCGCGCAAAGCATCTTTTCTTATGGCCCACATTCGGTACACTCGTCCCGACTCCCGACTTCCGTCGTATCGACCCTGCTCGGGGAATGACAGCAGCAAGCGTCCATGCCGCGGAAATGGGGCTTCGCCTAACTCCGAGATATTAGCAAGTGCAATCTTACGGCCAGCTTGGCGGCATCGCACGGCACGGCCTCATCCGCGGTCGTATGATCAAGTCGCTATGTATCAACCCTGGATGGTAAACATCTTGTGTTTCTGCCTGTGCTAGACCCCAGTGTAGCATACATAGCAACAGGCGACTTCCGACATACGAGTCGCTGACCGGACCAACGGTGGTTTAAAGATAATCAAGTACTTGCACATGGTCCTGTTGCGAGTAGGTGATAACTTCAAGGAGCTAAGGTAATAGAAAATCAAAATCATAATATCATATTGTCATGACCCCGCATGCTACTTGGCCTGCAGTCTGGTATCCAAGTGGGAATCCCGAATCTCGAATCCTCGGACTTGCCTGCTCGATGTACGGAGCTTGGCCGAGAAGCCCGAGGCCCGACTCGACTTTCACGCGTTCGTTGAAGTCTCGCCCGAGATCCCCGAATCCACCTGAACCACGACACGCTGGCCTGAGCGTGACAGTAGCCCACAATACCAGCACATTGCCGAGGCAGCGGATACGACGGGTGTTTCTTAACGTGCTTGTTTGTGGCCTAAGCATGCATAGGGAGTACGTAGTGAGGTTTCAAGAGGGCAAGGGGGGATGTGCCAGTGACTCAGACTCGGAGTCGCAGTTCCCCGAGTGGCCCGCACACATGCCGTCCGTCAGCGTACCCAGACCAGACGACATGATTCTGCATTGTCCCACAAACCTACGACAGATTCCTCACTGCCTGGTGGACCTCGTTAAGAGTTAGGCTGTTGTCGTTCCGGTCTTTCAACAAAGCACTTGAAGCGTCTCCACCCTGCGTAATAGCCCTGATACGTCTATCCGTATCATCTGACTGCATCTCGTGTTGTAGCTTGAGTGATGTTCTGTGATGTGATAAGTTCGGGTAACCATGAAGGGCATGCCATGTGATATACGTGCCTCCGGTACACCGGTCGTTCCGATGATTCTATCGCCTACTTCTATTGCCTACCAGTGTCCATAGCGGAAGCTGACGAACTCTGCACCATATTTCCCATTTTCAAGCTTCTTTCCGCGCTATCGCAGCCTCCTCGGATAGAGCTAATTGATAAACCAGGGGAAGGTTGCTGTAGTTAAGGATAATCGCTTCGAAATTATCCTTCACGGAAAACAGGCAACAGATTGCAAGATGCATTGGTAGCAAAGGTCTGTGTCTTAAACATACAGTAATAAGCGATGCCGAAGTCAACAATGACGTTGTCAACTCGGCGACAAGCGAGACCGCGGCCGTTTTGCAGGCACGTTCAAACGTTCCTCGTTCCTCACCAGGACAACATAGAACGTACGTAAGCTCCTGCCAGTGGGTGACACCTTTGTAGATAGCAAGGTACTCTGTGACACCACTTCACTCACTGTCTAAGAGTCCAGACCCTTCAACAGTATTGGCTGAAGCCTGAAAATAATCCTACAGGCCTTGCTTGCGTCGAAATATTTTGCGATCCTGGCATCTTGGACGACATCTTCTACAAGCCATGTCCTGACGAGCAGTTGACGTCGTTCATAAGTTGACACATTGAACCCCACCACGGCACGTTCGACGGCCTATGAAGTCTACTCTTCTGGCGACGGCGTTAAGTGGGTGCACTTTGCACGGGTGTCGCACATATCCCTGTAATGAGAGACGTAATCCCGAAATAGGGACACACATTACTCCAAGCGACGTACGGTCGACGTATTCACCCGTATCGGCTATCTGCACTTAGTAGATAGAGTGTAAGTGAGTGAAGCGCGACGATCGCACAGGGACTGAGGACTTTCCGCGTCGCTTGCCAACCCGTCTCGGACCCTTGAATTTACCCATGTTTGGTGAGAACGGGTTTTGCCCCATTCCAGATGTGGAATGTGCAGCGGATCTCTGATGAGCTCGGTGGGACATGACGTAGAAGACTAGTCCATGATTTAGGGAGTGTGAAATAATGGACAACAGGAGCTGAAGATTGAGAGACCACTGGCAGAACTCGGTTTACATTGCTCTTCTATGATGATAGCCGCGGACATCAAAGCGCTCGGTTAGCTCAACTGTAAACCTGGGGCTTTGATTACAGCAATGAGGCAATTATCCACTGCTTGCTGAGCTATATCTTGGTTGATGAATCAAATGTCGAGGTTGTGGATACGAGATAACCAAGGGTTCCTGAAGACTTCAACCCGTTGGAAGGAACCGATACGAATTGAGCTCAGATCGCAGATCCTCGTGTTTATCGACTGGGGGCCAGTGGGTTATGGTGAATGTCAACCTGTGTTAGTTCCTGCTATCCTTCGAACTGGTCCAGTCCAGAATTCAGGAACTTCCATCACGGCCTTTGCACTCCACATGTCCCGGGCGGACAAGAGCCGATCGAGGTCGGGCAAAGGGCATAACAAAAACGATGGCTTTCTATTACTCCCCAAAGAGAACGTGTGGAGGAAAGAGTGGTGAAATTTCAACGTGCCAGTGGATCGTGGATCAATCGATCAAGCTCGATCGAGACGCGTGAAGCCAGGTTCCAACTCCAACATGAGGCTAGGCACACCCGACGGATGCTCGGGCCGCCATGGTTCCACAAACTGTAATTGTGGTCCCATGCCGTCGAGTCCTCAGTAATAGCGACATCGTAGATGAATGGCGTCAAAGCATGCCAGATCTCCCTCACCATCGCCTTCTTGGAGATCGACTGAAGAGGGTTCACCCCAGCGCCCGACCAAGCGCGCCAAAGGGGCGCCCGGAATCCTCGCCTCTCATCGCATCTTCATCCTTCAAGCCAAGCTTTCGCACACAGCGATATCTGAGATCTTTGATCTCGCAGAGAAGGCGGACGCGGACGTTGTCACTTCCCCGGATGAAGCAGATATCGTAATCACCGCGATTGGAATGCGTAAGCGCCTGGAACGCCATCTTGATTGGAACCTCGCGGTCAGTTGTCGATTCTGTGATATCGTATACAGTACTTTTGACCAGGCAACGATGACCATAACACACAGAAACGAAAAGCTTTAGTGACGCCGGACTGGCTCCGTGATTCCGTGGCGCAGGCCCGCCCGCTGCCGTGTGCAGATTACGCCGCATTGCCAGATTTGAAGGAGACGAACGAGAAGGTCTGTCGACGTGGCGGTTCCCTGCCGTCCGAAAAGCCACCCTCAAAGTTCGAATCACGATCCCCCTCTCTTCAGGATATATCGCCTCATCCTCGGTCATCATACCGAACTACACACAGAGATATCGCTCCACCAGCATTCCTGCTACCCCCACCCGTCCCTCCGCCACCCGCCGAGCTCGATCACACCGCCCGTTATTGCTGCTCTCGGGCATCACCTCTCGTATGTGTAAACCAGCCGCTATGCGCGGCGTTTGACGTTCTGAGACGGAGCCGCGCCCTGGAGAGTAATGAACGCAGCGCGCTTAGTTATGCTCGGGCCATAGCAGTGAGTGTAGCCCTGCCCAGCTTCATCTCCCTCCTCCCCAACTTCTATGCTCCACAGGCTATCAAAGGTGCTTATGCGTCTTGTAATACGCGCATATTCGCTTACTGGGTAGTCAGCGTTTCCGCGAAAGATCACCGCCAGGGAGCGTGGGGAAGTACAGAAACTACCTTTCATTGGGGCGAAGGTCTCCAAGATGGTATGTTTCGTGGCATTGGTCATAAATTCATCTACTCATCCCGGTAGATCGACGAATACCTCTTTCATGGACACATACCCGAAGTTGGTACGTGCCCCGTTTTCTACCTCAACTGGTGATCTGACTATAGCGCATAACAGAGGAAATGAGACAATCAGAACGTTTCATTTCTCTGTCGCTGTTCGCCTCTGTCTATGGCATCGGACCAGTCACGGCACGGACATTGTATGGCCGTGGTCTGCGTTCTTTGCGCGATCTCGAGGCTTACTATGAGGTCGACTCTGGGCTTACGCCGGTAGAGGACAGCGAAAGTACCGACATGGACATTCGCATCGCGCTTGGATTACGCGATGATCTTATGATGACGTATGGACATCAAGACTCGTATGATACCGAAATGCCATGCTAACGCTCGCCCAGAATCCCGCGCGCAGAGGTTGAGGCCATCCACGCCACGATCATGGACCATCTCAACGCCGTGGAACCCGGCTGTGTTGGTACTATCGTAGGCGGGTATGTATTCATAGCCCCGTTGTCTTTCTTTTCTTAGGTTAAAGGACTCGTCAGATATCGACGCGGGAAGCCCGCTAGCAATGACATTGACATTGTGTTTACGCATGCAAATACAACGTCTGCTAAAGGTCTTTGCGCACGGTTGGTCGAACGCCTGCGATCTGCAGGCTTGGTAACGCACGTCATGCGCAAGTATCGGCTGGCCTTTGTTCCCCTTCCCGCCTAATACGTGTTTGGCGCGCACAGACCTCTCAGGATTTCACGAGTCTGATGCGCTACGCACGGCTCATTGGGACTCGCTCGAGAAGGCACTCACCGTGTACCGGACACCCAATAACGGCCAGTACCGCCGCGTCGACCTAATCTGTGCGCTCCCAGAGACGTACTGGACTGCCGTCGTCGGGTGGACAGGTGGGACCATGTTCCAGCGGGACCTGAGGTCGGCTGCAAAAGCGGTGTAGGTCCACTCTCCCTTCGATCTCCATCAGACACAGATTGATTTTCATTTTTGGGACAGCGGACTCAAGTTTGATAGCTCTGGAATGTACGTCCGAGTCCCCGGTTTGCTGAAGACATACTGACGTGGAGATCTCACTCAAGCACGCGTCGACGTGATTCCCAACTCATATACCCACGGTCTGAAAAGGAGGTATTCGATATTATCGGCTTGCCATGGGTCGACCCAACATTACGCAATACGGATGCCTGAAGCCTGAACAGTTTATCGCGCACCCCGCATCATTTTCGTTTTGTAAGAGTATTGTTTAATTGCTATATTGCTGTGTGTTGTAATTATGTGCTCTGGTGTGTGTAACGGATACCTCCTACCTACGCTTACGTGAATGCTTGAATACCTGTTATCGCTCTCCCAAGTATGAGAGTGTGGATGTCCTGCGGCTAGGTTGAGATGCGAAAGGCACGAGAAGAGGGTGTTTTCTCACAAAGGTACCCTCGTACGTATTCGTGACCTGCAAATTACCGACGTGCCGTCCGATGTGGTACCTGCGAAGAGCAAAAGGTGAGCGAATAGAAGCAAACACCCGCGGGTCGCGCTCACTCGTCCGCGGTCGCGTTTCCGCCCAGGACGTCCAAGAGCACACGTGCATGGTGGAGCGCCTTGCCGCAATTGTTCCGCTTCACGATGCTGACCATCTCCGGCGCGGCGCGACCGGCATCCTTCAGCCGCCCGACGCGGAGGCTCGCTTGCAAGCCGAGGGCGATCTCCGTGTGCGCGTCGGCGAACTTCTTCTGCACGAGCTGGAACGATGCGAGCGGGCGCTCGAACTGGTGCCGCTCGAGCGCGTACTCCCGGGCCTGCGCCAGACACGCCTCGAGCGCGCCCATCACGCCCCACGATATGCCATATCGCGCGCTGTTGAGGCAAGAGAACGCCGCGCCGAGACCGACGGCGGTCGGCATCAGGGCGTCGTGTGGAGCCTTGACGTTGTCCATGAATACGGACCCCGTCGTGGACGCGCGCAACGCGAGCTTGTTGCTGATTTTGGCCGCGGAGAGCCCTTCCATGCCCTGGTGATTATGAAACCCCTCCCCCTCAGAAAAATCACGGAGACGTTGGGAAAATGGAAACATCGACATGCCTTCTCGAGGATGAACCCGCGGACCCTGCCGTCCCACTTACACCGGGCCCAAATAATGAAGACATCACTAGAGCGCGGAAGGCTAAGAAAGCGAACCAGGCGGACAGTAAGAAGCCTACGCGACAGGGGCATTGGTAATCCATGTCTTGCTTCCGTGAAGAAGGAACCCTCCATGTGTCTCTTCAGCGGTGGTGTCCATTCCAGCCGGGTCTGAACCGTGGTTTGGCTCGGTAAGACCCTTGAGACAAGTTAGCCGTGTTGCCTCGGCGGTGTAAAGTGAGGCAAACCAACAAAGCATCCAATAAGTTCTCCCTTTGCTGTGAATGGGGTTAGCTTTGATGGAATGGTGAACGGAAGCGCATCTTAACCGAGAGCGGGCAGGAACTTCTGCTTCTGTGCATCTGTTCCGAACGTATTGATGGGATGCATGACGAGCGAAGACTGTACCGAGGCAGTCGAACGATAACCAGAGTCAATGCTGCACACGATCACATCAGGCGCGTGTGCGTGGGCACGCATAGAAGCCCCGACAGTACCTCTCGATTTCGCCTGCAATGAGGCCGTATGAAACATAATTCACACCAGCACATCCATACCCCTGAATGGTCGGTCCTAATAGACCAATTGCACCCATCGCCGGAATGATCGACTTGTCGAAATCTATGATACCGGAAAATGACGCTCGTGAATACGAAGGCGATCACTGATATGCGTTATGATGGGCGCGCCGCGCACCTCCTGTTCGGTGTGCCTCGAGGACGCGCGGCGCGAGATACTCCTACAGTGGGACGCGTCAATCAGGCAGTGCCGAGTCGCGGATGCGAAATGTACGCGCTCGACAAAAGTCCCGTGCTGTGTCGCTGGGCTATTTTTATTTCAAGAGGACAATGGAGAACCGCACGAGCGCGTACCGAATAGCAATCTCCTCTGCAGAAATTTGACTCTCGAGATCCAACGGGTCCTGGAAATAGGGAGATTGGTTGTTTGGAAACCAGCATGAACGCCGTGGAGTAGCGGTCGGACTGACCTCCCAGTGAAATACGGGCTTAGCAGCATTTCCATGAAGATGTCTGACTTGACCACTCAGAACACGATCAATATTCCTATGCAAAATGCGAGATCTTAGTAGGACGCGTGCTGGACTGGTCATGGTCGTTGTTAATGTTAATGCTGCAGGTCCCCAGGTCCGCCCTGCTTAGATCCGAGTTCGGGCGCTACGCGGTACACTGTTTCGGAACTGCTCCGGACCGCTCACGTGATCACGTGCCCTTTCGGAGTCCGCGGGTGTTTGTTTGTTCTGATTTTTCAGAGACCGTACTCCCCTTGGCATGCCGGTCGTTTGCGAAGGCGACATTCTCTGTACCGGTGCAATTGCGATTTCGGCATCATGCTCTCTTTTTTTCTTCTGGTACCACGGACGGCGGTATTAGGAACCAGTGCGTTATTTTATTCGGAGACATTCGGTGCAACATCATGTCCGCACCATCCTTGTGGATTTATCGGTCTGTGGTCGTCACACCTTTTCTTCAACTCAGTTCGACTAAGCGTGCGTCTAAACCTTGAAGTCACGAGTGGTGCGACCATGGGGCACATGGAATTGGAATACAACTTTCTACTGCTTCTGGACCCTTTTCTGCTTGGTCTGTACCTGTTTTCATTCATCTGTACCACGGTACACCACAGCACACCACGAAGCACGCTAATCACCCATCCCCTCTTGAAAGGGGCAGCTATGCCCACAACCCGGGGTAAAGGGATTCCTAGATCCTTCACAGCACATGTTTTCTTCTCAACCTCTTACTTCTCTACTATCCCAAATTAACTCAGACCCTGGAAAAAACTTCACATTTCTGTCTTCCTGAAACACACACACACTCCCCATTCCTGCGTCGGCGCATTGGATCTTACGGATCCATCTGCGCGGGTGTTCAATGTTTCCATATGATGGCAGACCCTACCTATTTATGCTTACAGTTGGACGTCCGATCCTTCTGGGAATGTACTCATGTTTTTTTCAAAAAGGAAGGTCAAACCACGACTAGTAGGTGGTCGAAACTTATCAGATCTCTGTTTGCGATCGGCTTGAGGGCGCATTGAGGGCGCCCAAAGTAAGTTCACTACCCGCCTTCTTTAACAAGTCCTCAATCCGCGCTGCCCCGAGTAACAATGCCACAACCAAGTGCATTTAACTACATGGGGTTGTCACAGGGCTACCCATTTCGTCTTCTGCGAATGGTCACCTAGCTGGGATGAAATGGTCGTGACCGCCTTGTTGTTGCTCTTGGACAAAGAGGCTAATCTTGGCACTATGGAACGAGACACATACTCGGGAAAGCCCTTCAGCGTGGCGGAAGACGGTATCCAATTGGTCGCAACAAATCCTCGAGGTTTTTCCGACCCGCGGACCGGGCCCCCCTGGAGTGGATATCACAGGGATGTCCTAGTGCGGGGGCTGACACCATGGATAAGGCGAAGTGGGTGAGAGATTTGTGAATAAGCTCCTAATGATTAGGAGAATAGGCTGAATAACTCGATGGGTCGAATTGTAAAGTGCATGTTGAGAGAAATGGGGGTGTTCGTTCTGTCGGCCGACGAGACGAGCTCTACTAGTTCCGCCGTCAGTTATTGTAAGTTCTAAAACGTAAGCCCTGGCAGTATGTCGATTGGGAAGGGGAAGGTTAACTGCATAATCGATTGCGCTCAATTGGCCTTCCCTACCAAGGCGAAACATCGACCGAGACCGTGTCTGCCCTTGCCCTCTGCACGATAGGACCCGGTGCGGAGCCCCAATAAGCTCAGAAGGTGTCGGTGCATTCTTCTACGCCACAATCGATCAATTACGGTCGCGACGGTGTCCCAGTTGCAGGCGACGCGTCTAACCGCACGCTCCCGAGGATCGCACAACAGGGGGTTTGGGTTCGACGTCATGCGGCTTGACGACGTACCACACGCTTGGATTCCGCTGAACGCAGTACTTGGAGAACATGATAGGCGATGCAGAGATCATTAGGTCACCTTCGCATAGGTACGACATCTTTTTGCAGGTACCGAATGATGGCCGACTGGGACACTTGGGGGGGATACACGGCTGTTATTGATCGGCGGGACAGATTCCCAGTGGTTTCTCCGAGTGTCGCCCCCAGGAAGAAGATAGTCGGATAGAGGTCCATCCGCCATGACAGCCGGATAGCGGGCCGCGGACCAGTTGCCGTGATGTTGTCCTTGTCTTCCCATCCTCGATGCGGTAAGTCTGATGAAGTGCTACGGCTCTTTGTGGATCGCTCGCGGGCAGGATAAACGAAGGTGCAGAGAAGGGTGTTCGATTCACGCTATGGCCCTCTCATTCGAAGTCTATCGCGAGGCAGATATCGAGAAGGAAACAGAAAGGTTTATCGACCCAATGAAAAAAGGGCTGGTTCCATGGATATGCAAGAAGATCTACCTTGTGCAGGTAGCGGGGGGATGGCTCGTTCACAATGCGCTTCGTGGCTACTATTTGTGGAGCTGAACAAGAAGGTGACCGATCGTCTGCGTGAGCAAAATATCAAATTGGTGCATCGTGCATCCACACCGATGGATTGTGTGTGTTGTGCACCGCCCAAGTGAGACTAAAGTGACCCGTGCTCCCGGCTGTGGTCGAGCACCAACATTCCCCCGAATAACCCCCGGTTCCGCGCGTGCATCCACATGAACTTGGCTTGGAACAACGAGTGTTCGGAAAGGTAAAAAGGGTATCAATCAGATAAGAGCACCGAATTATATGAGGATACAATGACCGCCAAAGAATGGCACGTCAAGTATGCGTTGAAGTAGGATGCCATGTAGAGAACACATGGACGAGTACCCTATAGTACGAGTCTCGTGGGGAGGGGCAAACATGGGGAGGCGCGGACAGATATGTGGGTACCGTGGTAATGGCTCAGAAAGCGGGGAAAAGCGGCGCGAAAGAGACGACGAAAAAGGCAAGAAAGGCGGGCACATTTATAATTATGAAATTAAAATTGGAAGAGAGCGAGCGAACGGGTCGATATATATTTTTACATTGGACACTCGGAATAGAGACGAGGAAACCACTGCGCCTAGAGTGTGTGCTGTGCCGTAGTTGACCGTCGACTGGACTGAAGATAACCCCAAAAGAGGGAATGCGTTTCGCGGGGCACTACTGCCGTTTTGGGCACCCCAGCCATTAGTTTGGGTTAAGCGACATATTTCCGCTCTCGTTCGTATTTTTTCCTGCCTTCACCCATCACCAGACCCCGTCCCGTTCCTCGTCCACCTACCCCCTGCCGCGGATTGATATTTCCAGCTCCTCCCCTTATTAGACATAGAACCTTACTATAAATTAGACATAATGCTCCTCTCTCCAGAGCGTCGCCTCCTCTCCCTTACAATGTCCCAGATCATTTCCTCTGACTCTCTCACTTCTCCCATCTCCGACTCCTCTTGGGATCAACCCCTCTTTTCCCCCACCTCGAACATTGAGTCCTTTACACTAAATTATCCTCACTACGCACACCCCCCTTCGCCTCCATACTCCGTCGGCTCGGTTGGTAGCACCTCTCCCCAAACTACCAACTGCGCTCTCGGTATGCGCATGAGTCCGGACTTCACCTCAGAGAAGGATCAACTCTGCCTCCCCACCCACCAGGTCTTCGAGCTCCCTCTCACACCACATACTCCCCCATCACCGGTCTCGCCGACATCGCCCGACTATCACCACTCGGACCTTAGTCCTGCCCCACCTGCGCTCAAGCGTCCCTCAAGTACAGTGCACTACCCGATGACCGCCACCAAAAAGCCGCGTGCCTCTGGCGACCGGATCAGTACGAAGGACTTTATACCTCCGGACGTGACGGGGCTGAGCAAGCGTGAGGCGCGTCTCGTCAAAAATAGGGCTGCCGCCTTTCTCAGTAGGCAACGAAAACGTGAAGAGTTTGAGAATATGGAAGTGTGAGTTTTGGCAGTCGCTTCTCTCCCTTCTTCAGTGGCTAAAGAATGCACCATCGTTCGCAGTCGTGTTGCTGAGCTCGAACAGGAAAACGCGCGACTACAAGCACTCGCGCAAAAGTCCGTTTCACACGACGGGAACTCACGTGAACTCGTGTCAGAGGTTGAGCAGCTTCGTGCGCGACTCGCAGCTGCTGAACAACGAGAGCGTGACCTTAGTTCTCAATTGTCCAAGCGCCCAATGGCAGTAAAAGCGGAGCTATCAGAGCCTCGCTTGCCGACTTCCCCCGTGCGACATTCGGCCTTTCCCGCTCAACTCAAGTCATCGGATAAGACCAGTGCCAGTCTCAGCCTTCTTGTGAGTCTCACCGCTCATCGGAGCGAAGCCGTATGCAAATATCTTATTGTGTCCTTACCAGGTCCTTCTTTGTGCGCTTCCCTCCATATTTTCGGTGTCGTCGTCTTCCCAGTCCGCGATACCCATGGCTGGTTCCCTACTATCAAATACAGCACTCAACATCAACTCCGCAGTAGCTTCCAAGATGGACTTTCGCTCGTTTGTCCCACGCGATTGTGATTGGCGTACTCCTGGTACCATGGACCTTGACATGGATCATCGCATGTCCCGCTTTCCTCCACGAAAGCTCGAGTTTGTCGACGCCGATGCTCTTGGCCTCGGCGGCCTTGATATCAGTTTCGATGCGGAGCCTGCAGCTAACGGCAAGATCCGTGTGCGCATACACAGCCCCACCTCTACGTGCTCTTCCCCTATCTCAAGTTCGAATTCGTTCTCCCCCTCACCTCCCACGTTCAATTTTGATGACATCCCTGCATGGAGCGTTGCTCCTTCACCGGTGTCGTCAGCTCCCCCGCCAGTCCCATTGCTGCCTGCCGCCCAGCTTGACGATCCTTTCATTGGCATTGGATTGTCAAACCAAGAGCTCGGGTTCAACTTCGATCCTACGTTGTTGTTCAACGGTGCCCCCATACAATCTGAGGTAGACACTATGCGTGGCAGGCGGCGTGTGCGGATTGCCCTCAAGAGCCCACCAAGCGTTGATGGCTCCGCAGGGGAATGGGAGGTCGAGGTCTGTTGACCTCTTTTAATCCCCACTCAACCTCTATCTATTCACGCCATAAAAGCGTGCAACGCGCACCACATTACGCTGGTCGCATAGATGCCCCGCGCCGTTCACGTTTCATACACTGCACTCACTAATCACGGTAAAAACATACCATACATGCATCGCACTTCAATTTTTGTTTGTATTCCTATTCCTTTTCAACGTGTCTATAGATCTGGGGCTTTTGGTTGGAACTGTGCCCTTGGGGCATATTAAAAAAAATGCCTTCTCGGTGTTCCCGCGTCGTCGCAGACCGCATCGCGGCGCTAGATAGACATTGTATGTCGTTTGTTTTGTCGTTTCTCACGCTTTTACGCATCGCATTGTATTCTTATATCTATTGCTCGATTGGTCGACTCTCAATAGAGCCCTATTTTCGCTACTGATCAATCGATACATGATGTTCACCACCACCTGGGTAATCTTGAACAGCTTCCGATAACTCTGTCCCCAAACAGGATTACCCGGTAGCAATGCGGAAACATCCATCGAAGTCTCCTTAGATTGCAGGTGCCATCTTTGCTAAAGATAACCCCGTCAGTGCGGTCTCGATACCGAAACGATCACTGATAGATCACGCTCAAGACCGTTGCTTTATCTTTGGTCGACGCACGTGACTGCTTTTTTTTTTCTTTATGGCGTGGGATTTGGAGTTGTAGCCGTGGGAGAATGGAGTCAGCCGAGTCGCACATCGGGCAAAGTTCAGGGCGGATTGCGGGCACCGTGGACAAATACCAAAGTCTGTTACAGTTCTGAATCCAAAGAAAGAGCGACTGGGCAAATTTCGGACTGCGGCATCTAGATGCCTGGGCCACGGTCCTCGTCAGTATTCACCCGGGGCCCCTGCGGCGTAGTAGTCTGTGAAAGTCTGCCTCGTTTTCACCCGCAGTGCTGTAGGTGTACCGGGCCAGTACAAGGAATCACAACCACGCCTCTCCGTAGCGCGCAGCGCTTCTGTCGTCTGTTAGGGAGCGGTGCTGCGGTATTCTGTTGAACCCCGGACACTTTGCCAAGCTGCAGAGCCGTCTTGGTACCAAGACGTCGTCGCAGGCTTGATCCGGATCATCACAACTACAACTCGGGTGTCTAGAGCTGATCTGATCTGTCTTCGAAAAAAATTTCCTTCCGTGAGTCACTTTTGGACCCCTGGCCTGGCCGTGTCACCTGTGTCAGTGTCAGAAAACTGACAGTCACGAGCACAGTCTGGCGACTGCAAATCGAGCAAAGGTGCGTGTCGCGTGGCATGAGGTGTGAAATACAGCCTTTCACAGGTGTCTGCGATGGAGCTACGAGACCGTAGCAGACCTTTTTGATACACGCGTGTTGGGCTTCCACAAGGTATCTCCACTGTTTTGGTTACATTCTTGGCGCAGCTCTACGGAACACCTCGACTCGGAGGCGCATCAGCTGGTCATGAACCGTAAATCCCTGAAATCGATGCGTCCTAGTGGTGAGTCACATTGCTCACATTCTTCTGGCAGTACTGGTACCTGACCAAAGTCCTGGAGTACATTTATGGGTTCCTTACCGACCTGTGACACTGCGGGCATGGTTTCTGGGATATTCGTATTGGAAGGCTGGGCTCTCAGGTATCGGGATCAGCCTGAGTGTGTCATGGGACTGATGGCCTGTTTTTGGAGTGGACTGGTCGAAGGCTGAGTGGGGGCCATCGTTCTTTGACGCAACAAGGGCTTGTTGGCGCCCCGATTGATGCAACTACAGTTCTCCCAACCTCCACTTTGTGGTATGCTGCGTGAGATGGAATCTCACAGCACTGGCCAAGAAAAGTTCATGTCACGACAACATCGCCCCTATGACGACGCTTTTGGCCTTTGTAGTAAGAAATACTCCCTGGTGTATGCATGGGTCCCCACTCCTGAATATGTAGACTTGAGGTCTAGTCACAGTATAGCCTTCTTTGAGTCCTGTTCTCTTGGGCTGGCGCTTCCAAGTGGGACTTCACACACGGCTGACAGTCGGCTGTTCGGTCCTACTCTACTTCGAGGCATCAACCGTACAATGCGTGTCGATTCTCGTTTCATGTAGTTGGCTTATTTACTCGGCGGTCACCTCGTCTCCCACGTGCATCACCACGGTCCTAACTCGCCAGTTACCAGAGCAGGGCAACGTCATCGGCGTTGTGGTTTTTTAATTTACCCCCGATACTCCCCGGGCCATCTAGCACTCATTTTAGCCGCATCATGGAATAAATGGACCTTTGGAAAAAAGGGGTTGTATGATGTCGAACCATACTGCGGGGACTCGGAAGAGCCGTCGACTTGGTGTCGCCTTTTTACGTCAATTTACCAGCGTACCGATCAATACCCCGGGCCCGCACTTGCAGTGTCCTCCTTCCTATATTCTTCTACTGTAGATATGTTTTTTTCACTCTCCGACTTCGACGTGCGCCCATTCAACTGCTGTGTTTGAACAGTCAGGCGCGGCGCGGCTAAGAAGAGGTCCCGTCGGCGTTGGGCTGTTGGGCGCAAGGATGCTGAGTTGCGATTTGACACGCATGTGGGTCACATTGCAGCAATCCTGACAGACGTGCGGTGTATTGGTTCCCTTCGTATCCTCTTCATGCTGTGCATGCTTCCGAGCTCGTCCTGGGGGATTCTCAGGCCCTGCCCAGTGGAAAGTACGACATCCATATCTGATGTAGGAAGCGGTGCGTCCCGCCGTCCCCGCGTTCTGGAAGAGGGGCCGGGAGCGAGAAAACTGCGGACGAGACGGGTCCTCGTGTCAACATCTCCTTATAGATCTAGAGCGCTGGGAATGAAGTCATTGTCTGAGCAGAGGTGTGATGTTGACTTGGGTGGTATTACGACGCCACCAAGTCTGCCACTGGCATTAGTAGTCCCGAGTCATCACACGTCCAAAGTATGGGTGTGTCTCGGTCGTTTCTCGACGGATACTAGCTTTAGGGAATCACGCAAGGCAGACCCTTGCCATACCGTTCTTGAGCGCCTCTTTTCCGAGTCGGGTCCGAAGGGCATGCGTAGAAGACGTGTAGGTTGTATAAACGCCGGAATCGTGCGAGCATTGCCGCACTGTAGTCTCCAGTCATTCCAACACAACCGACTGGAGGCTGATCACATTGCCTTCTAGCAGGGCGCTGTGCTTCAACACATGACCTGATTACGTCAGAAGAGCAAAGTATGGGACTCCTATTTGCTATTTGTTCCTTGAGTTTGGGTTGAGAGTTAAAAAGCAAGACCATCGATAGGGGCGGCTGATAAAGATCTCAGCTCAGCGTTAAGGTACACCAGTAGATCGTCGAGATACGACAAGTTTCCATCGATAGTACGTACTGTATAGAGATTAAGTTACATCCCAACAAACCCTGCGGGGGTGAATGAAAATTGCAATAAATGGCTCTACTTGGAAGATATACCGACAATCAGGATCAATACTCTTCCTCAGTATGTCATGCTGTCGGTGATGATGACGGCGTGCTCGCGCCTGCTCGCTTCCAGGCGTCGTCCTTCACTCTCTCTTTATCCTTATCCTTCTTGTCAAAACTGCACGCGTCATCGGCGTAGAGTTCGTGCTCTTCGATATACTCGACGACGGGAGCCGGGAGAAGATAGCGCACTGAGAGACCACGACGAAGGAAAAGCCGGACTTTGGTGGATGACACATCGTTTTGAATGAGCTGTGGCACGAGGAAGATATTGTGGCGCCAACGTGCGAGCGACTCCGTTGCGTGATCCATGTCTGAGCCGGCGCGCTCAATGATGAACGTACCGAACTTTCCGAGGATGTGGTCCAACTAGCGATGAACGTGAGGAGGTCGCCCAGCTGGATAACACCAACTGGAACTCACATCCTTCTCAGACCATACGCCAGGCTCTGACATCGTGCTGATGAGGTCAGAGCCAGCAAGAAGCACTACGCGGATGGGCCGCCTTTCGTCGGACGATGGTAGTTGTGCGCCGCCCAATACCGTGTTAATCTCGTATTCGAAATGGTCGAGCACTACGGCGGTGCGCTGATAAGACTGGAAGGCTTCCCATGGATCTACCATGAGCCAATGGGAAGTCTGTTCGGTAGCAAGTGTGCACATATTTACTCTGAGAAGCGATGGTCAGCCAAACCTGGTAATAATACGATGCGAAGCAAGCCCGAAATAGGAGAGTGGCCACGCTCGAGATGCCATGTGTTAGGGTGCTACGTTCGTAAGAGGTGCCGTCAAAGAACACCACGTACATCCGCTATTACCTCAATGTATGAGAGGTGGATGGGAAGAACGGAGTTACTGATGTCCGAGGATGTACCGGGCAGATGGTCCGAAGATGTACGACACACACCGACGACTTGCCATAAGATTTTGCTCATGACGCAACCAGCAACGCCCGACCGACAGACGCGGTCCCAGGGTCGAGGTGCGGTGACAATACAGAAAAACACTGGAGAGAGCGAGACACGAAAGATGACTCACCGATGATGGGCGCTAAGCAGTCCAGGTTTCTTATATTGGTCTGAGACTGGGCTCATGTATCCACCCATCACTTCGAAATCCGTGTTCTGGCGGGCGTAATCGACTGCCATCTCGAACATGCGCAGGTGGAGGTAGGTGACCGGGCTGAAAGATCCGCATGCGACTAGGACAACGGGTTGCTTCTCTGGGTAGCGCTGTAGCAGATTGAGGCGGTGGTGTGGAAAAGTGTAGTTTGGTGGCGCGGTGAAGTGAGGATTGGGATCGCCATGGTCCTGTTGCGACGACGAGGCAGACATGGCGGTGGATTGGAACGAAGGAGGGACGGGGGAGGGCAATGGGTCGGATGATTGCGATTTTTGCGACAGGGCTGACAGTCCAAGCCGAATTTAGTAGGGAACGAGATAGGGTGGCCTGTCCTGACACTGACAAGGCTTGATACCGCAATCATTTATCATATTTTCCGCTGTCAGCCTTTAGTGGGGGGCGACTACTGTGCTGGACTTACTAGTACAGGGTAATACTCGACTGACTAGCGCTAACGAACGGATCATGCAGGTCCATGTGGAGCTTAGAAGTATTTACAAGGTTTAGTCAGCTTACATGAATTCTCAAATATTTCCATCTTTGACGAGCCGTTGGAGACACTGGGCATGTCTCTCACAATCTGGGACGGTTACACGCTACGCAGGTAATCCCATTCCTCATATATAGGCCTCATAGCTGACAAGTTCCTGAGTCGAGTCGTATGATGGCACGCATGCATCACGTCATATAGCGACACGACGGGTCACGGCAACAAACACGTGACTACCTTATGGCAGCAAGACAGGCCTCAACCTTTTTTTCAATCTGTGTATATTCTTGTGTTAGGCTGGCGGCCTGACACTGAGGGACGGTCCACTACTAGACACAGCAGGATTTTTTTGGACAACTAGAGGATCGCATGGAACTATCGCATTCTTACACTTTTTGTTATATTTCTAACATTTTCTGACATTTAAACTAGTTAAAAATACTTAACATTCGGCTGATCCATTTTCTAACTTTTTTACTTTCATCGTTTTGGAAAGAAGTAAAACGCCAAACTTCTGATACTGGATACTGTACGATGCAGTACTGCCTACCCGCAACGAGTGGGGCATGTTTATCTTATATTCCACATTTATTCTCAGTATTCGGCGTACACAAGTCAATATGGTATTGTGAAAAAGCATTTATAAAAGAAACCGACTGGTCAGCCAAATATTCTTTGGGCTCTGGTAAAACTCATCGTATGATACCTTCGCACCACCCACACCACAGTAATGCCATTATGTATTAGTCAACGGCTTACAAACCTGCTCGGGCCTACTCGCGTTCGGTATTTTCATCGGCTGGGGCTCATCACTCGACAAATTCCCAGATATAAATATCTATTGGTAGTCAGGGGGGTTGCTCCGATTCGTTTTCTGACTTTGATGCGCGGAAATTGCGCCTGTGCCCGGGCTCTCACAGGGGTGACGTCGGCCACATATGCACGACGAGCAGCCACTTCAAGTGCCCAAGCAGGCACCACCGTTTTGTATTGGAACCCAAAAGGGGTCCCTGCACGATATCCAACTTTCTGGATGCCTGTGACGAGAACGCTGTTATTGGATACCATTGCCTTGGCCATTTTAATGCATCCCATACGGGTTGCAACCGCCTGACTTACCTCCGGAGAGATGTACTATGAGACACGCGATAGCATGTTGCCTATTCTGGCTTCACAAGAAAGACGTCGCATGGTGAACGTCTGGTTCATATAGCGGACGTCACATAGCGCTCTTAAACCTAACTTGCAGCGGAGCAGCAACGGTGGTCCTGTGCGGAAGGACGAGAGAGCCCTGACCCCTCGATCAGGGGTGGGTGCTGTGGCTGGTACCGCGAGCGACAGAGACCCTGGACGAGTACGGTAAGTTGTAGGACTCAACCCTCCAGCAGCGCCGCAAAAAGCATTTGTGCCTGGAGCCTAATGTATGTATAGACGTCAGGGCTGCAAGCACGGGAAGCGTTAGCCGTGAGATGATAAGCCAAGACAGTCGCCGGCCGCCAAAATTTCCGGGGTTGGGACAAGCGACGAATAGGACGCATTTCGCGCCGAGAAGAGCGGAGAGCGCAGTTGAGAAGGGAAAAAAAGGGTTAAATTCGCTGGCGGGACTTTGGGGTGACATACCTTAGTACAGTAGTGACCTTCGGGGAGAGGTGTCAATGCAAGTTGAAGGTGCGGATGGGAAGAGTCACGCACCCGTCAGCCTAAAATGGACACTATGTTCGACGGAAAAGGGAGGAACTTTTGGCACGTTTGATGGTCGCGTCATGCCGACACACGACTGCACTGTACGTCGCCAGGAAACTCGGCTCATCCCGGGAGGCTAAGGTACCGTAGCAGCGGACACGGCACTTTAAGCTAAAGGTTCAACCGGCCGGCGAGACGTCTCATGGTAGTGAGGGTGCAACAATGTTAGGATTTCGTCGCAGGATCATTTTCGATCGACGTGGCACCCTCGAGCGACTGAAGGATCACCGCGGTATCATACCAGCTGCTGGCAGAGAGCAAAGTAGAAAAATGTGGTGTCAGCATTGAGAAGTCGGGCAAAGGGCGCTTACGTGTGGTTGGGTGCAAGCCGTCGGAGCAACCGGACCGCGTAACCTTTTTGGAATGCGTTGTAAAATTGGGTCTTCTCAGCGTCAAGAAGCGGTGTTTTTACCAACGCCATCATCACTCAAATAAAGGGACTCCCTTTTTGGGCTCTGCAAATATCTTGTATCTCGCGTTCCTTCTCTGACTGATCGTGTGCCGTGGACACACGGTTTGTATTGGTGTATCACATCCCTTCGGCGATGGGACGGCATAAGTACATCTCCTTTTACTTTCCAAATTGGGTCTCTAGTTTACAGTCCTCTGAAGCCCTGTCGCGAAAATAAACTATAAAGGCTAGCATCAGTGGTGGTCCACCCCCTCACTCCACTGGTACGGTTTAGTGAATTGTGCATTTAGAAGTTTCATCGTACATCCCCCTCACTTGCCTACTCTTGGTCAAAGCTATGCGCCCCTCCACTCTCTTTTCCGTTCTGGCCACTAGCTTGGTTCTGCTCTCTCGTAAGGAGACGACACTTTGATTTGCCGATGAACTAAGCTGACTCTTTGGTTATACCAGAATCACCAGTTGCCTTCGCCGCACCAATTCCGTCTCCGGTAGACTCAGTTGGGGTGAAGCGGTGTATCAATACTGGATGCAGGATAGCAGAAGTGAGAACTTTCCCTTTTCCGTATTCTCATAATCTTACTTGTGTTGTATCAGCCTTCAAACGCTGACTCTACGCCCCAATCAACCGACCTTCGCTTGGCTGCGGCACTCATCTCCGCTCTGCAAGCCTACCAAGAGCAGTACGGCACATCGGATCCCAATCCTGTCACCGACTTGGCCATCCCATTAGAGCCTTCAGGCGATGGCCCACCAACGACGGATGATATTCCCACCGCAGACATCGAATTACTCGCTGGTGACGCGCTCTAAATGTTGGTGGACACCATCAGTTTTTTTTGCAGTCAACCATCCCCTCTATCAAAAGCTGCTTGCGCTACCCGACCTTAGTCCGCTCCTTACCGTCATTCCCTGGATTTGATTTGCACTGGACACTTCCACTCATTTGGCTAGACCGTTCCATTTTCATTCGCACTTCAGCAGGTCCACATTCTTTGGGTTACTTTCCTACCGGCGGAAACTTCCTACTTATTCATCTCTATCACCACTTTCGGGCAACCTATTTCAGCTCACTTATTTATACCGATGTAAAGTACTTCAATGTATCCTTAGTTAGAGGCCAATTTGGATCAGAATGGGTTTTCTTGGACACCAGAATGAGGCACGTTTTGAGAACTGGATTGTATGTGCGCAGTCACTGGAAGGGCTTAGTTTTTTAATACGACTTGACACCGTGTCAACTCGAAAGCGCGAGCTGGGGGTTGGAGTACTGTAGTAACGTGATCGCGTATGGTGTGGAAATTCCTTACGCAATACTGTCACCTCAAAGGTCTTGTGTTCCAAATGGCCTTGGTGGCTTATGAACCCCATCCTCCGTAAATCCTGAAATGGAAACCCTTGTCCACTTTTCTCTCGGGTAGCTCGGGTAGCTCACGATGAAAAAAGTATGTCCAAACCAATGCCCAAACAGGGATGAAGGTAGACGCCTCTATACTTTTGCACATCGTACCCCATCGGCTGATTATCGCTCTAGCATCTCATCACCGTCCCGCTACTCCTTCCCCCTCGGCTGCGCCCTCAGTTTCACGGTATCCAGAGTGATACTTGGCCGCCTATCGCGAACCTCTCGACTGCGGGGGGAACGCTGCCAGAAGCGGCCCTCTAGATGAATCGCGACTCATGGTTATATAAACGCACGTATTTCTCAGAAAGTCAGACCAGTGACTGTCGAACGGACACATACACCTGTTGGCTTCGCATCCACAGCCCTCTTTACTTTTTTTGCGGCACCTGGATCCACTACATACACAGTTGTTCCACAAAATGCGTTTCGTTGCTCTTTTCCTTGCCCTCGTCGCTCTTTTTCCAGTGGGTTACATCTTCAAACTCCGGACTGACATTTAGTCTAACTACCTTTCCAGCTCTCGCGTTTGCTGCGCCCGTTTTCCCGAAGGAGAAATAAGCAAGCGAGACTGCATCGATACCGCTTGCCGGTCCTCCGCGACGGTGAGTGTGGGCTGGCCTCTCAGCAAGTGTATGGTGGCCTGACAGACCATGGATTGTGTAGTCCACCCACCGTCGAACTAAGGCGGTCCTATCGCCATGATTATCGCCACCCATGTCTTACCTGACAGCCTCAAAGTCATGGTTAGTAGTCCAGCGGCGAATGTGCCACCCGCATCGCCGACCTGCACCCACAGGTACGCCTCGATCCCAGCTTGCTCCAATCAGAGAGCTTACAGAGATTTCCCTCCCTTCTCTGCTACCTTCCGGTGCTTGGTGCATTCGTTATCCCCGGGCCCAGCCAGTTACCCAAATCCCTCTCGCCAATAACACCTCATATCGCTGGCCCCGCGTGGGTTACCGACGCTCAATCAACTTCCACTGTATCATAAGAACCCCATCGCATTATTGTCCGTTCTTCCCACCTCACCTAGATCTCCCGTCCCCAATTCTTTATTAAGGTTGTTGTACAAGCTCCTTGACTTATATCTACGGAAACCATTCCTCATAATCTATTAACACATTTATTTGGGCCAGATGACAGCAAACTGTTCGTCTGCCAGCAACTTTCCTGGGCTACTACTATATGCCTCTCCAATATATCTTTGGGGCGTCTGTCGAAGCTGAAATAACAACGGTTGGGGACTCATCCATTTCCTTCTTGCCAACCTTGCGAAGCTCATTTCCTGATTTGGTGGCCATCTATCAACCTGAATTTGTTGCTCGTCGTCTGGTGGTCGTAAATATCTCCATTTGGTGTCTGATTTGCGAAAAGACCAGATAACGTAATGCTCCGGGGCTCGCGACAGATATGCCTGTCAGTCCTGCAACGAAACCTGGGCGAGACTGCAGTATGCTGCAACGCTTGACTTTCAAAGGATGTCGAATTGGTGTACTGTGTTTTCCATTTTCGTCCAAAAAAGTTATTCACTCTCACCGTGTTGGCCACATCGCTACGTCGTAAAAGTTCTACCGCCATGACGGTATCTCAGAAGGGGGCCGTGCGCAATTCAACGAGCCCCCTGGGGGCCTTGTGTGGCAACGGATTGGTGCGTCTCAGGCGATTCTGCTCGCGCGCCACAGGTTCGTCCTGCAGCAATATAAGGTACAACCCGTGCCTGGACTCGGTCAGCACGTCCCCTTAATTGCCCTTTTCAGAGCTTCTTCATATGACACCTTGAAGGTCAGTCCGATAGATGCATCGCCGTCCAGGACCCCTGCAATCGTGCGGCCCTACATCCTCAACATCCTTGATTGCCTTGTTCTGACCCCCAATATGACCAGTTGTCGCTCGTCGTCGGAATGTCTGTTTGCCTTCACCAATTACATCTCTATGTTGGTCAGGGTTTCGCTGTTGTGCATTTATGTTCAGTATATGAGTGACATGACGAGTCGGCCATACTGACAGATAGTCTGCAGGATGAAAAAGGTGCGAAAGCATCTGTTTCAGCAATACACGCCACCGAGAGACGTACAGGCGGTAAGAGTGTGGCAGCCAGGTATCCTTGACTCCTGCGACGCCAGACATGGATGGACATGGATGGGACTACCCGCAAGTATGGCCCCGTATGTATGGTCATGTTTTCCTGAACGCGCAGGTTTGCTCAACCGGTCTATTCCACCATATCTGGTGCCATTCCTGGTTTGTATCTGTTATTACAGGTATGTGACCGACATCGTTGCCGGCGCGGATACTGACTCTGCACCCCAATCAGACGGCCTTCGCTTGGCTGCAGCACTCATCGCTGCTCTGCAAGACTACCATCAGATCCCAATCCTATCACCGGCTTTTCCATCCAATCAGGCCCATCGGCTTAACCAGGCGATGGACCAACAACGACGGATGGTGCCCCCACCGTAGACATCGCTGAACCCGCTAGTTACGCGCTCCAGGTGTTGGTGAGCGTAATTGATTCCTTTTTGCGGCCAACTACTCCCCGGCCTCTATCAAAGGCTGCTTGTGCCACCGTTCTCAATCCGTTCCTTACTCTCGTGCCTAGAAATAATTTGTACTGGACACTTCGGAGTCCACTCATTTGGCTAGACTGTTGCGATTTCATTCGCACTTCGTCGGTCATTCTTTGGGTGCCTTTCCTACTGGCGGAAACTTACTCATTTCTATCACCACTTTGAGCAACTTGTTTCAGCTCATGCATTTATACCGATGTAGAGTAGTCCGATGTATCCTTCGTTGGGTGCCAATCTGGATCAGAATAGGGGTTTTTTTTCTTGGGCATCAGAGCGAGTACGCTCTGAGAACTGAATTGCATGGCGTAGCTTTTGGATTAGTGCAAAAAGAACGAATAGCGTTTCATGTACACTCGGTACTGCAGTGTGCTGTGCGGTCAGACAGTGACTCTTTTCGAGTAGTAGCCCCTGGATCAGGAACTCAAGGTCTCTCACGGAAGACGGGTAGTACCATAATGAAACCACGGAGTCCATTCCTTCTATTTCATCAAAGAAAGCAGATCACGCAAGGTGACATTGTGTCAGCCAGAGCCAGGTTGAAAAGGCGGAGTAACGTGATCGTGGAAAGTCGTGTGGGAATTCCTTACGCGCGACCGCCACGGCGCCACCTCCTCAAAGCTCTTGTGCTCCAAATGGCAAGGCAAGCCATGAAATGCATGAAACATCCTCCAAAATTCTAATTAATTATTTTAATTATTATTCTCCATAAACCCTGAAATGGAAATCGCTGTCTGTGGGTAGCTGACAACTGTACCGGGCCCCACCGGCCCCAACGACCATCTTTCAACTTTCCATTTTGAATCACTCGCGGCGCCTACGTGCAAAGTATGTCCAAAACCAACGCCCAAATGGGGATGAAGGTAGACGCATCTTTATAGACTAAACTTTTGCGCCTCGTACCCGTCACTGGTCACTGGCAGCCTTGACTGCCGTTCACCAACTCACTACTGTCCCGCTTATCTTCTCCCCTTGGTTGTACCCTGAGCTTGACTGTATCTAGGATGATGCTTGTCGGTCTATTGCGAACTTCTGACTCTGGGGCGAATGCCACCAGAAGTGGCCCTCTGGATGAGATGCGACTCATAGCTATATAAACACACATATTTCTCAGAAAATCAGAACAGCAACCGTCGAACAGACACATACACCTGTTGACTTCGCATCCACAGCCCTCGGCGATCAGTTCACTCTTTTTTGTTGCACCTGCCTCCACCACATACACAGTCGTTCCACAAAATGCGTTTCATCGCTGTTTTCCTTGCCCTCTTCTCTCTTTTTTCCAGTGGGTTACATCTCCAAAGTCTGGACTGGATTCACTCTAACAACTTTGCTAGCTCTCGCATTTGCTGCGCCTGTTGAAGGAGAAATAAGCAAGCGGGAATGTATCGGTACCGGTTGCCGGTTCTCCTCGACGGTGAGTGTGGGCTGGCATCTCAGCAAGTGTGTGTGCCTGACAGACCATGGACTGTGTAGTCCGACCCATCGTCGGACCAAAGCGATCCTACCGCCATGATTAGCGCCATCCGATTCATGCTCGACACTCTCCAAGGCCAACTTCAAAATAACAACAGTCCATCCACGACGACAACTACCACATCGCCTGCACCAACAGGTACGCCTCAGTCCCAGCTTGCTCTGATCGGAAGACTTACAGAGATTTCCCTCCCTTATCCGCTACCTTCAGGTGCTTGATACGCTCGTCGTCTCCTAGCCAGTCATCCAAATCCCTCTCACCGATAACATCGCTTATCGCTGGCCCGGTGTGGATTACACTCGTTACCATTCCATCAAATTACACCGTATCATAGGAACTCCTTCGCATTCTTACCTGTCCTTACTTGTGTGGTTCCATTCGGACCCATCTCATCTAGACGTCTTGTCTCCATTTTTTTTTATTCGGGCTGTCTTACAAGTGCCAATCTCTTTGACTTATATCGGTGGAAATCAATCCTCGTTATCTATATCTTGATTTTGCAGCGTCTATCGAGGCTGAACAACGACAGTCGGGGGCGGGCTCATACCATTCTTATTCGCCAAACTTGCGAAGCTCATTTCCTGATTTGGTGGTTGTCGGTCGGCCTGAATTTGTTGCTCGTCGTCTGGCGGTCGTAAACAAATCTTCTGTGGCGCCTGATTTGCGAAAGTACCAACCAGATAACGTAAGACTCGCCGCGGATATGGGCCCGTCAGGCATGCAATAATCCCCATGGGCGAGACTGCAATGGTTGACACCAAAGGATGTCGATTTAGCGTTCTGCGTGGCCCCTTTTCCTGCTGCACTTGCGATTCCCCACCCCACATCTTCAACGCGTTTTACCTGTTCATACTTAATTGCTCCAAAAAGTGTTCCCCACACTCGCTGTGCTGGTCACATCGCTACGTCTTAAAAAATCCACCGGCATGATCGCATCTCAGAAGGGTGCCGTGCTCAATTCAACGAGCCCCCGGGCCCTGGTGACAACGGATTGGTGCGTCTCAGGCGATTCTGCTCGCGCGCCACAGGTTGCAATATAAGGTACAACCCGTGCCTAGACTCGGTCAGTACGACCCCTCAATTGCCCTTTTCAGGGCTTCTTCATATTATGACACCTTGAAGATCAGTCCGATAGAGTTCAGGCCGCGTTCAGGACCGCTGCAATCGTGCGGCCCTATGTACATCCTCAACATCCTTGATTGCCTTGTTCTGACCCCCAACGTGACCACATGCTTCGTTGTCGCTCATCGTCGGAATGTCTGTTTGCCTTCACCAGTTACACCTCTATGTTGGTCATGCCAGTGGTTTCCGGGTCGTTGCTGTGCATTTATGTTCAATATATGAGTGACATGACGAGTCAGCCATACTAACAAATAGTCTGCAGGATGAAAAAGGTGCGGAAGCATCTGTTTCAGCATACACGCTACCGAAAGACGTACAGGCCGCCAGGCGGTAAGTGTGCGGCAGCAGGTATCCCTGATTCCTGCGACGCCGGACATGGATGGACATGGATGGGACTACCCGCAAGTATGGCCCCGTCTGTATGATCATGTTTTCCTGAACGCGCAGGTTTGCTCAACCGGTCTATTCCACCATATCTCAGGCTGGTGCCATTCCTGGTTTGTATCCCTGTTATTACAGGTATGGGACCAACATCGTTGCCGATGCGGATACTCAGGCTGACTCTGCACCCCAATCAGACGACCTTCGCTTGGCTGCAGCACTCATCGGCGTCATCGCTGCTCTGCAAGACTACCATCAGATCCCATCCTATCACCGACCTTTCCATCCCATCAGACCTTTCGGCTTAACCAGGCGACGGACCAACAACGACGGATGGTTCCCCCACCGTAGACATCACTGAACCCGCTGGTTACGCGCTCCAGGTGTTGGTGAGCGCAATTGATTCCTTTTTGCGGCCAACTACAGGATCCCCGGCCTCTATCAAAAGCTGCTTGTGCGACCGTTCTCTGTCCGTTCCTTACTCTCGTGCCTAGAATTAATTTGTACTGGACACTTCGGAGTCCACTCATTTGGCTAGGCTGTTCCCATTTCATTCGCACCTTGGCGGACATTCTTTGGGTCACGGTGCCTTTCCTACTGGCGGAAACTTCGTACTTACTCATTTCTATCGCCACTTTGAGCAACTTGTTTCAGCTCATTTATTTATACCGATGTAGAGTAGTTCGGTGTATCCTCCATTAGATGGATTAGTGCAAAAAGAACGAATAACGCTTCATGTACACGCAGTTTTTTTGTTTTTTTTTTTGAATCCATTTATGTGCGCCGCCTCGGGAAGCGGAGCCCCATGTAGCACTTCTAAGGATATGTACATACACTGCCAGTATTCTCATATGACCATTGGTTCTAACAATTCGGTATTCTACCCCCATAGTACTGTGGCTATCGTTGCGTAATGAGTTTTGCTAGGCGTTTGGCGAGTGGGGCGTTGACGCGCCAGGGGATCGCGGGGGGAGCGCCACATTGCGACGGGATCATAGTATTGTGTACATGCAGTGCTGCAGTGTGGTGTGCGGTCAGACAGTGATCCTTTTCGAGTAGTAGCCCTTGGGTCAGGAACTCAACGTCTCTCACGGGAGACGGGTAGTACCATAATGAAACCATGGAGTCCATTCAAGTTCCTTCTATTTCATCAACAAAGAAAGCAGATGGCACTGTCAGCTTGAAACGACGGAGTAACGTGATCGTGGAAAAGTGGTGTGGGAATTCCTTACGCGGCGCCACCTCCTCAAAGCTCTTGTGCTCCAAATGGCAAGGCAAGCCATGAACCATCCTCCATAAACCCTGAAATGGAAATCGCTGTCCGACGATTGTACCGGGCCCCACCGGCCCCAACGACCATCTTTCAACTTTCCATTTTGACTTACACCCGCGGCGCCTACGTGCAAATTATGTCCAAAACCAACGCCCAAATGGGGATGAAGGTAGACGCATCCTATAGAGTAAGCTTTTGCGCCTCGTACCCGTCACTGGTCACTGGCAGCCCTGACTGCCGTTCACCAACTCACTACTGTCCCGCTTATCTTCTCCCCTTGGCTGTACCCTGAGCTTGACTGTATCTAGAATGATGCTTGTCCGTCTTCTGGACTCTGGGGTGACTGCCAAGAAGTGGCCCTCTGGATGAATTGCGACTCACAGCTATATAAACACACATATTTCTCAGAAAATCAGACCAGCAACCGTCGAACACACACATACACCTGTTGACTTCGCATCCACAGCCCCCGGCGATCAGTCCACTCTTTTTTGTTGCACCTGCCTCCACCACATTCACAGTCGTTCCACAAAATGCGTTTCATCGCTGTTTTCCTCGCCCTGTTCGCTCTTTTTTCCAGTGGGTTACATCTCCAAAGTCCGGACTGACATTCACTCTAACAACTTTGCTAGCTCTCGCATTTGCTGCGCCCGTTGGAGGAGAAATAAGCAAGCGGTGTATCGGTACCGGTTGCCGGTTCTCCTCGACGGTGAGTGCGGGCTGGCATCTCAGCAAGTGTATGTGGACTGACAGACCATGGATTGTGTAGTCCAACCCATCGTCGGACCAGAGCGGTCCTCTCGCCATGATTGGCGCCATCCAACTCATGCTCGACACTCTCCAAGGCCAACTTCAAAATAACAGTCCATCCACGACGACAACTACCACATCGCCTGCACCAACAGGTACGCCTCAGTCCCAGCTTGCTCTAATCGGAAGACTTACAGAGATTTCCCTCCCTTCTCCGCTACCTTCAGGTGCTTGATACACTCGTCGTCTCCTAGCCACTTATCCAAATCCCTCTCACCGATAACATCGCTTATCGCTGGCCCCGTGTGTATTACACTCGCTATCATTTCATCAAATTCCACTGTATCATAGGAACTCCTTCGCATTCTTACCTGTCCTTACTTGCGTGCTTCCATTCGGACTCATCTCATCTAGATGCCTCGTCTCCATTTTTTTTATTCGGGTTGTCGTACAAGTGCCAATCTCTTTGACTTATATCGGTGGAAATCAATCCTCGTTATCTATTTACGCGTTTGTTTTGGGTCAGATGACAGCGAATTGTTCGCCAACACCAGCAACTTTTCTGAGCTACTCTGTCTCTCCAATATATCTTGATCTTGAGGCGTTAATCAAGGCTGAACAACGACAGTCGGGGGCTCATACCTTTCTTACTCGCCAAACTTGCGAAGCTCATTTCCTGATTTGGTGGTTGTCGGTCGGCCCGAATTTGTTGCTCGTCGTCCGGTGGTCGTAAACATATCTTCTGTGGCGTCTGATTTGCGAAAGGACTAGATAACGTAAGACTCGCCGCGGATATGGGCCCGTCAGTCATGCAATAATCCCCATGGGCGAGACTGCAATGGTTGACATCAAAGGATGTCGATTCAGCGTTCTGCGTGTTCTCTTTTCCTGGTGCACTTGCGATTCCCCACCCCACATCTACAACACGTTTTTACCTGTTGATATTTAATTGCTCGAAAAAATGTTCCCCACACTCGCTGTGCTGGTCACATCGCTACGTCTTAAAAAATCCACCGGCATGATCGCATCTCAGAAGGGTGCCGTGCGCAATTCAACGAGCTCCCTGGGGGTCCTGCGTGGCAACGGACTGGCGCGTCTCCGGCGACTCTGCTCCCGCGCCACAGGTTCGTCCTAAATTTATAACCGTGCCTAGCCTATGCCACAAAGCGTCCGTTGACATTTTACATTCCGGGGTGCGACAGCCCGTTTCGTCACAGATCGCTTTCCCAAGCGTCCAGAAGCATCCCCTTCATCCGACCCATCATTTGATGGTGACGGGCAAATGCCCGCTTTCCCGTCGCCCGATTTGGATGGCCCGCCGGGCGCGCGTCGTCGGCACCTGTCGCGCATCGAATGTTATCCTTCGGCCATCAGCCCGGCGGTCGAGCAGTTTAGTGGCGCGGAACCTCAGGTCACGCCCGCGAACCCCCAGCCTTACTTTGTCCCGTCGACCGCGTCTGCGGAGGTCTTGACCAACGTCGCCATTCAAGACTGGTTTGCTACTGAGGACGCGGATTTCTACGAGTTGGCCTTCCACCACTACCCTACGAGCAACTCTTCTCTTGCGTCCATCTCGGATTGGGATTCGTTGGACTTTGTCAACCCGTTTGCGCGGGAGGACTCGGACGATGTTTACGACTCGGACTTCGACTTGGAAAACGGAGAAGAGGAAACTCCCAATGAGCCTTCGTGGTCATCGCCTAAGCCTACCACTAACTCACCTAGCGAGTACCAAGCTTTGGACCCTGCGTCTTTGCCTTCCTCCGTGCAAATCAATAAAGCGATACAGCTTGTCTCGTCGTCCGTGGTCGAGGTCACCTTCAGGAATACACGCTCTGACTCCCCTCCTGGAGAAGACGATGACGACGGCGAGGAAGCCATCATTGTTCCTGTCACATCATTTCCCCATCCCCACCGTCTCTCCACTATTATTGAAGAGGATGAGGAGGTAGTGGAGGACTCCCCTAGGCCTGAGATTGGGTATGAGGGTCAAGACGACACGAGCGATGCGGAAACGATCCGTCCCTCGGGCACCATGGCTCATCTCCGACCAGCAAATGACGCAGGAAGCGACGGGTGGCTGGGCTGTGCAAATCATGGCGATTTCCCATGTGAGTCCAGCCCTCACGTCCAGACTGACCGTAGAATATCGATCTAGACGTTCCGACTCTGGGTGCGAGCTTATTGGCCAATCCGTTTCACGTTCTCTCGTTTCAAGCCTTTGGTTATGGATGCTTAGATGAGCTCATGGACTCTTTTTTTTTTTTTTTTCTTTTTCAAACCGTTTGGCATCGGGTGCTGTATCACTGTCTTTTCTCGATTTCTTTTCAGGTTCCGTGGGGTTGGATGACAATTGGTTCTCTCTTTGATTGTGTGAGAGGTACGAGTAGTTTTACTCCCTTTGTTTTTATTGTGCTGAATGGTTCGTCAGGCGCGAAGTTTCGGGGGAAGTGTTCGCTTGCGGTCCTTTCGGCCGGGATCGTGGGTGGGCCTTCGTCTGGGCGGGTGGCGTGGCATCCGGCGCTTTCAGCATCGGTGAGTCCGTCTGAATTGTACGCCCCGACTCAGCTCTGACGAACGCACGCAAAGTGACATGCGATCAGAGGCTTGTCTTCGGCCGGACTCGCAGCTGGTTGTCTTGTCGCGATAGCGCTGGGGGGAACTGGACCGGACCCTCTCGTTTGCAAGTATCGGTACGTTGTTACCTCAGTTGGGGGCTTCTGGAATCTGACGTTTTTGTCACACAGCGCTCTTGTGGGATGTGTTGTTGGAGTGGTTTCGGCCAACCATTCTGGTGATGCCTCTGCAGGGGTTCGCGTCGCACTCGCTCGCTCAAGAAAATGTAAGTGGTCGTGTGTTTGTGCTTGGTCATCACGTGTCTGACTTTCAATGACGACTACTGTAGCCCGTGGTCTTCAACCCGACTGTTCTGCCTGTGCCTGTGCACCCGCTCATTTTGTGTTGTCATGTATCCTGCCTCTGCGTTATGTTGCCATCGACTGCCCATCCTCATCGTTGAGATATATCTGCGCGGCAACCACAGAGTGACGTTACGAAGATTTGCCTCACCAGCACCCTTAATTTTGAGCGATGCATGCTGCTACTGCCTGTCATGTTTCATATGACGGGCGTTGCTAAATGGGGTCTATGTGACAACAAGACCGTGCCATGTGATGGGCATGGCCTGAGACACCCCCACTTCAACGCCATTTGAAATGGACCCGTTCTAGGTCCCTAATTAAGCGCAGTGAAAGTTGAATACGGTAAGGCGATTCGGGATAAACTTTTTACGCCTCGAGTACTTTATGACAAGTGACAGACACTCACGTTGCCAGTGGATATACAGGAAGGTTAAGGTTAAGATTCAATGCAGTCACGCGTGGCGTGGAGAAGGCCACGTGCTTGGTAACGCGGAAGTACCGGTCCGTCGCATCGAAATCGGACGACGGAGCAAATGACGAACCATGATAGGACGGGGCAAGTTGGGCCCAACTGACGGGGTATGGGACGGTCACAGCTCGGATGGCTCGCCAGCTCAGCACCCATCGCAGTTACCAACGTTCCCCACTGAGATGACTTCGCCATTCGCCAAACGGCCTGATATACCTTACCAACTGACTGTTTGCTCCCAATGGAAGCCTGGAAGATAAGAGTCTGGTCGAGAAGGATTTCTGGATTGATGAGCGGAGAGGTACTGTGCTCGACTCTCAAGTGCGTGAAGAGCGGCTTGTGTGTGGTACCCCGTGTAATAACCTTTCCTTTGATGTAGGAAACGTTCTTCAATGAAGCAGCGTCCCGATAGAGTCATTAATATGGCTGGTTGGGAACATCGTCATGGGATTCATAGACAGTCAAATCAATGGCGCTTATGGCTTTGACTTTTCCATCTATAAAGGCGACTCGGACGCTTATTGATGTGGCCTTAGTACTGTTGCAGAGAAAATCGTGGAGATGGGAGTGACATCGTACGCATTTCCTTCATTCGTGGCGGTTCGGTCCTGAATTGATCCCGTGTCGACATAGACTTTTTCCTACCACATCGTGCGTCTCTGGGCTTATCATTGCGATTTTTTCTTAGGTCATTACCTGTAGACTCAGGAAAAATCGCTCTATCCGACTTTGCTTTCACTCCTTTGCCCCTGCACCAACCCAAAAGGCGCAACCCTTCTGGGATGGCACGCAGAAGGCCCTTCATACAAGTAGCGAAGCGAGGAGCGCATGCGCCTCTGCTTGTCCGGTCTCCTCCGAAAGGGTTCGCCTCTTTCGAGGAAACGTATGGAGCACAGAACCTCGCGATCAAGGAAGACTGGAACAAGATTCTCCCCTCGGCGTGCGGATCATAACTGCAACGCCAGAAATTGTTGGTGTGCTAGACGCAGTACCCGAGCTGGACCAACGCGGGATAGTGTTCTCTATTAGGCATAGGTACGTTGAATCGCCTCTACCCCATAACTACTAAAGAGTATACGTGACTAGTATTGCGAGTCTTTTGCGACATCGGATACTGCGACAGAGGCCGTACGATGTGGTGCGCGCCTCATCACCCACCTGTTTAACGCCGTTCCCCAGCTGCATCATCGCGACCCATCAATCATTGGTCTTCTCAGTGCTTCTCCCCACATCAAGGGTCCGTTCTTACCCATCGCCAGTTTTCCAACAACACGCGTCTCTGGTATCCCCTGCTGGTAGCACCTCAAGTCAGGTGTTACTGCGCATGGCGACGAAAGCACAGAGCGAGGCATTCGACGACCACCAAACCCCTCCACAGACCCCAATGTTAGCCGCAACGCGCGTCGCAGTCGAAGTTCCAAGACACGGGCTACACCTTGAGAATGGACAAGTTGACGGCATCCACTCGCATTCAATTCCGTTAGAGTGAAGAATAGGTTCAATGGGCTTCTAGAGCGCATGTTTGATCATACGCACAGTAATCCTGTGTGATTATTGTGGAAGTAGACTATGCTAGTAGGTTAGGGAGTGGAATTGGTAGTATTTGGTACAGCAGCGCTCCTCGGAATACGGGGACTGCCCATCCATATATACCTCAGGTTGTATTAGTACGACATGTCATACCGTCTGCCCTGTTGATGACGCTCTCACACTCCATTGATATGGGCACCACGTCAGTCACTGATAGGGGAATGTGCCAACTGGTGCCAGTGGGCACATTGGATCTTGAAGCTTGAACGTTGCTCGCGTCTCAGCGTTGCAATTGTCTTGATTGCAGGATTACGTCATTGGTCAAACAGTGAGGCCTGTGAGGCCTAGTGAGGTTTCAGGTCGGGTCAAATTATATATCCTCCGCTGGGTGCGGTAATCCACAGGAAAGAGCGTATCGCTGTGACGGGGTTCAGGGTCTGGGGGCATTACACAGTCATAGGCAAGATTGATAGTACCCAGTGCTCATTGCTCATTAACCATCCGACCGACATCCATTTTGTCGGGCTCGG